>Ga0326727_10003474_pt1 | contig 50279 bp, 31 predicted proteins | sample MB2enrmetagenome_FD_207643 | JGI IMG/M metagenome (GOLD analysis project Ga0326727, IMG submission 207643) | Lab enriched peat soil microbial communities from McLean, Ithaca, NY, United States - MB29MY | ecosystem: Environmental > Terrestrial > Soil > Wetlands > Peat | place: USA: New York... | reverse complement strand
TCCCAGAACCGCTGAAACCCGCGCCGAACTCGGCCTCCGCTCTGGTTGAGTAGCTTCGGGTCACTCCCGTCGGCCCTTCCGATCGCCCGCAGGCCCATTCAACCTTTCAACCGCGATTCTTGGGTATATGTTTGCGCTTGACATTCACTCTCAGCGGTGATTAATGTGCCGTTCATCGATTCCCCTGTGATAAGGAAGTCACCATGAAGATGCGGTTATTATCGTTCTTGTCACTCTCGCTCTTGCTTGGAGTTTCCAGCACCTCCTTGATGGCCCAGCAACAAACGGCTCATCCGCTCCCGCCTGCCGGCCCGAATCGCCCAAGCGGCGTGCCCGCGGATTATGTCATCACGCCTTTTGGCTACTTCCATCCATCCTGCGTGTTGCAACTCAAAAAGGGGGAAAGCTTCCAAGCTGGCGGCGTCCTTCGCCATGCGGATGGCAGCACCGAGACTGTTCCTTTCTGCCCGTACCCTCATTACTGGCTATCCGGCGAACTCGCCGCGGCTGGTCCGCTCGAAGCACACAAAGCCGTGGTCGAGGAAGAGACGAGTACAACGCCCCCGCCAGCTTTTACTGGGTGGGTCGAGAATTCGAATGCGACCTTGGCCGCGGGTTTCGGAGAAGTGGTTTCAACCTGGACGGTGCCGCCACTGCCGTTGGCCCAAGATGGCCAGACCGTGTTTTTTTACCCCGGTTTGGAGCCGTCGAGCGGTCAAATATTGTATATTCTGCAGCCGGTTCTGGGTTATATCTACGGGGCGCCATGGACCTTTACCAGTTGGAACTGCTGCCCCAGCAATATAACGGTGGCGAGTTCTGGGATTGATGTTAATCCAGGTGACACGCTCGTCGGCACTATGGTGATGACGTGTGCCGCGGGAACAGAAATGTGTCCGACATGGAATGTCATCAGCGAGGATCAGACCACGAATCAGAGCACGGAGTTAAGCGGCACTCCCAGTGAGGGCGAGATTCTCGGTTGGGGATTTGGAGGGGTACTAGAGGCTGTCAACATCTTACAATGCGCCGATTATCCCCCCAACGCATCGCTGACCCTGACTACATCAATGTATGACAGCAATCTGAACTTGGTTTCCAACCTGGACTGGACTGACGGCTGGGATACGAAGACGCCGCCTCTATGCGATTTCGGGGTGACCACGACCGCGACGAATACGGGCGCGACGAACACAACGCTAACCTATGGCACAACAGGGCCCAGCTTTTATCTCACCGGAATTAGCACCGCGTTCTCAGTGAATCAGGAAGATAACACCAACTGGACATTAAACGTTGAACCGGTCAATGGCTTCAGCGGTCCGGTGAGCTGGTCGGCCCCGAATTTGCCCGCTGGCTTTTCGGCGGCGTTTGCCCAGGGAAGTACACCCAACAGCTACACGCTGACGCTGAGTGCAAGCAGCGCGGCACCTCTGACCGGCGCCAATCAGCCCTCGGCTATCCCGATCGTCGGTTCTGCTGCCGGCGTGGCTGCTCAGACCTTTTTGCTGAGCGTGTACGTAAACCCGCCGCTGACCGGCGGCTCGGGCACCGTGGTTGATCTATCGAGTGCCTACAATACGTGTGGGTTCTACGACGACGCTGATCGGTCCGACATTACGGCAGCGTGCAGCTTCGACGGTTATGGGGACGTCTTTTCAGCCAACCTGCTGAGCCCTCCCGGCACAACTCCCATGGGGCTTAACTTCAATGGGACACAATTCACGTTCGGTCCCCCGAATCAGCCGGATTCGGTCTATGGTACCGGCGCGAACTCAATTGTATTGCCAAGCGGAGAATTCGGCTCACTAAACATTCTGGCGACAGGCGTGCATGGAGCGCAACAGTCGCAAACTCTTACTGTGACCTACACCGACGGTACAACGCAGGAGTTCACGCAGACCTTTGACGATGCCAACACTAGTGTCAGCTGCAATTCCTCCAAACCTTGCGCAGCCGGAGAGTCGGTAGCAGTGGTAATGCCCTATCTCGATAGCGCAAGCGGTGCGGTTGAACAAGTTTTTTACCTTTATGCTTATTCGTTCGCGCTTAACTCCAGCAAGACCGTGCAAAGCCTGGCGCTGCCAGATAACCGAAATGTCGTTGTGCTGGCCGCAACACTGACTAACCAAACTGCAACGCCGACATTTTCTCCTGGCGGCGGAACGTATTCCTCGGCCCAGAATGTAACGATCTCCGATGCCACGCCAGGCGCGAGCATTTACTACACCTCCGACGGGAGCACGCCGACGACGAGTTCGACCCAGTACACTGCTCCGATAACGGTCAGTTCCACGGAAACGATCCAGGCCATTGCCACGGCCAGCGGCTACTCCACCAGCGCCGTAGCCAGCGCGACCTACACTATCGTTTTTCCCGTTGCCGTCGTTGCTCCGGCCAGCCTGACGTTTGGCTCTCAAACCACAGGCACGACCAGCGCCGCGCAGACGGTGACCCTCAGCAACACCGGCAGCGCCGCGCTCACCGTCGCCAGCGTCTCCATCGCCGGCGATTTCTCCCAAACCAATAACTGTGGCAGCAGCGTCGCTGTGGGCGACTCCTGCACCATCAGCGTCACCTTCACGCCCACCGCCGCCGGCGCGCGCACCGGGACGTTGACCGTCACCGACAACAGCAACGGAGCGACCGGCAGTACCCAAACCGTCAGCTTGACAGGCACCGGCACCACCCCGGCTCCGCTGGCCGGCACTTCCCCCGCCTCACTGACCTTCGCCTCGACCATGGTGAATTCGTCGACCAGCTCGCAAGCCGTGACGCTGTCCAACACCGGCACCGCGGCGCTTTCTGTGGCTGGTATTACCGCCAGCGCCAACTTTGCACAAACCAACAATTGCGGCAGCAGCGTGGCTGCGGCCGGCTCCTGCACCATCAACGTCACCTTCGCACCCACCAAGGGCGGCTCCCTGACCGGCACGCTGACCATCACGGACAACAGCAACAACACAACCGGCAGTACCCAAACCGTAAGCCTGAGCGGTACGGGAGAGGACTACACGCTCACCCTCCCGTCCGGCTCTTCCTCCTCCGCCAGCGTTAACCCGGGACAGAGCGCCACTTACACCTTAGCCGTGGGGAGTGAAGGGGGGATGAGCCAAAGCGTTAATTTCTCCTGTACCGATTCCGCCTCGGAATCGACGTGCACGGTATCTCCCAATCCCGTCGGCCCCGGCAGCAACATCACGGTTACCGTCGCCACCACCGCCGGATCGGCGGTGGCGCCGCGCACTCTTCCCCCGCCGCGCTTGCCCGGCCCCCTGGCAGTGCTGGCGCTAGCTCTGCTCTTGGCCTCGGTGGCTTGGGCTGTGCGGGCCTGGAGAGAAGTCGAGCCAAGCCGGCGGCGGAGGGTGTTCGTGCCCCTGGCGGCGGGATTGTTGTTGGCTGTGGCGCTTGTCGCCTGCGGCGGGGGAGGGGGTTCGAGTAGTAGTCCTCCGCCCAACCAGGGGACGCCCGCAGGCACGTACAACTTGACGGTGACCGGCACGGTGGGTTCCGGGTCCACCGCCGTGAGCCACAGCATGACACTCACACTTACGGTAACGTAGAACGTAGCTAGCAGGGGCGGCCACTTTGGCCGTGGCTGGCGCACAGCGAAGCTGTGCGGGTTACCGAGCCTTGATACATCAAGACCGCAGGGCTTCGCCCTGCGCTAGCCGTGCGTCGCTTGAGGCGCCTGCGACGCCTCAGGTCCGCTGCGCTAGCTGCATCAACCTATACGCCTGTTGCTTTCACTACTCAGGTTCCCCCTCGGTGAGTCGCCTTTCAGGCCGCGACGGAGTTGCTTCGGGCCCGTCTTCCCCCTTTTCACGGTCTTTTGCTTGACAAGCGAGCTGGGCTATGATAGCCTATGAACGTGGGGTTGTTTGACGTTTTGTCGCTACGCAACACGGGGTTGCTGGAACTGAAACGCGAAGCGGGGTGGTTGAGGAGAGAAGGTGTCGGATGCCAGGTGTCAGGGCAAGTAACACCCATCGATCCGTTAGGGCGGTTTAAGACATGCGCGGCGCTGAGCCCCGTTAGGGGCGGAAGAACTTAGCCCACGGCGCAAGCCGTGGGGCGGCAGGCGCCACCCCCCACCCCCTGCTGCCCCTCCCCCGCCAAGCGGGGGAGGGGTGTCCGTCAACCGACGGACGGGGTGAAGGGCGTTCAACCCAGGGCTTTCGCCCTGGGCTACTCTATGCCGCCCCTCGCGGGGCTCCGAAAGAACGGACGGGTTAGAAAGACATTCTTAATAGAAAAGAATTATGATCGAAGCCAATATATTGTTGAAAACAAAGGAACTAATTGTCGAAACGAACTAAAACGAACTCACTTTGAGCGTCAAATGCGCGAGTTAAACCCACAAATCGAGCTTTCTTTGCACGCACCCGTACGTGCGGGAGGACCGCGCCGGAAGCATACAGCAAGGTTTGACAAAGAGCCCGCGAGGGGCACCCCGGAAAGCCCGAGAAAATGCAAAAACAGCGGAAACAAAGCCAAGAAGTTATTGAAAACAAAGGAAGTCAGTTTTGAAATGAACCCACAACGAATCGACTTCGAGCCTCAAACAAGTGTTTTAAACGGCTGTATGAACCCGTTTCGGATCGTACCCATTCGGAGAGCCGGCTCCTGCCATAAGTGGTTTGACGCGGAGCCAAACCGAGGTGCTCTGCAAAGCGCAACAAAATACAAAAATCGTGGAAACGAACTCAAAGATTTGTTGCAAAGACAGGGGATAACTGAAATAACGGCCTCAAAACGAACTCATTTTCGCGCAGAAAAAGCGGCCAATGACGCGGAACCAAAGCCCCGAAGGGGCGACCTAACACAGCCCAGGCCAGCGGCCTGGGTGGACGGGCGGTTGGCCAACCCAAGCCCTGTAGGGGCGATCTACCGCACCCGAAAGGAGCGCGCCCCTTCAGGGCTTGGGGCAGGAATTGATATTATCCTGCTCGCCCACCCAGACCGCTGGCCTGGGCTGTGTTAGGTCGCCCCTTCGGGGCTGAACGGGACAGGCGGCTACCCGCCGTTGGGCCCATTCTCGACGAACATTCTGGCCATGGCGGGGAGTTCCTTGGCTTGGGCCTCATGCGCGCGGGACCGCGTCAGCCATTTCTGGAAAGAATCCAGGTAGGTGTAGTAGACGGGGGTGATGTAGAGCGTGATGAGCTGGGAGACCAAAAGTCCGCCCACCACGGCGAGTCCGAGCGGGCGGCGGGATTGCGCCCCGGCGCCGAACCCGAGCGCGATGGGAAGCGTGCCCATGAGCGCCGCCATGGTGGTCATCATGATGGGACGAAAGCGGATAAGGCAGCCTTCGTAGATGGCCTCGAGCGGGCTCGATCCCTTAGTGCGCTCCGCCACGATGGCAAAGTCGATCATCATAATGGCGTTCTTCTTCACGATGCCGATCAGCATGATGACGCCGACGAAGCCGTAGAGGTTCAACTCCAGATGGAAAAGCTTCAAAGTGATCAACGCGCCCAGGGCGGCGGATGGCAAGCCGGAGAGAATGGTAAGGGGATGAATGAAACTCTCGTAGAGAATGCCCAGCACGAGGTAGATCACCAGCACGGTGGCGGCCAACAGGATTCCGAGACCGGTGAGCGACGACTCATACTGCTGCGCCGTGCCCTTAAAAGTGGCGCTCATGGTGGCGGGCAAGGTGTTGCGGGCCAGGTCTTCGACGCGCGTCACGGCGTCGCTCAGCGAGACACCCGGCTTGAGGTCGAAGGAAAGCGTCACGGAAGGAAGTTGGCCGGAGTGGTTGACCGCCAGGGGGCCCAGGTCCTGCGTCAGCTTGGAGACCGAACTGAGCGGAACCAGTTGCCCGGTGTTCGATTTGATGTAGAGCATCGCAAGAGCCTGGGGGTCCATCTGGTACTGGGGCATCAGTTCGGCGATCACCCAGTATTCGTTGTTGGGGGCGTAGATGGTGGAGATCTGGCGCGAGCTGTAGGCGGTGGAGAGGGCGTCCTCGATTTGGTAGGCCGACACGCCTAGCGCTAGGGCCTGGTTGCGGTCGATCACCACGTTCACCTGGGGGTTGGAGACTTGCAAGTCGCTGTTCACATCCAGGAGGCCGGGCAGTTGCCGCATCCTGTTTTCGAGATCGATCGTGTCCTTGTAAAGCTCCTTGGTATCCGAGCCTTCCACGGTGAACTGGTAGAGGCTTCGCGTGAGTTGGCCGCCGATCTGAATGGGCGGGGGATTCTGCATGAAGGCGATCACGCCGGGAAGGGAGAGCATGGGCGGACGCAGCTCGTTGATCACGTCGTCCGTGCTGATGTAGCGCAGGTTGGGATCGTGCTGGCGGCCGGGAAGGTGGAAAAGCCGCCGGATCGAATCCATCATATCCTGGCTTGCCGAAGGACGATCCTTCAAGTGGACGAAGAAGAATCCCGAGTTGCCGCCATAACCCGGCAGCCCCGCGCCCGCGAAGGACATCACGTCAGAGACATTGGGATCGTCGGTGATGATCTTCGTCACGTCGAGCTGGTGCTGCTTCATGGCATCGAAGGAAATGCCCTGTGCCGACTGGGTGATGCCGAACATACCTCCGGAATCTTCGCTGGGAAGAAAGCCCTTGGGGATCTGAAGGAACAGTTGCACCGTAAAGACGACGATTACAAAAGAGGCCAGCAGCGTCACGAGGCGGTGGCGCAGCACGCCTCGCAGAGTCCAGTCGTAGGCGCTTTGAATCGACTGGAAGCCGCGCTCGAACAGAAGATAAACGTGGCCATGTCTCTGCTCTTTAGGCGAGTGCAGGAAACGGCTGCAAAGCATGGGCGTGAGCGTCAGAGAGACGATGCCGGAGACCACCACCGCGCACATGATGGTCACCGAGAATTCGTGCAGCAGGCGCCCCAACAGTCCTCCCATGAAGAGGACCGGGATGAAGACGGCGGCCAGCGAGAGCGTCATGGAGAGTATCGTGAAGCTGATTTCGCGCGAGCCGTTGAGCGCCGCTTCGAAAACTCCTTCACCCATTTCCATGTGGCGGACGATGTTTTCCAGCATCACGATGGCGTCATCCACCACAAACCCCACGGAAAGCACCAGGGCCATCATGGAGAGGTTATCCACCGTGTAACCGAGCAGGTACATCACCGCGAAGGTCCCGATGATGGACATGGGCAGGGCCAGGCTGGGGATGGTGGTGGCGGAGATATTCCGCAGGAAAATGAAGATCACCAGCACCACCAGGCCCAGGGTGAGCCAAAGAGTGAATTTCACGTCGCTGATGGAGTCGCGGATGGAGACGGAACGATCGTAAAGTGTGGCCAACTGAATCGAGGCCGGGATCTCGGAGCGGAAGGTGGGCAGCAGAGCCTTGACGTTGTTCACCACCTCAATCGTGTTCGTGCCGGGCTGCCGCTGGATAGCGATCACCTGGGATGGCTTGCCGTTATACCAGTTCGCGATCTTGTTGTTCTGGACGTCGTCGAGCACCTGGCCCAAAGAGTCCAGACGCACCGGCGAGCCATTGCGGTAGGCGACGATAAGAGGCCGGTAATCCGCCGCATTCGTAAGCTGCCCGGTGGCCTGCACAACGAAGGATTTGTGAGTGCCGTAGAGTGTGCCGGTGGGCAGGTTGACGTTGGCCTGCTGGATGGCGGCCATGGCTTCGTCAATGCCGATTTTGCGAGTGGCCAGCTCCTTCGGGTCGAATTGCACGCGGACGGCATATTTCTGCGCGCCGAAAACCTGGACCTGCGCCACGCCGCTGATCATCGAGATGCGCTGGGCCATGAGCGTGTCCGCGTATTCGTTCACGGTCGAGGCAGGAAGTGTATCGGACCACACGGCCATATAAAGGATCGGCTGGTCGGCGGGGTTCACCTTCTGGTACGAGGGCGGGGCCGGCATGCCCGTTGGCAGCTCGCCCTGCGTGTTGGCGATCATCGCCTGGACGTCCTGGGCGGCGGCGTCGATATTGCGGCTGGCGGCGAACTGAAGCGTGATCGAAGTGCCGCCTTGAGTGCTCGAGGAGCTCATCGATTCCAGGCCCGCGATGGTGGAGAAATGCCGCTCCAGCGGTGTGGCCACCGCCGAGGCTACGGTCTCCGGGCTGGCGCCCGGCAGGGTGGCGCTGACCTGAATGGTGGGGTAATCCACGTTGGGCAGGTCGTTGACCGGCAGATACTTGTAGGCCATCACTCCGAAGAGGAGGATGCCCAGCATGACCAGGGTGGTCATAACGGGCCGGCGGATGAAGAGTTCGGCGAGATTCATGGAAGTGCAGGAGTCAGGAGTCAGGATTCAGGAGTCGGGATGCAGAACCTGAGGGTATCGTGTTTGAGACGTCAGAATCGTGCGGGCCACGGGCGATGATTCTGATTGCTGAATCCTGAATCCTGACTCCTGAATCCTGGTTTGTCACTGTTTTCTGATCGCGACTTTCATGCCGGGCACCACACGCATTTGGCCGTCGGTAATGACTGTTTCACCTGCCGCAGCACCTTTCAGGATAACCGTTCTGCCGGAAAGAGTGTTGCCGGCAAGCACGGGCCGGAGCTCGGCGGTCATATCCTGTTTCACCACAAAGACGTACTGGCCGGCTTGTCCGGTCTGAACCGCTTGCGAAGGGACGACGACCGCGTTGGCTTGAGTCATCAGGGTGAGCGCAACGTTCACGAACTGACCCGGCCAGAGCCGGTTATCGGGGTTTTGAAAGGTCGCCTTCAGCTTGATGGTGCCCGTCGTGCTGTCGACGGTGTTGTCGATGAACGATAACACACCTGTGGAGATTGTCTGCTCCTGGTTCGGGGCGCTGGCCTCCACTTTGAGCGGCGCTCCTGCCTGGTAACGCTTGATGTCGGCCAGGTGCTGTTCGGGAACGGAAAACGTGACGTAAATAGGGTGGATCTGGTTCAGCACCACCAGCGCTGCATCGTTATCCTTGATGAGATTTCCGGGGTCCACCAGCACGGCGCCCGTGCGGCCGTCAATGGGCGACTGGATCGAGCAATAGCTCGAGTCGACCCTCGCCTTGTCAATGGCTGCCTTATCGGCGCGCGCGGAAGCGGCCAGGGCGTCGGCATTGGTGCGCATGGAGTCGTACTGCTCTTTCGAAACAATGCCCTCCTGGAAAAGCTCCTTGTAGCGATCCGATTCCGCTCCGGCGTTCTCCAGTTGCGCCTGGTCCTTCGCCAGATTCGCTTCCGCCTGCTGGAGTGCGATGTCGAAAGGCCGGCGATCCAAGGTAAAGAGAAGATCGCCTTTGCGCACGTCTTTGCCTTGCGTGAAGTACGCCTTCTCGATCCTGGCGGCCACCTGTGCCTTCACCGAAACTGTTGAGTACGCCTCGACGTTGCCGATGGCATGAACCTGAACCGGCACGGTCGCTAAAGTCGCCGGGGCGGCAGTCACCGGAGCTGAGTAGACGGGCGGTAGCCCTTGTGTTTCCGCTTTCTTTGCTGAGCACCCCGTTGCGAGGAAGACACAGAGCCCCAACCCGACTCCGAGCGAGGCACGCACCACGACCCGCCGCGCGTGGTCTTTGTGGCGAGAGAGGGCACCGAAGGCGCCCACCGCAATTGGGCAGGCGTTTAGATGCTGCTTGGCCGCTCCGCCGGGAACGACCTCGCCGGCGAATGTCCATTCAGCACAGCGCTCCGGACCATCCATGGTGCTAGACTCCACGCCTGTGAAGAGTGGTGGGAACAAGCGCCCCTCCGGACTACTCCCCCTGCGGGCAGAGTTCAAGTGCCGCATACGCCTGTTGGACGGAGGGCGCAACGCCCGGCGGACAGGTGTCGTTCAGAAGTGATGTGCGGTGATCGAGCGAACCGGGAGAAACTCGTTAGTAATCGCGCCTGTGGCCCGAGCGACCGCCACCACCACCCCGATGGGAGCCGCCACCGCCACCGCCCCCCCCGCCGAATCCAGCGCGTTGTGGCCGGGCTTCGTTCACGGTCAGGGGCCGCCCTTCCAGGGCTTGGCCGTTAAGTCCCTGGATGGCTCGCTGCATGTCTTCTTCCTCGGTAAGTTCGACGAAACCAAATCCCCGGGATTCGCCCGTCATCTTATCACGGATGACGACCGCCGAGACAACTTGAAACCCAGCGTTGGTGACGAATTCACTGAGCACATTGTCGGTCACGCTGCGGGGAAGGTTACCCACGAATAATCTCTGAGCCATTTACTCCTCCAGATTTTGGGCAGCCCGTAACGGCGGCCTCCTTATACAGCATTCCTCGAGCCGGGCTTGGGAGAGTCTGCCGAGGCCCTTGCGAGCCGCATTACCCCCCTTTGCACCCCACGCCAAGGAGCGATTCCCCAAAACCTGAAGGGCTAAGGATTGAAACAGTTCTCGGACCGCATGTAGGGATTTAACGACCCTGCAAAGCTTCCCAGCTCCGAATCTTCACCCTGCTCCTTGACCCCTTAGTAACTACGCTATCCCTCTCCTCGATCGTCAGACCGGTTCTTTAGCGCGCGGAACCGACGGGCCGGGGCCGAAGAATCACGCCAGCACCGAGGGTCACCCGCCTCAAAAGCCGAGGGTAGGTGATTACCTTGGGCCGCTATTTGGACGCGCCGGAAACACAAATCCGCTCGTGATTGAAAGATATCACTTTTTCCCTTTAGAAACCATCAGAAAATACACTGGGTCGGGAGGCCGGGAGGCATTGTGGGGGCCTTGCGGCCTCCCTGCGCTAACCCCAAGCGTCGTTGTCCGATACCACGGTTGGCTAGCCCATCCAAGGTCGCTTACCGAGCATCAGCGGCGAGCGCGCTTCGGCGTGGAACGCTTTTGAAGCGAACCCATGATCTTGAGGTTCTTCTCGATAAGTGCGTAGCGCTGCTCGACGCAGGCGTGGCTGCGCAGAAGGTCCTCGGGCGTGTGTAAGACGTAATCGAGGAGCTTGTGGACGGTACTGGTGGCGACGTGCAAACGCGTGTCCGAGGAGCCATAGTAGATGAAGACTTGCCCATCCGGGCGCGCCACCCAGCCATTGCTGAAGACCACGTTCGACACGTCCCCCACCCGCTCCTCACCCTGCGGGGCAAGAAAGTAGCCGGCCGGGCGGTGCGTGACGACCCAAGGGCGGGCGAGTTCACAGAGGATGAGATAGAGCACGTAGCGTAACCCGGCCGCCGTATTGCGTACCCCATGCGCAAGGTGCAGCCAGCCTTCATCGGTTTTGATGGGTGCAGGACCAAGGCCATTCTTCACTTCTTTAATGGTGTGGTACTCGCGGTTATCGATGATCGTCTCGTCATCGATCACGGCGTTGTTCATGCTGGCGGCGAAGCCCCAGCCGATCCCTCCGCCCTTTCCGGCCTGAATGAATTCGTCCTGAGGCCGGGTGTAGAACGCGTAGTGGCCATCCACAAATTCCGGATGGAGCACCACATTGCGCTGCTGGGGCGACTTGGTTTTCAAGTCCGGCAAGCGCTCCCAGTTCTTCAGGTCCTTGGTGCGGGCCAAGCCGCACTGGGCGATGGCTGAGGAAGTGTCCCAGGGCGGCGTTTCGGGGTCCTTCCGCTCCGTGCAGAACAGCCCGTAAATCCAACCATCCTCGTGGCGCACCACGCGAATATCGTAGACGTTGATGTCGGGGTCGCCGGTCTCCGGCATCAAGATGGGGTAATCCCAAAACCGAAAGTTGTCGATGCCATTGGGGCTTTCGGCGACGGCAAGAAACGACTTCCGATCGACGCCTTCGACGCGAGCCAGAACCACAATCTTGCCGCCAAACTCCATCGCTCCGGCATTGAACGTCGAGTTGATACCCATTCGCTCCATCAGGTACGGGTTTGCCTTCGGATCGAGGTCGTAGCGCCAGAAGACCGGGGTATGCTGGGCGGTGAGCACGGGAAACGTGTAACGCTCGAAGAGGCCGTTGCCGCCTTCGATTTTGCGATTCTTGCGTATGATCAGCTTCGCGTGCTGTTTGAACAGTTTCTCAACACGCTTTCTGAACTCAGCTTGCTTCATGTTCGATCCTCCGGTTTGTAGGGGCGATCTTTGTGGTCGACCGCGGGCGGCGACGAAAGCTGCGCCTACGTCCTAGCCAGGACCTCAAAGCACATCCGGCTGTTATGGTACGGGCATTTCCATTGGTCGACTTTGAACTTGTCGGGGCTGGGAACGCCCTCGCGCGAGACCTTCCAAAACCATTCGCCGTGCCGCCGATCGACGATGTATTTCTCGATGAATTCCCAACTCCTCTCGGCGGCTTGACGAAAACGCTCGAGGCCGGAGATTTGATAGGCGTTCAGGAAACCCACCACCGCTTCCGCCTGTGGCCACCACTCCTTGCCGGGGTCAATAATCCCACTCGGGTCTGCCTCGTAGAGAAGCCCGCCATCGGGATCAACCCCCTGATCGAGCACCGCTTGCGCCATTTGGACAGCCACTTGCCGAACCTCGGCGAGCAGGTCCTCATCGGCCAATATTTCTGCCGCCTCGCAAAGCAGCCACGATCCCTCGATGTCATGTCCGAAGGAGATATGATCCGATTTAGAATGCCACTCTTCATCAAAGAACATTCTGAAGTGGTGGGTCGCGCGGTCAATGATGTGCTCGAGGAATATCCGGACGAGTTCCCGTAGGCGGCCGCGCAGGACGCCATTGTCCCGGCATCGCAACAGATTGGCGTAAGCTTCGAGAAGGTGAAGATGCGTGTTCATGGACTTCTTTTCGTCCATGTCGACCGCGCTCAGGCGCTGCTCGTGCGCCAACGTCCAGTCGCGTTCGTAGGTCTCGAAATAGCCTCCCTCGAGCGAATCGTGGCTCGCGGATTCGATGCATTCGTAGAGTGTGAGCGCTCGGGTAAGTGCCTCCTGATCGCCGGTAGCGCGGTAGTATTCCGCCAGCGAGTAAACGGCGAACGCTTGGCCGTAGATCCGCTTTTTGGTCTCCAGCGGGCGAGCCAGATAATCCACCAGCCAGTAAACCCCATTGAATTCCGCATCCCAGAAATGCTGCGTAATGTAGTCGTGGGCGCGGCGTGCGGTTTGACGGTAGACCTCCTCGCCGTACACGCTGAATGCTTTTGAGAAGGTCCAGAGAATGCGCGCGTTCAAGATCAGCCCTTTGTGGGCGAAGGGGTTGATGGTGAGGTCGTTGGCGATTTGTCCGCGGAAGCCGCCGTACTGCTCGTCAATGGCGTGCTCGAGCCAGAACGGCAGGATGTTCGTTCGCAGTTCAGTCTCGACTTGTTCCCGCAAACTCATCGAGGCATATCTCTCCGCGACCGAAAGCACTAAACCTTCTCCCCCTTGGGGGAGAGGGTTTCGGCTTCCATTACGCTGCTGTCACGGGCTCTGCGGCCCCCTTCCGGCCAGCCGTCTTGCCAGAGGTTTCTCGAACCTTCAGATGGTCATACCAGGTGAATTTCAGCACAATCGAGGTTACGGCTATGATTACCGCCGCGACGGCGGCGTTGCGGAAGTTCTGGATCACCACGTACATCGGAAGAGCGACGAGGCTGACCTGCCATGTAATGCCCACCACGATGTTGAACATATCGCGCCAGAAGTCTTTGTTGCGCTCGAAGCTGGGATCCTCGGCCCGGACTTTAGCCAGAACAGGGCCCCAAAAGCCCCAGGGCCGCACGCGCCGGTAGAAGTCCTTCAAGATTTCGTCATCTTCCGGCTTCGTCAACCATGTCCCGGCCAGGCAACCGGCCAGGGAGATCGCAAAGGTCAGCGGGAAGACAAGCGCCACATCGGAATTCACCGCATGCGCCTGTAATAATCCCCGGACCAGCGAGATGTTGGGGAGAAGCGAGGGCAGAATTAAAGAGCCGGCGATGCCGGTGACCATGCCCCAGAAATAGCCGTAGCCGTTAAACCGCCACCAATACCATTTGAGAACGTTGGAAGCCGTGTACCCGCCCCAGAGCCCTGAGACAATCCAGAGGACCACGGAGTTTACCGAGGCGACGTACCAACCAATAGCGGCGCCCACCAACACCACGACGAATGAACTCAGATAACTGAGGCGGACGTATGTTCTGGGGCTGGCATTCGGGTTGATGAAGCGCTTGTAAATGTCGTTCACAAAGTACGGCGGCGCAGCGTTGACGGTGGCCGCGAAGTTCGACATAAACGCGGCCAGTAACCCGGCGATCAGGAATCCGAGCAGGCCGGTGGGAACAAATCGCCCCAGGGCGTAGGGAAGCACCAACTCGAAATCCATGTTCGTTCCCATGCCCCGGATCTGGTCGCTAAAGAAAACCAATGCAAGGACGGTGAGTCCGGTGATCAGGAAGTAGCGGGGAAGAGTGAGGACGACATTCACCCAACTGCTCATCAAGGATGCCTCGCGCGCATCCTTGGAGGAAAGCACTCGCTGCATATCGTAATTCGGCGCCGGGCCGGCCATGCTGATCAGTATGCCCTTGAACAGCAACATCATGACGAAAAAGCCGAAGATCCCGTAGCCATCTTCCGCGATCTTGGCGTTTGCGGAGGCCAGTAGCGAAGACCAATCCACGTTCAGATGCCAGCCAAAGAAGATGTGGTCCCAGCCCGAAGGGACAAAATGCTGAAGGGTGCCGGGAGCGACTTTCGACATCGCAATGATGCCCACGGCAAACGAGGCAATCGAGAGAATGCAGAACTGAATGACCTCGGTGATGACCACGCTGAACATGCCGCCCTTGATGACGTAAATGGCGGTGATCGCGATCAAAATGGTGGCGTATTGGTTCGGGGACAGGTGCCAGGGCAGGAATATCGAAGCAAACTTTCCAATCCCTTTGAAACCGTAACTGAAGAACCCGATGATGCTCACGAAGGCGTAGACGACCACGATCAAATGGGAAAGCTGCGCGCCCCGGCCGCTACCGAATCGTGTTTTGATCCACTCCGCGCCGGTCATCACGTTGGAGCGGCGCAGCCACGCTGACAAGTAGACCATCAAGAAAACCTGGTTGAAAGTCGGCCAAAGCCAGGGAATCCACACGCTCTTCAGGCCGTAGATGAACATCCAGTAAACCAGCAGCATCGTTCCGCTGATATCGAACATGCCGGAGGCGTTAGAAATTCCCAGCACGTACCATGGCAAGACGTTGCCACCCAGGAAATACGCCTTGATGTCGCGAGAGGCGCGTTGGGAAACCCAATAGCCCACCAGCACCGAGGTAGCGAGATATGCCAGGATGATCGCAAGATCGATGGGGTGAAGTTTCATGGAACCTCTTTGAGGTCCCGAAGGGACCCAAGATAATTAGCCGTAGGTGAAACCTACGGTTCGCTAGGACGAGTCGTTCATCCGACCCCGAAGGGGTCGAATATGCTACGGAAAATAACGCTCGTCGATTTGAATGCCGGCATCGATGAGCAGCATCCTGTACTCTTCTTCAAACGTGACCCGTCGATGGTGCTCTTCCTGCTGTTTCAGGTAGGTAATCAATTCCGGCTCGTCACGTAGTGAATAGGTGAAGGCGCCATATCCTTCCTGCCAGCTTTCAAAGTTAGCAAACACGTGCTTCTCCTTAATCCAAATGGACGAGGCGACTTTGATATCTTTAATGAGCTCCGCCAGTGCCAGCGTTCGATGCAGGCTCGAGAGGATGTGAATATGATCTCTGACGCCGTTAATCCATACGGGCTTGCATTGGTTGTGCTTTATGATGCCGTTCACGTACCGGAAGAGATCTTCTCTTCGCCCGTCCGAGAGCACCGGCCGGCGGTCCTTGGTCGCGAACACAAGGTGATACAGAGTCCGAGTGTAGGTAGACATAATTCAACCCCTTCGGGGTTGGGATGACCTTTGGCGTTACCTTTTCCGTAGGTTTCACCTACGGCTAATGAAATTGGGTCCCTTCGGGACCCTGACTTGCCTACCTGCCCATCTGCCTGCTCAATGCCTTACTGCATGACCCCCGCCAGCAGAAACACCAGCATCGCTTGCCAGTTGATGCAAACCTCGTTGCTGGCGTATGACCCTTGCTCGTCACTATACACTTTCGCCGGCGGCAAACCCGCGGGCAGGGCCCTGAGAACAGAGTCTTGCCGGTCGGCATTAGGCCCGCCGGAGAGCAGTCCAGGCCAGGGCTCCGGATTCTTGTTCGCGCCGCTCGGGCGATGATGGGGATGACGGAAAGGATGTTCGCCCACTTGCGTCACCCATGAGATCGAGAAGGTGTTGCGGCCCAGCAGGTAGTGAAGGTTGTCGAGCGCGGCCTCCACGTCGGCGCGGTCTGGGGAGAGTGTGTTGGCAATCAGCAACTCCATGCCGTAATTCGCCACCAGACCGTTCGAGCCCCAACGAAAATCCCCTTCACCCAGGCTGATGTGGTAGGGATTGCGGAGGGTATGCTCGACCGTCTTGCGGGCTGCTCCCAGGACCGCCTCACGGATCGCGGCCAGCGCGCGCGAATCCGAGTCCGGGCGCGCCGCCAGCACGTATGCCCACAAGCCCATCGGCGCCACCAGTCGCCACGTCTCGGGATCGAGCGCGCGCACGGACGTCAGGTAGCTCGCATAGTGGTCCACAAAGTAGCGATCATATTGGGCCTCGCCGGTGGTTCGCCATAATTCCGCGGCGGCCCACAACCGCTCATCCCCGCAATCGGGATCACCGTACTCGCCGGTGGAGATTCCGGGCGGGTTTTTGAACGTCACATCCGGATAGCGCTCAGTCCAGGCCCAGGCAGCCCGCGCAGCGCGCAGGTTCTGCGCGGCAAATTCCTTGTCGAAGGGCTGGTACACCCGCGCGGCGATGGCCGCCACTGCGGCCAGGTCAGCCGTGGCACAGGTGCCTTTGTAGGGAGCCTTGCCCGTGCCGATCACTTCGCTGGGGAGGTGATCGTCTTCGGGCATGATGAAATCGCAAAAGTGCTCGCTGGTTTGCTTGTGCCAGGCGCCGCCGTCGTCGTCCTGCATCTTGAGCATCCACTCGAGATTCCAGCGGACTTCGTTGAGGATGTCCGGCGTGCCGTTGCCGGTCTCGGGAATATTCAGCTTGAGGTTTTTCACCTTCGAGCTAAACAATTCGAAGGCCCAGAGGAGCGTGCCTGTGGTTATCCCGGAGTTCACCATGTACCGGCCGTAATCCCCCGCGTCGTGCCAGCCGCCAAGGTTATCGCGCCGGCCCTGTTTCCCGGAAGATGCATGGTAGCTCCCCACGAGGTGACACGCCGGATGTTTATAGTTTGGAAATTCCGGCCCCAGGTCCACCGCCGTTCCGCAGCGCTGCCCGTAAAAGGCGCGCATGGCCAGATAATAGGCGCGGGAAAAGACGTCCGGGCCGATTGAAAAATCCCAACTACGGCCGGCGCCGGGCACTTCGATGTAATACGTTCCTGCTGTTCGAAGACTTGAGAAATCCGCAGCCTGCACCACGTCCCCGGAGTTTGGGTCGGTAGCGCCGGCGCTCAATGTTCCTTTGAAGACTTCGATATTGTCGCCGCTCCGCTTCACCTGGAAGGTCCGCGCCGGTACACTCACCAGGGCGACCTTCGGAGCGTCTGTGGGATAACCCACCTGATCCAGCTTGATGTTCAGGCTCTGGTTCTTCTGGCCGCAGGCGAGAGCCGGCAAAAAGAGAACGATCGAAAAAAAGCGTGCTAGCTTTATCAAGAATTGCCGGCGGAGTGTGTCAATGGGGAAACCGTCGCAGGAATCTTGCATGCCTGTCTCTCCGTTCGCAGCGAGGGCAGTATTAAGGAGGATGAGTGTCTCAGTTTCCTTTCGTCTTTGCAAATGGAATTGGAGAGCCCAGAGCGCACCGCCGGTCTTGTTGTCCGTGGCTAGCCGCCTGGACGATGCGTGTCAAATGCCCGAAGGGCATTAATATCATTAGCCGTAGGTGAAACCTACGGAGATGAAGCCCCCACCTTTTGATATTCTCCGACCCCGCAGGGGTCGAATGTTCGACCCTTTCAGGGTCGGATGCTGTTTTTTGCCCCTGCCCGCCCGTAGGTTTCACCTACGGCCAATGATCTTGGATCCCTTCGGGACCCCAGGCACGCGCTTATCCTAGCGCTTATGCCCCAAGGGGGAGAGGGTTAACTTAAGACTAACTAGCGTTGGGCAGTTCGTAACGCTCCGCTGCCGCGCTCCGAAGATTCGGGTATAATGGCGCGTCCATTGAAAAGCAATGATTCCCACGAAGGCGGGAATCCTTTTCGCGAGACCGACACTTATCCCTGGAGCCCTCCATATGAAATTTGGATATTTCGACGACGCAAATCGGGAATACGTCATTACGCAACCGGATACACCCTTGCCTTGGATAAATTACCTTGGATGCCAGGCTTATTTTGGAATCATCTCGAACACGGCGGGGGGCTACTCGTTTTATCGTGACGCGCGTCTACGGCGCGTCTCGCGCTATCGTTACAACAACGTTCCGTACGACTTGGGCGGCCGCTACATTTATTTGCGGGATGATGACAGCGGCGAGTTTTGGTCGCCCTCCTGGCAGCCCACCCGGCCCGATCTCGAAGACTATACCTGCCGCCACGGACTGGGTTATACCATCATCGGGTCGCGCTACAGCGGGATCGAAGCCCATAGCACTTACTTCGTCCCCTTGGACGAAGACCTCGAAATCTGGCGGCTCGCTGTCACCAACCGGCGTTCTCAGCCTGCCTCCCTTTCGGTATATTCCAGTATCGAATTTTGTTTGTGGGACGCCAACGACGACGCCACGAATTTTCAACGCAACTTCAGCATCGGCGAGGTGGAAATTGAGGACGGCGCAATCTACCACAAGACGGAATACCGCGAGCGGCGCAATCACTTCGCCTACTTTGCCTGCTCGCGCAAGACGGAGGGATTTGACACGCAGCGCGAGGCGTTTGTGGGACCATATCGCGGCTGGGAGAAGCCGCTGGCTGTCGAACGCGGTAAGCTTTCGAACTCGGTTGCGCACGGTTGGGCGCCCATAGGCGCGCACCACGTCGAACTCCAACTGGGTCCTGAAGAGACGCAGGAGGTCATTTTCTTATTGGGCTACCACGAGAATCCGCAGGAGCAAAAGTTCGATCCGCCTGCTTCGCAGACGGTCAACAAGAAGACGGTAAAACCGGTTATCGCCAAATACCTGAACTTCGCCGACGTCGACGCGGCGTTTGAAAAGCTCCGTCAATACTGGGACGGACTGCTCGCCGTCTGCCAGGTGGAGACACCGGATGTGCACACCAATCGCATGGTTAACATCTGGAATGCCTACCAGTGCATGGCCACTTTCAACATGTCGCGCTCGGCGTCTTTTTATGAGTCGGGAATCGGGCGTGGCCTGGGCTTCCGGGATTCCAATCAGGACCTGCTGGGCTTCGTGCAGATGGTTCCGGCGCGGGCGCGCGAACGCATCCTAGACCTTGCAGCCACGCAATTGCCCAACGGCGGCGCTTATCATCAGTATCAGCCGCTCACCAAGCGCGGCAACAACGATGTGGGAGGCAATTTCAACGACGATCCTCACTGGCTCATCGTGGGCGTGGCGGCGTATTTGAAAGAAACGGGCGACTGGAGCATTTTGGACGAGCCCGTTCCCTACGACAACGCGCCGGGCTCGGAGCAGCCTCTGTACGAGCATTTACAGCGCAGCTTCCAGTACACGCTCGACCGCCTGGGGCCTCATGGGCTTCCGCTGATCGGCCGCGCCGACTGGAACGATTGCCTCAATCTCAACTGCTTCTCCGACACTCCCGGACAATCGTTCCAGACGACCACCAACAAAGACGGCAAGGTCGCGGAATCGGTTTTCATTGCCGCGCTTTTTGTGCTGGCGGGCAGGGAATTGGCGGAGATTGCCCGGCGGCGTGGCCGGACCGACGAAGCACAGCGCTATCTCGCCGAAGTGGCCAGGATGGAAGATACCGTCCGCGAGCAGGGGTGGGATGGCGAGTGGTTTCTGCGGGCCTACGATGACTTCGGCCGCAAAGTCGGCTCGAAGGAATGCGCCGAGGGTAAGATCTTCATCGAGACGCAGGGCTTTTGCGTGCTGGCAGGCATTGGACTCGACGACGGACGGGCGCAAGCTGCGATGGAGTCGGTCGCGAAACATCTCGCCACCGGGCACGGGATCATTCTCCAGCAACCCGCGTATTCGAGATACTATCTCGAACTTGGCGAAATCTCCTCGTACCCGCCGGGTTACAAGGAAAACGCCGGTATCTTCTGCCATAACAATCCTTGGGTGATGATTGCCGAAACACAAGTCGGCAACGGCGATCGCGCCTACGATTACTACGCGCGCATCAACCCTTCCGCGCGAGAACCCATCAGCGAACTTCACCGCTGCGAGCCGTACGTTTATGCCCAGATGATTGCCGGACGCGATGCTCCTACGCACGGCGAGGCAAAGAACTCCTGGCTGACGGGAACCGCAGCCTGGAATTACTATGCCGTCACGCAGTGGATCCTGGGCATTCGCCCGACTTTTGAAGGGTTGGAGATACGACCCGTCGTGCCCAAGGGCTGGAGGGGATTCAAGGCCACCCGGTTATTCCGAGGCGTGACTTACATCATCGCCGTGACGCGCGAAGGAGAAGGCAATCAGGTGGCTCTGAAGGTTGACGGCGAGCCCTGGGAGGGTACGGTTGTGCCAGCGCCCGTGGAAGGACAGCGCGCAGTCACGGTGGAGGTCACGTTGAAGTAGTGGGGGTACGCGCCATTTCGTTGTTGCAGCGGCGAGTGCACCTTGCCCTGCGGGGCGTGATCTCGCCGCTGTGGAGTAGAATGATTGGCATGCTTCGCGCCAAACGCCTCTTGATGGTCTTGGCTCTGGCCACACTATTCGCCCGCTGCGCGGCTGCGCAGGGGTCCAATTACAATGTTGTCCTGATTACGCTTGACACGCTTCGTGCCGATCACCTGCGATGTTACGGATACGACGCGATCGAGACGCCCAATATCGATCGGATTGCCGCGCAGAGCGCCCGTTTCACGCAGGCTTTTACGCCCGTGCCCATCACTTTGCCGGCGCACACGTCTCTCCTCACCGGAATGTATCCGCTCGCTACCGGGGTGCACGATTTTGTGGGCAATCGAGTGGCATCGGGCACCGCCACGCTGGCCCGAATTCTGCACGATCACGGTTACTCGACCGCGGCTTTTCTTGGCGCGCCCGTCCTGGATTCGCGTTTCGGCCTGAACCAGGGCTTTGACACTTACTTCGATCACTTTAAACTGGCGGGCGCCGAAGAAGTGCACTTGGATGCCATGAAGCGCCCAGGCGACCAAGTGGTGGACGAGGCGCGGCGTTGGCTGAACCACCGTCCTCCCCAACCTCTGTTTCTGTGGGTTCACCTCTACGATGCCCACAGCCCTTACCGTCCCCCGGCGCCCTACGCGGAGCGCTACCGCGGCCGTCCCTACGACGGGGAAATCGCTTTTGCCGACGCCCAGATCGGGCGGCTCATGACTGCGCTGACGCGAGCGGGACTGCTGGAGAAGTCTGTGGTGGTGGTGGTGAGCGATCACGGAGAAAGCCTCGGGGAGCACGGCGAGAAAACGCACGGGTTCTTTGTTTATAACTCGACCCTGCATGTCGTCTGCCTCATCAAAATCCCGAGCGACACACCGCGAGTGGTTCCGGATGAGGTCTCGCTGGTGGATGTGATGCCCACGGTTTTGCAGGCGCTCGGAATCCCCATCCCGGCCGGCGTGCAGGGACGGAGTTTGCTGAGCCTGGTGGCGGGCCGCACCGGCGAAGGCGTTTCGAATCTTTATGCGGAGAGTTATCCTCCCTTGCTTCACTTCGGATGGAACTCCTTGCGCGGCGTGCAAGCCCGCGGCTGGAAGTACATCGAGACGACGCGTCCTGAACTCTACGACACGCATACCGACCCGAAGGAGTTGAACAACCTCGTCTCTGCCCGCGCGGATTTGGCTCAGGACATGAGAAACCGCCTGCGCACGCTGGTCAGCCGCTACACGCCTTCGACCAGCGGACCGGCCAGCGAGAATGCGCCGGCTGACCCTGCGCTGATGAAAAGCCTGCGCTCCCTGGGGTACGTCGCAGTCTCTACGGGAACTTTCGCGGACGCGAGCGGGAGGACTCTGCCCGACCCCAAGGATCACATACAGGATTATGAACTGGTCTCCGCGGCGCTCATCGACGAGGAGCAAAAGCACTACGCGGAGTCTCTCCGCAAACTCCAGCAGGCGGAAAAGGGCGGAAGTCATTCAGGCACCATCCGTTTTCTAATGGCAGGTGAGTACTTTCACTTGAACGACTTCCCCCACGCCGCTGAATATTACCAATCGGCTCTCGAATTGGACCCCAAGAATTCCATCACGGCGTATTACCTGGGTGTTTCGCGATTGGAGACGGGCGATTTGGAAGCCGCGGAGCGCGCCTTCCAACGAACGCTCGAACTCGATCCGAAGAATTTCTCGGCTGCTTTTAATCTGGGAGTCGTGTATTCCCGCCGACAACAAGCGCAGCCCGCAATCCAGGCTTTCCAACAAGCGATCAAAATCCTCCCTGATTACGCTGAGGCGCATGAAGCCTTGGGAGAACTCTATCTCTATCTGAACCGCCCGCAAGATGCGGCGCGCGAATTGGAAAGAGCCGTGGCGATTGCTCCTCACATGGGAAAGGCGCATTCCGCGTTGGCGCAGGCCTATTCAGCATTGGGGCTTCAAGAGAAGGCGCAACAAGAGAAGGATCGGGCAAAAGTACCCTGACCGTTCGAGGCGGCGTAACTTGTTGAGCGGCAAGGTGTTAGACCATCGAGGCAGGAGTTCTGTAATAGGTCATTCTCCTGGAAACGAGGTGAACAGTTAATCAACGACAAATAGTCTATTTCTGCAATAATTCCTCTTGACATACCTCAATAAAAGCATTAGTTTCCCCCTGCTAGTTTATTACCAACCCGGAAGCGATATAGGGTTGGCGCTGAAAAGGCCCGGAGCACTAACCGGTTTGAGCTTGTGCCAAGTCCCGTCATCCTCGCAAATTCGGAATCATTTTCCTGTCTCCTTTCAAGCGTCGGAAATTTCATGGAGGTATTTAAATGGCTAAAAACTTAAGGGGAGGTGGGCGCAGTCGTGCGTTTCGTTGGCTGCTGCCTTCGCTCTTGCTAGTGGGCCTCAGTCTCATCTTTTCATCGTTGGCTTGGGGTCAAACCACCGTGGGTTCACTAACGGGTGTGGTGAGCGACCCCACAGGGGCCGTGATCCCTGGCGCCAAGGTTGTTGTAACGGACGCTGGCAAGGGTTACGACTATCCCGCGACAACGGATGCCGTGGGACGGTACCTTGTCACAAACCTTCAGGCTAGTACTTACAGCGTGTCCGTCGAGGCAAAGGGATTCAGATCTTACCGACAGGAGGGCATACTCCTCGACGTTGGCGCCCGAGTCGCGGTGGACGTACGTCTGGAACTCGGAGCCACGGCTCAGGCGGTGGAAGTGACTGCCGCTGCGCCGGTCCTCTCCACTCAAGACGCGGTAACCGGGCAGGAAGTGGATCGCACGATGATCAATAACCTTCCTCTGGTGGACCGCAACGTTCTCGACTTGGCGTTCTTGTCTCCTGGCGTGATTCAGGTGCCCGGCTCTCCTTACGGCACTTCGACATCCATGAACTTCGTCTCCAACGGCGGGCGCAACGATACGTCGGAACTCCTGATCGACGGCATTGCTGCAACCAGCTACGAGCCGAACACCGCAATCTACACACCGCTTTATCAGCCTTCTGTGGACGCCGTGCAAGAATTCAAGATCATGCAGAACAACTACTCGGCGGAGGAAGGCTTTTCCGGAAACACTTACATCAACCTGGTCAGCCGCTCTGGAAGCAACCTCCTGCACGGCGACGTTTACGAATTTGACCGGAATAAAGATTTTGACTCCAACGATTGGTTCAGCAACGCGGCCAACGGTGTGCTTCCTTCGCTGCGCAAGAACCAGTTTGGCGGCAGCGTAGGCGGCCCGATCAAGAAGGACAAGACGTTCTTCTTCTTTGATTTCGACGGCGTCCGCGAGGCGGCAGGTACCACCCACAACGCAGGCGTGCCCGATACCGCAGAGCGGGCAGGGGACTTCGGCGAATTGTGCGCGCGTGCCGGCGGCTCGTTCGACGCAAGTGGAAACTGCAGCAATTCCAACGGCCAGCTCTGGGATCCGTATTCCGGAATCTACGTGGCGGGCACTGGGCGCGAACTGCAAACGCCCATTCCGTTCGATAATCTGGCCAATTTCCAAAGCGCGGGGAACGCCAATCTCAATGGCACGAAATATCAACTTCCTGCCACGAAAGGCAACCTGATTGACCCCGTGGCGATGAAGATGATGTCGTATTATCCCAATCCCACTTTTGCACCAGGGAGCGCGGGCTATAATCCCTATAACAACTGGCTTGGCTCAGGCGCTAACACTGACACCAACAATCAATTTGACATCCGCATCGACCAGCGGTTCACCGACAAGACCGCTTTCTACGCGCGCTACTCCCAAGCGACCGGCACCTATCACAATTGGAACTGCTTCGGGAACGCGATGGATCCCTGCACGCAAGGGCCTGGAATCGGTGGGTCACGAAGTGTGGCGTTAAACCTCAATCACACTTTCAGTCCCACCACGCTCTTGAACGTGACATTGGGATTCACCCGCGGGCTTTCCGACACGCAAGGCATTTACAAGGACTTCCCCAGCTTCAATCCTCTCACCACTCTGGGCCTTCCTTCCTACCTTGCGACGGACAACGGTCCCATCTCTGCGCCGAACATCTACATGTACGGCGGATACACCTCGGCGAACGGTCCTGAAAGTGTCGGCCCGCAGCCCTGGTCAATCTACAAGAACGGCAACCAGGTCTACCACCTGCTCTCCACTCTCACCCATATGAAGGGCCATCATGAAATCAAGTTCGGAGGCGAGTGGCGCGTACAGCAGATGAACTGGTTCCAGGACGGGACTCCGGGTGGCGTGTACATCTACGACCAATACAGCACCTCGCAGTATCCTTACTGGGGCGGCGGAGATGCCATGGCCAGCTTTTTGACCGGCACGCCGAGTCCAAACGAATGGGGCGAGTACGAAGTATCTCCTCACTTCAGCACCCAGAACTACCGCTGGGGCGGATTCGTTCAGGATAACTGGCGCAAGTCCAGCAAACTTACCATCAACGTTGGTTTGCGCTATGACCTCGAGGTTCCGCGCACCGAGCGCTATAACCGTATGTCCCACCTAGATCCAACTATATCGGACGGCATCACTGCGGGATCGATTGACGCTTCGACGTGGCCTTCCCTACTTGGCCCCGTTCCGAACGTCAGCAACCCAAAGGGGGGACTCGTATTCGCGACGCCTTCGAATCGTCATATCGTGGGTACGGCCGCTCATGACTTCGGACCACGCTTAGGCCTTGCTTACAAGCTCACCGAGAAAATCGTCCTCCGCAGCGGCTACGGCCTGTTCTACAACCCCACGCAATGGGGAACCACAGGCGCCGGGCCGGTCGGAAACGAGGGCTTCGAGGCCGTCACGGGTTGGGTTACCACGAAGAACGGCGATGGCTCAACGCCGTGGTCGCGCATCAGCGATCCTGAGCCGAGTGGGCTGTTGCTTCCTACAGGGCCCTCGCTAGGCGTCAAGACCAACCTCGGCTCCAGCCTCAACGAGCCGCTCTGGAACGCCAACGTACCACCCTACACTCAGACCTGGAGCGGGGGCATTCAGTACGAGTTACCCGGCAACTGGCTGGTTGACGCCGAGTACCTGGGCACCAAGGGAACGCACCTGTATTTCAACAGTGCAGGTACCATGAATTACTTTGGTACTTGGATCGAGCAGGAGGCCACCAACCCGGCTCTCCGGACCGCGCTCGGGACCTACGTTAACAATCCTTTCTACGGGGTTATCAATACGCCGGGGTGCGGGTCGATTTGCGCGCCTACCATTCCGGCCGGTAATCTCATGTTGCCGTATCCGCAGTTCAGTGGGATTACGAACACCAATCCACCCTGGGCGAACTCGATTTACAACGCCTTCCAGTTGAAGATCGAGAAACGTCTATCGCGTGGACTGGCCGTGCTGATCAGCTACACAGACTCCAAGTCCATTGACGACTCCTCGATGTCCACCAGCACGGGATGGATTGGCGGATTTGGCGCCGCGGGGGATCCCAACAACCTGAAACTCGAGCGCTCGCTCTCCGAATGGGATATCCCACAAGTGCTCCAATTCTCGTATGTGTGGCAACTGCCCTTCGGAAAAGGCAAGACGATTGGCAACACCTGGAATCCCGTCGTGAACGCCATCCTGGGTGGTTGGCAGACCACGGGCATGTGGCGGATTGACAACGGTCAACCGATTAGCGTCGGCGCTACCGGCGGCACGTCACCTTGGGGCTATTCGGATTCGATTCCCGATCAAGACGGCAGTTTGAAGGTCAACCCCAAGTCTCTCTGGTTCAGCCAGGGCTACTTTGCGAACGCTAAACAAGTACTCTATATTCCGCCTGCCTACACTATCGGCAACGCGTCCCGCATGGAACCCAACACTCGAGTCCCGGGAACCAAGAACGCAACGCTCTCGGTCTTTAAGGAATTCTCCCTGAACAAGATGAGAGAAGGTTCGAAGTTGCAATTCCGGGCTGAGTCGTTCAATGCCCTCAACCATCCCCAGTTTGGCGGAATCCAGAACACCTTCGGCAACGGCAATTTTGGGGATGTCACAAGCCAAGTCAATTCTCCTCGTCAAATCCAGTTGGGTCTACAACTCTATTTCTAAGCCAATCTGGATGTGATTTCAAAGGAGGGGCCTTCGGCCCCTCCTTTTTTTTGCTCTGCGTCTTTGCACCAGGGTTCGCCCCAGAGGCGCCGAGGCGCCGACGATAAAGATTCCTCTGCGTCTGCGCGTCTCTGCGGTAAGATTACAGCGATGTTTAATCGTATTCTTGCGGTCGTTTTCATTTTCGGTTTATCGGCTTCCCTGTTGGCGGGGCAGGATGCGCAGGTCTCACGGAGTGTTTTGCAGAAAGCCGCTGAGGACTTTCAGGCAGGGAAGGTCACTGAATCCGAGCAGGCGCTGCGCGCGGCGCTCAAGCAAGCTCCTCGGGATGCCGCTGCTTTAGGCTTGCTCGGGGTAGTCCTGGACGCGCAAAACCGTTTCGATGAGGCCGAGGGTGCTTATAAGCAGGCCCTGGCGCTAAACCCCCGGTCTCCCGCGCTTTTCAACAACCTTGGGAACCATTATATGGCGATGGGCAAGACCGAGCAGGCGCGTGCGGCGTTCCTCAAGGTGGTAGCCGCCGATCCCCATCATGCCAACGCCAATTTGCAAATGGCTGAGCTGGCGATTGGCGCAAAGCAGGGTACGACGGCGCTGAAGTATCTCGATCAGTTGTCGAGGGAAGATCGTGCCTCGCCCGAAGTGGCAATTCAACGCGCGCGGGCATTGAAATTGACCGGCCAGGCCAAGGCTGCAAGCGATCTGCTCTCCGACGTGGAGCGGAATGCCGGTAAGGATCCCAACCTCGCTTTTTCCGTCGGTATGGTCCTGGTGGAATGGGAAAAATATGCCGAGGCCGAGGAGGCTTTCTCTCGCGTCCTGGACGTAGATCCCACCAACTTCGATGTTCTCTACAACCTGGCTCTGGCCGCTCAACACGCCGGGCACCTTGAGCGCGCGGTCCAAGTGTACCAAGTCGCGCTTCGGCAACGTCCTAACGACGCGGATTGCCTCTTTAATTTAGCCAGCATCTATACGCAAACGGGCCATTCGGATGAGGCGGTGTTGCCGCTCATGCAGGCTCACAAGGCGGCTCCCCAACGCGCGGACATTCTCCTGGCCTTGGCGCAAACCAGCCAGGATTTATTTTTCTATGCCGACGCAGTCACCGCCATCGACGAGTATCTGAAACTGAAGCCCCAGGATGATGTGGCCCGGCGGGAGCGCGGCTTTTGCCTGATCCGTTCGACGAGCCTGGACAAGGGCCTCGAGGACCTGCGATGGTACGCGGAGAAACATCCGAAGGACGCGCGGGGAATGTATGAGCTTGCCATCGCCGAGACGGTGCGCGAGCCGGAAAAAGCTCTCGAAACTCTCAACCGGGCGGTGAGCCTCGATCCCAAGTTCAGCGCCGCCCGCTACGCCCGTGGCGTTCTCTACTATCAAATGGGCAAGACTGACCAATCGATCGCTGATTTGGAGGAGGTACTCAAGACGACCCCTGACGACCTTCGCTCCTTGGACGCCCTCGGCCAGGACTACATGCGTATGGGAAAACTTCCTGAGGCGGCCGAGGCGTTTGCGCGGGCCCTCAAGCTTGATCCTAAGGACCCCAAGGTCCTCAATAATTACGGCCGAGTCCTGTTCCGCCTGAATCGTACGGCGGAAGCCGAGAAGGTCATGGCCGACTTCCGAGCTCTGGGGCCGCAGGAGACGAGACCGCGGCCCTACGGCGGGTTATTCGATTTTCTCAATCTCTCGCCCGAGCAGCAATACGCCAAGTACCTGGATAACATAAAGAAGACGATGGTTACCAATCCTGACGATCCCACCTTGCGTATGCAATTGGGGAAGGCGCTGCTCCAGCAAGGGAAAACCGAGGAGGCGGTTGCCGCTCTTCGGAGCGTGCTCAAACTGAACCCAAGCCTCGAAGTTCTGACCGCTTGCGGAAAAGCACTCTTCGAGTTCGAGCAGTACGCGCCCGCGCGCGAGTTCCTTGAACCCGTGTTGGCCGCCAATCCCGGCGACGCCAACCTGCGCCTGGACCTCGCCATCGCCGTCTTCCACTCTGGGAACGCCGCAGGGGCTCTGAAAGTTCTGGACGCAACTCCGGTCGACCAGCGCAAGGGGGACTACTTTCTGCTGCTGGCCGAGATTCTTGATGCCATGCAGAAGCCGGAAGAGGCCGCAGCCGCCTTCAACCGCGGATTTGATGCCGCCCCGACCCGCCCCGATCTCTATCTCGAAGCCGCGTTGTTTCTATTCAAACACAACCAGAATCAGCGCGCCCTGCACATTCTCGAACAAGCCACCCGGACTCTCCCGGACTCGCCGGTGTTGCAGTTGATGCTGGCCATGACCTACGGGATGGTGCAGCAATATGAAGACGGGGTGAAGGTGCTCACGAAGATTGAATCACGGTGGCCGGAGTGGAGCCTGCCCTACGAAATCCAAGGGATTTCGCTCGAAACGCGCACCCGCTCCCAGCAAGCTGTCGAACTGTTGCAAACCGCGGTTTCCCTGGGCGCTCGCGACGCCAATGTCTACTACTATCTGGCGTCGGCCATCTCGCACGCCCGTCCGGACGATGTTGACGCAGCAAAGCAAACCATTGACAAGGCGCTGCAGCTCAGTCCTCAGGATCCTTTTATCCAGTCACTCGCCGGGCGGATCGCCTACCGGCAGAAAGCCTATCCGGAGGCGCTTGAGCACTTGAACGCGGCCTTACGGCTCTGGCCCGAAATGATCGAAGCGCATGAAACCCTGGCAGGAGTCTACAGGGCTATGGGGGAAAGAGAAAAATCCGCTGAAGCGTTGAAGGAAATCGTTCGCATCAAGCAGGAAAATCCTACCGCCGACCAGAGCCCGCCTTTCCCGGCGCGTGACCTGCTCTTCACCGTGCAGAGCCCTACGCCTTAGGCAGTCTGGTAGGGGCAACCCTTGTGGTTGCCCGAGGGCGGCCACAAGGGCCGCCCCTACGAATTATTGACTGCTCTCCATCGAGTCCCGGTAGGGCTGCTGCGATTCGTATAATTTGATTCTGGATTTCAGGCCTTCCTCGAGCTGGTCCTTATGCTGCTGTTCGGCAATGTCCAGCGCCTTATGCTCGGCTGCGACGGCGTCCGGGAATTTTCCAACCTCGGCGTAGGCGGCCGCCAGAGTATCGAGGTAGACGGGATTGCGCGCGCCCGAAAGTTGCACCGCCCGCTCGGCGAGTTTCACCGCCTCCGCGCCGTTGCGATCCGAAGCGTTGGGACTGGCCGCCAGCGCGTGGGCGGCGTCGTTCATGGCGGGCACGAAATTCGGATCAACTCGCAGCGCTTCGCGCCATTCAGCAAGTGCTTCCTGCGTGCGCCCCGAGGAAAAATACAGCGAGGCCCCAAGATAATAGTGGGCGTCCACCAAGTCAGGTTTAATGGCCACCGCCTTCTTCAAATGAGGGATCGCCTGGTCGTATTGCCCTTCTACGGCTAGGAGGCGTCCGAATTCGCTTTGGGCTTCTGCGAACTCTGGATTGATCTCGAGGGCTCTTTCATAGTGAGGTGCGGCTTGGTCAAGTCGGCCGGTGATCGCCAGGGCTCGGCCCAGGTTGCGGTGAGCGTCAGCATAGTTGGGATTGATCGCCAAAGCTTTATTGAACTCCGCCATGGCTTCATCGAAACGTCCCTTGCTGGCCAGGGCGAGGCCCAGATGGTCGTGAAGATCCGGGGATTCGGGGTAATACTGCAAGCCTCTCTGGAAGGTAACAATTGCCTCGTCCGACCTTCCTGCCGCCACCAGGGTGCGGCCGAGATTGTTGTAAATCGTGTGATACTGGGGGTTCAGTTCCAGGGCCTTCTGAAATTCCGGGATAGCCTCCGTGTATCGGCCGGTGCGGGTTAGGGCCGTTGCCAGGTTGTTGTGAATTCGGGAGTCATCTGGGTTTGTCGCCAGGAGTTCCTTCCACTCGGCAATGGCAGCCTCAAATTGACCTTTGTCGACCAACTCCGCCGCGTGGTCGAATTTCTTGTACATCTCGACAGCGGGCGTAGCGATGGCCATGATGCCGTCTTGCGGAATGTTCACGAATTCGGGAAGGTTCACGGCACGATTTGCGGCGGTCGAGTTCTCAATCAAAATGGGGGGACTGTCGTTGCCTTGCTCGTCGATGTGGGTGAGATACATCTGCGTGTAGGGCGAGCGCGCTTTCGAGGAAAACACCAGCCACCGGCTGTTAGGCGAAAAACTGTGCCAGGAATTCATGAGCGGCGTGTTGCAGCGCATATGCCGCGCTTGCCCGCCACCCGCCGGCACGATCCAAAGCTGGCTATCGGGACGCATCAGTTGGGCGTTGCGGCACTTCACAAAGACGATCCAGCGCCCGTCCGGCGAAACTTTCGGAAACGTGTTGCTCATTCCGTCGTCAGAAGCGCCCGCAACGGCCTCGGCCTTTCCCCCTCGCCCCCCATTAAAGGGAACGCGATAGAGGTCATACTGAATCTGCACCTCGATCGGATCGTTGGCGTAGGCCGCCATTTTGCCGTCGGGGGGATAAGGCTCCTTCGCCTTGGCCCGTGCAAACACCAGATAGCTGCCATCCGGGCTCCAAACGCCGTCAGCTTGCACGAAGTCAGGATCATCCGCGCCCGGCAAAGGTTCCCGCCGGCCGGTTTCGCGGCTGTACCAGGCGAGAATCCCGCGCGTGGGATAGAACACTTGCAGAAAGCGATAGTCTTTGAAATTGACAACGTAATAGTTGTTCTGAGGAGAGCGTTCGGAGGTATTGACCGTTGTCACCACATATTTCCCATCCGGTGAAACCTGCGACATGAACCCGACACGGTTCAGGCTCACCTTCGGGTCCTGCGAAGGGTTCCAGTTGATCATGTCGCTGGCATTGATGGTCATTTGCGGCTGAACGGGAACAATCGCGTAGAGCCCCTTGTCGTTGGCGGGGCCATCCATGTCCATCCCCATCGTTTTGCCATCGCGCGAAAAGGAGTGGCAATTGGCGCAGGTGACCATGTCCTTCAGAACCACACGGCTCTCGGTTTTTCCGATGTCGCGCAGCCGCCATTGGATCAGCCGAGTTGCGCTCGGAGCCAGGGGTTTGATGATTCCCTTTTCAGTTTCGGAAGGCATCAAGGGCACGTCGCGATAGAAAATGGGCGCACCGACGGGATCTTTCGAGGTGGAGATCGTAATGCGGCCGCTGGAGATGGCATGTTTGGCGTCTTGCGCACTGAAGCCGCTGATGGTCACGACCGCGGCGCCTGCCGATGAGTGCCGCTTAATCGCTTCCCAGACCTGGGCCGAGGGAATCCAGGTGTGCGCCGCAGCCTGCTCGGGTGTGAAACTGGGCAGTTGATTCGTGACTGAGACGCAACGCTGGTCAATCTCGCCGATCGGCAGCGGCTCGCCGGCGGATTCCGTGCGCAGGCGGGCTGAGCCGTCGGCGAAGGAGATGTCGATTCGCCAATGCGTCGCACTTCTCGCGGCGTCGCGCCAAAGGAAGGTTGGCGGGGTGATTTCAGGAGGGAAAACCGAGTCTTCCAGGGGATAGTCGACGGTGATTGAGGCGAGGACCGTCGTCGAGCTTGCTGCGCCGTCTTTCGGTTGAGTGGCCGCGACCCGACCGCGCGTTAACACGCCCGTGACGATTGCGCCCAGCATGAGTAAGATGAATGCGGTACGGTTCAGTGCGAGACCTCGAGCGCAACGGCTTAGCGTTTGGAATGACATCTGCATGAGGGGCGAACACACTACAAAGCTGCGTGGGGACTTCCGTGTCGGTTCCTGCCGCCCGCGCCATTATACTCCCGACAGGCTCAGTTGGAGCCGTTTTGTTTTGGCCGCGTCCTTAGCAAGCCGGGCGAGCAAGCCGGGCGAGTGGTGAGGCGTTGACCATAAGGATTATAATGGCGCGCCCCAAGGAGGTGACCATGACAGGGCAAAGATCGCGACGGGAGTTTCTCGGAATTTCAGCGCTGGGGGTGGTGGCGACAACGGCTCCGAAGGAATCGGCCGGCAAAGTAGCACGCTTGGTCGGGGAGGGAGGTAAGGCCCCGAGGGAGGGCACGGAAATCTCCGTTTGGGTTACTTCGGGCAAAGATCGCTTTGCCGCTGCACCTCAGCTCTCTTGGGGTCTGGCTCCGGCGGCCTCTCGAGCCGGCCAGATTCGGTTAGACCCCAGCACGAAGTATCAAGCGATCTTGGGCTTTGGCGGCGCCTTCACCGACGCCGCCTGCTACATGTTCAATCAACTCTCGCCGTCGGCGCGCGGGCAGCTTCTCAATGAGATGTTCCATCCCTCGGAAATGGATTTGAACGTTTGCCGCATCTGCGTCGGATCGAGCGACTACTCGCAGCAAGCTTATAGCTTCGACGAAGGCGATCCCGATCCTGAGCTGGCTCGGTTTTCGATCGAACACGACCGCGCATACATCCTGCCGCTACTACGCCAGGCGCGGCAGGTGAATCCCGATCTGTTCCTTTTCGCCAGTCCCTGGAGTCCGCCTGGCTGGATGAAATCAAGCGGCTCGATGCTGGGTGGTTCGATGCGGCGCCATTATTTGTCCGCTTACGCGCAGTACTTCCTTAAGTTTCTCCAGGGATATGCCGCCGAGGGTGTCCCGGTTCAGGCGGTGACGCCACAAAACGAAGTGGATACCGATCAGGATGGCAATATGCCGGCCTGCATCTGGGCGCAAGAGTACGAAATCGAATTTGTGAGCTCCCATCTGGGACCGCTGTTAGCAAGCAGTGGTACGCCAACCAAGATTTGGATTCTGGACCATAACTACAACCTGTGGGGACGTGTCATGGACGAACTCGAGGACGACCAGCTCCGCAAATACTGCAATGCGGTTGCCTGGCACGGATACGTGGGTACACCTGAGATGATGGACAAGGTCCAGAAGGCCTTTCCGGGCGTCGAGATGTATTGGACGGAAGGAGGCTCGGACTACAAAGACTCCGGCTATCTCACCGATTGGTGCCAATGGGGCGAGACTTTCTGCGCCATCCTGCGCAACGGTTGCCGCTCTATCACGGCCTGGAACCTGGCTCTCGATGAGCAGGGGCGGCCGAACATCGGACCGTTCTCCTGCGGCGGTGTGGTGACGATCAACTCGCAGGGTCGAAAAACCACCCGCAAAAAATGAGTTCGTGCTGAAAACAAAGGGGATAGCGCGAATCGGCTGGAAACTGTCAATATGACCGTTTTTCATGAGCTTTCGCGGGCCAAGGGCCCATGGGGACAGACCAAGGACATTACACGGAGCGGATTGTTCTGGGCCTTCGACCACTTCTCGCGCCTCATCCATCGGGGAGCGCGCCGCTTTAATTCGCACAGCACCGCTAACGACATTCAGCACGTCGCCTTTGAGAACCGGGGCGGCCGGCAGGTCCTGGTGGTTGCCAACAAGGGAGCGGCGAGGGAGATCGAGCTTCGGCTGGGCAACACGGCAGCGCTTGTCGCGTTGACAGAAAAGTCGTTGACCACCCTGGCTTGGCAGTGAGGGCCCGACAACAGCCCCGACGGGGAGATGAGGCCGACGTCGTGAAATTGCCGCTCCTCGGGCAGACTCGGACAGCCACCGCTGGCAACTTCACTTCTTCTTTGCTTGCTTGGCAAAGTTGAATAAGAAGAGGACGAAAGGCCCAAGGATCAATGCCTCGAGGGCTGCGCGCGCCATGGAGCGTCCCTTCCTGGCGGCTATACAGGTCGCGGCGACGACCCAGCCCGCCGTCCAGCAGATTGCCAACAGCCTCATGGTAGCCTCCTTGGGTTGCACTTAATAGGTAATACTATTTCTCTGACCTACGACTTGCCAGAGCACCAAAGTACTGTTTATCGGCACACCTCAACGCCGACTTAAGTGCCCGGTTTCACGGGGTGAGACGGGTGTTGACTTTGGTTTTCCGGCGTGGACCGCTGGCCTATCGCCGCTTGGAGTGACAGGATCGCCCGAGCCGTTGTGCAAGAATGGAAATGTGGTGGGGCTTCTTTGGGGGCACCGGTTGTGGTTGTCCCAGGGCGGCCACAAAGGCTGGCGCTAAACGGCGGATTCTTCACGCCTTGGGAGTTTGTTGACCACCCGGCTACGCGTAAATTTCAGGGTTGACAAGGTTAGGCGGGCGTCGTCCTTCCAGCCCGGCGACGAGATTCTCCACGGCCAGCATGGCCATAGCCAGGCGTGTTCGGGCGGTCGCGCTCCCGACATGAGGCGCCAGAACGACGTTCGGTAGGCTGAGAAGCTCGGGATGCACATGCGGCTCATGCTCGAACACGTCCAAACCGGCTCCGGCCAGACGTTTTGACTGGAGCGCCTCGACAAGCGCGGCTTCGTCCACACACTTGCCGCGCGCCGCGTTGATGAGGAAGGCGGTGGGCCTCAGCATGGAGAGTTCGCGCGCGCCGACGAGGTGATGGGTTTCGGGCGTGAGCGGGACGTGTAGGGTCAGGAAATCCGCTTCCCTCAGCAGTGTCTCGCGATCCACGAATTGCGCGCCGAGTTCCGCTTCGAGGGCGGGTGCGGGGCGGACAACATCATAGTAAATGACGCGCATGGAAAAGCCGCGGGCGCGGCGCGCCACAGCCTTGCCGATCCGTCCCAGGCCGTACACGCCCAACGTCATGCCGTGGATATCGGAGCCCCACAAGAGTTCCCATTTGGATGACTGCCACTGGCCCTCGCGGACGTATCGGTCGCACTCCACCAGGCGGCGGGGCGCGGCCAGGAGCAGCGCGAACGCCAAGTCCGCCGTGGTTTCGGTGAGCACGTCGGGAGTGTTGGTGACCGGAATACGGCGGCGCGTGCACGCGGCCACATCGATGTTGTCGTACCCGACGCCAACGTTGGCGACGGCGCGCAAGCGCGGCGCCTGCGCGACCACATCCTCACTGACGCGTACGCCGGTAGCCATCAACCCCTCGATTTCGCGACAACTTTCCGCCAGTTGCGCGGGATCGAGCGGAGCATCTTCAGGGCGCATCTTCACATCGTACCGCGCCGCAAGACGCTCGACAGCCTTCGCCGGCAGGGGCCGGGTAATGTAGACCTTGGGAAGACTCATGGGTTGACCTTTAGTGCTCAGTGGCTAGTGCCTGGTGGCGGAAGTCGCCGTGATAAGGTGGCGCTTTGGAAGGGCGGGGCTTCAGCCCCGCCGCTTCCGGGACTCCAACGAGTTGGGCCTTTAGGCCCTGAAGCCACGTTCCCTCAGGGGCTGAAGCCCCCAATGACGAGCCGTTTTCCGTGGCGGGGCTAAAGCCCCGCCCTTCCCGCCGCTCAGGAATATAACGCGGAATTTCGTCAGCAAGTACTAGGCACTAACCACTAGCCACTAACCACTGCTTTTAATTAATCCAGCGGCCGCCGTCATCCTTTCGTTCGTGCTTTCGCATGTAGACTTCGAATTTCTTGCGCAAGCGCGCGCGCCGCCACTCCTGATATCGCAGCGGGAAACTGACCGAGGGCAGATGCGGACCTCGGAGATAAAGATAACCGAAGAGCATTCCGCCCAGGTGGGCGACGTGGCTGATGCCTGACCCGGGGGTGCCGAAAGAACTCACCAGTTCAATGACTCCCATGATCACCACGAACCACTTGGCCTTGATCGGAATGAGCATGTAGAGATAGATCGGCCGGTCAGGAAAAAGCAGACCGTAAGCCAGCAAAAGGCCGTAAATGGCTCCAGAGGCCCCCACTGTGGCTGAACCCGTGGCGCTGGGCAAAACGGCGTTCAGCGCCACATCAAAGATTCCGGCGCCGATGCCGGTTAGAAAATAATAGAAAAGGAACTTTTCCCGGCCCCAAAGACTCTCCAGATCTGACCCGAACATCCAGAGCGCAAACATGTTGAAGATGATGTGAAAAAAGCCCGCATGGAGGAACATGTAGCTGACGAGTTCCCAGATATAAAAGTGGTGGAGGACATCGTAGGGCCGGAGCGCGAACCAGGCGTAGGGCGCGCTCCAGCCGAAAATCTGTTGGGGAATGTAAGTGACCGCGAATGCCGCCGTGGTAACGATGATCAATTGCTTGCATGCCCGCGTGAGCGGCGGCCCGAACGAGTATGCGACTTGTCGGTAGCGCGGCATAACTAAAAGCCTATCATAGTTCAGGCGTTCGGTGGCAGGTGTGAAGTCTGAAGGTCAACGGGTAGAGGCCAGGCATTGGTCGCGGTGCCGAGAAACCCAGGCCAAACTCGTCATTCCATGGAAAAAAGTCTCACAAAATCAGGCCAGGTCTTCTTTGATAGCTCCTTAGTCGCATAGGTAAGAACCTGTGATGCCGTATCATTATTCTAGTTTTTTCCGCCCCACGGCGAACAGGGCGCCCGCCATCGCCAGGAAAATCACCAAGCCTAGAGCGCTCGAGTTAGAAAGTCCGGGCCAATACTTGCTTCCAATGGCGACCTTCTGATCGACCTCGAAACCGACCAGGGCGGCCAGAATCAAGCCTCCGATTGAGCCACCCGCAATGAGCCCGGCGGCAAACAAGGCGCCGCTGGAGACTTCGCCTTCCTGCCGCTTGGTAAGCTTCTGGAGCAGTCCGCTTACTACCCCCCCCATGAAGATGGGCGCGGTGGTGGCGATGGGCAAGTACGAACCCACGGCAAAAGCCAGCGACCGCACGCCGCAGAGTTCCATAACCACCACGATGAACACTCCCAGCAGCACCAGTCCCCACGGCAAACTGTGGCGAAGGATGCCGTTGATGACAGTGCTCATCAACACAGCTTGCGGCGCGGGAAGGCGCTCGGAGCCGATGCCGACGCGTTCCTGGAAGTCAATCTGCTTGGTCGACGGGTCGTAATAGTAACGGCCGTCGGGAATGGCATGCGAGCCGATGACGTTAATGACCTGGTAGCTCTTGCCGTTTTGCGAAGCCTCCCCCACCACGCGCATCTCCGCGCTCATGGTGACGTTCTGCAAGGCGAAAGGTTCAACCCGCGTGTAGGCCTTGTTGAGCAGCACCAAAGTGAATCCGATGACGAGAACGGACGTGAGCGCGCCAACGATCATAGCCGTTTCGGCGCGTTGGGGAGTCGCGCCGACCAGGAAGCTTGTCTTCAGTGATTGTGACGTTGCTCCCCCCACGGCGGCGGCGATGCAGACGATTCCGCCAATCGAAATCGCCACGGCAGGGTAAAAGCCCGAAGTCCAACCCGCGGCGACAAAGAGCAGGGCCGTTAGCATGAGGGTCGCAATGGTCATTCCGGAAATAGGGTTGGCGGAAGCCCCGATCAGTCCCACGATGCGTGCCGACACAGTTACGAACAGAAAACTAAAAACCACCACGAGCACGGAGGCGATCAGGTTGCCGCTTACACCCGGATTGATCCGGAAAGCCAGCACAGCCCATACGATCAGGATCATCGCCAGTGATCCGCCGAAAATCACGCTGCCGGGCAGTTCTCTTTCCGTCCGGATGGGCGCCACGCGCTCAGTCCCGCCCTGTCCCTTTCGTAACTGCCCGAAGCTTGAACGCAAGGCGCCCACGATGGTCGGCAGCGTGCGGCCCAAGGTGAACAGGCCGGCCGTTGCCACGGCGCCGGCGCCGATGGGGCGAATATAGGCGCGCCAGACCGCGAAGGAATCCATATCGCGGATGAGGACGGTGCCGGGGAAAATTGCGTGCTCGAGCCCGGCGCCGAAGAACTTGATCATGGGGATAATGACCAACCAGGAGAGCACGCCTCCCGCGAATATCATTCCCGCCGTGCGAGGGCCGATGATGTAGCCTACGCCGAGGTACTCCGGCGTGATGTCGGCCGCCAACGTGGCCCCGGTGAACCAACCCGGCTGGTAAATCGGGCGTGGCCGCCAGAACAACAAGGCTTCGTTCAGAAACTTGTAAATAAGCCCCAGGCCAAAGCCGGCAAAGACCTTCCCGGCGAAGTTGCCGCCCTTTTCGCCCGCGATGAGCACGTCCGCGCAGGCCGTGCCTTCGGGATATGTCAGCGTGCCGTGCTCCACTACGTTCAACTGGTGTCGTAAGGGAATCATAAACAGGACGCCCAGTACGCTTCCCACAAGCGCCAGCAGCAGCACCCGAGGAATGTCCGAAACGCCGAGAGAATAGCCGAGGAAAATCAGCGCCGGCAGCGTGAAGACGACCCCGGCGGCGATGGACTCGCCTGCCGAGCCCGCGGTCTGCACGATGTTGTTCTCAAGAATCGTTGAACGTCCCAGCCACTTGAAGATGCTGATGGATAGCACTGCGACGGGAATCGAGGCGCTCACCGTCAGCCCGGCGCGCAAAGCCAGGTAGACAGTGACCGCTCCGAAGACAATCCCCAGCAGAGCTCCCAGCACGACGGCGCGCAAAGTGAATTCGGGGGGCTCCTGGTCAGCGGGCACGTAGGGACGAAACTCAGTAGGGTGGCTTTCTTGTATGGGTTGAGTGGCCATAAATCTCCTCGGGTGGTCGGGCCTTGGCCCCGGTTATACGCTGGAATGGGGCGTGGGCGAAGCAAGACAGCTCATCCGTCGGCTGACGGACTAAGACGTGAAGCAGCGCGCAGTGTGCGCCTTCGCGTGAAACCCTATTTTCCCTCCGCAAATCGTTTCACAGCCTCTGCGGCTGGTTCTTGACGTCTGTGCTGGGAGCTGAATGCTGAAAGCTGACGCTTGAGAGCTGTCTTTACCCTCCCAGCCGGGCGCGAACTTTTTCACTCACTTGCTTGCCGTCCACGTTCTTGCCTGCCAACTGGGCCATCGCGGCCTTCATCACTTTGCCCATATCTTTGGCGCTCGCGGCGCCGGTCTCCTGGATGGCGGAAGCGACGGCGGCGTCGATCTCCTCCGCGCTGGCGCCCGCCGGCAAGTAAAGCTCAATGATCTTGATTTCGGCTTCTTCCTTGTCAGCCAGATCGTCGCGCTTGCCTTTACGGAATTGCTCTGCGGAATCGCGTCGCTGCTTAATGAGCGTGCGCAGAACCGCCAGGGCTTCCGGATCTCCCAACGCCTTGCCAAGTTCAACCTTCTTATTCATGAAGGCTGCTTTGGCCATGCGAAGGACTGAGAGCTTTAGCTCTTCCTTCGCTTTCATGGCGGCAACCAAATCTTTTTCAACCTGCTCCACGATGGCCATGGTGTTTCATTCCCTCCGGAGTCCTGCCGACTATACCATAACCCTCATAGCGTGTGGGAAAATCGCGTTGTCGGGACGGCGATGCGGGGCGCCCCGGCAAACTAGTGGTGGCCTCTTGAGGCTGCGCCTTCGGTTGCCACTTACTCTCAGAGGATGGGTGGCTATCCCGGGGAGCACCAGACAGGGGGCGATAGGGGTCCGTAGGGCGCGACCGGGCGTGAAACGTGGATTGACAGACCGGCGTCGTCGTTGCAAAATTGCGTCGGTGTCGCCGAGCCATCTTCTGCCATTGAGGGCTTGCGCATGGCGGCTTACGTGACGAAGTGGGACTTTTTGTGCTCTGCGCATTTTTCCCTTGACAAACGGGGCGACATAGGCTAGAGTTGTTTCGTGGGGTTGGGCAGGGGTCAGGCCCTGTCGGATAGGTTATGCGTCCTCTTTTGTTTTCGTCCGTAGTTCCTGCCTGTGGTTTCTGCCTCCAAGTGCAGTCAAGAAGTCGAGGAGTCAAAGAGTCGAGGAGTTGGGAAGCCAACCGTCGGCCCCATTTTTCGGGTCGCAGCTTGGGGAGACGGTGGGCCGTTTCTGGACTTTCCGACTCGTCGATTTCGCGGCCCCGGAACTTAGCGAGCGAGCCAGGGAGGCACGACTCTGAAAAACACAAAAATAATACGAACGAAGCCAGTATGTTATTGAAAACACAGGGAGCGTTTGGAAAACGAACCCAAAACGGACTGAAAAACGAACCAAATTTAGGGTGTCTACGGCGGGAACTAATGCCGAATTCAGAAGTTGCAAGGCTCAAGGGAAGAAACCCCTCGCCTGGCTCGCTACTCGAGCCACCCTCCCCGATTTTCGATGGTCCGATCCGAATCGGACCAGAAATCGGGCTCCCCAGGGAAGAGGGCTACTGACGAGGTTTGGTCGGGTACCCCGATGCAATGCGAGAAAACACAAAAATCGAGGGAACAAAGCGAGAATGTCTATGAAAACAAAGAACGAGGTCAAAAAGTCAAAGAGTCGAGGAGTTGAGAAGTCAATTGGCCGACGGCTGAAAGCTGATTGCTGATCACTGAAAGCCTTCCTGAGCGAACAAACCGAGAATGTCTATGAAAACAAAGGATAAGTACAAAAAGTCGCTGAGTCGTATACTGCCTCGGCGTAGTTGGCATTGGTGATGAGCAGGCGCCGGAAAGCCAGTATCGGCTGGAGCATGGCCTTTTGGCCACGGACGACGGGGGCGAACCGGCCCCGAAGGCTGCCACTGTGGCTCTGCCGGCAGTCAGTGGCTTTGAGCAGAGGCTGAAAGACGCAACTCTGGAGCAGCAAGACCGCCAGAGGATCGAAGCAGAGCTGAAGCTCTTTCAGTCCCAGACCGGCCAACGGGTCACCGTCAAGCCGGTCACCTATCACAACCCCAAGACTCGCCAGGACGAGCCTGCCGCTGAGGTGTTCCTGCAAGGGAAGTCGGAGCCGCTCTGTTGGATTTCTCGTGAACACCTGTCCGCGGTCACCCGTGAACTCACCGGCATCCTCGTCTCGAACGGCCGATACTCGCTCACAGCGGTCTGCACGTTGCCCAATTAACAATCGCACAGGCACTCAACCTGTAGAGCATGGTTTCCCGGACTACTGCTAGACCAGGTCCGGGAAAAGGAGGAGAGATGACTCTAAACCACAGTTCAGGCATTCCGTATATGAGGCAGTACCAGATTTCGGTGGATGCTGCTCCGGGTCCGCGACATCGACATTACGGTTGCCGGCACCCACCACCATCCGCACGTCCCAATCGGTTTGTTAAGTGGCACATTGAGCGGATAAGCGAAGGATTAATTCCCGCTTTCTGGTCAGGTCTATTGAAGGTTGGGTCGGTGTGGCTGGATGTCACACCAACTCTGTTGGCGATCGGTCATGCAGCCGGTCCTGATGAGCTTCCGCCGTTCCAATCGGCACTGCTCGTCAGTTGAAGCGTGAACACGCTGGTCGACACGACGACTGGTTCGAAGATTCGAAAAGGGGAATTCAATTCAGAGGAGCAGCTCTCCGAAACAACGATGGGCGAGGCACTCGAAACTCTAGCTGAATCCTTCGGGCCGCACGCAACATCACTAACTTAGGGCACAAGATCAGCGAGGTCGGAGGCACTATCATGTCACAGAAGCTTGCCGGCAAGGTCGCCATAGTCACTGGGGCGTCGAAAGGGATTGGGGCCTCGATCGCCAAGCATCTTGCAGCAGAAGGCGCTGCGGTAATTGTCAATTACTCCGCCAGCAAAGAGGGCGCGGACCGCGTCGTTGATGAGATCACAGCCCACGGAGGCAAGGCCATGGCCGTCAAGGCCGATGTCACAAAACAGGAGGAGATCGGGCATCTATTTACCGAGACCCAAAACGCCTTTGGCAAGGTAGACATCCTCGTTAACAATGCGGGGATGTATGAGTTCTCTCCGCTCGAAAGCATTACCGAGGAACACTTCAACAAGCAGTTTGATCTGAACGTGCTTGGCCTGATTCTTGCTTCGCGGGAAGCGGTAAAGCACTTCGGTCCTGAGGGCGGCAGCATCGTGAATATCAGCTCGATTGTCAGCACCCTTAGCCCTCCCTACGCGACGGTATATAGCGCCAGCAAGGCAGCCGTTGACGCTGTGACAAAGTCTTTAGCAAAGGAACTCGGTCCGCGCAAGATTCGAGTTAACGCCATAAATCCCGGATTCGTGCAAACCGAGGGATGGTACGCGGCGGGATTTGCGGAAAGCGACGTGACTAAATTCGTGAAATCGCAAACGCCCCTGGGACGCCTGGGGCGGCCCGAGGACATTGCTCCGGCGGCGGTATTCTTTGCCTCTTCCGACTCTTCCTGGATCAGCGGTGAAACCCTGCTCATTGCGGGCGGCTATCGCTAGATCTTAATTCGACCACAGCCAGAGCTAGGGTATTGGCGCAAGGGGTTTGAACCTCTTCTACACTGTTTAGCGCCATTTGTCACCCCTGTAAACACCTCCACAGACAAGACCAACAGCCGCCGTCACACGGCAACAACCGCGTCAACTTCTCAGTGTTGTCCCTTCCCGCCTCTGAAACTGTCGCGGGCGGTAAAGAAAGGAGAGAATTAGCCTATGAACGACCGGAACGCTCGGGAAGTAACAAGTTCAGAGGGCGCATGGGTCACATATCGCTTTCTGCCCGGGGCCGGGCTCTTCAAGCGGTTCAAGCACGGCTGGTAGTGGCGCCGGCTGAAGTGGGCCGTTGCATACGCCTCGGAGGCGGCGCAAGGACATGAAGCCAATGGCGTCCGCCCTGGCGCACAGGAATTCAAAACGCTGTATAACGAACTTGCGAATAAGGTCCAAGACTATTCCCACGAGTCCGGAATCCCCACAAACACCCTGAAGGCGAATTTGCCTAGTTCACGGGATCAGCAGTCCGCTGGGCGTGACGTTTGCGCTGGGCGGGACCGTCGTGAATACGTTAATGGTTGCCTTCGTCGTTCCGATATGGTGTCGGTTGTCCAGACTGGAGTCTCGGCTGTGACTTCGCCGGTCTCGCGCAGCTCAGCCAACTCGACCCGCCGAAAGCACGTCCCGCGCAGTTGTCCAATGGATGCCGGGATAGCGACCGTTGTCGAGCGGCTCAAGCTTCGCCCGGCCATCGAGCATGTTGCGCATGTATTGCATGCCCTGCCACGCCGGATAAAGTTCCTTCTCCCCAGGAGCGATTGTACGCGCCACCTTGATAAGCACGCCCAGCATCCCCAGACCTCCGGCGCGGAACAGGCGGAACTTCTCTCCAGTCACCTCACTTGCGACCGCGGCCAGTTCGCGGGCGCTAAGTTGATCGCCAGCAATTCGTAGAAAGCGAGGCGTGGACGGATCAAGAGCCGCGCTCGCTGTAAATGCGGCGGTGTCATCTATCGTCGTGAAATCCATGCGCTGGTCCGCGTCGCCCCAATAGAGCACTCGCCTCCGCTTAAAGAGAATGAGTGGCATCTGACCGGTCAGCATCTCGGCAAAAGCACCGTTGAAGACCGTGGTCGCTCGAATCGAAGCTTTGTCGAGGCGCTTGTGGAACTCCCGACGCAGGTCGAGATTGCGATTCTCGCCGGGTGGAAACTTAGTGAAATCTATTGAGAAGTCGGAGGGGATGAAACGTGGCACGCCAGCCTTCACTGCGGCGTCGAGCAGCGCCGTCTGTGCTTCCACGATCACGTCCCGCAATCCCGCCAGTGCGGATACCACGCACGCCGCACCCGAGCATGCCACTACCACTTGGGAAGCACTGCTGAAATCGACGTTGGCAATCGTTGCGCCGAGCCGCTGCAGTCGATCAAGCTTGTCTCGAGCAGGGCCGGGGCGAATGAGCGCTCTGACGCTGGCTCCCTGTGCGAGCAAAGCTCTGGCAATGCGTCCACCCAGATTGCCGGTAGCCCCCGCCACCACGATGGTCGAGCCAGTCATGACGCCGATATTACAGAAACGGTGGCGCCAGTGCAAATTGAGCACGCGTCGGAGGTTGGCTTGAGTTCCCGGCCAGCTTTGGCATAGCTCAGCTTTTCAGCCGCCCTATGACTCAAATTCACCCCATACAGAAGGAGAGGACAAAACCATGACGTACACGATTGCTGCTTTGCTGGCTGTTGTTGGCGCCATCGCCGGATATTTCGGCATTCGCCATCTGATGCACAAGGACCTCGGCTTCACCCCGGTGAAGCGCTACGCAAGCAAGCTGGCAAGCACGCTGATTCACACCGAGACCACAGCTGCTCAGGAAGCCGGAGTCTTGCCTGCGGCGTAGTCGGAGACCACGACTTCGGTTAACAAATTGAAGGAGAGGCAAGCGATGTCACTCGTCGCAAAGTACAGACTCTTCTGGGCCTGCTGCATCGCCACGCTTTGGGGCCTGGCCTTCTGGAAGAATTCGAAGAGTTACCCAGGCAAGTCCAGGCTTTGGAGACTGGGCAAGTCCGTCATCGACACAGGGTTGGTGGTGCTCATGGTCCTGTACGCACCCGCCCTGCTGTTGATGTACGTGGTGATCTGGCTGACCAGCCCTTTCAAGAACAAGATCATGCAATCCACTGCGGCCTTCGCTTCCATCCTGGCAGTCAGCCATCTCGCCGGGATCGTTTTCGAGGCTGTCGCCATGTTCGGCTTGTTCGCCGTGGACCTGCTGACCGGCCAGGTCGTGGCCCGGATGGACAAGCGCGAGAGAAACAAACTGGCGCAGGCTGCGTAAGGAACTGGTGAGTACAGCCATCCACCGGTCCCCAGTTCAAGGACTGGCAATGGCCCGGCGTGAACGAGTATTCCGACATGAGCGCGGCGCAACCCACGCGCCGCCGCGGGCCAACGATTGCCAATTTGCCCTTGGATTCGCAAGCGCGAATCTGAGAAGGCATGTAGCACGGACCCCGTCCTTGTGGTCCGCTGTTCTTCTTTAGGAATAGCCGCAGACCTCACCGAGGGAGGCCTGCGCTACGCTTGCTCTTGGCGGTGATTCACAGACCGCAGAGACGCAAAGGCGAAGATGCCGGACTCCTGAACAGTATCCAGACAGCGCTGCGGCAGCAATGCCACCGTGTGTTGTGGACGCAACGAAACAGATCATTCGTTCTCGCGAGCGATCTGGCAGCCGCCCCATGCTACCGAACGCCGGGTGGTGTGGCAGGAGGCGGGCGGAGCCCGCCTGCGCTCCTGGCTGCCCTATTCCACGGTGAGGTCGTACGTCACGTGAAACAAGGGATAGGTGCCGCTAAATTGGACCACGTGGTTCCCTGGCCGCAGCGGGGACAGCATCAACCCCCATCCCTCGTCCACGGCGGGAAAGTAGGTTCCTTGCGGAATGCCCGTTTCTCCGACCGCCAGGAGCAGGTTGTTCGCGGGCAGCGTGTAGCCGAAGACGATCGACTGCACACGGAATCTTTCCATGAGATTTGGAACCACTTCGCCATCAATCTCGGCACTCACGTCGGTATATCCATTGGTTATGGATTCTGCGCACTGGCGCATTTCAGCGATGGTGCCCTGTAGAAGGGGCGGCAGGTTGCCACAACCCCAACCATTCGCTTCTTCCGGAGCCGAGTCCTCGGCGCTGGCGAGGTCGATGTAGATTGCTTTACCGGCGGGTACCGAGCATGTGCGTGTAATAGTGGAACCGCAAGCGGCGGGGTTGTTCAGGTTGCAGAACTTTTCTCCCAAGAACCAGACGGGACCTGTTTGTCCCGCGCTACAGTCCGCAGTGTCGAAAAGGGGGTGACTTGTCACAGGTAAGGAGACTGCCCATTGCCACCACGACGCATCCCACTCACCGTAGGTCCTTCCGTACGCCACGGAATCTCGGTCGACTACTACGGAATCTGGGCCGATTACTTTGGGACCTTGAGGGTCACCAGCCATGGTGCTGGTAGGCGAAGTTCCCAGCATCGCTAGAACCAGGACAACACCGCCCAGCACGAACACGCTTGCCAAGTAATTCCTCTTACTGAGATTCAGCTTTTTCACGGTTTTTCTCCCTTCATTTGACGCGGGGATCGGAAAAATCGCCCAGCCCGCGTCCCCTTGTCTGCGCCCACAGTGTTCCAGGCTCGTGCTCATGTCAATGCACAGTGGGTAACAACGAGGTACAATGTTTGCATCTGGCTAACTCCCTGAGAAGAGGCGGCTTGTCCTCCAATATACTTTTGGTGGTTTGCCTTTCAAGGGAACTCGTGTAGTGATACACTTGCCGTTAAAAGGGGGAGGCGACCCCGTTGAAAGACAGTAACGCCCGACCGCGCCAGTTGCGCTTCAGTGTTTTCGAAGTTGACCTTCGCACCGGAGAGCTGCGCAAGCAGGGACTGAAGGTCAGGCTACAAGGCCAGCCCTTTCAAGTCCTCACCATGCTGCTGGAGCGTCCGGGCGAACTGGTGACCCGCGAAGAGATTCGAGAGAAGCTCTGGCCGGGGGACACCTTCATTGATTTTGAACACAGCGTCAACAACTCGATCAAGAGGGTGCGCGAGGCCTTAGGGGACGATGCGGCTGCGCCACGCTTCATCGAAACCTTGCCGCGCCACGGGTACCGCTTTATCGCGCCGTTGGATGGAGGGGGAAGGCAAGAATTGCCCCTGCCGACAACCGGCCCGAGGGCGGTTCATGAATCGCTCTTACGAAAACAATGGGTCGTCGCGGTGGCGGGCAGGAAACTCTGGAAGGTTCTCGTTCCCCTTGCCCTGCTACTTGTCGCTGCTGCCATCGGGGGAACGCTCCACTTCCGCTCGCGCCAGGCCACGACCCGCCTGACCGGCAAGGACACCATCGTCCTCTCAGATTTCATCAACAAGACGGGCGACAGCGTATTCGATGACACGCTCAAACAGGGGCTCTCAGTGCAGCTTGAGCAATCGCCCTTTCTCGCCCTGGTTTCCGAGGACAAGGTAAATGCGACATTGAAGCTGATGGGGCGCCCCGCCGGGGATCGGTTGACGCCGGAGGTCACACGCGAGGTTTGCCTGCGCACGGGCAGCAAGGCCATGCTGACCGGCTCGATTGCGGGGCTGGGCAGCCAGTACGTCATTGGCTTGAAGGCAGTGAACTGCAACACGGGCGACGTGCTGGCCCAAGCACAGGAGCAGGCGGCGGGCAAGGAAGCGGTGCTCAAGGCCCTGGACAACGCCGCAGTCAGTCTGCGGAGCAAGCTGGGCGAGTCGCTCGGCTCGGTGGAGAAATACACCACGCCGTTGGAGGAAGCGACCACGCCATCCCTGGAGGCGCTGAAAGCCTACAGCCTGGGACGAAAGACGTACTCTGCGAAAGGGGACACAGCCGCGCTGCCCTTCTTCAAACGGGCGGTGGGGCTTGACCCAAGTTTTGCCATGGCCTACAGCTGGATAGCGACGGCTTACTTCGACCTCAACGAAATCGGGTTCGGGCCCGAAAATGCACGCAAGGCTTACGACCTGCGGCTGAAGGTGAGCGAACGGGAGCGGTTCTTCATCGAGGGGAATTACTACGCGCTTGCGACGGGAGAACTGGAGAAGGCGGCGCAGAACTACGAGTTGTGGCAGCAGACCTACCCAAGAGAGGCCTTGCCTTACAATCAGTTGGGATTCATTTCCGCCACCCTGGGAAACTGGGAAAAGGCATTGGAGGAATGGCGAGAGGGGCTGCGCCTGGAGCCAAATAATGGAATGCTCTATTATCAGCTGGGCCTCGCGTACTTGAGCTTCAACCGGCTGGACGAGGCGGAGTCGGTGTACAAGCAGGCGGAGGAGCGCAAGCTGGAGGGCCAGTATCTGCTCCAGAGCCGCTACTGGTTGGCTTTTCTGAAGGGCGATGCGGCGCGGATGGCCCAGTTGGTCTCAGCCGCCATGGGCAAGCCAGGCTCGGAAGACCTGTTGGTGGCCATGCAGGCGGACACGGAAGGCTGGTACGGCAAGCTGAAGAACGCGCACGAACTGACCGGGCGGGCGATGGATTCAGCCCGGCATAACAACGCCAAAGAGACGGCCGCAGGATATCAGGCAGCGGCAGCGCTGCGGGCGGTGGAAGCGGGAAACCGGGAGGAGGCGCGTGCCGAGGCCCATGCGGCGTTGAAGCTGGCCCCGAGCCGCGATGTGCGGGCGATAGCGGCGCTGGCTCTGGCGCGGGCAGGCGATACAGCAGGGGCGGAGAAGCTGGCGGCCGAACTCGAAGAGACCTTCCCGCTGGACACGCTGGTGCAGAGGTATTGGCTGCCCACCATCCGAGCGGGGGTCGCCCTGGAACGCAAAGACCGGAACCGGGCAATCGAACTATTGAAGGTGGCGAGCAGTATCGAACTCAGCTCAATTACGGCCGCCCTGACTATATTCCTGTGCCCCGCTTATTTGCGTGGGGAAGCCTATCTCATGCTGCACGACGGCAACGGAGCGGCAGCGGAATTTCAGAAGTTCATCGACCACAGAGGAGTGGTAATGAACTTCCCATGGGGTGCGCTGGCCCGCCTCGGACAGGCACGCGCTTACGCCATGCAGGGCGACACGGGCAAAGCCCGCGCCGCCTATCAGGACTTCCTCACGCTCTGGAAAGACGCCGACCCCGATATCCCCATCCTGAAGGAAGCCAAGGCGGAATACGCAAAGCTGCAGTAATTCCACCGATCTGTCCCGGCTGCGTCGCTCTTTGCTCTCCAATCAATTCTTCCTCGTCATAGTACGCACACTCAAGCGGCGTAGATTTCCACTCCGTACCCCCATCGAGGTCAAAGATGAATCGTCTCACGAACCTAGCTCTCAGCGCGGCAGAAACACTCCTTCATGAAGGTGGAAGGCTGCTGTTCGGAATTGCTCTTGGCAAGGCGAAGGTGCTTCTGGGTACGCCCCAGCCGCTCGGAACCCGACAACTGGCCTTGAAACGTGTTTTGCAGAATAAAGCAGCGGATGGCGCTCTGCTGGCAGGTCCACGGACCGGCAAGGAATACGCCAAGTTCACACTGAAGAAAGGTCTGCCCACCGACCAGCGGCCCAGGACCTTGGCGGTTGAGAATGATCCTCACTCCGTGGATGACTTTGACGGGGTTATCAAGGAAGGCTACGGCAAAGGTGAAAAGAGGCTTATCTACTCCGGCACAGCCGTCATCAAGGTTGATGGCAGCTGTCAGCTTGGGAAAATCAATGTTCACGAACACGATGGCGAGAAGGCAGGCTTCCATTACGATTTCGTTGCCGAAGGAGTTGACCCACACACGGAGTCCTTCGAGGTCAATATTGCAAACGGTGTCCTCAAGGGGCGCTATGCCTTCCGTCAAGCCTTTGAGAAGAACCGGTATCTGGTTGTCCGCCTGAAGGACAACTCCGCCTTGGTCAAGAAGCCGGATATTCACCTGAAGCCAGAGGAATTCCTGAAGACGATCAGCCAGTCCGGTCGCCCGGTCAGCGTGGAATGGAAAGATGATGGCAGCCTCGCAAACGTGGCAATTCACAACCTGCGTGCTGTCTATCGCAGCCATCGGCCGGAAGGGGAGCCCTATTACGATAAGCTCCCAGCCATCGAAGATGTAAGCAATCACTCTTGCGTCTGGCTGGCCCGCAAGCTCTTCCCGGGTCCCGAGCAGGAAGGAACTGTACTGCGTGGCGAGCTTCATCATCCTGATGGAGCCGCTCGGGTGGGCGGCATCGTGAACGCCCTGCCCGACAAGGCGATCCAGATCCAGCGCGAGAGAGGTCATGTCGAGTTCTACGCCTGGGACATAGCGAAGTTCAAGGGCAGGGACGTCAGCCATATACCCTATGGACCGCGGCGTGAACTCTATGAGAGCGTGATCGAAGAGATCAGGCTGTTCAACAGGCATTTCCACCTTGTTCCAGCCATGCCCGAGGGCGGTGACCCCGTGAAGTTCTATCAAACCATCGTCAACGATCGGCGTGGGCTACCCTACAGCGAAGGCGAGGTCGTCAAATACAAGGATGCCGTGGACGAGTGGTTCAAGGTTAAGGCGAATGACACCCTGGATGTAAGATTCATCCGTTGCATCGTAAGCGTCAAGCCGGGTGCATCTACACAAAGGGATCGTGGTGAGTTAGGCTTCACCCATGCCGCCTAAACACAATGGCCGACGCAGTCGCCGTACATCTGCAGCCCAGCGGGCTCGTTTGATAG
>Ga0326727_10003473_pt1 | contig 50281 bp, 29 predicted proteins | sample MB2enrmetagenome_FD_207643 | JGI IMG/M metagenome (GOLD analysis project Ga0326727, IMG submission 207643) | Lab enriched peat soil microbial communities from McLean, Ithaca, NY, United States - MB29MY | ecosystem: Environmental > Terrestrial > Soil > Wetlands > Peat | place: USA: New York... | reverse complement strand
CTCACTAACCGGGGACGAGTAACCGGATTCGCTGTGCTCATGCCCCCAATATACCAGAGCTTAGATTAATAAGCTACTAATAATTAATGTCAATACCCCGGCCGTTGGCAATTTTTTCACACGTTCCTGACACCATTTCCCCCTACGAGCGCGCCCGGAAGGAGATCCCGGCGCTCGATCCCAGCGAGCGCGAGGGAGAGCGCGTCGTCGGCAAGAGGTTAATGTACCGAACGAGACTTGAAAGCCAAAACTAAGAGGCGCTAGCTGGGGGGATTTGCGGGAGCCGAACCGTACTTTATATCTATCCAAATTTCTACCGGACCAAAGATGGTTATTCCATTACTCCGCAATTTCATGCTGATTGTATATCTGCCTGGTTTCCCAATTGGAAAGCCGCGAGATTTTGCTATAACATTCTGGAATCTTTTGTCGGCTAGAATTACAAACGGATAATCCATTTCTGGGCTAAAAGGAGTCCCATCGGGATAGAGGAGCTGAATATCCTGGTGAAATTCTTTACCATCATCTTCCGATGATTTTTCCCAAGAAGTGAAAATGGCCCAGTCCCTCGCAGCTACCGCATCACCCGGAGGTTGCGCCATTGGGTCCATTAGAACGACGGTGAGTTCGTTGAATAAACCAATGAGGGAGGTTTGCCCTTCAGTATCGGTGATAACCCTATCGCAGGTCACAAAGGCGTATAGTTTTAGCATTTTTATGCAGCAACACGAACTCGCCACTGACCTTGACTAAGGTCCAGCGGCGGCCCAATTTCGGATACTGTCGCGTTGAGCGCGGTTCGTACTTCATAGCGAGTAGGTACGGCATACGCTAGTCGGGCTTCTATAAGCTGCATCCAAGGGTTCCAGTAGGGGGGCGGATTTCCAAAGAACCAGCGAGCCCCTCCAGCAATCCACATCTCGCGTAATTGAGCGTGGGTGAATTCGGCGTCGTCATTCCCGAACTCTGTCGAACAACAGGGACAAATGTGGTAATCCCTCGGAGGGTAGGGAAGCCTGGGGAAAAAGCAAACTGGGCATGTAAATTTCATGACTACATTATCCTACCACACTGCCACTGAAAGTACCCCCTGGTCCCACCATGACTTGCAATATTTATTGCACCGACGATATGGAAGGTTCTAAGAAATACAGGACCAGTGCAAGCCACTCCAAAATGGTGGCTGGTATATCCGAAGCGTAAGCGATCCCTTCCGTTACGCCGGGTGCATTCTCCAATATCGGCAGTGATCGGGTCGAACATAAACGCATCCGCCATTCGTTCATATTCCATGGCGTCGGCCGCCCCAAACTCACGACCATGCTTTGCGAAATGGATATCGCGCTGTAGTGCATCCAGAAAAGGCATTGAGGATCGGTTCTTACTCTACTTCTACCGTGATTGTCAAGGAATTCAGGATTGTTTCTTGTTCCTGCTTTTTTTCGATAGATCCGGCTTGGCCTTCGCAATTGCCTTCACCGCATCCTCAAACTTCATCGGGTACAGGCTGAGTTTAGGCTCGTAATGGCGGTTTTTTTTCGCTTCCATAGACCTATGGTAGCACAATGCTAGTCTTTATGGAAAAAGAGAGGCTCTAGGATTTTCTGCGATACTTCATCGGCAGAAAGATGTTTTCCGCCATCTATCACAAACGCATTTTTCTCATCCGCCGAGATCATGAGGGTATGAGAATCCTTCTCATCAGCCCATTGAATAGCTGGAACATTAGCATTGAAGGAGACCACAATCCCTGTGATTATTCTTCCACTCGCGTTGGGGCGGCCTACTGACACAGGGCTCGGTAACTCAATTCTTATCCGGGAACCGTAAAAACCTCTTGACTCGTGATTACGCATGTGATATTATCGGTGTGAGCTATGGCGCCCTGCGGCCACTTGGCGCCGCGCGGATTCTCCCCCCGCGCGAGGACAAAATACCGGGAGGACGGAAAGGCCGTCGCGAGAGACCCTTTGTTGGTTGACAGCCGTCAGTAAGGCCTGGTTCGGGCGCGAAGAGGACTGGATATCGGAACCCGCCACTCCGGGTTTCCTGCCGGCAGGAAAGAGTGAAGCCAACTTGCAGAATTCTTCCTGCCGGTAGGAAAACGGGGCAGAATTCTGTTGACATGACCCTTGGGCTCGTGATTAGCCTAGTATGGGGGGAGGGGGAGGAACGCGGCGCCCCCCACCGGGTCACCGGGAGGAAAGTTAAGTGCTAGCCCCTGACACTTGGCATCTGAAGCTTAAACGCCATGAGCGTCAGGGGAGATTTTAGAAAAGGGTGATGAGAAACACGCACGCGGCTCTCGCGATATGCTAGAACAAAAAGGAGTTAGCGTTTATGGTCAAAATGTCTCAACGCTTTATCTTATTCAAATACTGAGAGTTAGCTCGAAAGCCGGGAGCCGGGGCGAAAAAAGGGGATTCGGCTCTGGCGATATGCTTGAAAAAAAATGGGTTAGCGTTTAGAGTCAAAATGTCTCAACGCTTTATCTTATTCAAATACTGAGACTTAGCTCGAAAGCCGGGAGTCGTGGCGAAAAATAAGGACTCGGCTCTGGCGATATGTCAGAAAAAAAAGGGCTTAGCGATGAAGTGCAAAAATTCTTCAAAATCCTATGTCATTGAAATTAAGATAGTTAGTCGATACACCGAGGGCCAGGGCGCGGGAAAAAAAAAGGGGTAAAAAATGGGGCAAAATTTCTTTAAGTTATTGAAAACACATATAGAAAAAATGTCCGATAATCGGCTTCTGGCGATGTTGATGAAACCAAACGAGTTAGAGTCACTCTCTGGCGATGTTTATGAAAATAAAGGTAGTTGTTCGCCGGGATAAACCGGCAGGAAGCAGAGGATGAAAAATCCTTACGAGAAAGGTGTAGAGAAGGCCGCTGGTCAATCTGCGGGGTCGAGTACCCTGCCGCTCCCTGTCCGTAGGGTTCACCCGCGGCTAATGATCTTGTTCCCCTCCGGGGAACTTGGTGGACTTTGACGGAGTCCTGGGGCCTTCTCTTTGTTGTATCGCGCGTTCGGTGATATCTTCGTAGCAGTTGGGGAGCCGAAGGTCGGCGTCGTGCATGAAATTTAAAAGTGCGTAACTGCCGGAAGTCACATTCATGGACGTTCTCAAAGAACTCTTTGAACAGCATTTCCACTCAGCCGTAACCCGGGTGCAGCCGTTGCAGGGCCAACTTGGCGGTTCGGGGCGCAACATCATCCGTCTTGCCGGCGAAAAATCCAGCGCCATTGGGATTTTGTATGACGTGCGCGAAGAGAACGTCGCCTTTCTCGAGTTTTCCCGGCATTTTCGCCGGCACGGCCTGCCGGTGCCGGAAATTTATGGGGAAGATTTGAGCCGCGGAGCTTACCTCGAAGAAGACCTGGGAGACACGACGCTTTTTGAGTTTCTGTCGAATCATCGTGTCGGCGAGGATATTGCTCCCGCCGCCGTGGAAGCCTATCGCCAGGTGGTGGCTGTTTTGCCCCGCTTTCAGATCGAGGCCGCCCGCGACTTGAATTACCAGGTGTGCTATCCGCGCGCGAGCTTTGATCGACAGTCCGTCGCCTGGGATTTGAATTATTTTAAGTACTACTTTCTTAGACTTGCCGGCATCCCCTTCAACGAACAGGCGCTGGAAATGGATTTTAGCCGCTTGACGAAGTTTTTGTTGGGCGCCGACCGCAATTACTTTCTCTATCGGGATTTCCAATCGCGCAACGTCATGTTGCGCAACGGCCATCCATTTTTTCTGGATTACCAAGGTGGCCGCCGAGGGGCGTTGCAATACGACATCGCCTCGCTTTTGTACGATGGCAAGGCGGACCTGCCGCCCGAGCTGCGCCAGCAATTGCTCGATCATTATCTCGAGACGCTTGCCGGTTTCATCAAGCTTGAGCGCGAAGTGTTCATGCAGTATTACTACGCCTACGTTTACGTCCGCATCATGCAGGCCTTGGGCGCTTATGGCTTTCGCGGCTTCTACGAGCGCAAGGCGCATTTTCTCGAAAGCGTGCCGTTCGCGCTAAAGAACTTGCGCTGGCTGCATCACCACGCTCAACTGCCCATCGCGCTGCCGACGCTGCTGGAGACGTTCCAGAGGATGCTGGGCTCGGAGAAATTGCAGGGCCTGGCCTCCGAACCACAAAATCTCACGGTGCGAATTTTCAGTTTTTCCTTTCACCACGACCCGCCAAAGGACGGGACCGGGCATGGTGGCGGGTTCGTTTTTGATACCCGCAGCCTCCCCAATCCCGCACGGGAAGAGCGCTTCAAGCCTCTCACCGGCAAAGACGCGCCGGTGATCGATTATCTGAATCAGCAGGAGAGCGTGCATCAGTTCCTGGCCAGCGTCATGTTATTAGTGGATTCGAGCGTGAGCAATTATCAGCAGCGCGGATTCAAGAACCTGATGGTCTCGTTCGGCTGCACCGGCGGCCAGCATCGCTCGGTATTCCTGGCCGAGCAATTGGCGGGACATTTGCGCGGGAGGGCCGGAGTGGAAGTGCTGGTGCGGCATCTGGAGTTGGAGAACCTGGGCAAATGAAAGCGATGATTCTGGCCGCCGGCCTCGGTACGCGTTTGCGCCCGCTCACCGACCATCGCCCTAAGGCGCTGGTGGAAATCGCCGGCCGCACCCTGCTGGATCTTACCCTTTCCCGGTTGCGCGCCTCTGATGTTTGCGAAGTGATCATCAATGTGCATCACTGCGCCGACATGATTGTTGAGTATCTCGAGGCGAACGATAATTTCGGCATGCGCATCGAAATCTCTCGCGAGGAGGTTTTGCTCGACACCGGCGGCGGGCTGAAGAAGGCCGCGTGGTTTTTCCTCGAGGATTCGAAGGGCTCGAGCGAGCCGTTTATTCTGCACAATGTCGATGTCATCAGCACGATTGATCTCCCCCGCATGGTGCAGTTTCATACGGATAACCAGGCGCTCGCCACCCTGGCCGTGCAAAAGCGGGAGACGGCTCGATACCTTTACTTCGACGAGCAACTCCAGCTTTGCGGCCGACGATCCGGGCGCGATCAAGCCCCTGAATTCGTGCGCCCTTCACCCGGCGCGCAGGCGCTGGCATTCTCCGGCATCCACGTTATTTCTCCTCGTTTCCTGGCGATGATGACGGAAGAAGGCGCTTTCTCCATGGTGAGCTCCTACCTGCGTCTCGCTGCCCAACAGGAAAAAATCCTGGCCTTTCGGGCCGATGAATACTATTGGCGTGATCTCGGCAGGCCGGAGAATGTGCTCCAAGCCGCCCGGGATTTGAAGCAAAAGGTTCAACTGTAATGGGTCATCGCAACCAGGGTGTTAAAGAAAATTTCTCCCGGCTGCCATCGCGGTTAAAGCGTCGAGGCCGTGCGAGGAGATGAATTGTGGAAGGTTGGTGGGGGCTGCACTGGGTTCAACAAAACGCGCAGGGTGCTTCTCGGGGTTGACTTCCTGGCCTCCCCAAGCCACCCTTGCTGCCTGAAAACTCGACTCGTTTACACCAGCTTCACGGTTTCAAGATTCCTCGCCCTATCTCCGGCTGCCCAGGCGATTCCGAGATTATTGGCGGCGATTCGATGTTCTCTCAGCAGTTCCCGATTGAAGTCAACCATGCATCTTTCGCCTGGGCAAGCGCTTTGTCGCGTCCACTCTTTATACCAACGCGTTGTTGAACGAAGCGCTTCGTAGAGCGTATAGGCTGGGCGCCAATGAAGGCGCTCGCGACTCTTGTCAAACGCCAACGATTGGTGTTCGAAAGGCTCGTCACGAGGGTGGCCACTCCGCCACATCAGGTTTCCACCCCAGAGCTCGCATATTTTGGTTGCGAGTAAAGCGTTGGTTACACCATGCTGCTCATATGGACCGAAATTGAAGGCCTCGCCGGCTATTCCGTCTACATCGAGCATGCTCATCAAGGTCATGTAACCCGACAGGATATCCAGCCCATAGGTATAAGGACGTGTGAAGTTAGGACTGAATATCTCCGGAGCACGGTTTTCCGCTAGCGATTCAAAGCAGTCCACAAAAATCCTGCCCGCACCTTGAGTCCTGAGGGATGAATGCCAATCGCCACCGATGAGGACGTTACCTGCACGGGCGACTCCAATGAGGCTGCCGCCCGAACACAGATAAGTGCGTTGGTAGTCGGCAATGATGAGCTCCGCGCACGCTTTAGAAACGGCATAGGGACCACTCGCCCCGAGGGGGTCCGTTTCAGCCCACAATTCACCATTCTTTGGCTTGTAAACCTTGTCGGTGGTGATGAAGACCGCTCGCTTCGGTGCGGCCGACAACCGAAGCGCCTCGAGAATGGTCGCCGGCCCGAGAGTATTGGTGCGGTAGGCCTCGAAAGGATTCCGATAGGCGTCGTGCACCAGTGCCAATGCCGCGAGATGGAAGATGCCGTCGGCTTGGCCCATGAGCTGCTGCATGAGCGGAAGATCGGTGACGTCTCCCTGCGTGAAGCTTATTCGGTCTTGGAGCCTACTCGCCACATAATTCGAATCCGGCTCCGGCAACCTCAGGTCAAGCCCCAACACCTCGGCACCGGCATCCAGGAGCGCCAGAGCGAGCCACGCCCCCTTTACCCCAGCTACACCCGTGACGAGGATTCGTTTGCCTTCAAAGTAGCCGTTAAACATTTGATCCGGAATTTCCTTTTTAGTTTCAATAACTCATTAGTGTACACCCATCGCTCGGGTCGTAGCAAAACAGCCGGGTGCGTACATAACGACCCGCATACGGGGCAGGATCGAGAATCAGTAATGTCGCCGCTCGGCAGGGCTTAGCGGCGCGGCCGGCGGGCCCGAAACGAATCACCCGAGCTCAATACAAACCTTCGACCAGGTTAACTCATAGTGACTGTTAACAACCTTACAGGGCCAAGCAGACCCGAATCGCGCAGCGGCGAATCCTTCGTATAGTGTTGAAAGGTGATGAAGGTGTACCTCTGCTGCGCCGACGGTTGCCGGTCGCCCACCAGCCGGTTGCCCCAGAGGTTGGTGATTTTGATTTCGAGATGGTTGCGGCCCGGCTTGAGCGCGGAAGTCACATCCATCTGGAAGAGCGGCTTCCAGAGAATTCCCAGCGGCTTCCCGTTTACTGATACCTCGGCTAGCTCCCTCACGGCTCCGAGGTCCAGAATCAACTTTGCGCCCGGCTTGAACCAACTCGCCGGGGCATCGATGTCCTTCGTATACGTGGCCGTGCCGGAAAAGTATTTCACACCTTCGTTGGAATGCTTCGTCCATGAGGTTAACCCCTCGAGGCGTATGGATGCCGGCGCGCCCCAGTTCGGGGGGAAGCTCACGTCCCATGGACCCTCGACGGTGGTCAACACGCTGCGAGCATGATGCGGCAAGGTGCGTGACGGCGCAGTCGCAGGATTCCGGAATACCACCAGCACTGATCCCCAGGGGTCCAGGCGCAGGGGAACGGTGGTGCGCCCGTTCGCAGTCCTGTATGGGGCCGGCTCGATGTCGCCCGTATCCGGATGCCAGAGTTCTGCGGCCTTTCCCTCCACGCGGAAGCTGGCTTCTACATCTTCCACCCGATCCCTCCGATTGGCCACAAAGTAGATGTCCGCATCGGCACTGTGCCGGTGAATCGACACGAGAAAGGTATCAACCTCTGGCCGGTTGTACTCGAAATCCGGCGGGGTCTTCAATGCCTCCATGACCTCTGGCATCGGCTTGCCCCAGTAGACCTTTCCTTTCCCGCAGGCATGTTCGGTAATCGTCCTGCCGTCGCAGTCGCCCCAGACCTCGTTGGCCAGGAGCTGGATCTCTTCGTCGGCCGCAGGGTAGCCGGTGAGGCTGGGGGAGTTGGTGGGCTTCGGCCCCACCACCGTGGCGCCCGCCACCACGAGATCGCGGATCTTCCGCAGGACGGGCAGGGTGAGCCGGTTGAGAGTGTCGGGAAGCACCAGCACGCGGTAGCTCATGCCGTCGGGCAACACCAGCCGCCCGTTTTCGACGGACATGCGCGTGAGCAGCACCTCCGTGTTAAGGTAATCGTAGCCGTAGCCCTCCGGCGGCTGCGGCTTCACTTTTTCCCAAAAGGGCACCGCCACCGGAGCGCCTTCACCGTAGTAGTAGGCGAGATCGCCCACGAACAACCCTTGCCGCAGCATGTAAGCGCAGCGCGCCAGATACGCCATCCACGGCCCTGCCTGTTCGGCATAGGTGATGTTGCGGGTGAAGTGCTGACCATAAATCGACAGGGTGAATCCCGGCTTATGACCTTCCACGAAGGGCTGGTGCACCGAGCTGGCGATGGAGAAACAGTTCACGCCCAGAGCGAGCATGTAGTCCGCCAGTTCCTTCAGGGTTGAGGGCGGGCCCCAATCGTCGGTCCAGGCGGCGGTGAAGGACTCCGCCCCGACCAGGTTTTTGCCATAGATATGCACGGATGAGGCCGCCTCGCGAAGGTCGGCTTCGTATGCAGGGTTGTACACTCCCGCCTTCTCCGACGTCCAGAACTCACCCATCGGGATATCGAGGTGGCCCTTGTTCTGAAGCGCGTCCTGAATCATAGGGAAGCCTACGCCCGCCGCCTCCGCAAAAACTTGCAGGCGCCGCTGGTGTAAGAAGTCGTCCGTCTCTCCGTAAAAACACTCCGCGACAAGATCGGCGATCGTGCGGCGCAGATCCCACAGGAAGCGATCGCTAACCTCCGCACTTTCCACGACACGGCCAGTCAACACCGGCAAGTAGGGTTTTGCATCGTATCCGCGACGGGCTTGGAACTCATTCAACATATCATCGGTCCAGTTTTGAAGGCCGGCCTCCCAGCTATCCATCAAAAAGTACCGGAAAGTTTTACCAAACTCGGGACCCAGAGTCTCGGCCAGCGGATCAACCCAACCGTGCAGGTAGGACTCAGCGTACTTGCGGCTCAGCTTATCGACCTCGTATCCCGTCTCATCGGGCGGAGCCGGGTGGATCGTCGCCCCGGTGAGCGAATAGCCCAAGCGCAGGATCACCCACTTCCCCGCGGGTACGTCCCATTCGAGGTTGCCATCTTTGTCCATCAGCGGGGTCAAATCAACAACGTTGGCGCGGGGAATTGCGGCCGCGGGAGGCACAGGCGGCGTTGGAACCGAGTCATATTCAAACATGGTGCCGAAGCCTGCCTTCTCCTCCCAGCGATGCACCCGCGCTCCGGAATGGAACTCCATCTGCGCGACTCTGAATTCTCTGGGTGGGGCATGCCTCCGATTAGCGGGGATGTCGGTAGCGGGGGAAGGAACGGGGCTTGGCGGAGGTGGCGTCAGTAAGACCCGATAGAATCGCGCCGAGGTCTCGGGGAAAGCGAAAGTGCGCAGGGGGGCGCCCTCATACGCCGCCCCCGGCAGAGTCAAGAGGGTGAAAAAGTTCGTGCCTTCCTGGCTTGCCTGCACTTCGCCCTTGGGTATTTCGTTGCCTCCCTCGCGTAAAATCGAGATCGAGAAGGCAAGCGTCCGGAAGGGTTGGGCAAACTCGAACTGGATCCAAGCCGGCTTATCATCGCCAGGGAAGGGCAGAGCCACGGTCTTGCTCAGGTCGCCACCAACCAGTGTCGCCAAGTCGAGATTGCCGGCGCTCGACGTCACCTGCGGATGGAGATCCGCCATCAGCACTTCACCTTCCGGCAGACGATAGGCGACGACCGCGCTGTCAGCATAATGGGTGGGGTAAGGTGCCGGCGTCGGCTTCGTCCAGGGCTTGGCCCCGGCGGCCATTTCCGGCGGCTCGATGACTTCGCGGGGACGCTCGACGTTCTGGAAAGTGCCATTCACCGAAGGCGGTGGCTCGAGCTTTGCGGTGAACTTGCGCGGACCTTCCACCCGCGTCTCACTCCAGACCGCCTTCTTCATGGCCTCCTCGGGCTTGACCCACGGCCCTCCGCATTCGCTCCAGCCCGGCGAAATGTTGGTGGTCATGTCCAGCCCCAGCCGGTCGCACTCGGCCGCGGCGAAACGGAACGCCTCCCTCCAACCCGGAGTCAACAGCTTCAGCGGTTGGTCCACATATTGGGCTGTGCCCAGATCGGCCTCGACATGCTGTATGCCGCCGAGCCCCACACGCTTCATCCATTCCAGATCGAGAGTAATGCCTTCCTTGGTCACATTGCCGCTCATCCAGTGCCACCACACTCGCACCTTGGCTGAATCCGGCGGCGTCTTGAAGGCGCTCTCCAGGGCGTCGCCGGCGCCTTGCCCCGTGGCCGCACCGGCCGGCCCGACATGGAGTGAAGGCACGATGACCGCACCGACCCCTGCCGACGATACGCGCTTAAGAAATTCCCTGCGACCCACAAGATTCCACTTGGCTTCTTTAAGGACGTCTTCTTCACTCATGATGATTTTCTCCTTGGAGTTGTACCATAAACGAGTATTCACCGGAATCGATGGCCACGAGGGCGTGGTGGCCTTCGATCCGCAGAAACTTCACTCCGGTTGCTTGGGCTAGAGGTTTCCCACTCTCGGTGATCACGTCGGGGTTCTTTGCCGGCAGATAGACCGTGGCGGTCGTATTCGCCGGGATGTTCACGTGAAGGGTGAAGCGGTTTGCTTCGCGCTCCCAGTCGGTCGCGATCGGCCCGCGAATGGAATCATATTTGGCCCGGGCCCAACGCAGATTGCCGAGGACGGGACGGATCATGATCTTCTCGAACCCCGGCCCTGACGGGTCAGTGCGGATCCCCGCGATTTCCCGGAACAGGAAGGACCCGATGCAGGCGCCGAAGGGATGAAAGCGCGAGGCCCCGCCCGTATCGCTTCCCGCAAGGTTCTCCACCGATTCCCCCAGGGTGCTCCACCCATCGGCAATCATCTGGAGAAAGCCCGGCGCGTCCTCTTGCATGGCCACGGTGTAACCCAGGTCTTCGTAGCCCCATTCCGGCAGGCCGTGAAGCATAGGCATAACGCCGACGAAGCCCGTCGTCATATGGTCTTTGTGCGCGTGGATATCCTCGACCAGGCGCTCGAGCACCAAGTCGCGCTTGCCCTCCGGAACCATGTCGAGATACAGCGGCAGCACCTGGTCGGTTTGTGTCTCGGGAGCGTAGAGTCCGGTCTGCGGGTCAAAGAAGCGCCGATTGAAGCTGGTTTTGATTTGCTCCGCCAATTGCCGGTACATCCCGGCGTCATCAGTCTTTCCCAGCAGTTCGGCTGCCCACACAACCGCCATGGTGCAGAAATAATAGCCGGCGGTGGAGGTCTGGACGATGGGCGTGCGCGTCGGCCGACCGGTATGGAGCGCGCCGACCTCCAACCAATCCCCCAGCCACCAGTCAACGAGGTTGTCCTTGGAATTACGGCGCAAGTAATCCACCCAGTGTTTCATGGGTTCGTAAGCTTCTTCCAGCGCGCGCTGGTCGCCGTAGTACTCGTACAATTTCCACGCCACGTAAGGCAGCGTACCTCCCCACCAGGGATCGGAGTACTCGGGTGGCGAGCCGTCCGGACGGCTGCGCCCCCAGCCATTGGTGGGAACGATGGGCGGCACATGCCCATTCGCTTCCTGCGCGTCGATCATGTCGAACATGTACTTGGTGTACACCGGCGCGGCGCGGAAGTTGTAGACGGCCGCTTCCATGGTGTTCAAGCCGTCCTGGGTCCAACCCATCTTCTCGCGGGTGGACTCCTCGCTGGGCATACTGTGCGCAGAGTAGTTCAGAGTGCGGCGCGCAGCCTTCTCCAAATTGTTGATCTTGGGATTGGAGCAGGAAAACTCTCCCGCCGATTCCCAATCGGTATGCACGCCCTGAGCCTCCAGGCTCGAAAGCTCCGGTTTATGCTTGAGTCCCGTCACTTGCACGTAGCGGAAGCCGTGGTAGGTGAAGCGCGGCTCAATCACACCCTTGCCTTGCCCGTCGAGGATGAGTTCGTCGGTCTGGAAACGGCCATAGGTGTGGCTGTGAGAATTCTTCATATCCAGCGTGCCGTCCGGGTTGAGCACCGAGTCGTATTCGAGCGTGATCTTCTGACGGGGATCTCCTTGCGCCTCAAAGCGCACCCAGCCGGTAAGGTTGACGCCCAAGTCAAACAGGTAAACGCCGGGCTTCGGTTCACTGAGCTTCACCGGCTTCCGAGTCTCGGTGACGCGGAGGGGGGGCTCCATTTGGGCGCTCAAGCGCCCTTTCGGCGCCGACACGGGCACGGCGGGCTTCCAGAGGGAATCGTGGTAGTTGGGCTCATTCCACCGCGGCATTTCGAGCCCCGCGTCGTAGGTTTCACCGGCGCGGATGCAGTCAAACACCAGCGGACCAGTAGACCATTTCCAGGAACTGTCCGAGGCGATGGTTTCGCGGCTGCCGTCGGCATAATCAAGATCCATGTTGATCCGCAGCCGGGGCGGCTGCCTCCAGGGCGCTTTCTCAAACCCGAAAAGGTCGGGGGTAATCGGATGGAACCAGCCGTTGCCCAGAAGCACCCCCACCGCATTAGCGCCGGGCAGGAGTTGTCCGGTCACGTCGTAAGTGACGTACAGCACTCGTTGGTCATAGTCGGTGAACCCCGGATCGAGCACGTGGTCGCCCACGCGCTTGCCATTCAGGTAAAGCTCGTAATATCCCAGGCCGCAGATGTAGGCGGTGGCGCGGATAGGGCGTTTGGAGAGCTTCATCTCGCGGCGCATGTAAACGGCATGGGGATCGTCCCGGCCGATGTCGCTGCCAATCCAGCCACCCTGCCAATCGCCCGGACTCAGCAATCCCATGGACCATTGCGCAGGATCGCTCCAGGCCGACGGCCTTCCCTGCTCGTCCCACACCCGCACTTTCCACCAGCAGCGCAGGCGGGACGTGAGCGGTGTTCCGCCATAGGGAACCTGGGCCGAGTGATTCGAACCGATTCTGCCACTGTCCCAGAGATCGCCATGTCCCGAGCGCAGTGTGGCTTCACTCGCCGCAACCAGGATTTGATAAGCCGTCTGCTTTTTGCCCCGTTCGCCGCGTGGCGATCCCAGCACCCACTCGAGGCGAGGTTGCGGCGTGTCAATCCCCAAGGGGTTCACCAGGTATTCACACCGCAGTGCGACCGGCCGCAAGAGAGAAATCGATGGTTGTCCGCGCAAATCCCCATGAACTACCAAAGCAAGAATAACTGCCAATAGGCTTCGCTCGATCCCCTCGAGCCGATTTTGGAAGTGGGCCATTTCCGTTCCGCATCCTTTCCGTATTAGTGATGCTGAGTTTCCTTGCGTGACGGGTCCTGCCAGGGCCGCCAGTATACCAGCGAACGAAGCAAGGGGAAGCGGAAAGAATCCAGGGTTCCGCGGAAAACAACGATTTAGATCCATCCGAGCCGAAACAAAAAACCTCATGAAGTCTCGGCCCACTGCCGATTCGGAAGGTGAAAGCCGAGCCGCCGTGGGCCCGTCGTGGCTTGAGGAAGGCGAGTGCCTGCGGGTAGAGCGAGTGGGATCTCAGTCTTGCGAATACTGACTGGCATGAGGTGAGGCCATTCTAAACAGAAAGATCTTAAAGTGGAGTCTGCTGCCGATGGTGGCATGGGTGATGATTCTCGTCTATGCTTACCAAGGCCGACGCTATCAAGTAATCACCAATCTGAAGACCGTGCAAGTCCCCCTCCTGCCCGTCATCAAGCGCCCGGTCAATCTCCCGGAACAATTCCCGGAATCGTTCCCCTTGCAGGTTGCCGTACTGTTGACCCGCGACGACGAGGGCGGCCTGGGACTCGTGCACGCGTTTCAGGAAATGGGAATTCCTTTTTTTGTCACGCGAAGTTTAGCTCCGGCGCTTCGCCATTCGCGGCTGTTTATCTATCCCGAGGTGGACGGGAACACCTTCACCTCGGAGCAAGCGCAAGAGTTGGCGCAATACGTTCAGGCGGGTGGAACGGTTTTTGCCCAGAACGTCATTTGGGGAGTCCTCAAGCCCCTTTTCGGTTTCCGCAACGTACAGTCCGGGCGATCCCGTCATTGGGTCACCATCCTGACGGAAAGCCATCCGCTGTTCAAATACCTCGACCGTCCTGAGGAAAAGCGAGTCCGACTGGCCAACGAGACGGTCTCTTCCCTCTTTACCACCAACGGTTACACGTCGGATGGAACTTCCGAAGTCCTGGCGAGCTTTGAGGACGGATCAGCAGCCTTGCTCGGCAAGTCGATCGGCCGCGGAACGGTTTTTGTGAGCGGGGTGGGGTTCGATGACGTCATTCTGCGCAGTCAATGTAACCGCCATTTCCAGGCGCCCCGCGCTTACGTGAATGCCTTCGAGCCCGGGGGAGACGTCTGGATGCTCATCTTGCGGGCCTGGTACGAGAATTACTCCGCCGGGGCCGTCCGGCTCGCCACGGCCCCCCAGGGGGAGCGTTCGTGGGTCATGCTTTCTCACGATATTGATTGGGAGAATTCTGTTTCCCCGGCCCTGGCGTTCGCGCGGATGGAGACGCGACATCACACCTCGAGTACCTTCTTTATGCAGACCAAGTATATTTCGGACATGAACGGCCGGGCGTTCTTCTCCGGGGCGAATCTTGCGGTCCTGTCACAGCTCACCGCTTTGGGATTCGACGTTGAAAGCCACACGGTGATCCATGCGCGCGGCTTCAATCAGTTTTCTTTGGGAACCGGCTTTGAAACCTACGCGACTTATCGCCCGCATGTGGCGCGTTCCGGCCAAGCGCAAGGCGCCACGGTGATGGGTGAAGTGCGGGTTAGCAAAGAACTTCTGGATGGAGCGATCGCTGGCCATCACACGGTTTTCTTCCGCGCCGGCCACCTGCGTTTCCCGCCCACGTTGGCGGAAGCACTGGTGCGCTGCGGCTATGAGTTTGATTCTTCCTTCACCGCTCCCGACGTGATGAGCAATTTTCCCTTCGTGCTCACCTTTGACCGGGACTTCGAGCATGAGAGTCCTGTATACGAATTCCCGGTCACGATTGAGGATGAGGAAAACCCACCTCTCCCCGAGCGCCTGGAGAAAGCGCTCGAGGTCATTCAGGCCAACGCGGATAACGGGGCGGTCAGCGTAGTTTTGATCCATACCAATGACCCCGGTTCCAAAGTGCCCGCCGAGGAGTTTCTCTTGAACCACCTGCCCCGTGATATCGGGGTGTCAGACATGCTGAGTTTTGCCCGATTTTGGCGTGCTCGGGACCTCCTGAAATGGCGGGTTTTACCGACCGCGAATCCCCACGAGGTGATCTTGAAAACGCAGAGCGGGGAACTCGCCAGTGGGTTTACCTTCGAGTTCGCTCAGGCTATTTCCTCCATCGAAGGCGATGCCGAGCTTCTCCCCGACCACCATCGCATGGTCCTTCCGGTCCTCGCGCCAGGGAAGGAATCGGCTATCCACATCCTCTACCAGTGAATTTGCGGGAAACTCAAAACTTCCAATCGGTGGAAAGCCGGACGCCATTCCCCTGCACAACTCCCAACGCTTGCGCGGTGTCGTAATAGGTGTATCCCAATATCAGGGTAAGCCGAGGGTTGACCTTCCAGTGCAATGCGGGATTGAGGATCAGGGCACGCGTCAGAGCGGTGTTATGGTCGATTTGCTGCAATCCGACGCCACCCTTGAATTCATACTCGAAGGGCCCCCACATCTTTCCACCCAGCTTCGCCATCAGGAGGTGTTGCTGGTAGAAACCGGGAGTGAAGTAGCCAAGAAAAATGCCCGGGCTGAGTCCGCCATACCCATAAATCTCGGTAGAATATCCGGCTTTCAGCGCGAAATAGGTCGAATGAACGACCCCCTGGTAGAACACCAGCGAGCCACCGGTTCCTTGGATTGCTTCGGGCCCCTTGAAGTAAGCTTCCGTGGGCGGGGAGCCACTCGTGACGACAAGTTGATCGTAAGGTAGGGAAACGTCTCGCCGCCAGTAATACTCAAGGTTGAGCTCGGTTTGGCGGCTTGGAGAGCAGGTGAGCATTCCACTCGTACGGCTCTCGATGACTCCCAGGCGGACCGCCAACGGGGTGGCTGGAACGCCGAGGCGGCTCCACGTTAAGGCCAGGTGGAGCTTTTTGCGTGGAGTAAACACCCCGCTGAGGAGCGCCGTGGGACGCTCGGTGGCGCTCCGCTGGAGACCCGCACTGTCAGGTAGATTCACCGGATCGCCGGGGCCAAAACGCGCCATCCCGATTCCTCCGTGCAAGGTAAAGGTCGACGTCAGATCCGTCCTCTGCCGATAGAAGATTTCCGCCGGGCCGGCCGTCCCCCCGAAATAACCCGTAGGAATATTGGAAGGGGAATAACTCACGGAAAAGAATGACTCCGAGTGCGGCAGGGAACTCATCTCGAGGGTTGTGCCGTAGGCAAAGGTGCGAAGATCGTCAGCCTGAAACCCCGTGGTTTGGCCTGCCCCCGCTTGCCCGAGTTCGTGGTCAAAAGCGGCGACGGTGTGGAGAGTAAACTTGGTTTCACTCTCCAACGCCTCTTTCATGCTGGCGACTTCGGGGTTGTGGGGGCTAAGACGGTCCGCGTGCGCCAGTTCTGCGAGGGACTGCTTTCGTTTCCCTTGCGCGCGCTCGATGCTGGCCAGCAGGAAGACGGCGTCATAATTGTCGGGGTGCCGGTCTACCGCCGCCTCGGCCAAGATAATTGCCTCGCTCAATCTTCTCAAGTAGTAGAAGTTTTGCGCCTTACCCAAGAGCGCATCGAAGTCGTCTGGCCACCAGTCGAGCACCTGGTCGAACTGTTTCAGGGCATCCTCGAAGTGACTCTGCTGCATCTCCAGTTGCGCCAACTGCAAGCGTGCCTCGCGGTCGTGCGGGTCGGACGAAAGCAAGGAGTCGAGCAGGGCGCGAGCCGCGGGAAGATTTTTACGTCGCATTTGAAGACGTGCCAGTTCCAAAGGGTAGCCGCGGCTGTGAGGATCCAGCGTCGTCAAACGCTGGTACGCTTGGATGGCCTCCTCGGGATGATTGGACCAAACATACACCGAAGCCAGCCCCTCGAGGACTTCGACATCGTCAGGAGCACCATCCAAAATCTCGCGGTAAAGGCGAATGGAGTCAACATATTGGTGGTTCCAGCTCAAGACACGTGCCAGCCCAACCCTGGAATCCCGGTCGTTGGGTTCAGACTCGAGCAGTTTTTGGTAGGTCGCAATCGCTCGCCCAAAATCCTTCATTTCGGCCTGCGCTCTTGCCAAGCCCTTCATCGCTGCCCTATCTGCCGGGTCGCGGGCCAGCCGCTCCTGGAAAACAGCAAGGGATGTCTGGGGCGCTCGAGCTGTCGGGGGATCGGTCTGGCCTGAGGTTGGAGCGATGGCGAATAGCATGACCAGCGCGGGGAAGGCAATAGCTTTCCGAAGCGGCGCTCTTAGCCTGGGGATCAGGCGTCGCGGAATTGTCTGGGGAGCCACTCTCGTGACGCCCTTACTTTGAACAGTACCCAAGCCGGTGAACTCCTCTTAATTGCGCCCTCGCGGATCGACACAAAATGCCCGAGAGGGCGCATCGGTTGTCCAGAGAGGCTGTGCGTCAAGGCTTGCAACCTTAACCCGCTTCTCTCAACCCACTCCGCTCTATACCTTATCGGCAATCCGCCGATAACCTAAATGGGGGTGGAAACTTCGTGGCCCGAAGTCGGGAGGTTTTCCAGGACGGGATTCCCGAGGCCCGAGGGCCATGACAACATGTCGCCACCACTTATTTAGTTTCGAATTTCCTCGCTTCCCGGTGGCGACGAGCGGTTGAGCTCCCTGCCGGAAATGAATGTGGTGGAACGCAGATGCTGAAGGTTCTGATTGCCGGCCTCTCCCCTGACCTGGAGCCCTGGTTATTGCGGCGCTTAGGGGACGTCTCGGAACTGACCCTGGAGACAGCGCACACCGGCGAGGAAACACTCCTCTTGCTCGGCCACGGAAAATATCACCTGCTGGTGGTGGACGATTTCCTGGATGGTATAACCACCGGAGAAGTTATTGCGCGCGCTCGTCATGAACTCAGGCTCGATAATCTGCGCGTCATTTATTGCTTGGAGAGAAACCGTCTGGGGCGTGCGGGTGAGGATTTGTCCTCGAAGCTGCTCAAGGATGACCAGATAATTTTTCATCCCGTGGACCGGGAAAAGCTTGCCCGGGACATCCTGGTGTCTTGCGCGTGCGGGACGAAAGCCCAGGCGGAAGAAGGCGCCGGCGGTGACGACTCGCTTGATTCCGTGGCCGCGGACCTCTGGTCCCAGTTTAAGGAACACATATTCGGGCAGGTGACAGCGCTTGAACAGGGCATTGCGGCGCTCCTGGATGGCACTTCGAGCCCGGATGGCCAGAAGCAAGCCCAACGCGAGGCGCACAAACTTGCCGGCTCACTCGGAAGTCTGGGCTTTGCACATGGGACGCAGGTGGCGCGTGAGATCGAACAGACCCTTCGAACTGAGGTATTAATAAGCCAAGCTGAGTTCTTGCGGCTTTGCGATTCGGTGATCCAGCTTCGTGACGAATTGGAGCGAGGCCCGGTCAGTTCCGTCCAGCAGGTAACGCCGGAAGCTGGTCGTCGGCCAGCCGTCAGGGATGAGAAGCGTCCCCTGCTGCTGGTCATTGACAACGATCGAGAGTTGGCCAGTGCTCTCGCCATCGAGGCGGCGCGTCGGGGTTTGCGCGCCGAGCTGGCAACGAATCAAGGGCAAATGCGCGACGTTGTCTCCCGCAGCTCGCCCAGCGCGATCCTGCTGGATCCCGCCTTTCCCGAAGGCATCGATAAGGGTTTGGCTTGCCTGTCCGAGCTTGCTGCCCTGCAACCCGCGGTCCCGGTTCTGGTATTTACCTCCGGGGATTCCTTTGAGGACCGTTTGAAAGTTGCGCAGCTTGAGGCGCAGGCTTTTCTCGAAAAGCCTATGTCCGCACCGCGGGTTCTGGAAGCCGTGATGCACCTGCTGGACCGCAAGCAGGTGTCTCGAGCGCGGGTGCTGGCGGTAGATGACGACCCCATCGTGCTCGAATCTTTGCAGCGATTGCTCGAGCCGCAAGGCATTATGCTCAGTGTACTGAGCGACCCTTTGCGTTTTTGGGACAGGCTCGAAGGCTTCTCCCCGGACCTCCTCCTCCTGGATGTTGACATGCCCCACGTCAGCGGCATCGAGTTGTGCCGGGTGCTTCGCAACGATATGCGCTGGAGCGGGATCCCCATTCTGTTCTTGACGGCCTATGGTGACTCGGAGACTTTGCAGAAAGTCTTCGCCGCCGGAGCCGACGATTTCGTCACCAAGCCGTTCGTGGGGCCGGAGTTGCTTGCCCGAATCTCGACCCGGATCGAGCGCACTCACCAGCTCCTCACCATGGTGGAAAGAGACAAAACCAGCGGGACAGAGTCCTCGATAACCTCCATCGGGTACCTGGACCGGCTCTTCCGGCTGGCCAGCCGGCGCAAGGAGAAGCTTTGCCTCGTCGCCCTCGGACTGGATGATTTTGGACAAATCAACGCGAGTTACGGCCGGGCAACGGGTGACCGCGTGTACCGGCGACTGGGTCAGCTCCTGATGTGTACCTTCCGGATTGAAGACGCGGTGAGCCGGTGGGAAGGCGACGAGTTTGTGCTGGGACTTTATGGAATGGCCAGAGGAGACGGCGTCCAAAGGCTCGCCGAGCTGCTGGAGGCTTTCCGGCAGGAGGAATTTACGGCGGACTCGGGCTGCAAATTCCGCGTGACGTTCAGCGCCGGGGTCGCCCAAGACCTGAAGGATGGCCCCGACCTTCAAGCACTCTACCGCACGGCCAGTGAGGCGCTGGGCCGCGCCAGAAAAATGGGAGGCGACCGGGTATTGACGAGCGGAAGATTTTTGAGCGAAGGTGATTCACCCCAGGGACCTGACATTGTCGTGGTGGACGACGATGAAACGTTATCCAGCCTGCTTTTGCACGCCATCACCACCCGCGGTTATCGCGCCCAGTGTTTCAAGGATGGGCGGACAGCGCTGGCGAAGCTCGGCGGTCCCCTACCGGAATTGCGCCCCCAGGTGTTGTTGCTCGACGTGGACCTTCCCAACATGGACGGTTTATCCGTGCTTCGGCGATTGGCGGAGGACGGGGTAGTAAAACGGACCCGCGTCATCATGCTGACGGCCCGCTCCAGTGAGGCGGAGGTTGTTAACGCCCTCGAATGGGGTGCATTCGATCACGTTGCCAAACCCTTCAGCCTACGTGTCCTGATGCAGCGTATTCGCCGCGCGATGGAGGTTTAATATGCCTGCCGTCAGCGAAATCATAAATAAGGTGATTTTCCTGGAGGGATTGGCTCTCGCCCTTACCATGGTCTGCATTTTTGGCCATGCCCTTTGGGTGCGGTGGTATGAAACCTATTACGGGCCGCGTCTTTCCCGCGCTCGGGAATCTCTGACGCAGATACTGGACGCCGACGAGGCATTCGAAAGGAAGCAGACTCCGAGGGCGAGCGCATCCATCGAAGCTTTATCAAGCCTTCCCCGGCGCTTGCAGATTCGCCTCTTCTTATCGCTCGCCAGAAATCTAAGTGGCCACCAGAAAAAAGCCGTGGGCGATTTGGCGGTGCGCGTTGGACTGCTGGCGCGCGCGGAGCGCAATTTGCAGAGTCCTCGATGGTGGAGGAGGCTTCACGCTGCCCGCCTGTTGACGGTCCTGGATGTTGGCGACCGAGCGATCCCCAGATTGTTGACCGATCGGCACGCCCTGGTGAGAGCGCAAGGAGCGGAATGGGCGGGTGAGCATCCTGGACCCGAGTTGATTAAAGCCCTTCTTGAACTACTGAATGACTCCGCAAAGTTTTGCCGTTTCACTGCCCAAAGCTCCCTGCTGAGAATGGAAGCCCTCCCCGTACCTTTTATCTCCGAGTACATTCTGCGAGCGTCGGGGCCGGCATTGGAAGCGGCGTTGGAGGTGGCCCTGGGCTTGGCGGAATCCCGCCTGCTCGGTCCGGCGCTCAAGCTGTGCGACGATCCTGCCCCCACGGTTCAAGCCCTCGCGGCAAGATTGCTCGGCCAGATCGGGGGTAAGGATGGACTGACGGCGCTGAGTAAGCTTCTTGGTCACCCGGAAGCCATGGTCCGTGCGGCGGCTTGCCGAGCCTTGGGAAAGCTGGGCGAATGGCCTTCCGCGCCGGCTCTTGCCCGGGCGCTTCGTGACCCCGCTTGGGACGTTCGCCGTGCCGCCGGGCTGGGCCTGAGAAGTCTGGGCAGCCCGGGCATTTTGTTGTTGCGCCGGGCCGTCTCGGATGAGGACCGGTTTGCTCGCGATATGGCACGCCAGGTATTGGAAATTCCAGCCTCGACATTGGTAAGAGCTGTGTCATGACCGACGCGGCAAAATTTATTTTTGACTTCCTGTTACTTTCCAACTGGCTATTTCTCGCCTATTTCCTATTGGTGAATAGCTTCTATCTCCTTCTCCTGTTGAGCGCCACCTGGGAAATGCGTCAGCACAACCTGGCGATACGCGGCGAAATGCGCTGGCGGATTCTCGGATCGCGCCTGGCGCCGCAGATTAGCATTCTGGCCCCTGCCCACAACGAGGCGGCGACGGTCCGGGATAGCGTCCAGAGTCTACTTACCCTTTACTATCCCAATCTGGAAGTCGTGCTGGTGAATGACGGCTCAACGGATGAAACCATGGCGGTACTGGCAAGAGAATTCGAACTGGTGTCCATTCATCCCATCTACCGGCAACAGGTGCGCACCAAACCCGTGCGCGGCCTTTATGTCTCCCGCATTTACCCGAACTTACTGGTGGTGAACAAGGAAAACGGGGGAAAGGCGGATGCCTTGAACGCCGGCCTCAACCTTGCCACCTCCAAGTTGGTCTGTGCGATCGATGCCGACACCCTGGTCGAGCCGGATGCTCTACAGCGCATGGTACGGCCGTTCCTTATGAGTGACGAGGTCGTCGCCGCCGGCGGCACCATCCGGATTGCCAATGGGTCGGGAGTCGAGGGCGGCCGGGTGGTGGCGCCACGCGTGCCGCGGCGCCCCCTGGCCGGGATTCAAGTGGTTGAATACTTGCGGGCGTTTGTGGTGGGACGTCTGGGGTGGGCCAATTTTGGCGATAATCTGGTCATTTCCGGGGCGTTCGGACTCTTCCTGCGGGAAGCCGTAATCGCCATCGGAGGCTATGAGAAAGAGACGGTGGGCGAGGACATGGAAATTGTGGCGCGGCTGCGGCGCCACGGATATGAGAAAGGAACCCCTTGCCGCGTCGCCTTCCTCCCCGACCCGGTGGCCTGGACCGAAGCGCCGGAGACCTGGCGCGACCTCGCGTCGCAACGCGACCGCTGGTACCGGGGCCTTGCCGAGGTGCTTTGGCGCCATCGACGCCTGTTTTTCAATCCGCGCTACGGCGCGTTGGGAATGGTGGTGTACCCGTACTTCCTCTGCATCGAACTGCTGGCGCCCATCGTGGAGGCCCTGGGTTTCGTAGCTTTGACGGTCGGCCTTGCGGCGCAAGCCGTAGACCAGCATTTTGCCATCCTTCTCTTCCTGGCGGCCTATGGTTATGGACTGATCTTGAGCGTTATCACCCTGCTTTTCGAAGAGGTCTGCTTCCGGCGCTACAATCGGATGCGCGACCGCTGCTTGCTGCTGGCCTGGGCTTTGCTTGAAAACCTTGGTTACCGGCAATTGACGGTCTTATGGCGGTTGAGAGGTTTGGCCAAGTTGCTGCTAGGCGGGCATGAGTGGGGCGCTATGGAACGGCGGGGGTTCGAGCAGCAACGAGCTTAGCGAGGGGGTATGCTATAGGCGCTAGAATAAGAGTAAGCGGTGCCCGAAAGCCCGCGTAGCGGGCGTTGTCATGTGGCCCACGGCGAGCCAGCCGTGAGAAACCAGGCGGCAGAAGGGGTACGGAGCCCCGTATGGGGCGACATCTGGTTGGGAACGACGCCCTCGATGGAGCACGTCGGTAAGTTATTCCCGCACAATGCCCGGATGCCGCCCCTACCAGGGCTGTGCGGAATCTCGAATGCCGTCGGCATCCCACGGCTGGCTCGCCGTGGGCTAAATGACCCCGCCCGCTACGCGGGCTCGCGGTCGGCGGTGCTTATTCTAGCGCTTAAGGGGGCATGCCATCCTTGGCCTTTAATGAAGGGTGATGGGAAGACGACGGAAGTATTGCAAACATGGTGTTGCAACTCAGGACAAAGGCGGCGGGGGAACCGGCTGAAGCCTGACCGCGGTTATTTTGTATTCCGGGCACTTGGAATCCGGGTCGGTATAGGAGCTGGTCAGACGGTTGGTATGTGTTTCCGGATAGTGGAAGGCGAGAAACAGCGTCCCGGGAGTCATGCGGTGCGATAAGTGGACTCGTGCCCGCACGTGGCTGCGCCGGCTTTCCAACTCGACGAAATCACCGGCGACGAGGCCCTTCGCCGCGGCGTCCTCCGGGTGTATTTCCAGGAAATCCTCCCCCACCAGTTCGCGCTGCGCCGTACGTCGCGTCATGCTGCCCACGTTGTAATGCTCCAGTACGCGACCCGTCACGAGAACGAAAGGAAAGTCTTCGGAGCACAGTTCGGGGCTGGGGGCGTAGTCGATGGAAACCAGGCGGCCCTTGCCGCGAACGAACCCTTTCGTATGAACTCTGGCGGTCCCCGAATGGCCAGGCTCCGGGCAAGGCCATTGCAGACCGTCCGGCCCCAAGCGGTCGTAGCTCACCCCGCCAAACATATGCGGCGCGACGCGCGCGACTTCATTCATCACGTCGGCGGGTTCCGGGTAATTCCAGGCAGCGCCCATGGCCACGGCCACGTCGCGGATGACGGTCCAATCCGGCCGCGCCTCTCCGGGAGGACGCACGGCGGCCCGCACCCGCTGAATGCGACGTTCGCCGTTGGTGAAGGTTCCCTCCTGCTCCAGCGCTCCGGCGGCTGGCAACACCAAGTGGGCGTATCGGGCGGTTTCAGAAAAGAACATTTCCTGCACGATCAGGAAATCCAGATGGGAGAGTGCCTTGATAACATGGGCTTCATTGGGATCGCTTTGCGCAATGTCTTCACCCTGCACCCATAGACCGTGCAGATCGCCCCGCGCCGCGGCGTCGATCATCTCCGGAATCGTCAAGCCGGACTCCTCGGGCGGGACCTTTCCCCACACCTGTTGCAGCCGGTTGCGCGCTTCCGGATCGCGCAGGGACTGGTATCCGGTCACCTGGCCGGGCATGGTTCCCATATCGGCGCTGCCCTGCACATTGTTCTGCCCGCGCAACGGCAACATTCCGGCGCCGGGGCGGCCGATGCTTCCCGTCAACATGGCGAGGTTGGCCAGGGTCATCACGGAAGCGGTGCCCTGCGTCAACTCCGAGAGGCCCAGTCCGGTCACGAAAAGAACCGGGCGCAGGTTTCCCATCAAGCGCGCGGCTTCGTAGATTTTTGTGGAGGGCACGCCCGCCTGCGCCGCCGCAGCTTCGAGGGATAGTGTCTCTAGAAACTCGCGATATTCGGGAAAGCCTTCGACGCGCTCTTCCAGGTAAGGCAAATCGATCAACCCGTCTTCCACCAGCACTTTCGCCAGGGCATTGAACAAGGGCACGTTCGCGCCTGGCCGCACCTGGAGATGATGATCGGCGTACTCGGCTAACTCCACGCGCCGAGGGTCGATGACGATTAAACGTGCGCCCTTGAGCACGGCTTGTTTAAGTCGCCCGCCCACCACCGGATGCGCCTCGGTGGGATTCGCTCCCGCCAGCACGATGCAAAGCGCCGATTCGATATCCGCGAACGAGGCCGACGCGGCGCCCGTGCCCGTGACCTTCTGCAAAGCCAAAGCCGTGGAGGAGTGGCACACGCGCGCACAGCAGTCCACATTATTGGTTCCGATCACGGTGCGAAACAGCTTTTGTAGCAAGTAGGCAGCTTCATTGGTGGAGCGGGAAGAAGCCAGCCCGCCCAAAGCGTTTGGCCCGTGGCGGTCGCGGAGGGCGGATAAACGTTCAGCGGCCAAGGAGATCGCCTCGTCCCAGGAAATGGGGAGCCATTCGCTTCCCACCCGCTTCAAGGGTTGACTCAGCCGGTCGCCGGAGTGGTGATAGTTGTGAGCATAGCGGCCCTTGACACAGAGGTGTCCGCGGTTCACGGCAGCGTCGGGCACGCCGCGAATGCGCAGCACGCGCTCGCCCGCCGATTCGATTTCAATGCGGCATCCTACCCCGCAGTAGCCGCACACCGACGGCGTGGTCCGCTCCGCAGGGGTTGCCTCCGAGCGATCGCGATCGCTAAGGGCGTGGGTTGGGCACTGGTCGACGCAGGCGCCGCAAGCCACGCAGGCGCTTTCGTCAAACCGTTCGCCCGGACCGAAGATCAGATGAGTTGCCGGGCCGCGGCCGGCGATTCCGTAAACGAATTGCCCCTGGATCTGCTCGCAAGCGTTCAAACAGCGCCGGCAACGGATACACATCGCCGGATCGAATCGCAGATAGGTGTGGCTTTGATCGATGCGTTCGCCGGACGGCGAGGGGTCAATGGGTTGGGCGTGGAGGCCGTAGCGGGCCAGCAACGTGGTGAATTCGCTCTCCCGGGAATCCGCTTGGAATTCCCCATCCTCATCCGCTTCCAGGTAAAGCGCCAGAATCTCGCGCCGCAGGGATTCGAGGCTGGGCGTGTGCGTGGTAATCTCCATTCCCGGCTGGATGGGGGTATGGCACGCGCCCACCGGCCGGCTGGCGCCACGGAGTTCCACCAGGCAGAGGCGGCATCCTCCCTCCGGAGCAAGCCCCGGAGCGTAGCAAAGCGTGGGGATCTCCACCCCATGCCGCTGGGCGGCCTGGAGAATGGTCTCCCCCTCGTTGATCTCAAACTCCCGGTCGTTGATCCGGGCTCGAGCGCGGTTCAAGGGCGGCCTCCGGGATCAAAAATCCGGTCGCCGAAAATTTCCACTAATTTGCGCATGGGACGAGGCATGGATTGTCCAAAGGCGCAGAGGCTCCCCGCCTCCATGACCTCGAACAACCTCTTCAGGCGCTTCCGGCAAGCTGCCCCTTGCTGCTCGCGCAGGGCGCGCCAGGCGCGTTTGGATCCGAGCCGGCAAGGTACGCATTTGCCGCACGACTCATCCATCATAAATTCCAACCAATGCTCCAGCAGGGCGCGAAAGTCCGTCCCCTCGGGGATGGCAACCAGGCCGCCGTGGCCCAGTTGGATGCCCTGTCCCGCCATGTGCACGTAACATACCGGCACGCCCCATTCATGAGGCCGCAATACGCTTCCCATGGGCCCGCCGAGGATCGCCGCCTCCAGCCGCACGCCGCCCGCGCCCTTACCCGCCTCCGCGATGACCTCCAGCAAGGTGATCCCAAACTCCACTTCCACCAGGCCGGGACGGGCAAATCCGTGATTCAAGGAAAATACCTTTGTGCCCTTGCTGTGCCCGGTGCCGAATGCTGCGAATTTTTCCGGGCCTCGCTCCACGATGAAGGGAATGCTGACCAGGGTCTCGACGTTGTTCACCACCGTGGGCTTTCCGTAGAGCCCTTCCACCGTCGGGTAGGGAGGCCGAATGCGCACTTCCCCGCGCCATCCTTCGATGGCATTGAGCATGGCGGTCTCTTCCCCGCACACGTAGCTTCCCATGCCGGGGCATACCGAGACTTCGAAAGCAAACTTACTGCCGAGCACCGAGGCGCCCAGGATTCCCTGCTCGTAGGCGGCGGCAATGGCTTGGCGCATGCACGCCATGGCGCGTGGATATTCGGAACGGATGAAAACGATTCCCTGGTTTGCGCCCACGGCGTAGGCGCAAAGAATCAGGCCCTCGAGCACGGAATGCGGGTCGTCTTCCATCAGCACGCGGTCAATGAATGAACCGGGATCGCCCTCGTCGCCATTCACCACCACGTACTTGGGCTGACCTGCCGCACGGGCGCAACTGCGCCACTTGGCGCCGGTTAGAAAACCCGCGCCGCCGCGCCCGCGCTGCGCGGAATGCTCCACGGTATCGAGAAGTTCTTGCGGGCTTGCGCCGAGGGCCTTGGCCAGCGATTCGTAAACACCTTGCGCGCGCGCGGCTTGAAGGTCGCGGGCATTGGCCTTGAGCAGGTGGCGCAATACGATGGGTTCACGCGCCAAACATCGGAGGCGGGCGGGAGGTTCTTGAGCCATCGCCGGCGGCGGAGCGTTGGTCCGGAGAGCCCACGCTCGATCGGCGCTGAATATTTCGCCCTCTGCCCCGAGGACCGCGGGGGAGCGATCACAATGGCCGAGACAGTAAACATCCTGGCACGCCAAGCGGGAGCGCAGCCCAGAGGCTAGTTTCGCCGCGCCGGCCAGTTTGCAGGAAGTCCCCTGGCAAACTCGCATCACCTTGGGTGGGCTATGAAGGTCCGTGTAAAAGGAGAGCACACCGCGCAGAGTCGCCTCAGGAACTTGTAGCTCCTTCGCGATTCGACGGATCTCGCCGGGTTGAGAAACGGTCTCGGCATGGATCGATTCCTGGAGCTGGATGAGGCTCTGCCTTTTGCTCCCGTGGGTTTCGCGGTAACGTCGTTTGGCTCGCATGGGATTCTGCGATAAAGAACACCGGAAGGCCCTGTTCGGCCTTCGGCATCCCGGATTATACTGCCGTTCGTCTCAAATTGAGGTGTCTCACTACAAATTTTCACCTTGGACTGGACAAAACGTCCTCACGGACATTTGTGTCGGACAAAGAAGCGCTTTTCGACCTCGAAGATTGGCAATCTTGAACATCAGGATGCTGGCGGCCAAACCAGGGACAAATCGTCGCAAAACAGTTCGCCCTGGCGATAGTGAAAGTGATTATTTGGCGATAAGGGCATTTTGTCGCTTTGGATCATGCCGTGCCCTGTGTTGGTTTATAATGGGCATTCGTGCTTTGTCAATAATCAGAACCTGACCCTGTCTCTCAGCGCACATGTAATACGACCAGCGTCCGGTCATCGCGCTGAGGTGGCCATTTACCGGTAGTTCTCCATGAGCTTCCAGCCTGCCTCGACAAACTGGGCAAGCGTCCGTTGTGTCGCGCCGAAACCGAGGAATTCCGCAGGCGACATTCCGTGAGGTTCGTACGCGCGCATGAATTCCGGCATCTGGCAGAGCCGCTCGATTACGTCGGCCGGTATCGGCTTGTCGATGCGCTCCTCACGCGGCAGGTCCTTGGTAACAAAACTCTCCTGAAACGCCGGCGCGATGGACATCAACAGCTCAGCCCCGGCCAGTTCGGTAAGGTGGTAATCGCCGCGCAATGCCGCGATCAGCAGCACGGCTTGGTAACCCCGCGCCTTATATATTCGATAGGCGCGTTTGGTAACGGCCAGGCCGGCTTGGCGAATATCCGACTCACTCGCCGCGGCCTGCGCGTCGTGGGCAACCTCCCGCAGAAAATCGTCCAGACGGCCGATCATGATCACGGCGAAGCACTTTCCTGGCTCGATCCGTTTGGCTTGGGCGCGCTGGATGCCGGCCATGTGCCGCTCTCCGATGGCAATGGTCTGCGCCACGGTGAAGCTGACGGTCATGGTAATGGTGATTCCCTCGGCGATGCACTCCTCCATGACATCCAGACCCGCGCTGGTGGCCGGCAGCTTGACGGCGATATTGGGCGCCCACGCGTGATACCGTCGGGCCATGGGCAGCATGTAATCCCGGTCGCCGGCGCGCCCCGGGTCGACCTGTCCGCAGACAAAGCCCGATTGGCCTTGGCTGGCTTCGTATTCCGGCATCAGTTTCTCGGCCGTCCTGGTCACCGCAATCTGCATCAGCGACTCGGCTTTTTGCTCCGGCGGCAGGTGGCGGGCCAGCACCGCCTCGATGGCCGGGGCCCACAGTTGGCGGTCTTTCACCAAAGCCAAGTTCGCCAGATACGGATTTGTGGTCACGCCGATGGCCCCGCGTTCCAGGCCAAGCGCCAACTCGGCCGCCTCGGCCGAGTCGTGCCACCACTGTGTGCCGGTATTGCGAATCATCCAATCCAGGTAGGTTTGATGCGGCATGATTTTCCCCTTATTGTTAATCGTTTTCGGACCTGACACCCCGGTGATTTCCGGCGCGCTGGCTGTTCCAGGGAACAGCCTCTTGAACCGCTATACTATAACGCCGTCGCCTAGTGCCGCTTCCGAAATGGCACTCCTAGGAGAAATATGGCGAATTTCCGCACTGAGGATTACTCTTGCTGGATGCGGCCCTTCTGCCGCATCCGGCGCAATCTTAGTAATGACGCAACTCTAAGGGGGAGCAGCAAATGCTAAATAAACTGGAAAGGGTCGAGGTCACCCGGCGAGAGTTCCTGGGGGCGGCCGCCTTGACGGCCGCCCAGTACAAACGGGTTCTCGGCGCCAATGACCGTATCGGCATCGGTGTCATCGGGTTCGGGTTGATCGGCAAACAGCACGTGACCGATTTCAAAAAGTTCGGCGATGTCGATCTGGTGGGTCTCAGCGATGTCTACAAGCCGCGCCTGGAGGAAGGTCTCAACTACATCGGAGATCCCCGTGCGAAAGGGTACAGCGATTTCCGCAGGATGTATGAGAACAAAGACATCCAAGGGGTCGTTGTAGCCACGCCGGACCATTGGCACGCGTTGCTCACCATCATGGCCTGCGCGGCGGGCAAGGACGTGTATGTCGAAAAGCCCATGACCCTGTTCATCGACGAAGGCAGGTGGATGATCCAGGCAGCGCGCAAATACAACCGCATCGTGGTTGTGGGTACGCAGCGGCGCCATGGCAAAGGTGTTGCGGAGGCCAAGAAACTCATCGAAAGCGGCCAGCTTGGGAAGATCCATTCCATCCGGATCGCCTCCTACCGCAATATTTATCCCGGATTCGGCAAGACTCCCATCGAAGATCCGCCGCCCGAGATCGACTACGACATGTGGCTTGGCCCCGCCCCCAAGAAGCCGTACCAGAAGCACCGCGCCCTTTACCATTTCCGCTGGTTCTGGGACTATTCCGGCGGCCAAATAACCAACCTGGGGGCTCATATGCTAGACCAGGTGCTGTGGTGCATGAACGTGAAGGGTCCGACGCTGGTGATGTCCACCGGCGGCCGGTTCGCGTTGGAAGACGACGGCGAGACGCCGGATACCCAGGATGCCCTATGGCAATTTCCGGGCGGTTTCACGGTGAATTTTGCCATCCGCGAAGCCAACGCCATGCGCGGCGATCCCGCCACGCGCGGGCAGGTCTACCTGGGGAGCAAGGGCAGCCTGGTGCTTGCCGGCGGCTACGAGGTCATCCCTGAGAACAGAATCGATCCGGTCAACGACATCCCGCCTTTTATGGGACAACCCATCGGCGGTCCGGTCTATAGCGATGTGAAGCCGACGCCGTGGATTGAGGGTTCCAAGGGAGGAGTAGATTCCGACGCCCGCTACGGCACTGGCGGGGAAGACACCATGGCCATGAACGAACGCGACTGGCTGAGCAGCATGCGGACTCGCAAGCGCCCCCTATGCGAAGTGGAAGATGGCCACAAGGTGGCAGTGGCGTGCAACTTGGCCAACATGTCCCTGCGGCTCGGTCGCGCCATCCAATGGGATCCGGATAAGGAGCAGGTAATCGGCGATAAGGAAGCCGCCGCGATGTGCTACAGACCATATCGCACCCCCTGGGACGGCGTTCTCAAGAACTTAGTGGAGGTCTAGTATTCAGGAGCACAGGGAGAGGTACTCGCGCTGCGCGTTGGGGCTGTGAACGGGAGTTGTTCGGCGGCTTCACTGGTGTGGAATACCCACGCGCGCCCGGGCGCCTGGGTTGCCCCACCCGGACGTGCGGCGATGTTAGGGGCCGGGCTTTGGGAGGGAATATGACACGGAGAGACATCTTGGCTTTTGCCGGCTCAGCACCCGCTTGGCTCCGCTCGATTTCAACGGCCGCGCCCGCGCCGGGCAATCCGCCGCGCATGGGCGGAGCGCCAAGCGCGTTCATGCTGCGCATCCAGGCGAGCCGCGCCGGCGGGCAGCCGTTCGATATGATCGAGCACTGCCATAACATCGGACTGGCGGGCGTGCAGATGAACCCTCCGGGCATGGACCGGGATGCGATCAAAAAGTTCCGGGCGCGGATCGAAGGGTACAACATGTTTCTCGTCTGCGATCCGCGGTTGCCACATCAGAAAAGCGATCTGGAGGCGTTCGAGACGCAGGTGAGGGCCTACAAGGAAGCGGGTGCCGTCGCGTTCCACGCCGCGCTGACCGGGCGCCGGTACGAAGACTTCGACAGCTTCGGACCGTGGAAGACGATGTTCGAGGGCATCAAGGCTTCGGTCGAACTGGCGGAGCCGGTCCTGGGGAAGTACCAGATGCGCCTGGGCCTCGAAAATCACAAAGGATACCGGGCCATCGAGCAGGCCGACTGGCTGAAGCGCCTGGGTAGCGAGTACGTCGGGGTGTGCTTTGATTTCGGCAACAACATCGCGCTCTGCGAAGACCCCATGGACACCCTGCGGACGCTTCTGCCCTACGCCTTCTTCACCCACATCAAGGACATGTCGGTGGAAGACTATAAGGACGGCTTTCTGCTCGCGGAGGTCCCGATGGGCGAAGGAATACTCGACCTCCAGGCGATGGTGCGGCTCTTGCGTGAAAAGGACCCGAACATGATCTTCGAGCTGGAGATGATCACGCGCGACCCGCTGAAAATCCCAGTGTTTACGACCAAGTACTGGGCCACCTTTGACGATTCCTACAGCCCGCTGCCGGGACGAGACCTGGCTAAGACGCTGGCCCTCGTGCGCAAGAACCAACCGAAGGCGCCTCTGCCGCGCATCGCCGGCCTAAGCCCCGAAGCGCAGATCAAACTCGAAGACGAGGGGAACCTGAAGTGCGTCGCCTATGCGCGCAAGAATCTCGCTCTCTAAACGTGCCGTTCCATTGAATGCGCCTGCCGCGGGAAAATAGGACGGCAGCACCGCAACATCGTAGCTAGCGAATCTGTCCGTATCTCCCTGTCGACGCCTTGCTTCGCGATTTCAATAGCGGTACCATGGCGCGGATTTTCTCTCAGGGAGCCAGAAATGAGCAACACGGCGGCAGAGGCCAGAGCGGTCGAAAAAGGAACGGCTGTAGCTCCGCCGGTGAAAACCAAAGAGCGATTGCTTGCCTTGGACGTCTTTCGCGGCATGACCCTGGTTGCCATGACCGTGGTCAACATGCCCGGCGACGAGCACTTTACCTATGCGCCGCTCGCCCATGTCCGATGGAACGGCTGGACGATCGCGGACCTGATCTTCCCATTTTTCATTTTCATTGTCGGCGTCGCCATACCGTATTCCTTTGCCGGGCGGCTGGCGCGGGGGGAATCAAAGGGAAAGCTCGTCACCCATATTCTGCTGCGCACGGTGGTCCTGTTCGCGGTCGGCGTCTTCATGAACTGGTATACAAATTATATGAGCGGCCTACCCCGGTACCATCTGGCGAATATCCGCATTTTCGGCACGCTGCAAAGAATTGCCCTCTGTTATTTCTTTGCCTCACTTCTTTATCTGAAGTTCAAGGCGAGGGGCTTGGCGATAATCTCAACCGTGATCCTGGTGCTTCACTTCATCCTTCTGAAGTTTGTGCCCGTCCCCGGCCACGGAGTGGCGGTGCTTGGGCGCGACGGTAACTGGGTGCAGTTCATTGATCTCCATGTCATGGCGGGACACCTGGCGAGCCGAACCTGGGAGTCAAAAGGTTTTTTGGGGACGTTTCCGGCGCTGGCCAATATGCTGCTGGGTGTCCTGGCGGGAATGTATTTCCGCTCCTCGCGCTCGGCCATGGAAAAAGTCCGATCTTTTCTCGTGATGGGGAATTTGGGACTTCTCCTGGGCTTGGTCTGGAGTATATGGTTTCCGATTAACCAGAACCTTTGGACCGGTTCCCTGGTGCTTTTCATGAGTGGAATGGCCTTGGTGATCCTGGCGTGCTGCTACTATCTGGCGGACGTCCGGAAGATCACTTGGTGGACGAAGCCCTTTGTCATCTTCGGGGTCAACTCCCTTTTCCTCTGGGTCGTGGGTGGCGACGTTAGTTCCATGACCAACCTTGATGCGATCTGGATCAGCCAGGCGAACGGCACGCAGGTTTCCTTGAGAACTCTGATTTACAATGCCTTCGCCTCTTGGGTCGGCCCAGTTCATGGATCCGAGCTGTATGCCTTGGTGTGGGTCACCTTATGGTTCGGAATATTGGCGGTCATGTACAAGAAGCGAATCTTCATCAAGATCTAGCTTACCAACCAGTCAGATGAAGTTATGAATATGGGGCCAGACTTCCTGGAGGGTATGCTGGGGTTTACGGCAAAGGAAAATAGACGTCCCCGATTCTTGCGCGTAAGGGTTGGTGAAGGTTGCGACCTGTTGGACGTCTTCGTACAAGCCGTCATAGTCTTCCTTCGATCCGCCGATGACCAGCAGGACCTTGCCGGGTTTGCTGCCCGGTCCCCAATACCAATAATTGTTGTGGCTGCTGATGGCGTTGGGAAGACCGTACGGTTTTCCAAAGAAGTCAATGGCGCCGGCCTCGCCATAGTTGCCAGCTCCGATCACGCAGTCCGCTTTATCTTCAGGTGAGAGGTGGTTGTAGATCTGGGCCATTTGCGCCACCATTTCCGGCCACCCGAACATGTTGGAAAAGATTTGGGGGAGCTTGGGGGATGCATCGCGTCTTTCGCCTGAACTCACCTTGATTCCAATCATCGCCTGGTAACGGATGAACGATTCCACAGGGAGAATCGGGAGCGCCAGCGGCGCCAGGAGGGCGCCTCCCAAAACCAGTACTGCGAGGTAAGCGGTCTTCGGCCAGTTCCATTGACGGTGGGTAAAAAAGGCTTCGAGTGCCACGCCCCCGGCGGGAAGAAGCAGCAAGAAGGCGGGGGCAAAATAGTAGGGCTTGGCGTGCGTGCTGAGGAGAATAGCCAAAACCGCCAGGAAGATCCAACCCAGCGTCTGGAACTTACGCCCCTGCCGCGCGAAGAAAACGTAGCCGAGCCCTGCCAGCCAGATGGGAAGTGTTAAGGGATGAACCAGCAGGGAGCATTCTCGTAGGAAAGCCCACGGTGTCAGGGGAAGGTTCTTCTTGAACGTCACGTTGTGGATGAACTCGGCGGTGGGGAAGTGGTTGCGCACCTCCCAGAGAATGTGGGGGAGGAAAATCAGCGCCGCCAGCGCCCCGCCCAACCACAGCCACTTGTCCAGAAAATGCCTCCGCGCCGGCGTCAGCGCCAAGCCGGCGATCAGCCCCAAGCCGAGGAATCCCATCGAGTATTTGTTCTCCAGTCCCAGACCCGCGACCAAACCCAGCAGCACCCACAGCCGGGTGTCGCCACCCTTCAGAATGCGCACCAGAAGATAAATGGCCAGCACCCAGAACAGGTGGTCGAAGCAGTTCATCGAGTAATAATTGTCGACCGCGAGATACACGCCCCCGATGACAAACGCCGTGACCGCCAGCGCCTGCGCATAGCGTGCGCCGTCCAGTTCCCGCGCGATCAGGCCCACCTGGAAAGCCACCAATCCACCGCACACCGCGGGCCATAGTCGCAGTGCGAACAACGAATAACCCAACAGGCGGCCGCTGAGCGCGAGCAGGAATTCTGAAAACGGTGGTTGGTCAACATAACCCCAGGCCAGATGCTTGCTACAGGCAATCGCGTAGAGTTCGTCGCGGAAATAACCATACCCGCCGTTACTCAGGAAATGAATCAGCACGGTCGCGAGCGCCAGGGAAATCAACATTCGGTCGTCGGGAGGAATATGGCGATGGGAATTCGGCTCGTTCATGGGCGGAAAGGCTCTGAAGAATTCGTGGACCGAGAGTCCACTCGGAAGGGGGAATATTACCCCCGATTCGCTCCGTGAGCACTCTTAGCGCGGTTTCACCTTTTCGGCTGAGCTTTCACCCTCACGCCCAAGAGCGGTCACGCTGCTCGTGACGCTTCACGACGTCCCGGACCAGGGATGCGTCGGACTCCACCTGGAAATCGTACATCCCCACATTGATGAAATCCGCGCCACTCTTGAACGCGAAGTCGAAGCCCTCCTTCGGCAGCACGCGGCCCGCGCCCAAAACCTTGAAGGCGATCCAGGGCTTCTTGACGGTCTTCATAAAGGCGGCCACGTCGTGCGTGTCATCGGTGGCGTAACCGACCGTGTTGAAAGTCTTGAAATAGAAGTCCGGGTTGAATCTCTGCTGCTCCGACAAAATGGGAAGCTCCAGCAGATGGGATCCCACCCCCGCCACCAGACCGTTCCGCTGGATGAAGGCGACGACCTCCCCGATCAGTTCGCCCTTGCCCGGTTTCACAAAGACTTCTTCCGCATGGCCACCCATGCAGAACGCCCCCACGGCCCCGTTGTCGATGGCAAGCTGGATGTTCTCTTTCAGGTTCGCGGGGGTGGGATAGGTCTGGGCGATCCACTGCATCTTACCGCCCCGCTCCTTGCGGTAGCGCTTTATGACGCGGACGATCTGCTCGTCGGTGCGCAGGATGGTGGTATTGATCCCGCTCTCCTCGCACAATTGCAGGGTTTCCAGGATCTTGTCGTCGGTGAAGTAATGTTTCAGCAGGCCTTCAACGTAGAGCAAATTCTCGGCGTGGGCAAATCCGCTGAACAGGTTGCCCCCGCAGAGCAGGCGCGTGACCTCGAGTTTCCCGATATGGCCCGTGGGTAATGTACCCGAGGCGGGCTTCGATTTCGCCGGCCCGCCCGCCTCTACCTGCGCCTTCAGAGGAAGCGTATCGAACGTCAAGCCCGCTGCTACCGCCGAGGCTTGGAGAAAATGGCGGCGGTTCAGGTTCTGCAATAATGGCATAATCCACCTCTCGATTTAAGACATTCCTTCTCGCTGGCCGTTCATCATAGCCGGATAAACCTTACGGATGGCGGCCATGATGGGATCGAGCATCGCACGAGGTACGCTACCACCGTTTTTGGGGAAACCTACTCGCGCCCCGTCGGTAACTTACACCTGACCGCCGTTGAACGCAACTGTCAGTCGGGTTGCAAAAGCGGAGATCCCGCTTGAATTGAAATTGCAGAGCGGATACGATTCGGTGTTAGGGCAGAATCAGAAACCGAAATCACAGTTGAGGGTTGCAGTAAGATCAGCGCTCCACCGAGGAAACCATGATCAAACTCAAAGTCAATGGTGTTCAACGCTCCTTCGACGGCAATCCGGAGATGCCGCTGCTGTGGTATTTGCGCGACGTTCTCGGTCTGACCGGCACCAAGTTTGGCTGCGGGATGGCGCTGTGCGGCTGCTGCACCGTGCACCTGAATGGCGAGGCGGTCCGTTCTTGTGTCACCACGATGCAATCGGCCGCGGGCGCATCGGTATTGACCATCGAGGGCCTGGGCGCGCAGGGACTCCATCCCGTGCAGAAGGCCTGGATGGCGGTCAACGTGCCGCAATGCGGCTATTGCCAGCCGGGCCAGATCATGCAAGCCGCGGCGCTGCTCAAATCCAAACCTCATCCCAGCGACGCGGACATTGACGAGGCGATGTCGGGCAATATCTGCCGCTGCGGAACCTATCAGCGCATCCGTGCCGCGATTAAGGCCGCCGCCGAGGAGGTCGCATGAGCACCGTCCAGAACGTCAGCCGTCGCGAATTTGTGAAAGGAATGTTTTCCGCCGGCGCCTTTGTCCTGTGTGGACAAATCGTTCCGCGAAGATTGTGGGCAGGCTCCCCTGACCCTTCCTCTGACCCCGTGGCGGCCACCCCGTTTCATCCCAGCATCTGGCTGGGCATGGAGCCCGATGGCTCGGTCGTCATCGTGGCGTCGCGTTCCGAGATGGGCAGCGGCAGCCGCACGGGCCCCGCCATCGTTCTGGCGGACGAACTCGAAGCCGATTGGAATCGCGTCCGGATCGAGCAGGCCCTGGGCGACGCGAAATATGGCGGGCAGGATACCGATGGCTCGCACTCCATTCGTGACTTGTTCGACGTGATGCGCCAGGCCGGCGCCACGGCGCGCACCATGCTCGAGCAGGCGGCCGCCCAGCAGTGGAAGGTTCCCGCCTCCGAGTGCAAGGCGAACCTGCACACGGTCACCCACCCGCCGACCGGGCGCACCCTGGGCTATGCTGATCTGGTCGCGGCGGCGGCCAAGCTTCCCGTTCCCGCGAAGGAGTCTTTGAAGTTCAAGCCGCGCACGGCCTGGAGATATATCGGCAAGGAAACCAGCCTGATTGACCTCCGCGATATCACCACGGGCAAGGCCGTCTATGGCATGGATGCCCACATGGAAGGCATGCTCTACGCCTCCATCGAGCATCCGCCGGTGCTGGGCGGCAGACTGAGGTCTTTCGACGACAAAGAAACGCTGAAGGTTCCAGGCGTAAAGATGACCGCGACGATTGACCCTTTCAAGCCGCCGCATGTTTTCCAGCCTCTGGGGGGAGTCGCCGTGCTCGCCGACAATACGTGGGCGGCGTTTCAGGGGCGCCAGAAGTTGAAGATCGAGTGGGACAACGGGCCCAATGCCGCGTACAACTCGGGCGAGTATCGCAAAGAATTGGAGGCGACGGCGCAGAAGCCCGGCAAGCTGGTGCGCAACGTTGGAGACGTGGACGCGGAATTCGCCAAAGGCGGCAAGATTATCGAGGCCGCCTACTACACGCCTCACCTCGCGCACGCTTCCATGGAGCCGCCCGTCGCCGTGGCGGACTATCGCGACGGCAAGGTGGTTGCCTGGACATGCACGCAAAACCCGCAGGAATGCCAGACCACCGTGGCCCATGTTCTCGGCATCAAGCCGGAAGACGTGACCTGCCACGTTACGCTGCTGGGCGGCGGGTTCGGGCGGAAGTCGAAACCCGACTACGTGGCCGAAGCCGCGGTGCTCTCGAAGAAGGCCGGCAGACCCGTGAAGGTGGTCTGGAGGCGTGAAGACGACATCAAGTTTGACTATTATCACTCGGTGGCCGCCATGTACATGAAAGCCGCGGTAGGCGCCGACGGATTGCCCACCGCATGGCTTCAGCGTTCGGTGTTCCCGCCGATCGGGTCCACGTTCGCCCTTGACACCACTTACAGTGACCCCGGCGAGATGGGCCTCGGCTGGTCGGACCTGCCGTTTGCTATTCCTAATCACCGCGCCGAGAATGGTCCCGCTGTGGCGCACGTGCGCATCGGATGGCTTCGTTCGGTCGCGAATATCTACCACGCCTTCGCGATTAATTCGTTTGTCGATGAGCTGGCGCACGCCGCGGGCCGGGATTCGTTCGAGTATTTGCTGGCGCTGCTCGGGCCGGATCACATCGTGGATCGCAAATCTCTTCCGGAAAATTTCCCCAACTACGACGGGTCGTACGAGCAGTATCCGATCGACACCGCCCGGTTTCGCCGGGTGGCGCAACTGGCGGCGGAAAAGGCCGGCTGGGGGAAGCGCTCGATGGGTAAGGGCGAAGGCATGGGCATCGCCATGCATCGCAGCTTCCTGACCTACGTTGCCACCGTCGTGCGCGTCGAGGTCAACGGGGCGGGGAAGTTGCGCATTCGCCAGGTCGATACCGCGCTCGACGCGGGCACCATCGTGAATCGCGACACGGTGCGCAATCAGTTCGAGGGCGCGGTGGTCTTCGGAACCAGTTTGGCGCTGCACGGGGAGATCACGGCCGCGGGCGGCGTGATCGAGCAGTCGAATTTTGCCGACTATCCGGTCTGCCGCATGAACGAGGCGCCGGAGAAAGTCAACATTCACATCGTCGAGAGCGAGGCGCCGCCGGCGGGCGTGGGCGAACCCGGCCTGCCGCCGTTCGCTCCCGCCCTTTGCAACGCGATCTTCGCAGCCACCGGCCAACGCGTGCGCGAATTGCCTTTGTCAAAGGGGAAACTGACCGGTTAGGACGGAGAACCGTGTTTCCGTCCCATACCTTACCTGATCTGTGCCTTCGCCGCCGCCGCTACCTGGCTGAGCGTCCCAAACCACACTCCCGGCTTGGATTGCATGTAAGTCACCAGGCGGTCGAGGGCTGCCAAACGCGAGCGGTGGCCGGTCACGAAGGGGTGCATGGTGAGCAGGAACAACGTCCTCTCGTCATAGGCCGCGTCGAATTCACCTTTGTAGATCTCGTAAACATCGCTGTCGCCCACACGGTTGTAGGCATACGCCGGCCGGTCGTAGCTGTAATAAGCGTAATCGTCAAGGATCCACTCGACCGGCAGCTCGACGAGGCCCGTAGGTTTTCCCTCGGCGACGATTTCGTAGGGGCGGTCGTCGGCCATGAGGCTCGAATCATACACCAGGCCCAGGTCGCGGATAATGGCCAGGGTGTCGCCGGTGAAGTCCCAGGAAGGGGTGCGAATGCCTGACGGCGGGTGTCCCAGGCGCTGCGTCCACCATTGGAACGCCCGCGTGGTGAGCTCCCGCTCCTCTCCGGGTTTCAAGTTCCCGATGGGCTCGTGGACCCAACCATGGATGCCGATTTCATGTTTCAGCGGCGACTTCAGAATCGCATCAATGGCCTCCGGGTGAAGTTGGGCGTCCACGGCGGGAATAAAAAACGTCAGCGGAACTCGGTGTTTCTCGGCCATCTGGAGAATCCGCGGCACCCCCACGCGCGGACCGTACTCGCCGCGCGAGAGGGGCTGCGCGGAGTAATTCCCCGAACGCAGGGGGCCCGATTCCGCGTCAAAATCGAAGGAGAGCCCCACAGCCACACGCGCCCCCTGGGGCCATGGGCGGGGCGTTAAGTCGCGCCCGGCGCGGACCTTCTCCACCAGGGTCTGGATCCGCGGAAAATCCCACTCCCAGACCGGCGCTTGGGTCTGTCCCAGCAAAGGCACAACGCACAACAGTCCGCCAAAAATCGCTGCGATCCTCATTTCGTGAGTTCCCCGTAATCCTCTTCTGGAATCGATTTCGCTAACTCGCAACGGTCAGCACCACCCCGGCGCTCGGAGCGCCACCCCTCCTCAACTGAGGAGGGGAGCCGCCTTAAACAACTCCCCTCCTGATTCAGGAGGGGTGGCGCTCCGAGCGCCGGGGTGGTTATCCGCCGGGGTGCATTCTTCCCCAGCCCGCGAAGCCCTGCCCTTCCGCCAGTTTACTAAATGTGCCCAAGCCTTGCGAAAAACTCGAGCTAAAATTCCAGCCGGAGCGCTAACTGTACCAACCGGGGCGAATTGAGCTGATAGCTGACCGTCCCAAAGCCCGGAGCGCCAAACGATTGCGCGGGCTCTCCGAATTGCGTCCGGTTCCAGAGGTTAAAGAACTCCGCCCGGAACTGGAGCGCGAAGCGTTCGGTCAGATGGGTGTCTTTGAACACCGCGAAATCCGAGTTGTTGATTCCGCCGCCACGCGTGTTGGTCAATTCGCGCGGGGCGTCGCCAAAAGTAAACGCCGCGGGCTGAGAGAAGCAGTTGGGGTTGAACCATTCGTTGAGCCGGGAGGTGGCCGATCCGGTCGTGTTCAGCGTGCAACCCGGAACGAGGTTCGGCCGCTGTGTGCCATTATTGAGGGAATAGCTGTTGTTGGTCGCGTTGGTAATGACCAGGGCGAGGCCGCTCTGCAAGGTATAAATTCCGTTCACACCCCACCCTGAGGCCAGCTTGTTGGCAACTCCCGTGGCGTTTCCCAAGAAGCGCTTCCCTTGCCCAACGGGAAGGCCGAGGGAGTAACTCACCACCAGATTGTGCGGCACATCATTACTGGAAACCGCCCAATCGGCGCGACGATTGTAGTAGTCTTGCACCCCTCCGGTCGTCAGGCCCAAGTTGCTCTCCTCCCAACTGGTGTTGGTTTCGGTATTGGTCATCCACTTGGACCAGGTGTAGGAGACGAGAATGTTACCGGCCGACTGGAAGCGCTTTTGAAACTTCACGTGCATTCCCTGGTAGTTGGAATCGCCGATCGCCGATCCGGTATTCGCGAACCCGGTATATTGCGGGTTGGGGAGCAGAAGTTGCTCGGCGACCACCGTCGGCTGTGCCAGCGGTCCCGAGGTGATCAGCCCGGCAAACGGATTGGGAACTTGATTGAGGAGCGCATTCCCCATGGCCAGATCCTGATCGGGGAGGGGGTAGGGCTCCGCACCCTCGGGAAGGTGAACGCCCCGCGACGCCGAGTACGCGACTTCCAGCATGGTTCCCGGCGTCAACTCGTGTTCGACGCTGAAGTTCCACTGCTGCATGTACCCGAAGGAATCACTCGGCAGCACCGCGGCGACGTAGGTTCCCGCCAAATACTGCTGGAGCGCGCCCGGGTTATGTTGGAGGGGGTAGATGATGCCGTTCGGGAAGGGGTTGCTGAACGGCAGGTACGGCGTCAGGTTTCCGTTGACCGAGGAGAGCCAGGGGGTCGAGTAACTGTTCACGGGAGAGGCGAACGGCGCATTTTGAAAAACCGCATCCTCCGGCAAATGGAAAATGCCATAGCCGCCGCGCAGCACCGTACTGTGTCCAGCGCGATACGCAAAGCCCAGCCGCGGGGCAAAAAGGGTCCAGCGGTTCGCGAATTCATGCTCGCCCGGGTAGAGCGTGGATCCCACCAGCGCCGCGTCACCCTTGAGAGGCAGGCCCGTCGCCGCCGCCAGAAAGTTTGTGGCATTGGGCTGAAGGACATTGATGCGATTGTACTTTTCGGCCCACCCAAAGGGCAGGTCATAACGCACCCCCAGGTTGAGGGTCAAGCGCTTGGTCGCCTGGAAAGTGTCCTCGGCGTAAAACGCGTCGTACCATTCGTGCGAACCCGTGAACGCATCTTCATCGGTGCTGCCGCTTGACCCGTTGCCGAGCATGTACGAGGCAAAACTGTAACCCGTCCCCGCCGGGTTGGTGGGGTTTTGCGAAGTGAAGCCGTTATCGAAGTAGAAATTTCCAGTCGTGTCATTGGTTTGCAGGTACGAATCATCCAGCTTGCGGAACTCGAAGCCGAATTTCAGGGTGTGCCTTCCCTTAATCTTGGTCAGACTCGCGGCAATGTCATAGTCCATGTTGCGGTCGATGATAATCCCGCTATAACAGGGATCACCGCCGAAGCCGGAAATGCAGGGCTGCGGAGCCATGCGGTAGGGAATCGAATTGAGGCTGGACGGCCAGCCATAGGTGGTAAGATCGACGCCTTGGGTCAACTGGTTGATGTTGTAATCGTAGCGCATCCAAGACAAATGAAGATCACCCACGGTGGTGGGATTAAACGAATAGGTATCGGCCACCACGATTTGCTGCGTAAGGTCCGAGGCCTTGTACTGGGTCGGGTCCGGCACGTGCCCCAAGGGATAGAACGGCAGGTCATCGATTGTCCAATAGGTGTAACGGCCAAAGATGTGTTGCTTGTCGCTGACGTTCTGATCGAGCCGGGCGTTCACCTGATCGTTATCTCCACCAATGGAATAGTTATTCACAAAGTTGTTGATCAGTCCCGGCTGGTTCGGCAAGGGATAGATGTCCTTGGCCAGGATGGTGGAGGTGGGATCGAGACGCGAGGGGACGCCGGGGATATTGGTCCCGTTGGGAAGGATGTTGCCCGCGAACAGCTGCCGGGTGTAAAGAGCGACCCCGGAAGCGCACGCCGGGGGTGTTGGTCCTCCCGGGTTGGCAGGGGCGCCACAAGTGGTGGTGGGATCATAGATCGTGGGTGTGCCCGGCGCGGAGAAATCCCCTTGGATGTTCGCCGCCGTCGGCACGGTTTGCACGGTCGTTTGCCCCTCCCGTTGGCGGAAGCCCTCGTAACTGCCAAAGAAGAAAGTCTTATCCTTCCGGATCGGACCGCCGAAGTTCGCCCCAAACTGGTTCTGCTGATAGGAGGGTACGCTGAGTCCACCCTCATTGGCAAAGAAGGTGTTGGCATTTAGATCGGTGTTGCGCACATACTCGTAAGCTGCGCCATGGAAGGCATTGCTTCCGGACTTGGTGGTAAGATTAATGACGCCACCGGAAAACCGGCCCCATTCCGCGCTCAGGTCGCTGGTCTGCACGCGAAACTCTTGAATGGCATCCTGGGTCGGAACCAGCGCGAACATATCGATGTAGTTCACATTGATCGGGGCGCCATCCATAAATCCTGCGTTCTCGTTGGCCAAGCCCCCGTTAATCTGGTAATTGCCCCACGAGGTGTTATTGGTCAGCGTCGGGTTCGAATTGGCTTGGCCCTGAGCGATTACGCCCGGCACCAGGGTCGCCAAGTTGAGCACGTTGCGCCCGTTCAGCGGCATCTCTTCGGGGTGGGTAATCACCTGGCCAAGCGCCGCAGTGTCGGTTTGCAACAAGGGCGTTTGCGCCTTCACTTCCACCGTCTGCACCATCTGCCCGACGTCCAAAGTTACGTCAATGCGGACATCACTCTGCACCTCCACCACGATGCCGGGCCGATCCAGGCGCTTGAAGCCTTCCCTTTCGACCTCAAGACGATACTTTCCCGGAATCAGATTGACGTAGCGGTAATTGCCGGCACTGTCGGTCTGGACAGTCCGGCGATCGCCCGTCCCCTCGTTGGTCAGGGTCGTGTTGGCGCCCGGTATAACTCCGCCTCCCGAGTCAGTAACCGTTCCCAGAATTGAACCGTAGAAAGTCTGAGCCCTGGAAGGGACCATTACACCGAGCACGAGACTCGCGAGTAACGCAACTCGAAACAAAACACCGCCAGAAAGTCCATGGGTTGATTTCCCCATAGGTCATCCTCCTTCTGAGTTAACCGGCCCCCAGACGATTTGACACAATGTCGTGATGATATGTTTCTACACCCCGACAAGTTGTCTGTCAAGTTGGATTTTGCTTGAGTTGGATCTTACTTGAGAGACCCCTGCCTTGACACTCGCGCTCCGGAACCCTTAGAATCGAGATGCTTTGGGGTGCCCGATGAAAACCTGCGGAGTGATTCCCATTGTCTTGGTTTTGCCTTTTCTCGGTGTTTGCGCCTTGAACCCGGAGCGCGCCTTAGGACAATCCAACCCCAGCAGGGAATCCCTTGAAAGTGCAGTGGCCGCCCATTTCCGGGCAGGCGAGGAGGCTACTCGCGCGGGCCAGGCCGAGCGCGCCATCCACGAGTACCAGGAGGTGTTGCGGCTCCGGCCCAATCTTACCGAGGCGCGCGTCAACCTGGGGCTGGACTATTTCATGGCGGGGGAGTATCAGCAGGCGTCCCATGAGCTCGAAAAAGCCCGGCAAGAGAAACCGGACCTGGTTGCGGCCAACCTGTTTCTGGGAATGACCTACCTGAAGCTGGGCTTACCGGCGAGAGCAATACCGCCCCTGGAAGAGGTCTTACGCCAGGATTCCGCGAATCAGGAAGCGCTGAGGAGCCTGGCGGCAAGCTACTTGGATCAGGACAATTACTTCGACGCAACGAATGTTTATCTGAAGCTCTCTGCCGCCAACCCGGACCCCGTCGAAAGCTGGTATGTCCTGGGGCAGAATTACATGGCGATGGCCAAGCAGTTGGGCGATGAGAGCGCAAGAAACTTCCTGGGTACGCCTTGGCAAGCGAGGCTTACCGGCGATGTGCTCGCCGAGGATCACAAGTGGGTGGACGCCGCCGCGCAATACCGTCATGTCCTGGCCTTGGACGCAAAGATCCCGGGGTTGCACACCGCTTTGGGGAACATGCTCTTGCAGCGGGGCAAGTTGCAAGACGCCGAGGCGGAGTTTCGCGCCGAATTGCGTAGTGACGCCAAGAACGAACAGGCCCTGTTGGGGCTAGCCGCGACGGATCTGGGACATAATGACGCTGCCCTGGCGCTCGAGAACGTGACGAAGATCTGGGACATTTTCCCACCCTTCCTGGCAAGGCAGACCGACTTCCCTCCGGTAACAATTGAAACTCCGAAGCTCGCGGGATTGGCGCAGGAACTTGCGTCCGCTCCCGATTCCCCTGCCAGAGAATTCCTGCTGGCATGTATTTATCGGATGGATGGCAAGAACCAAGATGCCGAAATGCAATTATCTCGGTTTTTGGCAAATGTCCGCGCTTGGAACGCGACGCAAACCAACGCGGGCAGTCCAGATGGACAAATTGTCGTCACCTGCTCTACGCACCGTTACGCGCCATGTGCCCACCTGCTTCTGGCGCAGAAACTGCGAAATACCGAACAGGATATTTTGCTTGGTAGAGCACAAATGGCTCTAGGCGATGAGCAGGCAGCGGCGGCGGCTTTTGCGGAAAGCCTGAATCGTAACCATGCCAACGCGCAATCCTGCTATTGGCTAATACGCTCTTATCAGCATCTCGCCCTCGTGTGCTTGAACCACGTGGTGGAGTTGGCCCCGGATTCCTGGCGCGTTCACCAGATTCAAGGGGAGTACTACCAATCGCGGTTCGATTACAAGAAAGCGGTGGGAGAATTCCAGGCCGCTCTCCGGACGCACCCTGACTCCGCGGAATTGCATGAACAGCTCGGCAATGCTCTCCTTCTCGACAAGAACGCGGCTGCGGGTGAAGCAGAGATCGAGAAAGCGCTGCAAATTGATTCCACTCGCGCGCTCAGTCTTTTTCTGCTGGGGGGCGTGTGTTTCCAAAACCGCGACGTGCCCAAGAGCATCGAGTATTTCCAGGGGGCGTTGCGCTTTGATCCCAGCTTTCTGCCGGCTCGCGCGGCCCTGGGACGAGCCTATATGCGCGTCGGCAAGCCCGCCAGCGCGGTACCCGAGCTCGAGAAAGCAAGTTCCACGGACGACTCTGGCGACCTGCACTACCTTCTGTCCATGGCCTACCGCCAATTGGGAAAGATCGATCTGGCGGCGCAAGCCCTTGCCGTCTCGCAGGAGCTTCGTAAGAAGTCCGTAGCTCACCATCAGGCTGGAGTAGCTGCGGCCGAAGACGAATTGGCCAACCAGTAAGCGCCGTCAGTGATTCGAATTTGATGGGTCCCCCGCGTCGGCCCCGCAGAAAAGACCGCCAGACTCGCTGTATTGTTGGACTATACGTCCATGTTGATTTATAAACACTACGCCGTCAGAACGAAGCCGCTGGCGCGGCGGACGCTACGCGTGCGCGATTGGCGCGGTTCGTCTTGAGATAACTTGGGTCATAGAGAAGGGAGGTCTCTATGACCCATCTACGCAAAATCATGCTGGAGGAACTCCAACGCCGAAATTACGCTGCGACGACTATCGAGAACTACATTCATGCGGTGGAAGAATTCGCCAAGTACTTCCGAAGACCACCCGACCGACTGAACCGGGAGCATCTGCGCGAATACCAGGCGTATCTGCTGCGCGAAAGGAAGCTCGAACCCCGCACGGTCAAACTGCACGTTTCCGCCTTGCGATTCTTTTTCGTTAAGACGCTCAAGCGTCGCTATCTGCTGGAGGACATCCCCTTTCCCAAAGTGCCGCGGCGGCTGCCCATCATTCTCAGTGTGGAAGAAGTGGGCCGGCTGCTCGATTCGGCTCGCAACCTCATGGATCGTACCCTGCTGATGGTGCTCTACTCCACCGGCATGCGGAATCGCGAACTGCGCAACCTGCAGGTCAAAGACATCGATAGTAAAGCCATGCTGATCCACATTCAGCACGGCAAGGGCGGTCGCGACCGTTACGTTCCGCTCAGCCCCAAGTTGCTGGAAACCTTGCGCGAGTACTGGCGCTGGATGAAGCCGAAGACCTGGCTGTTTCCCGGCACGGTCGATGGCGGGCGTGCGGATAAACCGATTACTCCGAAGGTGGTTTGGGACGCCTGTCAGTCCGCGGCGGAGCGGGCCGGCCTCGAAAAGCACGTATCGGCGCACCTGCTCCGCCCCAGCTATGCAACTCACCTGTTAGAGGAAGGCGCCGACCTGCGCACGATTCAGTTTCTGCTCGGTCACGTCGACCTTCGGCACGCGGCCCTTTACTTGCACCTCTCGCGGCGGCACCTGCAGGCCGTGGCCAATCCGCTGGACACCCTGAAGGTGTCCGGACCCGAAACCGTCTACCATTCGCGGAAGAGACACAAAAAATGATTCGGCCCACCCTCGAGGTGGCCGATATCATTCGTGCCCAAGGCGAGCACTTCATCGAACGCAGTCGGTCTTGGTTGACGTGGGCACAGCGGAAGGTGCTGTACGCCATCGCGCGTTGCCGCACCGCCGCTCTGGGCGGTCACCGGGACCGATGCGCGCGTTGCGGCCATCGCGCCATCTCCTACAACTCGTGTCTTATGGGAAGTGCTTCCTAATGGGGAGTGTGCCGTGTTCATGATGGCGGTTTAGCTGGGCGCAAGGGGGTTCGGGGGAGCACGCAGCTCCCCATAAAGATGGTTGTCCTCTGGTTAACTGTGTGTGGCCATTTCTGGCCCATCACAAGGAGGACACCATGTTGGAAAAGTACTTTTCTGCACCCAAAACCCTGGCTCGTCTGCGTTCGGGTCCCAGTGGTCCGTACATCGACGGCTTTGCTGGGGCGCTCGAACGGGACAGCTACTCGCCATTGACTGCCGTAAGGTACCTGCGAGCGGCAGTGCATTTCGGCCGTTTTCTGCGGCGGGGGGGTGGCTCCCCCGCTGAGATTGATGCAAGCACCCTCGACGCGTTTTATCGCCACCTGTCCCGCTGTCACTGCCCTTCGGCAAACAACGGAAGAGACAAATACCACACGCAATTCGGGGCGAAACGGTTTCACAGTTACCTGGTCAGAACAGGGATTTGCCAACCCTACCGCAGTTCGGATGCTGACCGGTCTGAACCCGAACTCATCGTTTCTTTTCGCGATTGGTTCCGGCAGCACCGTGGTGTGGCTGAACCCACCTTGCGCCAGTATGCCCGTGGCGCTGCCGCTCTGATCGACGGTTTGGGTGCGGACCCGACCTGTTGGAAAGCATTGCAGGTACGAGAATTCATGCTCGACCGATCCCGCCACTGCGGGGCCGAAACCACTCAAAAGCTGATCACCTCCCTGCGGGCTTTTTTGCGTTATCTCCGCTTTCGGGGTTTGTGCTCCGCCGACCTCGACCAGGCTGTCCCAGCGTTCGCACACTGGCGTTTAGCCAGAATGCCGCGATGCCTGTCGGCCGAGGAGGTGAAGCGCCTTATTGCTGCCTGTAAGGGCAGTACTCCGCGCCGCTTGCGGGATCGCGCCATCATCTTGATGCTCGTACGGCTCGGGCTGCGCGCCGGCGACGTAAGCCAACTTCGCCTGTCTGACATCGATTGGCAGTGCGGCACTCTGCGCGTGGTCGGGAAGGGACGCCACGAAGTACGGTTGCCTCTCCCTCAAGACGCCGGCGAGGCGGTCCTTCGCTATCTGGAGTGCCGGCTTCCTGTGCAGTCTTCGGATCGTGTCTTTGTCCGACACATTGCTCCTTTTGAGCCGCTCCTCTCGGGCGATGCTGTGTCGAACGTGGTCAAGAGAGCCCTGCGACGTGCCGGGATCAAAGCGCCGGCGAAAGGTGCTCACCTCCTTCGCCATACGGCGGCCACAGAAATGTTGCGGCACGGAGTTCCCCTCCACCAGATCGGATTGGTTCTGCGTCATCGTAGTCTCGACATGACCGCGTATTACGCCAAAGTGGATGTCGCGCTACTCAAACAAGTGGCTCAGCCCTGGCCGGAGGTGAACGCATGATTTCCAATATCGAGAGGTATCTCGCCGTCCGCCGCGCCACCGGCTTCGAACTCATGAATACGGAGTATCTGTTGCGCAGCTTCGCGCGTTGGGCGGCTCAGCGCGGTGAAACCCACATCCGCTCCGAAAGCGCCGTCGCTTGGGCGAGCCAAACCGTCTCGGTCGCGCAACGAGACGCACGGCTGAAAACCATCTGTCTTTTCGCCCGTTATCTACGCCCCGAAGACCCCCGGCATGAACTACCCTCCGCGAATCACTTTGGTTATCGCAAGCGCCGCCGCGTTCCTCACATCTACTCCGCAGTGGAGATCCGGCGTTTGCTCCATGCCGCCTCGCAGCTCGGACCGGCTGACTCATCGCAGCCCCACACCTATAGGACGCTGATCGGGCTGCTGGCGGTCACTGGCCTGCGGATCTCGGAAGCCTTAGCTCTGCGGTTTTCCGAGGTCACACCGCAGGGATTGCTGATTCACAAAACCAAATTCCAGAAAACGCGTTTGGTGCCGCTCCACGAAACTACGGCCGCAGCCCTGGATCGTTACCTGATTCGCCGTCGAGAGCGTGGCGGCGGGGAACAGGTGTTCATCGCTGAAGATGGTCGGCCCTTGCGGTATCGGGACGTTTACTCAACCTTCCAGAAAGTGGCGAAAGCCGCGAAAGTCTCGGGCTCCCACGATCATCGCCCTCGTTGGCATGAGCTTCGTCACACGTTCGCGGTCCGGGCACTGGAGGCGAGTCCGAAAGGCCGCCAGCAAGTGGGGCGTCACCTGTTGGCGTTGGCGACCTACATGGGTCACGTCAACATCGACGCCACGTACTGGTATCTGGAAGCCACCCCCGAACTGCTGCGGGACATCGCTAGGGCGGCCGAAAACTTTATCCGTGGAGGACAGCCATGACCGCCATCGCACCTTACATCGAGGCGTTTCTGCGCGAGCATCTGGGCCATCACCGAGGCGCCAGTCAGCACACCTGCGACTCCTATGCTTACAGTTTCCAATTGCTGTTTGAGTTTGCCGCCAAGCGATTCAAGGCGGCACCCTCGGCGTTGAAGCTGGAGCAGTTGGATGCCGAATTGATCGGCGCCTTCCTGAAAGATTTAGAGGAGGGACGTCGAAATTCAGCTGACACGCGCAACACCCGTCTGGCGGCGATCCGCTCTTTCTTCCGATTCTTGGAGCATCGCGAGCCCGCCGCGCTCGAACAGATTCGTCGTGTCCTGGCCATCCCCTTCAAGAGAACCAACTCACGCTTGGTTCCGTACCTGGCCCAAGACGAAGTGCAAGCCTTGCTCGATATTCCTGATCCGGCAACCCGGGAGGGAATCCGAGACCGGGCCCTGTTGCACCTGGCCATATGCAACGGCCTGCGAGTATCAGAACTGACCGGATTATGCAATACCGATATCACCCTTCCCTCGAAGACCATTCGCGTCCTGGGCAAAGGCCGGCGTGAACGGATACTGCCCCTTTGGAAAACGACGACTACGGCGCTCCGAGCATGGTTGGCCGTGCGTGGAACAGTCGCGGTGCCAGAGTTGTTTGTCAACGCGCGCGGCCAACCCCTGAGCCGTTGGGGTGTCGCTTATATACTGCGGCGCCATACACAGAGCGCGCGTCGAAAATGCCCATCGTTGTTCACAAAAAAAGTATCACCGCACGTACTGAGACACACCTGTGCAATGGTTGTGCTCCAATCCACCCATGATATTCGCAAGGTTGCGCTCTGGTTGGGTCACGCCAATTTGGCCACCACCGAGGTTTATACTCGCGCCGATCCGACGGAAAAGCTCGAAGCCATCGAGGCGATCTTGCCGCCGCATCTGCGCAAGGGATCGTTTAAGCCATCGGACCGACTGATCGCTCTGCTGAAGGCCAAGTCATAATGGAGAGTCGGAAGGGCGCGCCGCCAGCGCTGCGCGTCCTTTCGCCACACCGCACTCCCCATTAGGAAGCACTTCCCATAAGGCAGG
>Ga0326727_10003472_pt1 | contig 50284 bp, 54 predicted proteins | sample MB2enrmetagenome_FD_207643 | JGI IMG/M metagenome (GOLD analysis project Ga0326727, IMG submission 207643) | Lab enriched peat soil microbial communities from McLean, Ithaca, NY, United States - MB29MY | ecosystem: Environmental > Terrestrial > Soil > Wetlands > Peat | place: USA: New York... | reverse complement strand
CCAAAACGAAAGCAAAGGCCAAACCCAAACACAAGGAGGCGGCCTGACGGCCGCATCACTTTGTTTCACAAAGCGGACAGATCACGTATTCTCAGAACCGGACAACTTGACTTGTTACCGACAGGGGTATCGCGGCAGAGCCGAAAAGCCGCAGCATTGCCCCGCCGTGTCCCGCGGAAGGGGCGGCGAGGTATTCTGCAATCTTCAGCTCGATGTCCTGGGCGGAACTGCCGGGCGACAGAACTTCGAGGGCGATGTCAGGCGCGCGGGGATTCGGTCGCCTTCCCGAACCGACAGCTTGCCGGACAGGACGGCGACGCCCGGTTGTCTCACCGTTTGCGGGCCAGACGGAAGCCGGCCTCGGAGCAGGCGCGGCCTGTTCCGGTGCGTTTCAAATAATCCCGCAGGGCTTCGGTAATGCGCCAGCAGATTTCCGTGTGAATCGCTTACGGTGGCGACGCGAGAACGAGCTCCCCTCTGCTGAGCTGCTGTTTTCCCGGTTCGTCCGGTCCTCCAACGCCGGGAGCGGATCCGGATGGCCTTTTTCAGCATCCTGGTAGACTGCTGATAGGCCCCCATGCGCAATGAGGTGGAAACAGCGCCCATCGAGCTGAACCAGCCTTCCGAGGCCGATCTGGCGGCGCTGCCCGATATCGCGGCGGTGTTCGTGCTCCGGGCCGGCGAGCGTTCGGCGTATGCCGCGCGCACCACGGCGCTGCGTCGCAGGGTGCGCCGCGCGGTTAAGCTGCTGGGCCTGGGCGACGTGCTCACGAGCATCGAATACTGGCCGGTGGCCTCGGCGCTGGAGGGCAGTCTGTTGCACTATGCGGTGATGCGCCGGGTTTTTCCGGAGCAGTATCTGAAGTTGATCCGCCTGCGCATGCCCGCGTATGTGAAGGTGACGCTCGGCAATGCCTTTCCGCGAACGCACGTCAGCGCGCGCCTGAGCTCGAAAGCGCTGCACTATGGCCCGTTCCGTTCGCGCGCGGAAGCGGAGAACTTCGAGAGCCAGTTCCTCGATTTCTTCCAGCTTCGCCGTTGCCAGGAGGATCTGGCGCCCTCGCCGGTGCACCCCGGCTGCATCTACGGCGAAATGAACATGTGCCTGCGGCCCTGCCAGCAGGTGGTGAGCGTGGAGGAGTACCGGAGCGAGGCGCGGCGCGTGGTGGACTTTCTTTCCACCAACGGTGCTTCGCTGCTCGCTTCCGCCACGGCCGCGCGGGACCGTCTCAGCGAAGAGATGAACTTCGAGGAAGCCGCCCGCCAGCACCAGCGCTCGGAGCGGATCAACGCCGTGCTGGCTCTTCGCGGCGAACTGGTGCGCGATGTGGACCGGCTGTGCGGCGTGGTGGTGACACCCGCGCTAAGCGTCGCCGCGCCATGCTCCTCCGCGCTATGCGCCCCTGCGCTATGCGCCCAGACCGTGAATCTGCACTTCGTCTGGCGCGGAGCATGGATCGGGCCCGTCCCGTTTGCCGTGGAGCAGATGGGCTCATCGCTCGATCAGCGCCTGCGCGAAATCGTCGATGGCATCGAGACGCCACGCATCAGCGTTCAGGAAAGGCAGGAGCACCTGGCACTGCTGGCGCGCTGGTACTACTCGAGCTGGCGCGAAGGAGACTGGATTGCTATCGACGATCCGGCCCGGGTCCCCTACCGCAGAATCGTGCGCGCCGTATCGAAAGTGTTGGGTGGAGGCGCCGGCCGCGCGCTCAAATAAACATCTCTTCGTCGCTGGTGGCCCGATCGACGCTGGGCCGCCCGCTGCGAGCCAGATAGCCGAAAGCGGCCTGAATGCCCGCCGCGAGACCCTGAATTTCCCGCAGCGGCCGCAGGACGCCACGCGACACCACGTTCACGGTCTGCTGCGCCGTGTCCAGGGTGTCATCCAGCACCATCTCCACCCGGTTCATCTGGATGCGCGCGCGGCTGATGACGTCGGTGACCACTTCATCCACCTTCGCCAGTTGCGCGTTCGCCGATTCCACCAGCTTGCGGCTTTCGTCCACCGTGGCTTTGGTGGATTCCACCAGAGCGTCCACTTTGGGGAGCACCGCATCGGCCCTCTCCACCAGCGACTCCACCTTCGGGATGGCGTCGGCGACCGCCTTCTGCATGGAGAGTACGGCCCGGTACACGGCGAAGAGAATCGCCGCCTGCAGGATGATCGCAACGGCCGCGATGCCCGCAAACACGGTCTGAATCACGAAGAGGTTCTGGTTCTGGTCCATGACGGACGCCCCGGCGCCTCAGCTCTGTTCGCCCGCAACGGCGTCATCGCTCGCGGCATCCTTCTCCACCGACTCACGGTACGCCTGCCGGCCCGCTTCCACAGCCGCGCTCAACTGTTCGCGTTGCCGCGCCAAGGCACTCTTGCCTCGCTCAATGGCATCGCCGGCGGAGGAACGCAACTGCTCGCCTTGCCGTTTCAAATACTCTTTTCCCTCGTCTGCCTTGTTCAGCAGCAGCTCACGGGTCTCCGAGCCGCTCTTCGGCGCGAACAGCAGGCCGACCGCGACGCCCAGCCCCAGACCGAGGAAGAAATACGGAAACTTGTTGTCGTCTTGCATATTGGCTCTCGCCACTACAGTAGCAGAAAGCTCTCTACTGAGTGCCAGCGCGCGAAGCCTGCGGTGCAAATGGTCGCGTGGCCAATTCGGGGACGGGCACGAAATCCCGCACCGGCCGGTGGGATTTCGGGAACACTCCGCCTGGTGTCCGGATCGGCTCCAACCTGTGTTCAGATGGCGTGTCCGCGAAATCCATCCCGTAAAAACGAGGCTGTCGCCGCATGTCCGGCAACGGCGCGCCGCTGCTCAGTGCGATAATTCGTCTGGGATGGCCGCCAAACGCACCATGCTGGACGAGGCCGCGCTGATGGAGTACGCGGCGCGCCTGCTGAGGGGCCGGGCGCACACCAGCGGCGAGATGCGCGAGAAGCTGCGGCGGCGTGCGGCCCGCGCCGGCGACGCGGACACGGTGCTCGCCAACCTTCGCCGGCTGGGGTATCTGGACGACCGGCGCTTTGCCGAGAACTTCGCCACCGCGCGGCTGGAGAACGAAGGTCTGGGGCGCACGCGCGTGCTCCGGGACCTGCGCCAGCGTCACGTCGCCCCGAAGCTGGCCGAGGAAGCCGTGGCCCGCACCTACAAGGAGCAGGACGAGGTGGCGCTCATCGAAGCCTTCCTCGCGCGCAAATACCGCAGCCACGACCTGGCCGCTCTGCTCAGCGAAGAGAGACACCTGGCCTCGGCCTGGCGCAGGCTCCGCTATGCCGGATTCTCCTCCGCAAGCTCCCTGCGCGTGCTGAAGCGCTACGCCGCCGACGAGGCGAAACTGGACGCCCTCGAGAGCGAGCCGGAAGGCGCCGCCGAAGGCGATCCGTGATCGGACGGCAACGCGGGCGGTATCCCTGGTGTATGCGCAGACTGAAGTCCGTGGACAGACTGAAGTCTGTGGGCACAGGCTAAGGCCACGCTAAGGCCGTGCCACCATGTGCTGACAAGCTTCTGATTGTGCTGACAAACTTCTGATAGAAGGTGGCACAGACCTTAGTCTGGGTAAATCACAACACCCCGGCAGCGCATGGCGCTGCCACACAACTGCGACTACTCGGACTCCCGGTTGCGCTTCTTGCGGTTGCGCTTGCGCGCCAGCGCCGCTTTGGTGCGGCGCTTCTCGCCTGGCTTGAGATAGTAGGAGTGGCGCTTGATCTCTTTGATGATGTCCTCGGTCTGGACCTTGCGCTTGAATCGGCGGAGAGCGCTCTCGAGAGTCTCGCCCTCCTGTACGTATACTTCAGCCAATTCGATGTCACCTCCTCCACACTCAGATTTCCGCTCTCCCGATGAACGAACATTCGTCAAACACGCTATCATCCAAGGGAGAGAGCGGCGAAGTTCTCTTTTCATGATACGAATGCGGGGCCTGCCCGCACAACTGATTGTTTTGGCCCCCACGCGCCGCTACCCGACATGAGGAACCTGCTTGCCATTCTGCTGGCGGGCGGAGCCGGAGAACGGCTCGCCCCGCTGACGCTGAACATCGCCAAGCCAGCGGTGTTGTTCGGCGGGACGTATCGCATTATCGACTTCACTCTCTCCAACTGCATTAATTCGGGAATTCGTCGCGTTCTTATCCTGACCCAATACAAGGCTCTGGAGTTGACCCGCCATATCCGCGAGGGCTGGAACATTTTCACAGGCGAGCTGAACGAATTCATCGAAGTGATTCCGCCCATGAAGCGCATCCACTCGGACTGGTACCTCGGCACCGCCGACGCGGTCTACCAGAATATCGAAAGCGTCCGCGGCGAGAACGCGGAGATGACCATCATCCTCTACGGCGATCAGATTTACAAGATGGACTACCACGAAATGGTGCGCTGGCATCAGCGGCGCCATGCCGACATCACCATCGCCACCATCCAGATTCCGCTGGAGGAGGCGGGGCGTTTCGGCATCGTCGAGATCGACACCAGCCACCGGGTGATCGGCTTCGAGGAAAAACCGCAACACGGCCATCCCGCGCGCTCCATGTTCAACCCGCAGATGGCCAGCGCCTCCATGGGCATCTACGTGTTCGACACGGCGGTGCTCTGCCAGGCCCTGCTCGAGGATGCCGAGGATGCCACATCCAGCCACGATTTCGGCCGTGACATCCTGCCGAAGTGGCTCGCGCGCGCCAACGTGGTGGCTTACGATTTTCGCGATCTGAACCGGAAGACCGTGCGCTACTGGCGCGACGTGGGCACGCTGGACGCCTACTACGACGCGAATATGGATCTGGTCTCGGTGAACCCCGAGTTCAACCTCTACGACAAGCAATGGCCCATCCGCACGCGCCTGCTGCAGCGACCGCCGGCCAAGTTCGTGTTTGCCCACGAGGGACGGCGGATGGGCGTGGCGCTGGATTCGATCGTATCCGCGGGCTGCATCATTTCGGGTGGGCGCGTGGTGCACAGCGTGCTCTCGCCGGGGGTGCGCGTGAACAGCTACTGCGAGGTGGAGCACTCCATCCTGCTGTCCGATTGCGAAATCGGCCGCTATAGCCGCCTCCGCAATGCCATCATCCCGCCCGGTCTGCTGGTCCCGGAGAATACTCTGATCGGCTACGACCCGGAGCAGGATCGCGCCCGCGGCTACACCATAACGGAAAACGGAGTGGTGGCCGTCCCTCCCGCCGATGGGTGAATTGCAAGCAGGAACACGCCGGACGGCGGCGCTGCCACCAGGCGCTTAACCGGCCTTGTACATGTACTTGATGTTGGACTTGAAGATCAGCAGATTGGGAGCGCCTTCGCGATTCACCTTCAGGCAACACTTGTCGTACCACTCGATTGCGCCTTCCAGCGTCTCGCCGTCCTTGAGCACGATCACCATCGGGGTCTTCGACTGCATCTGCTTCATGTAGTAAAAGTTCTCGGCGTTGGTTTGATCGGGCGGCGTGTTCCGGTGCGCGGCCGGCGGTCGGCGGCCTCCGACCGGTTCCTTCACCTCGTTGAGTGAAGGACGAATGAGTTTCCGGTTTCCAGACTCCACAGTGAGCTCCGAATGGTGAGGTCCCGCAGGCAGATCCGTGTCCCGCGTCTCAACAGCCCGCGGACCGAATCTGGGCGAATCCAACTAACGCCTATTGGATCACATACCGGCGCAGCGGACAAGGTCAACGAGTGTAAATGGGCTTCCCATCGTCCGAAAAACAAGGTGTGTCGACGGGATGAAGCTGGAGCGGCACCCGAACAACGTTCTCACGTCCCGGCTGAATTCGCCATGCTATCGAATGGAGCCCGTAAGATGCCAGATCATTCCGCGCACAAAGGGAAAGACCTGGCCGGTGACGAGCGACTGCTTGTTGAACGGTGGCTGGGCCGCGCCCTCTCCGGCGGCGAGACCAGCACCCTGAATGCATATCGGCCGCATGCGGCGCCGGTTGGTGACGAACGCGAGGCCCTCCGGCGGGCCATTGTCGCTCAAGCCCGCGCGATTGGAGGTGCTGGTCGACCAGGTCATGGCCATCCGGCGCGAGCGATCGCCAGCGTGATCGGCCGTGTGGATGCCGCAGGGATCCGCAAAGTGGATGGCTCGCCCCAACTCTGGCGGGCCGTCGAATGGCCTCTCCCCGGCGCTGCTACAATGACGGTTTCATGAGTGAACCCAGGACCCTGCGGCTCACCCCGCTCAACGCTGCTCACCGGCAGCTTGGGGCAAGGATGGTGGATTTCGGCGGCTGGGACATGCCGGTGCAATACTCCGGCATCCTCGACGAGCACCACGCGGTCCGCCGCGCCGTCGGCTTGTTCGACGTCAGCCACATGGGCGAGATCGAGGTGCGCGGCCCGCAGGCTCTCGACCTGGTTAACTACGCCGCCACCAACAACGCGGCCCGGTTGCAGATCGGCCAGGCACAGTATTCCGGGCTGCTGTACGAACACGGCGGTTACGTGGACGACATCCTGGTACACAAAGTGGCCGGCGATCACTACTTCATCTGCGTGAACGCATCCAACCAGGAGAAGGACTTCGAACACATCCGCGCGCTGAACCGGACCAGCGCGACGGTGGAGTTCGCCAGCGACCGCTACGCGCAACTCGCCGTACAGGGGCCCAGGGCGCAGGCCACCCTGCAGAAGCTCACCGCCACGGACCTCGGCGCCATCCGCTTTTACCACTTCACCGACGGCGAGGTCTCGTCGGCGCCCGCGCGCATCGCCCGCACCGGCTACACCGGCGAGGACGGCTTCGAGATCTACATCGCTCCGGACGAGGCCTGCCGCATCTGGTCCGATCTGCTCGCCGCCGGCGAGGAGTTCGGGATCAAACCCTGCGGACTCGGCGCGCGCAACACGCTGCGCCTCGAAGCGACGATGGCCCTCTACGGGCACGAGATCACGGCTTCCACCACGCCGTGGGAAGCCGATCTGGCCTGGATCGTCAAAATGGACAAGGGCGAATTCGCGGGCCGCGCCGCGCTGGAACGCCAGAAGCAGGAGGGCATCCGACGCAAACTCACGGGCTTCGAAATGCGCGGCCGCGGCATCGCCCGCGACGGATACGAAGTGCACATCGACGGCGCGCCCGCCGGCTGGGTGACCAGCGGCGGACCGTCGCCTACCCTCGGCAGGAACATAGGACTCTGCTATCTGCCGCGCGAGGCCACCGAGCCTGGCCGGCCAATCCAGATTGTTATTCGTGACCAACCCGTCGACGCCGTCACGGTGGCGACGCCATTCTACAAGCGAGCGTGATCATGTATCCGGAACAATACCGATATACGAAAGAACACGAATGGGTACGCGAGGAGGGCGGCACCGGCGTCATCGGCATTACCTTCCACGCGCAGAAAGAACTAGGCGACATCGTGTACGTCGACCTGCCGAAACCGGGCACGGTGGTGGAGAGGGGCAAGACCTTTGGCTCGGTGGAATCGGTGAAGGCAGTCTCGGACATCTACGCGCCCGTATCCGGCGAGGTGATCGCAGTGAACCGAGTGCTCGCCAATGCCCCCGAGAAACTGAACGAAGATCCGCACGGCGAAGCCTGGCTTGTCAGGATCAGGCTGTCCTTGCCGGACGAATTGAAGGACCTCCTCAGCGCCGAGGATTATCAGAAATACACCGGAGATTAGTAAAGCGGCCAACGTCCTGCCCATACATCACTTTGCGCTATTTGCCAAAATCCGACTCCGAACGCCGCCAGATGCTGGATACCATCGGCGTGTCCTCGGCCGAGGATCTGTTTGCGCATCTGCCTCCGGAAACGCGCCTGCGCCGGCCGCTGGACCTCGCGCCGGGGAAGTCCGAGTACGAGATCGTCGAGTACTTCCGCGCGCGCGCCGCGGAAAATGCCAACGGCTACGCCTCGTTTCTGGGCGCGGGCGTTTACAACCATTACCGTCCGGTGCTGGTGGACACGGTGATTTCCCGAGGTGAGTTTCTCACGTCGTACACGCCGTATCAGGCGGAGATCTCGCAGGGCACCCTGATGACGATCTTCGAATTCCAGACCATGATCTGCCAGCTTACCGGCATGGACGTGGCCAACGCTTCCATGTACGACGGATCCACGGCGGCGCCCGAGGCGGCCATGATGGCCATGCGCATCACCGGGCGCGATCACGTGGCCGTCTCGCGCGCGGTGCATCCGGAATACCGCGAAGTGCTGGCCACCTACATGCGGCACCATGGGCACGTGAAGGATGACGCGCGCGTGACGGAATTCGAGTACGACCTCGACACCGGCGGCATCGATTTCCCGTCGCTCGAGCGGGCGCTGGGGCCGAACACCGCAGCGGTGATGGTGCAATCACCAAATTTCTTCGGCGTGGTGGAGGAGGTAAAGCGCGCCGCGGAAACGGCCCATGCAGCGGGCGCGCTGCTCATCGTCGTTTTCACGGAAGCGGTATCGCTGGGTATTCTGGAACCGCCGCGCGACGCCGATATCGTCGCCGGCGAGTTGCAATCGTTCGCCATTTCGCCGAGCTACGGCGGCCCTTTCGCCGGCGTCATCGCCACTAAGGAAAAGTACATGCGGCAGATCCCGGGCCGTCTGGTGGGCGAGACGAAGGACACGCGCGGCAATCGCGCCTTCTGCCTCACGCTGGCCACGCGCGAGCAGCACATCCGCCGCGAGAAGGCCACCTCGAACATCTGCACCAACCAGGCGCTCATCGCGCTTATGGCCACTGTGTTCATGACCGTGTATGGACGCGCCGGTCTGCGCGAGCTGGCCGAGCAGAACCTCGCCAAAGCGCACTACCTGGGCGGACGGCTGCCGCTGCGCTTCGGCGGTCCTTTTTTTAACGAGTTCGTCGCCCGCACTAACGGACGCACGCCGGGCGCGGTGAATGAGCGGCTGCTCGACAACAAGATTATTGGCGGCCTGCCTTTGGACCGCTTCTACCCGGAGCTGGCCGATTGCATGCTGTTCTGCGCCACCGAGATGAACCGGCGCGAGCAGATGGACGCGGTCGCCAGTGTGGTCGCCGCCGCGGAGGCGTACGCGCGATGATCCGGAAAGTGCGCCAGCATCCCACCCAGAACGAGCCACTCCTGTTCGAATCGAGCTCGCCCGGCAAACGCGGCTACCAGTTGCCCGAGCTCGACGTCCCCCAAGTGGACGCTCGTGAGGCGCTGGGCGAAGGCAATGCGCGCGCCGACATCGAAGGTTTCCCCGAAGTGAGCGAGGTGGAGGCCATCCGCCACTTCACGCGCCTCTCCACCTGGAACTACGCCATCGACCTCGGCCTGTATCCGCTGGGCTCCTGCACCATGAAGTACAACCCGAGGGTCAACGAAGCGGTGGCGCGCATCGACGGTCTGGCGTGGGCGCACCCGTATCAGCCGGAACGGTTGTCGCAGGGGGCCATGGAAATTGTCGCGCGTCTGGAGGCCGCGCTGGCCGAGATTACCGGCATGGACGCGGTGACGCTGCAGCCGGCCGCCGGCGCGCATGGCGAGCTGACCGGCATTCTGCTGGTTCGGGCGCTGCTGGCATCGCGCGGGGATCCGCGCAAGAAGGTGCTGATTCCCGATTCGGCCCACGGCACCAACCCGGCCACCGCCGCCATGGCCGGCTACGAGGTAATCAACGCGCCATCGAACCAGCTCGGCATGCTGGATCTGGCCGAACTGGCGCGCGTGGTGGATGATGACGTCGCCGCAGTCATGATCACCAATCCCAACACGCTGGGCGTTTTCGAGGAGCAGATCACCGGGATCGCTTCCCTGCTCCACTCCAAAGGCGCGCTGGTCTACATGGACGGCGCCAACATGAACGCGCTGATGGGGGTGGCGCGGCCCGGCGATTTCGGCATCGACGTGATGCACCTGAACCTGCACAAGACCTTCTCCACCCCGCACGGTGGCGGCGGGCCGGGCTGCGGCGCGGTGGCCGCCAAGTCGCAGCTTGAGCCGTTTCTGCCAACGCCCCGGCTCGCGCGAAACGACGGTGGATGGACCTGGGACTACCACCGGCCGCAGTCGATTGGCCGCGTGCGCGCCTTCTATGGCAACTTCGGCGTGCTGGTGCGGGCGCTGGCCTACATCATGGCCCACGGCGGACCGGGCCTGCGCGCTGTCACCATGGACGCGGTGGCCAACGCCAACTATCTGCGCAAGCGCATCGAGCCCTACTACGATCTGCCGTATGCGTCGCCCTCCATGCACGAATGCGTGTTCAGCGACGAGCGCCAGGCGAAGAACGGCGTCCGCACCGGCGACATCGCCAAGCGGCTCATCGACTACGGTTTCCATCCCTACACGGTGAGCTTCCCGCTGATTGTCCACGGCGCGCTGATGATCGAACCCACCGAGACCGAGAGCAAACAGGAGCTCGATTTGTTCGCCGAAGCGATGATTGCCATCGCCCAGGAAGCCGAAGAGAACCCGGAGCTGGTGCGGACGGCTCCCCACAGCACCCGCATCGGCCGCGTTGACGAAGTGACCGCGGCACGCAAACCAATTGTGCGCTGGCGTCCGGCATAGCCGCGACACGTCTCTCCCGTGCTACCTTCAGCTCGGGTGCGCCTGGGCAGCGGGACGTGCGCCCCCCAGGGTGTGTCGCGCAGGCACAACCAACCACGTCGGCTATCATGTAAATGACTGATTCGGGAAGGCGTTCTTGTGGCTGGAAAGTTGCTCGAACATTATCGGGTGTTATGCGAAGTCTGCAATTCCTGATTCTCGCGGGCTTCGTGTGTCTGCCTGCGAGAACGTCTACTCTGCAACACCTCAGCCTGAAGGACATGGCGTTGAAGTCCACCGACATTGTCCGCGGGCACGTGCAGCGCGGCAAGCCAGCCTGGCACGGCTCTCAGATCTTCACGCACTACCTGGTTTTCGTCGGCGAGCGATGGAAAGGCACGGGCGGGCCGGTGGTGGATCTGGCCGTGCAGGGCGGCGCGCTCGATGGCCTGAGGCAAACGTGCGCCGGTGCGCCCGAACTCGCGGACGGCCGCGAGTACGTTCTGTTCCTTTGGCGCAGCCCGTCCGGGCTGAACCTGATCATCGGGCTGTCGCAGGGTCTGTTCGAGGTGAACTCGCCTGGCGAAGAGGGTGTGCAAGCCTCAAGCACGGAAGTCATGCTGAATAGTTCCGGGGCGGGAATGACGGCCGCGCCGGTGCGGATGAAGCTCGCGGACATGCGCAAGTACGTCCAGCGAGTGGTAACGGAGGGACGATGAAAAAGTCGTTTGCCAGGGTTCCAGCGGTGGCGGCGGCCTTGCTGATGACCAGCGCCAGCGCACCGGCATACTACTACTTCATTCAATTCGACAAGAGCGCTTGTCTCCCCGGCGCGCCGTGCAAGGCGTTGCCATGGAAGTGGGACCTCACCGCGCTTTCGAACAACACCGTGTATTTCTACGTCGGCGACTCCGGTCTGGATACCGCAGCGATGGTCCCGGGCGACGGTTATGAAGCGTTGGTGAGCGAACTGCGCGCCGCCGCCGACGTGTGGAACGCCGTGCCCGGCTCGGCCATCCGCATCGGGTACGGCGGTTTGTCTCACACCGACAGCAATGCTGGAATCAATGTGGAGTTCTCGGACGAAGTTCCGCCAGGCTTGCTGGCGTACTCGAATGTGACCACGGTGGCCACCACGGGAACCGCCACCCCCACCGCCGCCGGGGCGACATTCCTGCCCATCAAGACATCCAAGCTTGTGTTTCCAGCATTCCCCTGCACCTGGGTCGATAACAGTGAGAATGTTCTCGTTCCCGTCCCCCTGGCAACCTGGAGCGAGCTGTTTTTCACGGCCGCGGTTCATGAGTTCGGCCACAATCTGGGTCTGCAACACACCACCACATCGGCGGTCATGTCCACTTACGTGACCAGCGGCGCGAGCAAGGCCAAGCCACTCGGCGCCGATGACATCGCCGGGGTTTCGGCGCTGTATCCGGTGGAGGGTTCTTTGGCACAGTACGGCAGCATCGCCGGCCAGGTGATGTTTACCGACGGGACTCCGGTGAATCTTGCCGCTGTAGTGGCGATTCCCAGCGCCGGTGATGCCGTAAGCGCGATGACGCTTCCGGACGGAACCTACGAGATTGACGGCATCCTTCCGGGCTCTTATTACGTGTATGCGCAGTCGCTCCCACCGGCGATGCCGGGCGAGACAGCGAATCTCGGACTGATCTATCCGGTCCTCGCCGATGGCGTGACCCAAGTCCCTCCAAGCTGCACTGCTAACGCGCAGGATTGCTACTTTCAGACCACTTTTTTTTGTCCTCCCCGATCTTCCTGCTACCCGGGCACGAGCAGCTGGCGCTCGGCCGACGAGGCCGGCGGCGAGGTCCAAGTATCGGCGGGGGTGGCGCAAAGCGCCATCAACATTCAGGTGGAGCCACGCAACTGGATGTCGGTGAGCTCAGTGAGGAGCTACGGCTACGTGTCCGGCGGTACTGTGGTGGAGACGCCGCCCATCTTTAAGGGGGGGACGCAGACGTTGATTGTGTGGGCGCCGTCGGGCATCCTCGATGACACGAATCAGTGGGTGCCGGGGCCCTGCGCTTGTCCATCTGCTACCGGGTCACCCCCCCCCTGCGTCTGCTTCGACGCGCTCGGCCCGGCTCTCGAGGTGGTGCCGAACACCGCCCGGCAGTATCCGGCCCCCAACCCTAACGGTTACGTCGCCGTGGACTTGACGGCAAGCTTCCTCGGAACCAATGGCCCACGGCATTTCATCGTGCAGAGCGCCGACAACGTGTATGTGCTGCCGGCGGCCGTCCTGGCGGTGTCCGGTCCGCCGCCCTCGATTACCAGCGTGCAGACGCTTTCGATACGATCTCGCCTTGAGATGCAATTTCGGGAGGCCGTCGCCGTTATCGGGTCGAACCTCTCCGGCCAGAGTCGCATCGTGTTTGACGGCGCCGCCGGGACCATAGAGAGTGTGGTCAGCAGTCACCAACTGATGGTGACGCCGCCGCCGGCCAGGCCGGGATTCGTGTCTCACGTCGAGGCGCTCGATCCGGACGGGCAGAGTTCGCTGTATATCTCGGGTGACACTGGCGTAGCGACCTACACATGGCCAGGATCGGGCGCTCCCTCCCTGTCGGTGAGTCCCGCGACGATCCCCGCCGGCGGTTCGGTGACGGTGGACGTGGCCGGCACGAATACAGACTTCGTGCAAGGCCAGACGTTCGTGGGCTTTGGCACCAGCAACGTGGTGGTCAGCAACGTGAACGTGGTGAACTCCGGCTATCTGACGGTGACCGCCACAGCCGCCGCCGGGACCTCCATCCCGACCACGAACATCAACGTCACTACGGGGCTTAGCGTGCTTTCGAAGGCGCTTGGCTACACCGTCACGGGCATGTAACGGAACAGGAACGCGGCCGACGCCGCGACACCGCCCGAGCGCCGAGCCTCACCCACGCAAGCAGAGTGAATGCGCCCATGACGAAAATGGAGACGAAATCGCAGGCGCCGACAATGTTGCTGACCTTCCACGGTGTTCCCGCCGGGTCGGAAACCACGGTGAAGCCCGTCGGCGGAACCACCAGGAGATTCCCGGCCGCCGAGATACCGTAGAAGATCGCCGCGATGTGCCAATAGCCGAATGGCAACTGCTGGGAATTGGTTGAGCGCCCCCGCAGATAGAGCGCGAACAACTGGTAGAAAACGTACACGGTGAGCAACCACCCCAGGAAGTTGCTCACGGGCACGCCGAAGTACGCTCCTCCCCGCAGCCAGATCCAGCCGTGCACGAGCGTCGACCAGACCGGGTCCATCGCCAGGTCCCAGGCGACCATGACGAAGCTGGCCGGCGGGGGCAGAGTGAGCACGCGGGATCCGGAAAGAGGGCGGCCGGTTTCCCGCAGAATCACGCAGGCCAGCGTCCAGGCCAGGTACCCCATTCCCACGTAGGCAAGCCCGAGCAGAATGGGAACGCGCAGGAGCTTCGGTCCCATGACATCGGTGAAGTAGTAATGCCCGAAAGGAAAGCCGGTGGCAATGCTGAGATTCTCGAACACGTTCCCAACCACCAGGCAAAGCGCCATGAAAACGGCGATGCCGCGGAGCCGGTAGACCAGGGCGCCGTGAAGCAGAGCGAACAAGGCCGGAGGAAGGACATGCAACGCGACAATCGCCAGCATGGGAACGCTTCCGGGGAACGCTTGCAGAACCCTGGCAAGCGCGTAGCACAGGGCGAGCGCCCAGAGCGTGAGTGCGATTCCGGCGCGCATGGTCAGTGGCTGCGTGCCGACTTTGAACGCGGCTGCCGCCGCGTGTCCGCCGTCAACTCCGCCTGCTTCTTCCGCGGCAGTTTCGCGAAGATCAGAGCGTGGGCCTGTTTGAGCAGGCGCTCCAGCTCCGTGGCAGGGAGCGCGTCAAACGTCTCCAGCGCGACCCACTGGGCGCGTGCAAGGTAGGGCGCCGGGATGATGCCCGGAACTTCCGTCAGATTCGCGAACTCCTCCGGCACGCACTTGAAAGAGAGCCAAACGTCCTGCGGCTCCAGCGCCGCGATGGCGTAGATCTTCCCGCCCACCTTGAACACCAGATGCTCGCCCCACTGCGCTGATTCGGTGGTGTGCGGCAAGGCGAGGCAGAGCTTGCGGACCCAGGCGACGTTCATCGCTCACCAGCCCCTGGGTTCCCGATGCGGAGATTTCGATGGCGCGTGGGGCAGCGGGGGACCCCTGCTCCGCCTCCGGCCAGGCGGCGTTGACCACCAGCGAAGACGAATGCAGACCTTCGACCCCGCTTGTGCCGGGTGGGCGGCCTTGTCCCTCTGACCCACGGGCGAGATCTGCTGGGCGGCCTTGTCCTCGGATAAGAGTGCCGGTGCGTCTCTGCCCTGACCGAAGGTGTGCTCTGATCTTCGCCCGTGGCCGGCGGGATAAGGCGACCAAAGCGGTTTCGCCCCTGGTCAACGCCGCCGCTGCGCACGGTGCGGCCCCACAATCCGACAACGTCCGGTCTCACCACGCTCATCCTTCCATGCCCATTTGCGACAGCCGGTAGCGCAGGGCATTGCGAGTCAGACCCAGCATACGCGCCGCCTGGCTCTTGTTGCCATTGGCTCGTTTCAATGCGTCGCGGATGACCGCCTGTTCGTATTCGTCGAGGGTCATCCCATCGGGCAGACTGTACTCGGAATTCGACGCCGGCCGCTGCGCGCGCGGGGCCGTGTCGAGGCGAATGTCGGCCGCGCTCAGGACCGGCTGGGAGGCCATTACCATGCTGCGCTCGATGACGTTCTCCAGCTCGCGAACATTTCCCGGCCAGTGATACTGCATCAGCTTCTGAATGGCCTCCTCGGAGATCGCCTGGGCGACGCTGCCAAGGTCCTTCGCCAGCTTGTGAACGAAATGCTCGGCCAGGAACGGGATGTCTTCGCGGCGCTCGCGCAGCGGCGGAATGCTGATGGGCATGACGTTCAGCCGGTAGTACAAGTCCTCGCGGAAGGTGCCCTGTTCGAGAGCCGCGCGCAAGTCGACGTTGGTGGCCGCCAGCACGCGGACGTCGATGTGCCGGATCTTGTTGCTGCCGAGACGCTCGAACTCGCGCTCCTGCAGCACCCGCAGCAGCTTCACCTGAATGGACGCGGGCACGTCGCCGATCTCGTCCAGGAACACGGTGCCGGTGTCGGCCTGCTCGAACTTGCCGGGCTTGCTGACATTGGCGCCGGTGAAGGCGCCCTTCTCGTAGCCGAACAGCTCGCTCTCCATCAGGTTTTCGGGGAGCGCCGTGCAGTTGATCTTGACGAACGGGTGGCCGCGGCGCGGCGAGTGCTGATGAATGGCGCGCGCGATCATGTCCTTTCCCACGCCGCTCTCGCCGGCCAGCAGCACGGTGGCGCGGGTGGGCGCGACGCGCTCGATGGTGGCGAAAATCTCGCGCATGGCCGGACTGCGGCCGACGATGTTGTCGAACTGATAGCGGTGGTCGAGTTCCTCGCGCAGCTTGCGGTTCTCATCACGCAGCGTTCGCAACTCCAGCGCCTTGCCGACGACGGCCATCAGATGGTCCAGCGAAAAAGGCTTGGGCAGGAAGTCCACGGCTCCCGCTTTCATGGCCTCGACGGCGGTCTCGATGGAACCGAACGCGGTCATCACCACGATGGGCGTTTGCAGGCCCCGCTCGCGTAGGGTGGAGAGCAGTTGCAGGCCGTCAATGCCCGGCAGACGCAGGTCGGTGATGATCAGGTCGGCGCTATCGGCCAGCCGCAGTCCCTCTTCGGCGGCGCCGGCCTGATCCACGTCGAAACCGGCTGTGCGGAGTTGCAGCTCCATCACGCGGCGGAGCTTCTCTTCGTCCTCAATGATCAGTATGCGAGCGCTCAACGCTCACCTCCGGGCGCCCGGCTGGCGGAAACGGGCAGAAACACGCGGAAAATGCTCCCCGAGCCGGGCTCGCTCTCGACAGCGATGCGCCCGCCGTGCTCGTCGACGATGCGGGAAACGACGGCCAGTCCCAGGCCGACGCCCTGGCTCTTGGTAGTGAAGAACGGGTTGAAGATGCTCTCGAGGTGCATTGGGTCGATGCCGGCGCCGCGGTCGATGATGGCGATCTCCACGGTGTCGTCCTGCTGGCGCGTCTTGATAGTTATGGAGGACTGCGGCGGACTGGCCTGCGCGGCGTTCAGCAGCAGATTATAGAAGACCCGCTCCATCAGGTCGGCATCGAAGAGGAACGGAGCGACGTCTGGCGAGTAGTTCCGGTATACCGACACAGCCGACGGCTTGTGGCGTTCGAGCTCCTCCACCGCGCGGTCGATGGTCCGGGTGATATCGCCGCGCTGGGCACGCACCGCCAGGGGCCGGGCGAAATCGAGGAAGCGCGTGACCAGCGTGTTGGTGCGGTCCACTTCCGTGGAGATGAACTCGGCCATCTCTTTGGCGATGGCGCCCTCGGAGGCGACGTTGCGGGTCAGCATCTCGGCGGACGCCTTGATGGTGCCCAGCGGATTGCGCAATTCGTGGGCGAGACCGGCCGACAACTGGCCAATGGCGGCAAGCCGCTCGGTGCGCCGAACCGCGGCCTCGGCTTCCATCAGGTGCAGGTTCGCGTCGGCGAGTTGGTCGGCCACGGCCTGCGCCTTTCTGGCTTCCTTCCGTCTCCCCTCGGCAAGCTGATTCGTCAGATAGCCCAGGAACGCCAGAATGAGAACGCGGAACACCAGCTCGCGCTTTTCTTCCGCCTCAATGATCTGGTGTTCCCAATTGATGAAGGCAAGAAAGGATAAGAACCCGCCGCAGACAACGCCGGTGGCCGCCAGCGTACCCAGCAACGAGAATGCGAGAGCAGCCGTGGTGACCGGGACGAACAGCATCAGGTAGTACCTGCTCCCGATCCCGCCCGTGTAATACATGAGCAGAAAGCAAAGGACCAGGGTGATGGCGAACGACGCCAACTGGCCGCGCGTGGAACGAAACGAGGGGGGACGCGTGGCGACAATCTGAAAGATCCCGATGGCCAGCAGCAGCGAAATGGCGACGGGCGTGTGGTTGGGTCCGAGGACGGCCATCAGCACCGAGAAGAGCAGCCACGCGGGGGCGATGGTACTTCCCTGAATGGATTGCCTCCAGCCCATGAGACAAGTGTGACAGAATAGAATCACGCTCTCAGTGGTCCCATGAATAATTCCAGTCTTCCCGGCGCCTCAGCCGAAGGTCAGGCCGCAGCTTCCGAAGACGCCTCGTTTGCGTCCATTCTTTTGCAGTTCGAACACGAACACGGCCAGAACGGCCACGACCAGGCCATCGAGGGCCGGGTGGTCTCCATCACTTCCGAGCAGGTGTTCGTGGACATCGGACGGAAGATGGAGGGCGTCCTTCCCATTGCCCAGTTTCGCGACGCCAGCGGCGCCCTGACAGTTAAATCAGGCGACGCGCTGCTGGTGAGCGTGACCGGCCGCGACTCGGAAGGCAACTATCTTCTCTCCACCATCAGGGTGGAGCGCCCGCGCGACTGGAGCGCCTTCGAAACCGCCTTCGCCGAGGGCCGCCGCATCGCCGGCATGGTGACGGAAGTGGTGAAGGGCGGTCTGCGGGTGGACGTCGGCGTGCCCGCGTTTATGCCGGCCTCGCGCAGCGGCGCTCGCGAGCAGGCCGACCTGGAGAAGCTGGTGGGCCAGGAGATCCAGTGCAAGGTCATCAAGCTGGATACGGCGCATGAAGACGTGGTGGTGGACCGGCGCGTGGTGGTGGAAGAAGACGAGGCGCTGGCGAAACGGAAAGCTTTCTCGGACCTGAAGGAAGGCGCGGTGGTGCGCGGCACGGTGCGCACCGTCACCGAGTTTGGCGCTTTCGTGGATATCGGCGGCGTGGATGGTCTGCTGCACGTGGCCGACATGTCGTGGACACGAGTGGCCAAACCGTCCGACGTGGTGAAGACGGGCGACGAGGTGCAGGTGCAGATTCTGAAGGTGAATGCGGAAACGCGCAAGGTGTCGCTGGGCATGAAGCAACTCGCTCCCGACCCGTGGACGCTGGCTGCGCAGAGCTTCAAGAGCGGCGACCGGCTGCGCGGCACAGTGTCGCGCGTAGCGGATTTCGGGGCCTTCGTGGAACTGCTGCCGGGCGTGGACGGCCTCATCCACGTCTCCGAAATGTCCTGGTCGAAGAAGGCGAAAAAAACCTCGGACGTCGTGAAACCGGGCGACGCGGTGGAGGTGGTGGTTCTCGGCGTGAACCCCGCCGAACACCGCATCTCTCTGGGCCTGAAGCAGGCGCTGGGCGATCCGTGGGAGAACGCCGAGAAGCGCTTCGCGCCGGGAACGGTGGTGGAGGCCCCGGTGATCAGCCTGGCCCCCTTCGGCGCATTTGTGGATCTGGGCGACGGCGTCGAGGGCATGATCCACGTGGGCGATATCAGCCGCGAGAAGCGCATGAATCATCCGAAAGAGGCGCTGGCGGTGGGCCAGACGGTGAAAGCGACCGTGCTGGAGATGGACAAGGCGAAGCGCCGCATCCGCCTGGGCATGAAGCAACTGGAGCCCACCAGTGCGGACCTCTACATCGCCGAACATCACGAAGGCGACGTGGTGAGCGGCCGGGTGGTGGACGTCCGCAACGGCCGTGCCCGCGTGGAACTGGGCGAAGGCATCCACGGGGACTGCGCGGCCGACAATAGCGCCACCAAACCCGATGCGGAACCGACCAGCCGGAGCGCCGACATTGGCTCACTGACGGCGATGCTGAGCGCTCGATGGAAGGGCGGCGGGGTGGCGGCATCGGATTCCGAACTGAAAGTCGGGCAGATTCGTAGCTTCCGCATCACGCAGGTTGACGCCGCCACGCGGAAGATCGAGCTGGCGCTGGAGTAAAAGGAGTAAAGAGAATAGAGGGAATAAAGGGAACAGAGGCTGCCCCTGCGGTCCGCGCACGCGCGTTACTCCATTTACTCCTCTTACTCTCCTTACTCCTTCTGTGCGAACGCCCGTGACCTTTCCTCCGTACCTTCGTCTATGGCAGTGATTGGAAGGGAATACGCAGGCCGTGGCGGCCCCGGCGATCGAGTTCCAGCGAATGGATGAATCGGCGCTGATCCGGGCGGCTCAAAGGGGCGACGAGCGCGCCTTCGAGGAGCTGGTCCGGCAGTACGACCAGAGCGTCCTGCGCATGGCGCTCAATCTGCTGCGCTCGCCCGAAGACGCCAACGACATCTATCAGGAGACCTTTCTCCGCGTCTATCGCAACCTGCACAAGTTCCGCTATGACTGCAGCTTCCACACGTGGCTGTACCGGATTGTGACGAACCTCTGCTTGGACGTATTGCGCAAGCGCAAGGTCAGGAAGGAAGAGGCCTCCACCATCGCCACGGGCGACGGTGAGCTTGACCGCATGGATTCGGTGCCGGAGGCCAGAGCGCACGGGGACCCGCAGCGCGAGCTGTTCAGCCGCCAGTTGAACGGGCGTATCCGCGACGTGCTGTCCGGCCTGACCCCGCGGGAGCGCGTTGTGTTCGAGATGAGGCATTACGAAGGGATGCGCCTGAAAGCCATCGGCGAGGTGCTGGGAACAACCGAGGAGGCCGCCAAGAACTGCCTGTTTCGCGCGACCCAGAAGATGCGGGCCGCGCTGGGGGATTTCACATGAAGTGCGACGAAGCAGCACGATTGCTTCCGCTGTATTTGTACGGCGAATTGGACTTCGACGAGGAAGAGCGGCTGGAGCTGCATCTGGATGGCTGCGAGCCGTGCCGCATGGAAGTGGACCGCCAGAGAAGGCTGAACGACCTGCTGGACGCGGCGGCCGTGCGAATGAATGATGGGATGCTGACCAGCGCGCGGCTGGAGTCGCGCGCGCGGCTGAAGCGGGAGCCTCGCCTTGATCGGGACTGGTGGACGCGGGTTGGCGAGATGTTCTCCGTTCGCTTCGCGCGCCTCCCCGTGCTGGCACAGTCTCTGGGCGCCATTGCGCTGATGGCCATCGGGTTTCTGGGCGCGCGAATGGCGCCGCCGGGCCTGTTCCCGCGGAGCGGTTCCGGCAGCATGGCAGATGTGCTTGACCCGGTGGCGTCGCGGGTACGGTATGTGGAGCCGGGCGATGCGGGCCGGGTGCAAATCGTGATCGAGGAAACGCGCCGGCGCACGTTGACCGGTCGGGTGGAGGACGAGCCGATCCGGCAGTTGCTGATGACCGCGACGAAAGACCCGGCCGATGCCGGTGTCCGCGTGCAGTCCGTGGAGCTGTTGAAATCGCAATGCGGTTCGGCCGACATCCGCAACGTTCTGCTGTACGCGTTGCAGCACGACCCCAATGCCGGCGTCCGGCTGAAGGCTCTGGATGGCTTGAAACAGTTCGCTTCCGATCCGGAGACCAGGCAGGTGCTGACGCGCGTGCTGCTGGCGGACAACAATCCGGGCGTGCGGACCGAGGTGGTGGATCTGCTGGTGCAGCACCGGGAGGACGAGATGGTGGGCGTGTTGCAGGAGTTGCTCAGCCGGGAGAACAACGGCTACATCCGGCAGCGTTGTCAGCGCGCGCTGCACGACATGAACGCTTCTGCCGAGACGTACTAGCTACTGCGGGTGAGTTGGACCGGCTGGACCGCTGAAAGCAGATCGCCAGTCCGAAAGCATGCCCCACGAGGCAGCAGAGCCGCAACCCATCGGCAGGCAGGTCGCGGCCATGGAACAGCGCCGCGAAGCGCGGGGTCTGTCGTTGTCGTTCTCGAGCATCGCGGGCCAGCCGGACACGGATGTCCTCACCAGGCGTGGCGCCGTTCAGGCCGGGGACCTGGGCGGCGCGCTGGAAGTGGCCAGCGATGCGGGGAGTTTGCAGATGGACCGCATTGGAGGACCGGTGACGGCGCGGACCGGCGGTGGCGAGATCCGCGTAGGGAGCGTGGAGGGCGATGCGCGCTGCTTCACCGGGCGGGAGTAATTCGAGTGGACCGGGTCGGCGGCCTAGCCCGGCTGGATACGGCGGGCGGCGAGGTTCTCGTGCAACATGTCCACGGTCGGTTGTTTGCTTCGAGCGCCTGCGGCAGCATCGAGATCGCGCGCGGCTTCTTTCACGGCGCGCGCGAGTGGCGGCGTCATCGAAGTGGGCCAGACGGTGGGGCCGGTAGTGGCCGACACCGCCGGCGGCGCGATTCGGATCACCGGATCGAGCGTCGCGCAGTGCCAGGCAAACGAGGGCGCGATCCGGCTGAAGAACGGGCCGGGGCCGTGCGGGCGATCAGCGGCTCGGGTGACATCGTGCCCGAGCTTATGACGGGAAAGCGGCTGGAGAACTCGAAACTGAGCACGAACTCCGGCGATATTACGGTGGTGATCCCGCCGTCGTCCGCGATCACGGTGGTGGCCGGGAGCGCAAGGAACGGTGCGGCGGGCCGCATCGTTTCGGACTTTCCAAGGATCCGACTGGCGGGTCGCGGCGGACCCGGAGGAAGTCCGGAGATGGCGGAAGGGTCGTTGAATGGGGTGGTCCGGTGCTGCGGGTGGTGGCAACGGGCGGGTCGGTTTAACTGCGGCGCCGGCACCCGTAACGAGGGGGGAAAGGAGAACGATGATGTCTTATTTCGAGGGAGCGTTGCGCGCGCCGCGCGCCGCCGTCTTGTTGGGTTTGCTGGCCGGCTTGCCGCTGGCCGCTTTTCAGCCGCAGGCGCACCCTGGTGCGGCGGCAAACGGACCCATGTACCTGGCGTTCGCCGGCGGGGCGGGCACGAGTTTCTTGGGTGTGAATATAGCGGAAGTGGACGCCGAACGGGCGAAGGCGCTGAAACTTCCCGCGGAGCAGGGCGTCGAAATCACCCGGGTCGAAACGGACAGTCCCGCCGAGAAGGCCGGGCTGAAGGTGGGCGACGTGGTACTGGAGTACAACGGCGAACGCGTGGAGGGCATGGAGCAGTTCGGAAGGATGGTACGCGAGACTCCGGCGGGCCGGAAGGTCACCCTGCAGATCAGCCGCGGCGGCGCGCTACAGAAGCTGACGGCGGCGATCGGCAGCCGCGGGAAGTATCCGCCGGAGGGTTTCATGGTCATGCCGCGGTTGGAGATACCGGATTTCCGCATGCCCGATATTGGCGAAGGATTCCCGGCGTGGCGGAGCGGCATGCTCGGCGTCGAGACGGAGTCGTTGAACCCGCAACTGGCGGACTTCTTCGGGGTAAAGCAGGGCGTGCTGATACGGGCGGTTGTCAGCGGTTCTCCCGCGGAGAAAGCGGGCATCAAGGCCGGGGATGTGCTTACGAAGGTGGACGATCAGGATGTGACCACGCCAGGGCAGGTCTCCGGCGCCATCCAGGCTGCCCGGAAGAGGCACAGCTTTTCTCTGAGGCTGGTCCGCAACCGGCGCGAGATGACGGTCACGGCCACGCTGGACGACGACCACTCCGCGTGGCCCGGTTTTCCCCCCTCGGAACTCATCCGCCAGGAGTTTCGGATGTAGCGCTGTCGGAAGACGCCGACAATCGCTGAACGCGGATCAGCAGTTCGATCTCGGGTCTGGGCAGGTTGAGCGAAGTGGCGATGGTCTGCGCGTCGATTCCGCGTCGCAGCATTCGCAGAGCCTGTGCCCGGTTGTTGAGATTCAGACCGGAACGGGGCGGTCCGGGCGGGCTCGCCGGGCGCTCCTCGGCCTGACGCAACCGCTCGCCCAACTCCTCCAGGCGGCTCTGACACTGGACGTGGGCGGTGTTGGCCGCTTTCTCCATAGTGGCCATGCGGCGGCGCAGTTCGCCAGCCTCTCCGCGGAGAGAAAAGAAGAGCATCGCCGCCGCCACGGCGCCGGCGCCGAGCAGCAGCAGAGGCACAACGGAGATCAGGGTGCTTTCCGGCATGGGCGCTCACTTCAACGTTCGGAGCCGCTCCTGTCTGCTGACCACCTCGTGCACGCGAACGCCGAAGTTGCCTTCGACGACCACGACCTCGCCGCGGGCGATTACGCAGTTGTTCACGATCACATCGACCGGCTCGGAGATGGACCGGTTCAGTTCGATGATCGATCCCGTGGTGAGTTTGATCACGTCCTTGAGCAGCAGTTGAGCTCGCCCGAAGGAAACACTCACCGGCAGCTCCACGTCCAGCAGCAGATCCATCCTTTTGGATCGTCTGACGGTTTCCTCGTCCAGCGCGACGCCGGCCGGTGTCGTTGCGGGTTCCGGAGCCGCGGTGGAAACCTCGGGCCGGTCGGCGCTATTCATGCAGGCCTGAAGAGCGGCCAGCAGCGAGGTTTCCATCGAAACCAGCACGAGCAACGGACCGATCGCGGCCCAGTTCACGTTCAACTCGAAGGTCCGCCCGGAAGGAGACGCGCCGGCTCCGGGTGGTTCGTCCGCGCTGGTGGTGACCTGTTTCCCCAGACGGCTGGACAGGGTCCTGGCCACGCCGCCGAAGGTCTGACTGAGGATCTCGGTGAAAGTGCTGCGGATACTCTCGTGATCGCCGTCCTCGATTCCCGCGGCCTTGAGAATGCTGTTGCCGATCTCGCTCCACGAACTTTCCGGGGCTCCGATATGGACATGCGCATCCGCCGCGAAGCTGAACGACTGGCGCCACCACGCGCAGTCTTCGGGCGCGGCGACCGGCCCTTCCGTTACCGCGCCAACGCTCACCGTCGGACGCTCGCCGGTCATCCCCTCGATGGCCTGAATCAGCGCCGAGGAGATGGCCTCGATGAGCGCGCGATCAGGAGCGGGTTCCGGCATCGTAGCTTCCCTTCTGCGTCGGCCAGCGTTTCTCGATCCAGGAACGCAGCCGCAGAATGGCCTGCGACTTCAGTTGAGACACTCTGGACTCGTGCAGGTGCACGATTTTGGAAATCTCGCGGAGCGTCAGCTCTTCGTGATAATAGAGGCTGAGGACCAGCCGTTCGGTTTCCGGCATGCGGTCGATCGCCTCCGCGAGCAGTCTCTGCAGCTCCGCGCGTTCCACCACGTGCGACGGCCAGTTCTCCTCCTCGTCGGAAACGTACCTCAGCAGGTCGTGACCGTCGTCTTCTCCGATCACACTGTCCAGGCTCCCGAGATTGATGCCACGGATGTCCACCAGCCAGTCGTGATACTCCTCGAGGGTCAGATTGAGCTCGGCGGCGATCTCCTCCTCGCCAGGCATTCGCAGCAACCGCTGTTCGATCCTGGCGATGGCGGATTCGATCTGTTTGGTGCGTTTGCGCTGCTGCCGCGGAGCCCAGTCGAGGCCGCGAAGGCTGTCCAGAATGGCGCCCCGGATCTTGTACTCGGCGTATGTCTTGAGTTTGACGTTATGACCGGGGTCGAAGCGGTCAATCGCCGAAATCAGTCCAACGATGCCGGTGGAGACCAGATCCTCGAAGTTCACGTTCTCCGGCAGGCGCTCGTGGATCCGCCGGGCGATGAGGCGCACCTGCGGGAGATGCTCGAGGATGAGCTTCTCTCTCTCTTCTTCGGGATTGGTGGCGGACGCCACGTAGCAGCGTGTCGCACGGCTCGATCCTGAATTCACGCCCCCTCCTAAGCCGCCGCCCATGACATCCTCGCGCCGCCCGGGGCCCCCGACAGGACCAGATCGGCTATGCGGGCCCGGGTTGCGGGTTCGATATCGTCCGGCACGTGGGGGCCATTCGAGAGGAAGGAGGCGGGTTTCCCGGTGCGCACAATCTCATTCAGCAGCGGACCGTAGGTATCGGTCTCGTCAAGCCGGGTGAAGATCAGGCCGGCCGGTTTGAAAACGGCGAAGTTCTCCGCGATCCGGCGCAGGTCGGCGGCTCGCAGCGACGCCGGGAGAACCAGTTGGACCTCCACCTCCTCGGCGTGCAGTCTGCGGGCGACCTGCCCGGCCAGATCCATCTCCGAACGGCTGAACCCCGGCACATCGACCAGAATCAGATCCCTCCGCCGCTCTTCGATCACGCGCGACAGCGACGCGTCGTGAGTCAGCGCATCGAATCCGACCCCCAGAATCGCGGTATAGGCGCGCAACTGTTCGCTGCCACCGATCCGGTATTCGTCCATCGCCACCACGTGGGCGCCGCGGTGCATGGCAATGGCGTAGCGGGCGGCCAGTTTCGCGATGCAACTGGTTTTGCCCGCTCCCGGCGGTCCCACCAGAGCGACCGCGCGCGGTCTGGTGGCGTTCTCCTCCCCGAGAGAGGCACGGGTCGCCGCCAGCCGCATCACATGTCGATGCACCAGGGCAGAGAATCGCACGCCGTTTCCGGGGATGAAATCCTCATTGGCGGACTGACCGGCCGCGTGAGTGCCCGCCGCGCCCACAATCTGCTGGGCGAGATCCGCTTCCACCTCGGAGGCCAGCAGCGATGCCAGCGCTTCGCGCACCTGCACTGGCGTGCCCGGGGCCGCCGACGCGGCGCCCGCCAGGACAATCGACGTCTGCAGCCGCTGCATGCAGTGTTTCAGTTCGGCCAGTTCTCCAGCCAGCCTCCGCGCGTCGGCGCTCGCTCCCTGTTCTTTTGCGGAGCGTTCCGCCGCGGCCGGGGACGGGACGGACGCGCCCTCGTCCTCGGGGAGCAGCGCACAGACCACTTCATACTCGCCGAGATCACGGGCATCGGGTGAGGTCCGGCGCGATTGGACAAGGACCGCCTCCGGCCCAAACTCCCTGCGGGCGTCGCTCAGCGCCTCTTCAACCGAGCCCGCGAAAAACGATTTCAGCTTCATCCCCGTGCACCCGTCCTCGATAGTCGATGGATCATCGAATTGTTCCCAGTGCAATCACCTTCACCCCGGGCGGAATCTCGCCATGCGAGAACACGGACAGATTAGGGAGCGATGCCTCCGTCATCTGACGCAGAAAGTACCGCGATGCGGAGCTGGCCAGTAGTACCGCGGGATTCTCCGGCGGGCCCACCTGTGCGCACACGCGATCAAGAACGTCCCGTATGCGCTGCGGCGACATGTTCAGGTGGCTGGAAGACTCGCCGTGCTCAATCGACGATTCGATGGCCTGTTCCAGAGGCGAATCGAGAATCCAGGCGGCCACATCTCCCTGCGGGTTCAACTGCGGCTTCACCAGCAATCGCCGAATGGCTTGCCGCACGTATTCGGTCAGCAGCACGGTGTTTCTGGTGATACCGGCCGCCTCTCCCAGCGCTTCCACGATGGTCAGCGAATCCCTGATCGAAACTCGCTCCCGCAGCAGGTTCTGCAGCACCTTATGCACTGCTACAAGAGGAAGCAATTTCGGAACCAAATCCTCGATTGCCCGGGGGTTTTCTTCCGCGACCCGGTCCAGGAGTTTTTTCGCGTCCTGCCGCGTCAGCAATTCGTGAGCGTGCCGGCGTATGACTTCCCCGAGATGCGTCCCCACCACGCTGGCGGAGTCAACCACGGTGTAGCCGGCACGTCTGGCGGCTTCGGCATGCTCCGGCGTTACCCAGAACGCGGCGATGCCGAATGCAGGCTCGCGCGTGGGCATGCCATTAACCGGCGCCGCGCCCTCGCCGGGACTAATGGCCAGTTCCACGCCCGCCGGCAGCTCGAAGCGGGAGACCTCCACGCCTTTGATGGAAATCGCATACTCGCGCGCGCGCAGCGACAGATTGTCGGCAACTCGAACCGGCGGCAGGATATATCCCAGCTCGGAGGCGAGCTGGCGGCGGATGCTGCTGATGCGGCGCAGCAGCGGCGAGTTCTGTCCGCCCTCCACAAGGTGGATGAGCCCGAGGCCCACTTCCACGGCCAGCGGCTCCACCTTCAGCAGATTCTCCACGTTCTCGCGAGCTGTGGGCGCAACCGGCGCGGGCGCGGTTTCCCTGGCCGCCGCGTTCTTTCGCAGCCTCCAGCCAATGGCCCCCGCGCCCGCCCCGAGCAGCAGAAACGGGATCTTCGGAAGCCCCGGGAAGGCGGCCATCGCGATCAGCACGCCTGCGGCCAGCAGGATGGGTTGCGGGTTGGCGAAGATCTGATTGCGTACGTCCGCGCCCAGTTTGGAATCCGAACTGGTGCGGGTGACGATCAAGCCTCCCGAAATGGAAATCATGAGCGCCGGGATGACCGTCACCAGACCGTCCCCGATGGTCAGAACCGTGTAGGTCTCGATGGCCCGGCGAAGCTCCATGTTGTGCTGCAGGACGCCGATCAGAAAACCCGCGATGATATTGATGCCCGTGATAAGGATGCTGGCTACCGCGTCCCGCTGGGTGAAGCGCGACGCTCCGTCCATCGCTCCGTAGAATTCGGCTTCCGCGACGAGCTGTCGGCGCCGCGATCTGGCCTCGTGCTCGTCGATCAGGCCACCGTTCAGGTCGGAATCGATGGACATCTGTTTGCCCGGCAGCGCATCCAGGGTGAAGCGGGCGGTAACCTCCGAGATGCGCACCGCGCCATGGTTGATCACGACGTACTGAATGGCGATGAGCACCAGGAAGATCACCACGCCGATAATGTAGTTGCCGCCGACCACGAACGCGCCGAATGCCTGAATCACCTCGCCCGCCGCCGAGGTTCCGGAGTTCCCGTTCAGGAGGATCAGGCGCGCCGAGGAAATGTTCAGCGCCAGCCGAAACAGCGTCATCAGCAGCAGCGTCGTGGGGAAAATGCTGAAGTCCGCGGGCTTGGTTATGTACATGGCGACCAGCAGCACGATCACGGACATGGTGATGTTGGTGCTGATGAGGATGTCGAGCACAAACGAAGGCAGCGGGGTGATCATGGCCAGGACAATCGCCAGAACGGCCACAGGTATGGCCATCTCCGACCAGTTGGCGTTTTTCAGCCCGCTGCGTCCTGCCGCCTTCGCCCCGTCGCCATGCCTGGTCCCTCGCCGGGCGGACTTTCCCGCCGGTCTGGGCGATGCGGACGTCTGTGCGCCGATCGCCGGTATCTGTGCCGGGCCTGCGGCCATGCTCAGGACCTCCCCTTAGGCGGCATGAGCCGGTAGATATACGCCAGGATCTCGGCAACTGCCCGATACAGATGAGCCGGGATTTCCTGTCCCACGTCCACGTGCTTGTACAGAGCCTGCGCCAGCGGCTGGTTCTCGACAATGGGGACCTGATGACTCATGGCGATCTCCCGAATCCGGCGCGCCAGGTAGTTCCGCCCTTTGGCCACTACCCGGGGCGCGGTCATGGCCGACATTTCATAGCGGATGGCCACGGCATAGTGAGTCGGGTTGACGACGACCGCGGTAGCGGTGGGAACCTCCTTCATCATGCGGCGGCGCGCCAGATCTCTCTGAATACGGCGAATGCGGCCCTTGATCTGGGGATTGCCCTCGGTTTCCTTCACCTCGTCGCGGATTTCCTGCTTGCTCATGCGCAGGCCTTTCATGTGCCGGCGCTTCTCCCGAACGAATTGAAACAGGCCGATCACCAGGACGATCGACGCGCATTTCCAGAGCAGACTCGCCAGTGCCGCGCGAACCGCGGCCCACGAGCCCTCGATCCCCATAAGCGGGAGCCTGGAGAAGACCTCTTCGTTGTCCCGGGCGAGGCCCACGACAACCACCGAGAACAAAACTATGAGGAAAAAGGCCTGGAAAAATGCCGGTATGTTCTGCGCCGGCAGGTTGCGCAGCTTCTGCAGCGGGTTCAGTCGCGTGAAGTCCGGGGCCAGCTTCTCGCCGGCAAAGCCGAACCCCGTGGCGCCCATCTGTGCGCAAAGCACTGCGGCCATGAGGCACGACCCGCAGGCCAGCAGGGGGATGCCGAGAAGCGACACCATGCCCCCCGCCAGGTTGCACAAGTCAGCGACCTGAGGGGTCCTGTGGAAGGCCAGCGCGAGCTCGGCCCGGAACGTACGCCGGAGGCGCTCGACCAGAGACCCGCCCAGCGAGGTCAGCAGGTAGACGAACGTGAGTAGTTGCAGCGCGTTGAGCAACTCCCGGCTGGCCGGAAACTGCCCCTCTCTGCGGGCCTTGTCCCGGCGCCGTTTGGTCGGCTTTTCGGTGCGGTCTCCCGCCATCAGCGTGTCACCAGACGCGCCAGTGACGCCAGCACCGGTACGGCGTAGGATTCCATCAGTTGCGGCACCGTGGTCAGGATCAGAGCCAGCAGGGCGAGCCCGGCCAGCAGCTTGGCCGGAAAAGCAATGTGCAGCAGTTGCAGTTGCGCGTTCAGGCGTCCGGCTATCGCGCAACCCACGTCGATCATGAGCAGGAACCCGACAACAGGCATGGCCAGCCGCAGGCCCATGGTGAACATGGCCGATCCCATCCGCGCGATGGCGTCTCCGGCCGCCGGGGCCAGTTGCCAGGCGCCGGGCGGCGCCGACCGCAAACTCCCACCGACAATCGCGATCACCCGCCGGTCCAGACCGATCGCGAAGAACAGGACGGCCGAGAGCATTTGCATGAACACGTACAGGACGCTGGAGTCCGCCTGCGTGGTTGGGTCAATGGTCGAAGCATAGGAGTACCCGGCCTGCAGGCCCGCGATCTGCGCGGCCATTTGCAGGCCCTCCAGCAGGAACGCCAGAGCCACGCCGATGGTCAGTCCGAAAGCGACTTCGTGGAACAGCGAGATAAGCAGGAAACCCATGGTGGAGGCGACGGCCGGCGGCGCCGGCCAGAGCGGAAACAGAATGCCGGTCAGGCACAAGGAAAGAAACAAGCGGGGTGCATTGGGCGCGGTCCGCAGCCCGGGAAGCGGCAGGAACGTGAAAATCCCGGCAACACGGGTGAAAACCAGCAGCGCTCCCTGAATAGCGGGCAGGCTTATGGTCAATTCACTGCGCATACCGGGCGAAGTTCCCGAATAACTCGACGGTGTAGGAAATGAGCCGCATGAACATCCACGGCATCACCAGAACCAGCGCGAACAGGAAGGCCGCCAGCCTCGGAATCGCTCCAAAGCTGGTGTCCTGGATCGAGGTGACGATCTGCAGCAGACTAACCGCGATGCCGCTGACGAAGCCCACCGCGAGCAGCGGCAGGCTCAGCCAGAATGCCGTGATCAGGGCGTGACGGAACACCTCGACGGCGGTCGAAACGGTCATTGATAGAAACTCCTCATCAGCGAGCCGATTACCAGGTTCCACCCGTCCACCAGAACAAAGAGAAGGATCTTGAACGGCGCCGAGATCATCACCGGCGGGAGCTGCACCATGCCCACCGATAAGGTGACCGACGCAACGATAAGGTCGATAATGAGGAACGGCAGGTAGAGAATCGCGCCGATCTGGAAGCCCGTTTTCAGCTCGGAGAGAATGTAGGCGGGCACCAGAACGTTAAGGGCCAGCTCGGAAGGGCGGGAGGGCGCCGGAGCATGGGTCAACTCCAGCATGAGGCGGATGTCTTTCTCGCGCGCGAACCGTATGAGAAAACCCTTCACCGGTTTACTGCCCCGTTCGAAGGCCTGGGCGGATGTCATGGTTCCTTCCTCCAGCGGTTTCCAGGCGCTCGTGTACACTTCGTTTACGATGGGCTGCATGATGAGAAAGCTGAGAAACAGGGACAGCCCAACCAGTACCTGGTTCGACGGCGTCGATTGCGTGCCCAGCGCCTGGCGAAGAAAGTGCAAAACCACGGTAATGCGCAGGAACGGGGTCACGCACATAACCACGGCGGGGAGCAATGCCAGAGCGGTTAATAGGAGGATGATCTGCAGCGGAGCGCCTGCCGCTCCCGCGCCCTTGGCGGTTTCGAGAGCATCCAGGCCCGTGGAACCGCCCGCCGCGAGCACCGTCGGCGCCAGACAGACGGCTCCCGCGGCGCGCACCGCGCCAGCGACTCGGAAGGATCGGGGCGGCGCGGCCGGCCGGGCGCATCGAATCGGTATGTTCACTTAGTCCTCACTGCAGAAATCCGTGATTCTCACCCCGACGGCGTCCTCGATAATCACGATCTCGCCGAAGCCGATGAGAGTGCCCCCCACGAGAATGTCGATGTTCTCTCCCGCGGAACGGGTCATTCGAATCACGCTGCCGGCGTTGAGGTCGAGCACCTCGGAGACGGTCATCACCTTGCGATCGAGCTCGACCTCGACGTCCACCGGAACGTCCGCCATGTGTGCGATCTGCTCCGGCGCGGGCATTTCACTGCTGCACCATATTGATGGTGTCCTGGCTGATCTGGTCCACCGTGGTGATTACTTTGGCGCTCGCCTGATAGGCGCTCTGGTACTGGATCAGATTCGTGAATTCCGTTGCCATATCGACCGTGGACTGTTCCACGGCGCCGCCCAGAACCTGCCCTCGTCCGCCCGTGCCGGGAACGCCCACGGCGGGCAACGCGCTCAACGCGCTGAGCCGGTAGTTGTTGTCGCCCACCGCGACCAGCGAATCCGGGTTTCTTACGGTGGCCATGGCGAGTTGCCCTACAATCTGCTGGGTGCCATCCGAATACGTGGCGACAATACCCCCGCCATTGGCGATTCCGACGCTGTCGAGTTGCGCGGCGGCCGAGCCGTTCTGGGAAAGCGCGGAAGTCTCGGACGATGACGCGAACTGGGTGATATCTCCCGCGGAACCGTTATACAAATTCCAGGTCAAAGCGGTCGCCCCGGTCATATCCGCGGCGCCGTCGGCAAATCCGGTGATGGAAATCTGAGGCGACGGATCGGTCGCCGCCGGAGACGTCAACTGGCCGTTCGAATCAAACTGCAACGTTCCGGTTACCGGCGTGAAAGGGGCGGTCAGGTCGGCGTTCGGCACGGAGACGGAGTAGTTCCACTGCCCCGGCGTACCCGTCGCGGTGAACGTCGCGGTGAGCGTATGGGCGCTGCCGAGCGAATCGTAAACCTGGATCGCCGTCGAGAACGTAGTCCCCGCGGTCGCGTCCGCGTCCAGATTGAGGTCGAAGGAGAATTGCGAGGTCTGCTGGGGGGACTTTATGGTTCCGGTAGGAACGGTGATGTCGCCGATCGGCCCGTTGGACGTCACGGTGCCGTCCGCTCCCGCCATCCATCCCTGGAGTATCTGGCCGGTTGCCGTCTCCAGATTCCCGGCCTGATCCACCTGGAAGTTACCGCCGCGCGTGTACTCGACGTCGCCATTCGCATCCGTTACTACGAAGAACCCGTCGCCTGTAATGGCGGCATCAAGCGGGTTGTTGGTGGTTTCGGTCGCACCCTGGGTGAACTCGGTCAGCGTCACCGGCGCGCCGACGCCGAATCCCACCTGTGTTTCGCTCAGTCCCGCGCCCAGCGACTGCGTCACCAGGTCGTGAAACGACACCGTACTGGCCTTGAACCCGTCCGTGTCCATGTTCGCCAGGTTGTTCCCCGTGACGTCGATCGCGGTGGAAGTGGCGCTGAGAGCCGAGAGCGCAGTCGAGAACGATATACCCATCTTGTCCTCCTATGGAGTTTCCTGGTTCTGCGACCCGCTGACGCCGGATGCCGGCGTGGTCGAGTTTGCCGATGGCGGGGAGCCGGAACTGCCGGACCCGCTCGTCGTCGCGCTCTGAGCCGAAATCGTGTCCAGGTCCTGACGGATGTAGAGCAATTGCTCGAAGCTGTTGATTTCGGTGAGTTGCGAGAGGAACTGGGTGCCGTCGGTCGGATCCAGGGGATCCTGGTTCTGCAACTGAGCCACGAGCAGGCTGATGAACTGCTCTTTTGTAGCCTCCGGGCTATCCGAAGAGTTCGTGCTCGAACTCGAACTGGCGCCTGAGGTCGAACTTGTGCCCGAGGCTGCCGCCGTCGAGCCTAAACTTACCGGGTTGGTTGCCATGCCGTAACTCCTGTGAGTAGTCCGCTGAAACTCTGCTCGAATTCATCGTCCGGGTCCGGATGCTGGCCCTGCGGTTGATCGCCATCGCTCCCTCCGGAACCCTGGCCGCCCGCCGATGAGTGTGCATCCCGCGCCGTCTGCTCGCGGGCCTGCCCGGGGTTTTCGTGCCCCACCGAGGTGTTGTGCATTTCGAGCGGGCTCCAGGCGTCCGCTTCCATCCCCTGCTGACTCAGCTTCTGCGCGAGGTCGGGCAGGTTCGTCCGCAGATCTTTCGCCAGGGCGTCGTCCTGGGTGCGGACCACAACGTGTACTGTCCCGCCGCGATCCATCAGTTGCACGTCGACGCGCGGCCCCCCCGGGTCCTGCAACTGGATGGCAATATCCCGGGCCGGCGCGCCGGCGGGCGGCGGCGACCCGGCATCCGCCCCGGCGTCGTGCACAGCCGTTCCCACCGACGGTTCGGACTTGGTCGCGGCAGTGCTTTCGGAACTGCCCGTGGGGACGGCGGCCGACACCGTGGCGCCGGATATCTGCGGCTCCGCAGTGCGAAGCGAGTTCTCCAGAGGCGCCCGTGCCGTCTCGTCCGATTCCTTCCCTGGGCTCGCCGAGTCCTGTTGTTCCTGTCCCGCCAACTCCTGGCTGGTCTCATCGGCCGCCGGCGTTTTCCCCGGGGACTTTACCGGTTCGGCGTTCCCGGCGTCCCTGGGATTCCCCACCTGCACCGCACCCGGATGAGATAATGCCGGACTCGGATGCGATAGTGAGGTGGCGATCAGCGGTCCCGATGCGCTGTTAGCGTTGTTTGCAACCGGGTCGGCACCCGCCTGGCCATCCGCCGGCCCATCCTTCGTCCCAGGGGTGCTCTGCTCCGGCTTGTCCGGAACATTGGAGGCGGGGAGCTGGATGCGAGCCTCAAACGCGGTTTCACCTTGTGCCCTCGTCGAGCCCGGCGCACCTTCCAGGAACGAGTCGCTCCCTGCGCCTGCTCCGCCCGCTGCTCCTGTTGGAATCGCATCACCCGCAGCGGCGACAGACTCGATCTGAGGAAGCGCCTCGTACGCCCTCACCGCGACAGGAGTGCCGCTATCGCCGGAACTCGGGGAATCGGACCAGCCCCCGGTGTGGAAATCAAATGTAATGTTCGGCGTGAACTCGGGGAGGCTGGCTGGCAGCACAGCAACGGCCACGGGTACTGCAAACGCCGACTCATTGAGTCGCTCCTTTGATTTGTCTTTGCCGGCAGGGCCGTCAGTCCTTTTCACCGACGGTCGCGAACCCATACCAGTTCCGGTGGTTCCCGCCGGGACTTCATCTGTCGCCTGGGTCTCTGGTTCCAACCCGAGGCCGGCGAGCAGCAGAGCACGGAAATCCCGGTTCGCCCCGTCTCCCGGAGCGCCCTGTTGCGCCGCAGTTGTGACACCACCCTTCCCGGAAAGCGACGAAGAAGCAATCCGGGAAGCCGTATCCGTCGAGGTCGAGAGGGCAACAGCAGTCACGACCTGCAACAGGCACTTCCAGCGCCATTCGGAAAGGCAGAGATCGCCATGGCCGCGCGATTATCTCGCGTTTGAAAACGATACGAGACGTTCCGGAAAGAAACGTCTTAGCGGACAGCTCGTGCCAATTGGGAACCTGACGAACCGTCAAAGGACGGAAAGTCGAGCGTCCGGAAGTACTGAAAAGGCCGGAACCCGACTGGGCGCCGCGGAATGCGGATCGACGCCGATTGAAAGGGATCGATTTGTCCCCGTTCATCGGCGTTTATCCGCGGCCCAGGATCGTTTTGTCGGGCTTTTTCGGCGTCCTGCCGCGCTTCGGCCCGAGAATTGCGACGGCGCCGGTAGCGATGGATGCTCTCACCACAACGGCAGCCAGCGGAATGCGCGCTCGCATGGAGAGCCTGGATATGCTGGCGAACAATCTCGCCAACGCCTCCGCCAGCGGCTTCAAGGCGGATCGGGAATTCTACTCCACCTATGCTTCGGCGGATGCGCTCGACGCCGCAGACGCCTCCGGGACGCCGGCGGCGGAGTCGCCCGTGGTGGACCGCCGCTGGACCGACTTCTCGCAGGGCGTCATCGTGCCCACCGGAAACCCTCTGGACCTGGCTCTCGATGGTCCGGGCTTCTTCGTGGCGCAATCGCCATCCAGCGCGCAATACACCCGCAGCGGCGACTTTCATATCGACCCGCAGGGTATTCTCTCCACCCGCGAGGGCGATCCGGTGGAAGGAACCGACGGCAACCCGATTGTCCTCGACCCCGCACAGCCGGTGGAGGTTTCCGATACCGGCGAGATTCGCCAGAACGGCGCAGTCGTGGGACAACCGAAGCTGGTGCAGTTCACCGCGCCGCAGGCACTCAGCAAGCTCGGGCACAACTCGTTCCAGCTCTCGGCGGCGGGTTTGCAGCCGGTCCCGGCAGCCGCGCGCGTCCATCAGGGCAACGTGGAGGCGGCCAACGTACAGCCCGCGGAAACGGCGGTGCGGCTGGTGAGCGTGATGCGTCAGTTCGAGATGCTGCAGAAGGCCATGTCGCTGGGCAACGAGATGAACCAGCAGGCGATTCAAAATGTCGCAAGGGCAGGCGGATAGCCAGCGGATGGCGATGGCAAGAACAGGAGCACGGCATGATCAGGGCACTCTATAGCGCGGGCAGCGGAATGTCCGCCGAACAAATGAATCTGGACAATATCGCAAATAATCTGGCGAACTCGAATACCACCGGGTTCAAGATGCGGCGGACGCAGTTCCAGGATCTCCTCTATCAAAACCTCATTCAACCCGGCGCGGCCGCCGGCTCGCAGACGGTGATACCCAGCGGGCTGCAAATCGGCCTGGGCACGCGGCCGGCATCCAACGAGATCATCTTCACCCAGGGCAACTTCCAGGAGACAGACAACCCGCTGGATGTGGTGATCCAGGGCAAAGGCTTCTTTCAGGTACAGCAACCCGACGGGTCGATTGCGTACACCCGCGCGGGGAATTTCCAACTGAATGCCGACGGAAACCTGGTGACCGCCCAGGGCGATCCGATCCAGCCGCAAATTACCGTGCCGGCGCAGGCTCAATCGATCACCATCGCAGCCGACGGGACGGTCAGTTACACGCAACCCGGGCAGACCGCGTCGCAGGTGGCGGGCCAGATCCAACTCGCCAACTTCGCCAATCCGGCCGGCCTCAACAGCGTCGGCATGACGCTGTTTACCCCCACCGACGCCTCCGGCGAGCCCATCGTGGGAATCCCGGGGGGGCAGGAGGGTCTCGGCACTTTGCTGCAGGGTTACATCGAGCAGTCCAACGTGAGCGTGGTGGATGAGTTCGTGAACATGATCGTCACCCAGCGCGCATATGAGGCCAGCTCAAAAGTGGTGCATGCCGCCGATGAAATGTACCAGGAGGTCAACCAGATTCCGCAATGAAGACGGCGTGGATCGTTCTGCTGGCGGCCGAACCGGCGTTTTGCGGCTGTGTCCGGCTCGGCGGGGAAGAAATCCGCGCGGTCGATCTGGCCTCCGTGGCGGAGGCCTTCGCGGCGGCGGACCCCGAGACTATCCTCGGCCAGACCCCCGCGCCGGGCGTGCGCCGCATCTTCTCGCTTCGCGATCTGACGTCGGCGGCGCACCGCGCCGGGGTCGCCGACACAGACCTCCCGATTGCGGGCGTGTGCTTTGAACGGGCGCTTCGTCAGGTGACGGAACAGGAGCTCACGACGGCCATGAGGGAAGCTTTCCCCGGCAACCCGGTGCAGATCGGCATCGTCGACTACTCCCGCTACGGAGTCCCGCCGGGCCGGCTGGTCTTCCAACTCGCCAGCCTGAGTATGCCCCCGCCGGCACAGCCCGACGCTCCGGTGCTCTGGCGCGGGCGGGTCATTTTCGCCGGGACGCGAAGCATGGAGATCTGGGCCCGGGTGCGCATCAGCGAGATGATCACGTTCTGCCTGGCAGTGACGGATATTACGCCCGGGAAACCGATTGAACCGGATCAGGTCCGCATCGCCGAACTCCCGCGTTTTCCGTTGCGCCGGGGGGTTGCCATCGAGGATGCCGGGAGCGTCGTCGGACGCGTCGCGCGGCGGCCCATCCGCGCGGGCCAGGAAATTGTCGCGCAGGCTCTCGAAGAGGCTCGGGAAATCCGTGCCGGAGACACGGTCCGGGTGTTTGCAATGAGTGGGAACGCCCGCGTCACTCTGGACGCGGTGGCCACCTCCAGCGGCAGGAAGGGAGACACCATCGTGTTGAAGAATCCGTTGACACACGCCAGCTTCCGCGCCGTGGTTGACGGCCGGGACCGGGCGGTCATTCACGCCGGACGGGAAAACAGTTCATGAGCCGCTGCCGGGCGCCGGTCCTGATCGCGTCGCTCCTGTTTGCGGCGTTGGCGGCCACCGGCCGCAGCAAACAAAAAGACCCGCCACCGGCGAGTGCCGTGCCCGTGCCACCGGCCGCTTCGCAGACCTCTGCGCCTTCGCCCGGCTCGCTCTACTCGAGCGGCGGACGGCTGGCGGACCTCGCTCGCGATCTGCGAGCCAGCCAGATCCACGACCTGATTACCATCGTCGTGTCCGATCAGGCCTCGGCAGTGACCACGGGGACCACGAACACCTCCCGAAAGTCGAGCGTGGCCAATTCCATCGCTTCGCTGGCGGGAGTCACTCGCTCCACCGGTCCGTGGGCCAATCTGGCCAACCTGAGTAACGACCAGGAATTGCAGGGCAGCGGAACAACCAGCCGCCAGAATACGCTGAGCACCACGCTGAGCGCCGAAGTCAGCGGGGTCACGGCCAACGGCAATCTGATCATCCAGGGCCGAAAGGCGATCACGGTGAACGGCGAGAAGCAGGTCGTGCTGGTGCGCGGGACGATCCGGCCCGACGATGTATCGCCCGCCAACTCGGTGGCTTCGGCGCAGATCGCAAACCTCGAAGTCAGTGTCAACGGCAAGGGTGTTGTGGGCGACCCCATACGCCGGCCGTTCATCCTCTACCGGCTGTTGCTTGGCCTGTTGCCGTTCTGACTATGAGTTGCCGCACCATTATCGCGCTGGCTCTTGTCGGCGCGAGCGCACTCGGGGCCCCCACGAAGATCAGGGATCTGGCCAGTCTGGAGGGCGTGCGCGACAACCAGTTGCTGGGCTACGGGCTGGTGGTGGGGCTGAACGGAACCGGCGACAAAGTCACGACGGTATTCCCGGCCCAGACACTCACCAATCTGCTGTCGCGGATGGGGGTAACCGTGCAGCCCTCGGCCATCCAGGTCAAAAACACGGCTGCGGTCATTGTGACGGCAACCCTCCCTCCCTTCGGGCAGCCTGGAGCGCGTCTGGACGTGACCGTGGCCGCCGTTGGCGACGCCTCGAATCTGCAGGGGGGACTGCTGGTGATGACCCCGCTCAAAGGTCCGGACAATCAGGTCTACGCCGTCGCGCAGGGATCGGTGGTGACCGGCGGTTTCGTGGCCGGCGCCCGCGGCGGCACCAAGACCGTCAATCACCCTACCGCCGGCCGTATTCCCAACGGGGCCATCATCGAGCGGGTCGCCCCTTCGGTGGAGCCCCGCGAGCGCCTTTGTCTCCAACTGCGGAACCCGGACTACGCCACCGCCGCCCGCATCACCCGGGCGATTGACGAGCGCTTTGGAGAGAAGCAGGCAGGGGTGGCCCATGCGGACAACTCCGGACTGATCGCGGTCGAGGTACCAACGAACTTCCGAAGCCATCCGGTAGACTTCATTGCCGCGTTGCAGGAGCTCTCCGTCGATGCCGACCATGCCGCGCGCGTAGTGGTGAACGAGCGTACCGGCACGGTGGTGATGGGGCGCGACGTGACCATCTCGCCGGTGACCATCCTGCACGGTCCTCTCACCGTGGAAATCCAGACGACGGAGACGGTCTCGCAGCCCCTGCCAATGTCGAAAGGCGAGACTGTAGTCGCCCCGCAGACCCGCATCGCGGCCAAACAGGAGCCAGTGAAAAACGTCAGCCTGAAAGCGGGCGCCACCGTGGATGAACTGGTGAGAGCGCTGGTGGCCACCGGGTCCACGCCGCGCGATATCATCGCCGTGCTACAGGCATTGAAGGCAGTCGGCGCGATCGAAGCCGAACTGGAGATCATATGACGGTCGACTCGGCGGCGCCGCCCCGGCAACTCCCGCCGGCGCAATCCGGCCCGTCCGGCGGCCTTCGCCATGCCGCAGAGCAGTTTGAGGCGCTGTTTGTCGGGCAGATGCTGCGTTCGGTGCGGGAATCGGCCAGCGACGAGACCGACGACGATTCCGGCGCGAACTCGGCATTCCTCGAGCTGGCCGAAGAGCAGCTGGCTCAGGCCATGGCAGCTCGCGGGGGCCTGGGGATCGCTACAATGGTGATGGCCGAGCTCGGAAAGGCAAAGTGAAGATCGACAACAGCCCTGTTGTGCCGCCGCCGGATGCCAGCCCTGTCCGCAAGGGCCCGGCGCGCGCGCGGCAAAACCCGGCGCCTTCCGAGGATCGGGCGGAACTGTCCGGCCCTCCTGCCGCCGGCGTATCCGACGCTTCGCGGTCAGCGCGAATCGAACAGCTTAGCGCGCAGGTGCAGCAGGGCGCCTATCGCGTTCCGGCCGAAGATATCGCCCACAGCATCGTCGACGACATGCTCGGCAGGACGACCGACTGAGGCTGCGCTTTCTTCTTCCTATCCGGCGCAACTGACCGGCGTGTACGCACACTCCTGTTGTTCGGCGAAGCGCGCGCGGGGCGCAGACTCGCAATTCTCCCACGCCTCCTGCAGGGTGGTCATCAGCGTCTGCGCTTCAGCGAGCGGCGGATCGGCCTGCCGGCAATTGGCGTCGATCAGCAGCCGCTGGATGTAATCGTACAGCTCCATCAGCGTCCTGCTCAGCTCGGCCCCTTTCTGATGATCGAGCGAGAAAGCCAGCTCGGTGACGATCTTCAGAGTTTTGTTGATCGCCTGCGTGCGGCCGGCGATGTCTCGCGCAGCCAGGCACCGGCGCGCCGTTGCAATCGCCTCGAGGGCTCCGCGGTACAGAAGGCGAACCAATCCGAGCGGGCTCGCCGACAGGATTTGCGCTTCCTGATAACTGTCGTAAACGTAGTGCCGCATTCGGTCTCCCCCTATCCCTTATCGGCGCCCCGGCTCAGGAATTGCGTTTGAGTTCTTCGGCCATTCGCAAAACGTAATCCGGGGGAATCTGGAAGACAACTTCGCCGGTCTTCCGATTCACTACGCGGACCACCGCCTTGCGCGTGTTCCGATTCAGCACGAATGTGAGCTCGTTGTTTTCGCCCAGCATCTCGCTCTTGTTCACTTCCTTGACCGCCTGAATCAACTGTTTGCGCTCGGCGACCTGCTCCTGCGGAACGGGCGGCGGCGCGTTCGCCGTCACAGGCCTTTGTTGCTCGACCGATGAGATATCCATGGTGAACCAGGCGCCGGGACGGCCCCGCGTCTTCCCTTCCAACTGCCTTATCGGCAGCGGAAACGATTCTTTGAGTCCATGCGGGTGCGGAGTGCGAAAAAAACAGCCTGCGGTTCCGCTCAGGCCAGGTTCAGGACCTTCCGGATGGTGCCGCGCTCGCCGTCGATCTTCTTCTGCAGGAGCATGATCGCGTAGATCAGTTGCTCCGGCCGCGGCGGGCATCCCGGAACGTACACATCTATGGGAATCACCTGATTCACCGGGATCAGGGCGTAATTGCTGAACACCCCCGTCGAGGTCGCGCAGGCGCCCATTGAAATGACCCACTTGGGCTCGGGCATCTGCTCATACAGCCGCCGGATCACCGGCCCCATCTTGTTGGACACGCGGCCCGCGATGATCATCAGATCCGACTGACGCGGCGAGCCGCGCATCACCTCGGCCCCGAATCGCGAAATGTCGAAGCGGGAAGCGATGATCGACATCATCTCGATGGCGCAGCAGGCCAGGCCGAAGCTCATCGGCCAGATGGAGTTCCGGCGCGCCCAGTTGACCGCCCTGTCCAGCGTGGTGGTGAGCACGCTCTCGCCGAGTCCTTCGCCCCCCTCGCCGTCCGCGCGCGCGAACAACTCCGGCGGGAGACTCAGATCGAATCCGGCGTCGACGTCGGCCATATCCGCATTATCACACGCGCGCCGCGGCTCAGCGGCGCCGGGGCTCACGCTCACGGCTTCGCTCGGCGCCACGGATAGAATGGAATGAGACCTGATGGACTCTCCTCTGCTCCGCTCTCCGTCCTCCCCAGGCTACAAAGAAGCTCTTTCGCGCGCCGCCGAGCTGTGGGGCATCGAGCAGAGCTACTGGGACATCTTCGGTACCCACCACTTCGCATCGGAAGAGGTCATCCGGGCCATCCTGCGGTCGCTCGGCGTGGACGCTACCAGCACGGAAACCATCGAAGCGGCCATTCGCGCGCGACAGCAACAGCAGAGCCGCCGGCCATTGCCGCCAACGGTGGTCATCACCGTGGGAGCGGACCTTCCAGTCTCGATGCCCCCGGGCACCGCCGAAGCGACGGCCGATGTCCGCATCCAGCTCGAAGACGGGACCGAGAGGACTTTCCAGACCCGGCTTGCCGGTGCCTGCATACCGCTTCCCCGGGACCTCCCGCTGGGCTATCACCAGATCACGGTCGCCATCGCGGCCCATGACCTCCGCTGCGCCTCGCGCCTGATCGTCTGCCCGGAAAAAGCGTATGCGCCGCCGGACGGGCCGGCGTTCCGAGCCGCGGGAATCGGGGTCAGTCTTTACGGTTTGCGCTCGGCGGGCAACTGGGGCTGCGGCGATTTCAGCGATCTGATGCGCTTCACCGCCTGGGCCGTGGATGCCCTCGGCGCCAGCTTCATCGCACTGAACCCTCTGCACGCCATCTCCAACCGCGCCCCCTACAACACCAGTCCGTATCTGCCGAACTGCAGTTACTATCGGAATTTCATCTACATCGATGTCGAAGCAGTGCCCGAGTTCACGCATTCCTGCTGGGCGCGCCACCTGCTGGCTTCCAAAACGGTGCAACGGGAGCTGGCCAGCCTGCGCGAGGCCGGCGAGGTCCAGTATGAGCGCGTCAGCAGCATCAAGCTGCGCTTTCTCAAGCTGGCCTTTCGCGAGTTCCTGAAGGAGCGTCGCGCCGGGTCCGAGCGCGCCCGCGATTTTCAGGCCTGGGCCGACCGGGAAGGCGAGCTGCTCCACCGCTTCGCGGTCCATTCCGCGCTGGACGAAGCCATCCACCGTCGCCGCCCCGATGTATGGAACTGGCCCGCCTGGCCGGAGCCGCTGCGTTCACCCGGCTCCCCGGAAACGCGGGCGTTCGCGCGGAAACACTGGCGCAGCGTTTTGTTCTATCAGTACGTGCAGTGGATTGCCGACGCGCAACTGGCGCGCGCCCAGGAGCACGCCCGGTCGCTGGGCATGCGCATCGGCCTGTACCACGATGTGGCGCTGGCCACGGATCGCTTCGGCGCCGATCTGTGGATGCTGCCCGAGTACTACGTTGCCGGCTGCCGGGTCGGAGCTCCCCCCGACGATTTCTCGCCGAAGGGACAGGACTGGGGCTTCCCTCCCCCGAATTCGGACGCCTACTATCGCGACGGCTATCGCCTCTTCACAGAGAGCATCCGCAAGGCCTGCCAGCACGGGGGCGCGTTGCGCATCGATCACGTCATGCGTTTCTTCCACCTCTTCTGGATCCCGGACGGCATGGAAGCCAACGCCGGCACCTACGTGCGCGACCGGCACGAGGACCTCATCCGCATCCTCGCGCTGGAGAGCGTTCGCAACGGCGTAATCATTGTGGGCGAAGATCTCGGCACCGTGCCCGATCAGGTGCGCGAGACGCTGGCGCGTTTCGGGGTTCTCAGCTACCGTCTGTTCTACTTCGAGCAGGATCGGAATCGCCAGTTCAAACTGCCCGGCGAATACCCCCGGCTCGCACTGGTCTCAGCCAGCACCCACGACCTGCCAACGCTGGCGGGCTTCTGGCAGAACCGCGATATCGAAGCCCGGCGCGAGGCCGGTGTGTTGCCGGACGACGCAGCCGTGCACCACGCCATCGCCCAGCGCCTCGCCGAAAAGCAGAAGATCCTGGACCTGCTCCACCGGCTGAAACTCCTCCCCGATAGCTGCACCCGCAATGCCGCCGAGCTGCCGGAGCTTGCCGGGGAGTTGCACAACGCCATCGTGGGGTTCCTGATGAGCACTCCGTCCATGCTGCTGTTACTGAATCAGGAAGACCTGTTCAAGGAAACCGAACAGCAGAACCTGCCGGGCACCACCGCCGAATACCCTAACTGGCGGCGCAAAATGAAGTACAGCGCCGAGGAATTGCGTTCGTCGCCGGCGCGGGAGTTCGCCGCCATGTTTCGCGGATGGGTGGAGAAAACAGGCCGTCTGCGGCCAATACAGTGACGGGCACCGAAATTCCGCGGCGACCAGCGACGTGCCTTCAGCGGGTTCCCGGTGCGGAAATTCGGTGCCCGTCACCGTATTGGCCGCGTTACATGAAGTATTCCTTGACCTTGTCGAACAGGCCCTTCTCCGCCGGTTCGTTCTCGGCCGGCAGCATCTCCCGCAACTGCTCGAAGAGCTTCCGCTGCTCGCGCGTCAGCCGCCCAGGAACGCGAACGTCCACCACCACCACCATGTCGCCGCGGCCGTGTCCCTGCAGGCGCGGCACGCCCAGACCCTTCAGCCGAATTCGGCTCCCGCTCTGCGCCCCCTCCGGTATCCTTACGGTGTGCAATCCGTCGAAGGTGAGCAGGTCCACGTCGGTGCCGAGCGCCGCCTGGGCCACATTCACCGGGATAGTGCAAACCAGATCGTCTTCGCTGCGCTGGAACACCGCGTGCTCCTTGACGCGCACGAAAACGTACAGGTCTCCCTGCGGCCCGCCGTTGGCGCCCGGCTGTCCCTCGCCCGCCAACCGCAAACGCGTGCCCGTGTCCACGCCCGACGGAATATTGACCTTCAGCTTGCGCTCGGCGCGAACGTAGCCGTCGCCGCGGCACTGCGTGCAGGGCCTTCGTATGATCTGGCCTCGCCCGTTGCACTGCCCGCAGGTGCGCCGGATGGAGAGAAAGCTCTGCTGATAAATCACCTCGCCACGGCCGTGGCACAGGGGACACGTAGTCAGCCCGTCGTTGCGCTCTGCGCCGCTGCCACCGCACCTGCCGCAGGCTTCGGTCCGGGGCACCTGGATGTCCGCGCTGAGGCCCTGGATGGTGTCCTCCAGGTTGATCTCCAGGTCGTAACGAAGATCGTCGCCCTTTTGCGCGCGGTTGCGGCGGCGCCCCCCGCCGCCGAAAAGGTCGCCGAAACCGAAGAAATCGCCGATGATGTCGCTGAAATCGCTGAACTGGGAGGGATCGAACCCGGCCCCGCCGGCGCCCTGCAGACCCTGATGGCCGTAGCGGTCGTAAACCGCCCTCTTCTGCGGATCGCTCAGCACGCCGTAGGCTTCCGCCGCCTGCTTGAATCGCTCCTCGGCATCGCCGTCGTCCGGGTTGCGATCGGGATGGTACTTCAGAGCCAGCCGGCGATAAGCGCTTTTCAGCGTTCCATCGTCGCAGTCGCGGCTGACGCCCAGAATCTCGTAGTAGTCCTGCTTCACGGCCCCTTCTTCACCGCGACTTTCACCATGGCCGGCCGAAGCAGCCGCCCACGGAAGTTGTATCCCCGCTGCAACTCGCCAACCACGGTGTGATCTTCGACATCATCGCGCTCCACCATCTCGATGGCATGATGAACGTCGGGATCGAAGGGCTGGCCCTCGGCCGCGATCGCCTCCAGGCCGAGCCTGGTCAGTGCGCCGATCAGCCGCTGGTAGATCAGCTCCATCCCGCGGGAATACTCCTTGTCGGCCGACTGCACCTTCAGCGCGCGCTCGAAATCGTCTGCGACCGGCAACAGCGTGCGCACAGTATCGGTGGCGGCGTATTCCAGCACATCGGCACGCTCCTTCTCCGCGCGCCGGCGGAAATTATCGAACTCGGCCTGCCGCCGCAGCAACCGGTCCTGCAGGTCGGCGCGTTCCACCAGAAGCTGGTCGCGCTCCTCCATCACCGCTCCCAGAGCCGCCGCCACATTGATGGTTTGCACACTATCCCCGGCGGCTGGCGGTTCGTCATCCGTGGCGGTCGGTTTCGTCGGTTCCATAGCTCTACTCCAGTTTATGATTCGGGGGAAACGGCGTCGTTTCACGCAGCGGTATTCTGAAACGCCTGTCCCATGTGCAGGACGGCCGACATGGCCTTCTCGTAGTTCATGCGCATGGGGCCCACTACCGCAATCCGCGCGGACAGCCCTCCCGGCAGGGCCACGGCGATGCCCACCAGCGACAACTCGCGCATGATCGGGTGAGCATCGCTCAGCCCTACCTGCACACTGATCTCGCCTTGCGGCTGTTCGAGGAACCGGTCCAGCATTTCCAGAATGCGCTTCTTCTCCTCCAGCGCGTGGAACAGATCCCGCATCTTCTCCCGCGTCAGATGCAGGTCGAGTCCCAGCAGGTTGCCCGCGCCCTCCACGTGGAGCTCCGGCGACAGCTCGAATTCGAGCAGACCGTGCGAGCACAACATGGTCAACCGCTTCAGCACCGCGTCGTACAGAGCGCTTTCGTGCGCCAGCCGCTGGCTCAACTCGCGCCGCAGCTCCGAAAGGGTCCAGCCGGTGAAGTTCCGGTTGATGTAATTGCGGATGGATTCGAGTTCGCTGTCGCGCAGGGTTTCGTCCAACTCCACCACGCGGTTCCGCACCATACGATCCCCGGTGATCACCACCATCAGGACGCGGCGCTCGGCGAGGGCGATCAACTCAATCTGGTCCAGCGTCTGACTCAGCGTGGGAATCGCCGCGGCGATGCCAATCCCCCGCGTCATCTCCATGAGCATGTGCGAGGAACACTCGACACGCCGTTCCACCGTCCCGGCCTGGCCCAGTTCGCCCTGCAGCCGGTTCAGCTCCGCGGACAGCACCCGCGCCCGGGCCAGTGTTTGCACATAACTGCGGAACGCCTTCTCGGTGGGGACGCGGCCCGCCGAAGTGTGCGGCTGCATCAGATAACCGTCGTCGTAGAGGTCCGCCATGATGTTGCGCACCGACGCGGGACTGAGGCGCGAGGCCAGGTGGCGGGAGATCGTTCGCGAAGCCACCGGCTCGCCGGTCTCAATGTACTCCTGCACGATCATGCACAGGATGTCCAGATTCCGCGGCGCTCGCGTTGTTGTTCGACCCATAAATGGTCCTTTGTTATTCATTCTAAAGCAGTTCAACCACCCTGGTCAAGGCGTCGCCCGCAATCGTCTGGCAGCGCCCGCAAGAGAGTGCTAACAAAGGGCCAGCCGGTCCCCAGGTTCCGGCACCATGGCCGCGAGCGCGCGGATGCGCTCGCCCTGCTCGCGGCGGACCCTCCTCTGAATGTGCACCAGCGCAAGCCGAGTTATATTCTGATCGGCGGCCATGCGGACCACGCTGGGGAAATCTCCGTGAACCGGCGACGGCTCGAACGAATACGCTTCGTGGACCAGCAGATCCGCACCGGCGAACAGTGCCCGGCTTTCGCCGGTGAACTGGCCATCGCCGCTGCAGCAGAACTTCCCTCCCCCGGCCTCCACGCGGATGGCCAGGTTGGTCACGGAATGGCGTGTGGGAGCGAACGCGAACCTCATCCCTTCCCAGTCGACGCTCCGGCCAGGCAGCGCGTCCCGATACTCGATCGGGTATTGGAAGCGTGCCCGCAAACCAGGATAGCCGGCCTCCACGGAGTCGCGAATCTGCGCGAGCAGCGGAGGCTGACTCAGAATCACCAGCGGCTTTTTCCGGCCGTCTTCCCACATGCGGCCGAGCACGGCGGGCAGGCCAAAACAATGATCGGCGTGGGCGTGGCTGACGTAGATCAGATCGAGCGCATCAGGATCGGCCAGCGCGTTCCACAGCGGCGCGGGCGCGCTGTAGCCGCAATCGAGCAGGATGGTCTTCTCCTCCGCCCGCAACAGGAGAGACGTGTTCGTGTAGCGCTCGTCGAACGCCTCGCCGCAGCCGAGCACGGTGACTTCAGGGGCCATGCTGTCTACTGTCGCAACGCCGGCGAGAACAGCTTATGGAACCATCCGTGCACCGCGTGGATGCCGGCGTTCGGGAAGAACATGTACGGGCACTCGCCGGGGATCACGTGGATGCCGCGCTCGCGGCAGAACTCCACGGCCGCTGCGCTGACTGCGCCCGTGCCGCTGGCCCGGTACATCCACACCGAATCCACACCGCTGTCGGCGCAGTCGTGCACCACCGCGTCCGTGCGCTCGGCCGGAGTCATGATTAGAACGGCTTCGGGCCGCGGATCGATATCGCGAACCGACGCGAAGGAGCGCCGCCCTTCGATTTCCTCCGCCTTTGGGTTCACCGGGATGACATCGTACCCGCGCGCAACAAACTCTTTGAACAGTGCGCGGCTGAAGCCGGTTGGTTCCGTCGAAACACCGACGACGGCAATCCGCTTCCGCCCGAGAAAATCCGCGATCTCCTGACGAAGAGACATATGATAATGCGCGGGCAATGCCGCCTCCCGCAGCCGTTGTATCACAAAACCCTGCTATGTTGTGTTACGTACGGTGAAGAACTCAGCCATCCTGCTTATCGATTCGCCCGATCGCAAGGGGCTCGTGGCGATGATCTCGACGTTCCTGTACGACCACGGAGCGAACATCCTGCACGCGGACCAGCATCGCGACAACGAGGCCGGCCTGTTCTTCATGCGCATCGAGTGGGACCTCGACGGTTTCGCCCTCGACGACACGACCTTCCGTGCCGCCTTTGAACCGCTGGCAGCAGCGCTGGGCCTGCGCTGGCGCGTGGAGTACTCGCGGCAGCTTCCGCGAGTGGCCATCCTCGTCTCGAAATACCTGCACTGCCTCGCGGACCTGCTGCACCGCCAGCAATCGGGCGAACTGGCGTGTACCATCCCGGCGGTGATCGGCAATCACGAAGACGCCCGCGCGCTGGCCGGGTTCCACGGCATCCCTTTCCACCTGATCCCGGTGACGGCGGCGACCAGGCAGGAGTCGGAAGCGGAACAACTCGCCATTCTGGAACGGTGCGAGGTGGACCTCATCGTCCTCGCGCGCTACATGCAGGTGCTGTCCCCGGAGTTCGTCGCGCGCTACCCCGGTCGCATCATCAACGTCCACCATTCGTTTCTGCCGGCGTTCAGCGGCGCCCGGCCATACCAGGCGGCGTACCGGCGCGGCGTGAAACTGATTGGCGCAACCTCGCACTACGTTTCGGAGATTCTCGACGACGGCCCTATCATCGAACAGGACGTAACGCGCATCTCGCATCGCGACCAGCTTGACGATCTGGTGCAGAAGGGCCGCGACGTGGAACGGCTGGTGCTCTCGCGCGCGGTGCGCTGGCACCTGGACCGCCGCATCCTGCTGTATGAGAACAAGACCGTGATCTTCGATTGATCAGACCTTCGCGGGCCGTTAACAGCCCGGGGCAAAACTCTCGAACAACTGCTTGCTTCGGCACCAGGCCGCGACGGTCACGGAGCGGATGTTGCCACGGGGTGCTAACGCAAGCTGCCCTCGCTTCGTCCATTTGTCAGAGACACCAGAGCGTGCTGTTATGCTGACGAATGAACTTGTGCTTCCACGCCTGGCGCTGGCAGGGGCGCGGCCAGTCGAAGCGCGTTCCCGCAGCATGACTGTTCCCTCGGACGAGGATCTGGTCGTCTCCGCGCAGAATGGCGACCGCGAGGCGTTCAGCCGCCTCTACGCCGGCTTCGCACCAATGGTTCACGGCATCCTGCTCGCCCGCGTGCCGCGCGACGAAGTGGACGACCTGCTGCAGGACGTGTTCGTCAGGGCCATGAAACGTCTGCGCAGCCTGCGCGATCCGCGCGCGTTTGGCGCGTGGCTGGCCACCGTGACGCGCAATCGCGCCACCGATTACCACCGCGCGCCGCATGGTTCGAAACTGCCCGACCAGATCCCCTCGCCCCGGCCCGTCGAGACCGAGGCATGGTTCGTCCTGCAGGCCATCCGCAACCTCCCGGAGGCCTACCGGGACACGCTGATGTTGCGGCTGGTGGAGGGCATGAGTGGTCCGGAGATCTCCGCGCGCACCGGGCTGACTCAGGGCTCGGTGCGCGTGAACTTGCACCGCGGAATGGCCATGCTCCGCGAGGCGCTGGCGAAGAAGGTTGTATGAGCGAGCACGACAACGGTTATTTGTGGGATAAGTCGGGCCCGGTGGATCCGGAAATCCAGCGGCTGGAACTCCTGCTGGAGCCGTACCGGTGCCGGGGCGTGCCACGGCTCCCGCTGCCATCGCACGTCGGACTGCTGCGGGTCTCGCTCCTGCCTCGTCTGGTCCTTGCCGGAGCGGCAGCCGTCGTAGTCATGGCCGTCGCCTGGTTCGTGCTGCGCGGCATGTCGCCGGACACGTGGACCATAGCGGTGCTGTCCGGCGAAGCGCGCGTGGGCAGCCTTCCCGTCTCCGGTTCCGCCAGGCTGCGGGCCGGGCAGGTGTTCGAGACGGAGGCGGGCGCGCTGGCCAGCATTCGCATGCCCCGCGTGGGCTGGCTCGACGTCGAACCCAACACGGCGCTCCGGCTGATCGCGTCGGGCCGGAACCAGCAGCGGTTGAGTCTGCTGCGCGGCACCATCCACGCGCACGTCTCGTCGCCGCCGCGCGTCTTCATTGTGGACACGCCTTCGGCGGTGGCGACGGATCTCGGCTGCGCCTACACGCTCCACGTGGACCGTTCCGGCGACGGCACGCTGCGGGTCACGCACGGCTGGATCGAGTTCGAGTGGAAGGGCCGCGACTCGCTGGTGCCCGCCGGCGCCATGGCGGTGACCAGAGCCGGCGCGGGACCGGGCACGCCGTTCTTCGAAGATTCCAGCGAGGCGTTCCGGCTGGCGCTGTCGGCGTACGATTTCCCGCCGGATGCACAGGCGCGCTCCCGCGCGCTAGCCACCGTGCTGAGCGAAGCGAGTCCGCACGACGCGGTGAGTCTGCTGAATCTGGTTCGCAACGCGCCGGATGCCGACCGCGGCGCCGTTTACGACGCGCTGGCTAAGCTGGTCCCGCCGCCACCGCGCGCCAGTCGCAAGGCCGCCATCGCCGGCGACCCGAGCGCGCTGGACCCGTGGTGGCAGGCTGTTGGCATCGGGCATCCGCCGGGGCCTTAGCCCGACTTTCGCAGTTGAGAGGGTGAGCGAGCCCGAACCCCTTTGTTTTCAGCAAAAGGGTTCCAAAGGTCTGCACTACATTTTCAGTGCGGGCGCGGCTTCAGCAGAGCGGGCGGCAA
>Ga0326727_10003471_pt1 | contig 50286 bp, 44 predicted proteins | sample MB2enrmetagenome_FD_207643 | JGI IMG/M metagenome (GOLD analysis project Ga0326727, IMG submission 207643) | Lab enriched peat soil microbial communities from McLean, Ithaca, NY, United States - MB29MY | ecosystem: Environmental > Terrestrial > Soil > Wetlands > Peat | place: USA: New York... | reverse complement strand
CATTCTCCACGGCCGCAGCCTAAATCCAGAGCTCGGCAGTCATCATAAATATTCAGAAGCGGCCGTACAAAAGGCACATAAACATTCAGACGCTGCTTAATCAGCTCCCGGGAGCCACGGTAGAGATCTTCGAATGCTCGATAAAATCCATTATCCATCCGCGTTACTCCTTCACGAAACTCATGATATATGGCATTTCATAATTGTAATTTTTCCAATTTTTGCTACGCTCAGGACTCGTTCTTTGTGGTAGACGTGATTGGGCGTGGAATAAAATCCCTTTCAACGCCTCTTGCCTGACGCGAGCTGAGTGTTTCATGGGGAGGTCAGCCCGTCCGGCCTTCAACTTCTTGGCCAATGAGGTGCGCTGCATTGCGCCTTTGTAATATCTCACTAGCTTTTCGGCGAGTAATTCGTCGCGCAAGATCACCACTGGCGGAAAATCGGCCTCCTTTCGCACCTTATTGACTGCATACAGGCCTTCTGTCGTGTAACTGGGCCGTGCGAATGCTTCCGCCGCCCATTGCACGAAATATCGCTCGAGCGCCTTGGAAGCCGTCAAGCCAATCGGCCCGTTGGTCCCGATATACTTGATCGCGCGCAGGACCGCCTTCAGCAAGGGGGCATGGACCAGCATGGGTTCGTCATCCGTTATGGGGTTGAATAGGATCATGGGAGAAGTGTGATTGATCTGCACCGACATGCCACCCCCCGTAATTGGCAACAATCTGTCAGCTCCATCTGCAACGCCGTCATTCCGAGCCCAGTCCATATTGGACTATAACCAGTTCATCACCACGCCGCGCCATCTTCCCTTGATGCCAAGGCCCGCCACGCCATGCACAATCTGCGCTGGCCGCTCTAAGTGCCGGATTTCCCGGCGCGGCGGCACGCGGAACTGTGCCAAACCGTTTAGCGAGCGATACGGCACAAATAGGTCCGGGATCGCAATGACGTCCCTGCTGCTGATCTGCTGGTTGCCGCAGCGCGCAGCCGGGCGGACGGCGAAATGATCATAATGATCCTGTCGGCGTGGTTCATCGCCCCTTTCGTGGTCCCCGCCCTGTCTGAGCAGAAAGGTGTCACCGGAGCGGGTGGCATCATCCGATTCTGACGCCGGCGCGGCTGGTTCATGCATGGCCTCACCCTGGCGCCGGTCGCCTTGGTTCATGTCCTGTGCCTGAAGCCGGACCAGCGGGTTTTAGATCGCCGGGCCAAACTGGCGAGGCCGTGGCCGGAGTGTCCAGTGTGCTTCAGCCAGCGTCACCCTGCCGCCACGATCTGTGCCCATTGCCTCACGCCGCTGAAGGTGGTGACGCATGGTTGAGGAGGCCGATCTTATAGCGCAGCCCGAACCGGACAGGCGGCGATGGTACCGGCTGCCCGATGCTTCGTGTTGGGCCGTTCAACCGGGTGAAGAAGCCACGCTCCCGCCCCGCGTCCGAAGGGAGCAGGCGCGCAGGTTGTTGTGGAAGGCGAGGCATGTGGGGCCGAAAGAAGCTGATGTGGCGACCTAGAAGAATCGTTGAAGGGCCGTCCCCCCGTGGAGTAAGGGACCATTTAAATGCTGAGGGTGGCCACACGGTTTGTGAAGCCCGAGTGCGCGCTCCCGGTTGGCACGCCCTTGGTATGGCATCCGGGCCTTGGTCCCCAGCACCACCACTTCATATCGCGCATGAGGGCAGCCATTCTGACGTGACATCCAGTCCCGTGTAGTCCTGCCGCTCTGTGCCGGGGGCACCGTACCTGCTGATACCCGGCCTTCTCACCCCCGATCCTCCCCCATATCACCGCCATCGGCTAAAACGTGGGCTGTTTTATTTGATTGCCAAACAACCCAAGAGAATCAATGCTCTTTGGGGGAGCCCAACCTCCACCTCGCCCCAACGTGCGGCAGTGGCTTTTGCGTATCAGTCTGGTGGCTTTGTGCCAGGTTAAGCCACGGTTAATGCATTAATGCCGACATACCAGACTGATATCACTAAAAGTTTACATTTTGGCCTCGACATAAAATTCCGACATTGCAACAGATTAATACCGTAAAAACAATTGACTATTTTACAATATTACGAAAATTTTGCCAGCCAATTCCGGCGCCGGATGCTGACAGAATTATTGACTAAACTAACAAAGAATAGGACAAAGACATTACGCAACTTTACATAGCGTTCATCAACAGGAGACTCACGAAATGCTCACCACCGTCATCCGCGCCTCCCTGCAGAAGTTTAATGTCGACCGTCGCGCCGTGACCGCCATTGAGTACGCCCTGATCGCTGCTCTGATCGCCGTGGTCATCATCGCTGCCGTCACCAGCCTCGGCGCGAACGTTTCCAAGACCTTCAACACCGTCGCCAGCGAGCTCTAAGCCCGCAGCGTTCGGCCTCAGGGCAGGTGGCAGCCGCAAGCTCGCCACCAGCATTGGGAACGCTATAAAAAAGACCGCCACCAGAAATGGTGGCGGTTTTTTTTATGTGAAAGCTCCAACCGGAGCACCGAGAAGCGGCATCACAGCGCGGCGGCGACGCGCTCGATCACCCCACTCCAGTCATAGGGGCGCTGCTGGCGGAAAATCCTGATCGACGGATACCAGGGGCTGTCCTCGCGGTTCAGCAGCCAGCGCCAATCTGGCGCGAAGGGAAGCACCAGCGAGGACGGCACGCCGCTCGCCCCAGCCACATGCGCGACCGAGGTATCGATCGTCACCAGTCGGTTCACGCTTTGCAGAATCGCCATGGTGTCGAGGAAATCACCAATCTCCGGGCCAAGATTCACCAAAGCCGCACGGCCGTAATAGCCACCCACCTGGGCGATGGAATCGCCCTTCTGCACGGTGATGATGGCGATGTCCTCACGCGCGAAGAGCGGCGCGAATTGCGCCAGCTTCAGCGTGCGCTTCTTGTCGTTCTTGTGCGTTGGCCGCCCGGCCCATACCAGGGCGATGCGATTTTTGCCCTTCGGCACCAAGCGGTCCAGCTTTTCGGCCCATTCCCGCACCAGTTCTGGCGCCGGCTTCAGGTAGCCCGAGGGCGGCACGTTGTCAGTGCCGATCCCAGCCAGACGCGGCAGGCCCGAGAGCGGGATATAGGCCTCGTAATCGCCGGTATCCTCCCAGCGCGTGACGATCTTGCCGATGCCGGGGATCTGCCGGAGAATCGGCGTCAGTTCGCCCGAGCAGGCCAGCACCGGCTGCGGGCAGAGCAGCGCCGCCCAGGGTATCAGCCGCCCGAACTGGATGCAGTCGCCAAAGCCCTGGTCGCCGATGATCAGCAGCTTGCCCGGCGCCAGCGGCTTGCCGTCCCATTGCGGCTTGTCGGTTTTCGGCAGCATGCCCTCGGCCTGCTTGAGCTTGAAGCGCCATTCATAGCTCTCCCAGCCTTCCTGCATTTTTCCAGCCAGCAGCAGTGCCTCGGCCCTCTCGAAATGCGCCTCGGCATAATTCGGGTCCAGCGCGATCGCCTGCTCGGAGACGCGCACGGACTCGTCCAATTCCAGCCGCTCGTAATGGATCAGCGCCAAATTAAAATAAGCACGCGAATCGTTCGGCGCCAGCTCCACCGCCCGCTTGCCCGCGCGCAGCGCGTCATCCAGCCGCCCGGCGCCGCGATACACCTCGCACATGTTGCGCGGGTACAGCGCCACATCCGGGGCAATCGCCTCGGCCTTCTCCATGCGTTCGATCGCCTGGCCAGTCCGCCCGTTACGGTAGGCGACAATGCCGGCCAAATGCAGAATATGCGGGTGCTCGGGCATGGCCGCGAGCATCCGGTTGGCAAGATCGTCCGCCTCAGCGAGCTTATTCTCCTGTTCCAGCCGGGCCAGCTTCTCCAGCGCCTCGGACAGTGGAACGACCTGCTTGCCAGCTTCCTGCGTGCCGCTCATGGCGCAGCCTCCCCGTCCTCATAGCCCAGCGCCCTTATCCAGGGGGCCAGCTCTTCGCGCACATCGTCGAACAGATGCGGCATCTCGGCCAGATACGCCCGGTGCCGGAATGCCGCGCGGCCATGCACCGGCTCACGCGCGGCCAGATGCGCGGGCTGCGGATCGGGCAGCGGCGCCGCATTCGCCCGCAGCGCGGCCTTCTTCGGCACCGGGGTGCCCGCGCCGATGAACTCCAGCACCTCGCGCAGTACCGCCTGCGGGTCCTGCACCAGCGCCTCGTAGCGCACCGGCATATAACGCAAAGTTAGCTGGCCGCGGTAATGGCTGATCATCCCGGCCTGCAGCGCAAAATATTTCGCCAGTGCCGGCACGCTTGCCTGGGCATTGCCCTCCAGCCGCCGGTCCTGGGCGAAATTTGACAGCATCAGGTCATAGGGGTGGCGCAGCACATGGATGACCGGCGCCTCCGGGTAGAGCAGCTTGATCAGCCCGAGATGCCAGAAATTGCTGGCCGCGCGGTCGGTGATGAAGTTTACACCCGGCCGCAGCAGACCCAGCTTTTCCCTCTTGCTCTCGTACACGGCGCGCAGCCGGTCCGGCAGTTCCACGGCATCCCCGGCAAGGAAGCTGTCCAGCGCCTCCGGATAGGCCGCAACGCCGCCAGCGAGTCTCGCCGCCTCGTCCGCAAGCCCGGCCACCGGGGAGGCTTCATTACCGGCAGCGAAACCGGGCACTTGTGCCAAGAGCTGCTCCAGCAGGCTGCTGCCCGAGCGCGGAAACCCGAGCAGGAACACCGGTGTGAACGCACCTGCCCCGGCGCGCGGCAATGGCTGCACGCGGTCAGCGGTGAAATAAGCCTTGTAGGCCCTGGCTCGGGCTTCCAGCGATTCAGCCTCGTAGGCGAGGCCGTTGCGCTCGCGCTGGATGCGGCGCGCCGTGGCAAGCGCGGTCACCGCCTCCTGCCGGCGGTCCAGCTTCACCATGGCCTGACCCAGCGCCAGCATCTCCACCGGCAGCAGATGTTCCGGCGCGCCGAGCCGGTCCAGCGCCGCCTGCGGCTGGTTCATGGCCAGGTCCGCCATCACCCGCAACAGGCGCAGCGTGCGGTCGTCCGGCCAGCGGGCCAGCGCGCCGTCGAGCAGCGCCACCGCTTTTTCCCGGTTGCCGCGCCCGAACTCAACCTGGGCGAAGCCGCCCATGCCGCGCCGATTCTCCGATTCCGGTGGGAGCACCTTCGCGTACAGCGCGGCGGCCTCATCCAGCCGCCCCTGCTGGCGCAAATTCCAGGCGAGGTTCGCCAGTGCCAGCGCATCCTCCCGTCCCAGCAGCTTCAATGCGCGGCGGTAATGGTATTCGCCCGCGGCGAAATTCCCCGTCTCGGTCAGCACCACGCCCAACATGTGCTGGGTCGAGGCATCCTTTGGCCCCGCCTTCAGTGCCTCCATGGCAGGGCGCAGCGCCTCGGCATGGCGCCCCTGTCCCACCAGATACTGCGCGAATCGCGCATTGGCGGAGGCGCGTTCCGAAGCCGCACCGGGCAGCGCCGCAAGCCGCGCACTCAGCACTTCCGCCGCGCTGTTGCGCTGCTGCCCCTTGCGGATCTCGAACAGCACGCGCAACGCCTGCCGGTGGTTCGGCGCGAGGTCGAGGATCTTCAAGCTCAGCGCCTCGGCCTCGGCGTATTTCTTCTCGTTGAACAGCCGGGTTGCGTCATTGCCCTGCGGGTCGAGCAAAGCGATGCTCTCGGCCTCGGCCGGAACCACCGTCGGCATGGCGCAACAGCGCACGGCCCGCAAACCGCTTCCGCACGGGCACAAGCCGTTCGCCATTTGTACCGTCACCGCCTCATACCCATTCCTTGCGTGCGGGCATGTTTACAGTCTTTCTTCGCCCAGGCAACGCGCCAGGGCTTCAAGATTTTGCGAGTCATTCGCATAACACGATGATTCTCTTGACGTTTTGATCACCAAAGACCAGATGACGCGGGGAATTAAGGAGAGATCCATGCGTGATTTTTCACAGCTGAGCGAGCGCGAAGTCCTGGCTCTTGCCATTGGCGCCGAGGAAGAGGATGGCCGCATCTATCTCGACCTCGCGGAACGCCTGCGCGAGGAATACCCCGCCTCGGCCAAGGTGTTCACCGAGATGGCCGCCCAGGAATCGGAGCATCGCCACAAGCTGCTCGACCTCTACCGCGAGAAATTCGGCGAACACATCCCACTTATCCGCCGCCAGGACGTGCGAGGCTTCCTCGCCCGCAAGCCGGTGTGGCAGTTCCCCAGCCCGAGCATCAACGAGATCCGCGACCTCGCCGAGAGCATGGAAGTCGAGACCCAGCGCTTCTACCGCCTCGCCGCCTCACGGACGACGGACGTCTCGATCCGCAAGCTGCTCGGCGACCTCGCCGATGCCGAGGCGGAGCACGAACAGCGGGCCGAGGCGATTTCGGCCAAGAACCTGCCCGATGCCGTACGCCACGAGGAGGACGAGCACGCCAAGCGCATGTTCCTGCTGCAATTCATTCAGCCTGGGCTCGTGGGGCTCATGGATGGCTCCGTCTCCACCCTGGCGCCGATCTTCGCCGCCGCCTTCACTACCCATAACCCGTTCTCCGCCTTCCTGGTGGGTGCTGCGGCCTCACTCGGCGCAGGCATCTCGATGGGCTTCGCCGAGGCGCTCTCCGATGACGGTTCGCTCACGGGGCGCGGCACGCCCTATATGCGCGGTCTCATCACCGGGCTGATGACGACGCTGGGCGGGCTCGGCCATACCCTGCCCTTCCTCATCCCCAATTTTCATCTGGCGCTCATCGTCGCCATCTGCGTCGTGGCCGTGGAGCTTTCAGTGATTTCCTGGATCCGCTGGCGCTATATGGACACCTCGCCCGTCCGGGCCACGCTGCAAGTGGCGCTCGGCGGTGCGCTTGTCTTTGCTACCGGCGTGCTGATCGGCGCGGGTTAGGCTCCGGCGGTCAGACCGCGCCTGTCAGCCAAAGCTCCGCATCCCGCCGCAACGCCGCCTCGCCTTCCGTGCCTACCTCTATGATGGGCATCGCCAGGGCGTGGCCGTTGCGCACAAGTCCCCCTGCCAGATGGCGGCAAGCGGGTGGAAAACGGTGGAAACCGGCCAACCAGTAGACCAGCGGAAAAAGTGGCGACGGCGCGACAGGGTCGATGCGGTCCTTCTCATACACTCCCGTACGGCAGGCGACGCGCCAGACGCCGTCATCGCGGCGCTCGAACCGGTCAAAGAAGCGCAAATAGCTGGTCACGTCCACCTCCAGCGGGCCAATTTTAGCGCGGGCCAGGATGATGACGTCGGTGTCACTGAGGGCGCGGCTGCCGGAAACCGTGACCCGGGGAACGCCGATGAGGTGCTTTGAGACAGCGGCGCCCGCCGCCGCGGACATCTGCGCCGATCCCTCGATGAACCCTGCCACCGGGCCTCGATACCACGTCACGGCGATCTGCGCGTCAGGGTGGAAGAGGTTGCGCAGCTCGTCCCACCGCCCCTGGTCGCGGAAGGCAAAGCTGGCAACATTCCGGGAAATGGCAAGGCTGTCGGCGCCGGCATCCTCGGTTTGGGGCACGGCTTTTGGCTCCTGAATTTAGGCCCCACGAACTGGGATGTTATTCTGCTCGCGCGCGTAGGTGATAATGGAGAGATAGGTCATCGGCTTGACCAGCAGCTTCTCCGGCCCGTGCGGCGCGGCGGAGTCGAACAGCAGCGCATCGCCCGGCGTGAGGTGGTAGGACTGTTCGCCGTGGCGGTACACCACCTCGCCGGTGAGCATGTAGATGAACTCCGTGCCCTCATGCTGGAAGGCCGGATACGGCACCGCCTCCTTGGACAGGCTGATCAGATACGGCTCGACCACGACATCGCCGCCCAGCGCGTGGCCGAGCAGCGAGTACTGATGCCCCGCCTTGGAGCCGCGCCGCTCGATCACCACGCCGGTTCCGGCCTTCACGAAGGAGCAATCACGCTTTTCCTCGAAGGTCGAGAAAAAGGTGGTAATCGGCACGTTGAGCGCGTTGGCCAGCGACTGCAGCGAGGCGAGCGACGGCGAGATCTGCCCGTTCTCGATCTTCGAGAGCATGCCGCCGGAAAGCCCGGCCGCCGCCGCCAGTTCCGAAACCGTAATGCCCACGCGGCGGCGCAACAGGCGCACCTGCACGCCAATCGCCTGCTCCAGCGTCAGGTCGGAAACCCCGGCGGCGCTGCTGCCCGTGTTGAATGGCTCGGCAATCTGCTCGGGCAGTCCGGCCTCTGCCAGCGCTTCCGGCAACGAGGCCTTGATCAGTCGAGCCTTCTCCTGCACCGGCCTTCTCTGCGCGCGCTCCACCATTACCTTACCCCTCCGTCACGAAATCCTATGACGCGAGCGTAGAAAAGGCCAGCCTTGTTTACAAATCAAGGACGAAGCGGTGACCGTCACATGACGCCCGGCACTCTTCGTCAGTGCGCGGCTTCCAGCCGCTTGGCAGCGGTGAGCGTGTTGCGCAGCAGGCAGGCAATCGTCATCGGGCCGACACCGCCCGGAACCGGGGTGATCTTGCCCGCGACCGGCGCTGCTTCGTCATAGGCCACATCGCCCACCAGCTTGGTCTTGGCCTCGCCCGCCGGCACGCGGTTGATGCCCACATCGATGACCACCGCACCGGGCTTGACCCAATCGCCCTTCACCATCTCCGGGCGGCCTACGGCAGCCACCAGAATATCCGCCGTGCGGCACAAAGCCGGCAGATCGCGGGTCTTGGAATGCGCCATGGTCACGGTGCAGTTCTGTTGCAGCAGCAGCTGCGCCACCGGCTTGCCCACCAGGTTCGAACGGCCGATGACCACGGCGTGCAGCCCAGTCATGTCGGGGATGTTGTCCTGCAACAGCAGCAGGCAGCCCAGCGGCGTGCAGGGGATCAGCCCCTCGGCACCCGAGGCCAGCCGCCCGGCATTCACCACGGTTAGCCCGTCCACATCCTTCTCCGGTGAAATGGCGGCGATCACCGCCTCGGTGTTTAGGTGCTTCGGCAGCGGCAACTGCACCAGTATGCCATGCACCGCCGGATCCTCGTTGAGCTGATGCACCAGGGCGAGCAGATGCAGCTGCGTGGTGTCCGCCGGCAGGCGGTGCTCGAAGGAGCGCATTCCTACCTCCACGGTTTGCTTCGCCTTGTTCGCCACATAGACTTTCGAGGCCGGGTCATCGCCCACCAGCACCACGGCCAAGCCGGGCTTGTAGGGAAGAGTCGCGACTTCCGCGGCGATTTCGGCGCGGAGCTTTGTGGCGAAAGCCTTGCCGTCGATAATCTGAATCAAAGTCTCAGTATCCCTGAACCTGCCCCGCCCGCCGCGGGGGTGATTGATAATAATAAGCGGCGCCAGCTTAAGGCCGGGCGCCCGACATAGCCACCCGAGCCTTTAGCTCGCGAACACTACCGTCTTTTTCCCGTTCGGGATCACCCGGTCCTCCAGATGATATCTCACCGCCCGCGCCAGCACCCGGCGCTCGATATCGCGGCCTTTACGCACAAGGTCATCCGGCGTGTCAGCATGGGTGATGCGTTCCACATCCTGCTCGATGATCGGGCCTTCATCGAGGTCCGAGGTCACGTAATGCGCCGTGGCACCGATCAGCTTCACGCCCCGCCCATGCGCCTGATGGTACGGCTTGGCGCCCTTGAAGCCGGGCAGGAAGGAATGGTGGATGTTGATGCAGCGGCCAGAAAGCTTCTGAGCCAGCGCGTCGGAGAGCACCTGCATGTAGCGCGCCAGAACCACGAGGTCGGATTTCGTCTCCTTCACCAGTGCCCAGATCTGCGCCTCCTGCTCCATCTTGGTGTCCTTGGTGATGGGCAGATGGTGGAAGGGAACCCCGCCGAAATCCAGCCCGTTAAAGGCCTCGCGCGGGTGGTTGGAGACGATGGCGGTCGGCGTCATCTCCAGCTCGCCGATGCGCCAGCGGTACAGCAGATCCGCCAGACAGTGGTCGAATTTCGAGACCATGAGCAGCACGCGCCGCGGCGTGGCATGATCGGAAACCTTCCACTTCATCTTGAAATCATCCGCGATGCCGCCGAAGCCATCGCGCAACGCCTCGATGTTCTTGCCGCCCAGCAGGTCGAAGGCAATACGGGCGAAGAACTTGCCGGTCTCGGCATCGTCGAACTGCTGCGCCTCGCGGATATCCCCGCCATGCTCGAACAGATAGGTGGAAACGGCAGAGACAATGCCGGGGCGGTTGAGGCAGGAAAGCGTAAGTACGTACTGGGCTTTGGACATGGGGCTGAGTATCCTAGGCAAAAGTTGAGAGGGTGATACAGCGCGCGCCGCGCCGCCCTCAACCTCGGCCAGAAGAAAATTCCGCAGCCGCCTCCCCCAGCGCATGTTGCAGCGCCACCGCAAAGCTGCGGAAACAGGCCAGAATATAGGCGTCACCCTCGCGCCAGACCCGCACGCCGATATGCGCGGCGGTGGTGATGGCCACGTCATCCGGGGCGAAACGCTCGATATCGATGGGCAGCAGCTTCTTCAGAATATCCACCGCGTGCGGGCCGGTAACGGCGAAGCTGAACAGCCCGTCCGACTGGTCGGTGACCGCCGCACTGGTTTGGGCAGCGAGTTCGGCGGCGCTGGTATCGAGAAACAGCCAGGAATTCGGGCCGTTCCACAGGATATTGCCCCGGCGCTTGCCAGCCCCCGGCAACTCCAACCCCAGCTTCTTGCGGCTGGCCAGGCTGGCGATGCTGCGGATGGGCAGCGGGCTGACATGCGCCGTGGCCGCCAGCGCGGGTAGTGAAACATCAAGCATGCAGGCGGCTCCCGGATGGATCGTAATGCACGGGGTTGACGATCTCGGCCAGCGTGTCTCCGTTACGCACCGGATCGTACACGCGGATCTGTTCCCCGATGCGCGCCGGGCCATTGGCCAGCAGCGCCAGGGCAATGGGCCCGAGCGACGGCGAGCGCGCCGCGGACGCGATGTGCCCCTGGTCGTTGGCAGCTACTGCTTCCGCCCCCAACGGCAACAGATGGCTGCCCGCGCGCAGCACCGTCAAGCCATCCACCGGCTTCAGCCCGACCAGGGTGGGGCGAGAGGCTTCGGTGAGTGCCGGGCGTGCAGCCAGGGCACGGCCAATGAAGTCCTTCTTCTTCGAGAGCAGCTTGTGCAGCCCCAGGTCATGCGCCGTGGTCTGGCCGTTCAACTCCGGGCCGGCCGCATGGCCCTTCTCGATGCGCATGATCCCCAGCGCCTCGGTGCCATAAGGCACTATGCCGAATTCCGCGCCCGCCTCCATCAGCTTTTCCGCCAGGGCATTGCCGTAGCGTGCGGGTACCGCAATCTCGTAAGCCAGCTCGCCGGAGAAGGAGATGCGGAACAGCCGCGCCGCGGTGCCACCGCAAACAGTTAGCTCCGCACAGCCCATGTAGGGGAAGGCCTCGTTGGAAATATCGAAGGGCGCGTCGACGAGCTTGGCCAGCGTGGCGCGAGAATCCGGCCCCGCCACGGCGATCTGCGCCCATTGGTCAGTAACGGAAATGAACGACACATCCAACTCCGGCCACAGCACTTGGGAACAGAATTCCAGATGCTGCATCACCTTCGCCGCATTGGCGGTGGTTGTGGTCATCACGAAATGCTGCTCGCCCAGCCGCGCGGTAGTGCCGTCATCCATCACGAACCCATCCTCGCGCAGCATCAGCCCATAGCGCACGCGCCCCACGGCGAGGTTGGTCCAGCTATTGGTGTAGACGCATTCGAGGAACTTCGCGGCGTCCGGTCCCTGGATGTCGATCTTGCCCAGCGTCGTCACGTCGCAGATGCCGACATGGTTGCGCACCGTGTTTACCTCGCGCTGCGCGGCTGCCAGCCAGTCCTCGCCGGGGCGCGGATAATATTGCGCGCGCAGCCACAGCCCGGTTTCCACGAACACCGCGCCTTGCGCCTGGGAGAATTCATGCGTGGGGGCAAGGCGCGTGGGCTTGAAATGCTTGCCCTTATGCGGCCCAGCCAGCGCACCCAGTGCCACCGGCGTGTAGGGCGGGCGGAAGCGCGTGGTGCCGGTCTCGGGGATCGGCTTGCCGGTAACTTCGGTAAGTATCGCCAGCGCGTTGACATTCGCGGTTTTGCCCTGGTCCGTCGCCATGCCCAGCGTGGTGTAGCGCTTCACATGCTCGACCGAGGAGAACCCTTCCTGATGCGCGAGCTTGATATCCTTCAGCGTCACGTCGTTCTGGAAATCCACGAAGGATTTGCCGGGGTAAGCGCCTACATGCCAGCAGGGCTTGATGTTGATATTGATCCCCTGCCCCGCCGCCTTGCCGACAACCTCCATGCCCGGCGGCAGCTTGCCGGGAACAAAGGTGTACAGCGCATCGTCCCAGACCGGCTTGCCGTCGAAATGCGAGGTCAGCGCGATATTCGGGTTGAACCCGCCGGAAGTGGCGACCAGGTCGCACGGCAGGCGCAGAGTGGTGCCGCCATGCAGACGGATTTCCGCGCCCTTCACGCTCTGGCAACCAAGCGCGCGGGTGATAACAGCGCCTGCGAACACCGGCGCCCCCGCCTCGCGCGCAAGCTGATACACGAGATCGGAACTCTTCTCGCGGGAATCCACCACGCTGGAAATCGCCAGCCCCGCACTGACTACAACCGGAATCAGTCCGGCCGCGTCATCGTTGTTGAGGAACAGCACGACATTGCGCCCCGGCGCCACGCCGTAGCGGGTGATATACGTCGCCACCGCGCCCGCCAGCATCACGCCGGGCTTATCGTTGTGGCCGAACACCATCGGCCGTTCCAGCGCGCCCGTGGCCAGAATACAGCGCCCGGCGATGATCTTGGTCAGGCGCTGGCGGGGGGCGGAAGAAACCGGCAGATGATCCGTGAGCCGCTCCAGCGCCGCATAGGTGCCGCCATCATACACGGCAAACACCGTGGTGCGCGGCAGAAATTTTACCCTATCCGGCAAGTCCACCGGCGCCAACGGGGCATTTTCATCGCACAAAACCACGCGAACGCCGGACGCCGCAGCCTCCCGCGCCGCGCGCATGCCATCCGCCCCCGCGCCGATCACCAGCACGTCGCAGAATTCCGTGGTCTTTTCGTAGGAATCCGGGTCCGGCAGCCCCGCATTTCGGCCAAGCCCGGCAGCGCGGCGGATCATCGGCTCGTAGAATTTTTCCCAGAACTTCGCCGGCCACATGAAGGTCTTGTAATAGAACCCGGCGGCGAAAAACGGCGAGAATAGGTCGTTGACCGCCAGCGCGTCAAACTTCAGCGAGGGGAAGCGGTTCTGGCTGCTCGCCTCCAGCCCGTTATAGATCTCCGCCATGGTGGCGCGGGTATTCGGCTCCCGATGCGCACCTGTCCGCAGCTCCACCAGAGCGTTCGGCTCCTCGGACCCGGCCGAGAGAATTCCGCGCGGGCGATGATATTTGAAGCTGCGGCCTACAATTTTCACGCCGTTGGCCAGCAGGGCGGAGGCCAGCGTGTCCCCCGCATAGCCCTGGTAGTTCTTGCCGTCGAACCTGAAGTTGACCGGTTTGGCGCGGTCGATCAACCCGCCCGTGGCGGTCCGGAACCCGCTCATGGCAGCTCCACCTTCAGAATTTCATGCGTGGAGACATCGCGCGTCACCACCAGCCAGGCATGGCAGCCGGTACTGTGGTACCAATATTCCTTGCGCGGGCCTTTGAGATTGTCACGCATATACACGTAATCAGTCCATTCCTTGGTGGGCGCGGCGCCGCCGTCTTTCGGGCGGGTCACCTCGGCATCCTGAGTGTAGAGGAATTCTTCTACGCCACGGGGGCCGCAATGGGGACAGGGGATGCGCATCAGTGCAGATTCGGCTGCGCGCCGACTCCCTTTTCATCGATCAGCTTGCCTTCGGCGAAACGGTCCAGCCGGTACGCCGCCGCCACCTCGTGCGGGGCCTCGCGCGCGATGAGATGGGCGAAGCAATGCCCCATGGCCGGCACGGCCTTGAACCCGCCATAGCACCAGCCGGCATTGAGGAAGAGGTTCTTCACCGGCGCGAAGTCGATGATCGGCGAGCCATCCATGGTCATATCCATGATCCCGCCCCAAGAGCGCAGCAGCCGCGCCCGGCCGATCATCGGCACCAGCGCCACGCCGCCCTCACACACATCCTCCACCGTCGGCAGATTGCCGCGCGCAGCGTAGGAGTTGTAGCCGTCGATATCCCCGCCGAACACCAAACCGCCTTTATCAGACTGCGAGATATAGAAATGCCCGGCGCCGAAGGTGATCACGTTGTCGATCAGCGGTTTCAGCCCCTCGGTCACGAAGGCCTGCAGCGCATGGCTCTCTATTGGCAGGCGGAACCCGGCCATGTTGGCGAGCAGCGAGGACGATCCCGCCACCGCGATACCGATTTTGCCAGCGCCGATGCGCCCACGCGTCGTCTCCACCCCAGTAACAGCGCCATTCTCCTGGATGATCCCCGTGACTTCGCAATTCTCGATAATATCCACACCGCGCCGATCCGCCGCGCGGGCATAGCCCCAGGCCACGGCATCATGCCGCACCGTGCCGCCGCGCCGCTGCACCAGCGCTCCCTGCACCGGGAAGCGCGCGTTGTCGTAATCCAGATACGGAATCTCGCGCCGCAACTGCTCCCGGTCCAGCAGCTCCGCATCCACGCCGTGCAGCCGCATGGCGTTGCCGCGCCGGGCGAAGGCGTCGCGCTGCGCGTCCGAATGGTAGATATTGAACACCCCGCGCTGGCTGACCATGGCGTTGTAGTTGATGTCCTGCTCCAGCCCTTCCCACAGCTTCATGGAGAGTTCGTAGAACGGGATATTCCCCGGCAGCCCGTAATTGGAGCGGATGATGGTGGTGTTGCGGCCGATACTGCCGTTGCCGAGCCAGCCTTTCTCCAGCACGGCGATTCGCCCGACATTGTGGTTCTTCGCCAGATAATAGGCGGTGGACAAGCCGCCGCCGCCGCCGCCGATGATCACCACATCGTATTGCGGGGCGGGTTCGGCCTTACGCCATGCCGGCGCCCAGCCCGCGTGGCCGCGCAAGGCTTCTCGGATGACGGAAACGGCAGAGTAACGCATTGGCAAAATAAATTCCTGTGGATTAAACGATGTTATGCACAGGAATTTTTTGCTGTCAAACCTCCAAATACCCCGGACAAAACTCCAGCGCCCGCCCGCCCTCGTGGCTGACATAGCCGCGCGGCGCGGACACCACGCGGATTCCCTCCTGCACGCTCTCGTGCCGGAAATGCGTGTGGCCATGAATCCAAACATCCGGCGCGGTGTCACGGAATTCGTGCAGCAGTTCGGAGGCATAGGCGGGAGCGATATTGCCGGTGCGCCGGCCGAGATACGCCGCTCCAGGGGCATGATGCGTAACCACGACGATCTTCGCCTCCGGCTCTTCCTCTCGCAAACGGGCGATGGTGATATGCAGCCAGGCACGCGAGCGCTCATGCCGCATCAGCGCATTCTCCGGCTGGAACCGGGTGGTGGCACGGTAGATCACCCGGAAGTCGTTCATGTGCCGGGAGGCGAACTCCATGGCTCCAACCACGTCGCCGTTCAGAGCGAAATCGGTCCACAGCGTGCAGCCGAGCACATGCAGCCGCCCGCCAGGCAGATCAAAGCTGGCAATTGTGTTTTCCAGATAGCGCACCTTCCCCTCGGTCCGCTCCGCCGCCGAGAACAAGGCCGGCTGCAAGAGTTGGATCTGCTGGTGGTAGAATTCGTGGTTGCCCGCCACAAGCACTGCGGGCGCGCCGAGGAACTCCGCCACCTGCTCGGCATAGACGACCGCGCGCAGCCCGACATGGATATCTCCCGCCAGCACCACCACATCCGCCGGCGGCAGATCCGTGAGCACCGGCCCGCGCGCCGGGTGCTTCGGCACGCCGCCATGGCGGGAGAGGAAGCTTTTCCAGCCCGGCACTGCCATACGCCAGCGCTCCATCTCGAGATGGACGTCGCTCATATACAGGATGCGGATCATCTATAGCCGTGTAATAGCAGGTATAAGAACCCCACGGCGAACAAAGCGGTGAGCACCCGCCAGACATACAGCTCAGAGGCCCGCAGATTCCAGAACGGCTGATCCATCCTCTCCCCGCCCTGCACCAGCCCAGTTTGCAGCGCCCGCGCCAACTCCCCGGCATCGGCGTACCTGTCCTCCGGCTTGGGCGCCAACGCGCGCTGCAGCACCAGCCCGAGCCAGCGCGGCAGGTCCGGCCGCAATCGCGCCAGCGGCACCTTCTCGCGCTGACCGAAGGGGAACGGCCCGCTGGAAAACATGCGGTAGAGCGTCACCCCCAGCGCGTACACCTCCGTGCGGGCGCTGGCCGGGGCGTGGTGCAGTAACTCCGGCGCCATGTAGCGGATGGTCCCGCCCGGCTTCACCGCTTCGGAAGTGTCGATGCCCGGCAGATAGGCAAGCCCCAGATCGAGCAGCCGTACCTCGCCATGCTCATCAAGCAGCATCACGTTTTCGGGCTTGATATCGCGGTGGATGATCTGGATGGCCGCCAGATCCTGCACCGCCTCGCAGAGTTTCAGCGCGATGCCCATGCCTTCCGGCAGTCCCATCGGCGGCGGACGGCTCAGCCGCCTCTCCAGCGATTCGCCCCGGTACAGCGGCATGACGAGGTACAGCGATGACCGGCGCTCGGCCGGCAGGTCCAGGTACCGCACCACGTTGCCGCCGCGCACGGCGGTGCCGATCCACGCCTCGCGCATGAAGCCGGCGGTGAACACTTCGTCCTGCAACATCGAGGGCAACGGTATCTTCATCGCCACCTCGCGCTGGCCGATGGTGTCGTACGCCGCCTTGAGAATGGTGTAGCGCCCGCGGAACAGCGTCTGGCCGATGATGAAATGGTCCCATACATCGCCCTCACGCGGGGGCGGGCGCAGCGGCAGATCGGCAAGCGCCTGCATCGCGGCATCGCCGTTATCAGCGGGGGCGCCGAGAATCCGCATCACCATCACGGACTTATCCATCCCCGGCAGCGGCGCCAGCGCCGACAGCGCCGCATAGGCCAGCACCGTGTCATCCTCCGGCGCCGCGGCCAGCCTGGGCGCGAGCGCACCATAGACCTGCTCCGGCGTCACCCCTTCCACGCCGCCGAGCAGGAGATACACATCCCCCTCCTCGGCGATCTCCTCGGCATGGTCCACGGTCAGCTCGTCGTTCAGCCCCAGCACCCGCGCCGGGAGGAATTCTCCCGCCCGTCCATGCGGGCGCATCAGCGGCACAAGCGCCTTGCCGCGCAGGCGGTAAAGCTGGCAGGCGCCGATCTGCACCATGCCGATCCGCCGCCGCTCCAGCAGCAAGGCGGAGAGTGAGACCGGCGCCAGATGCCGCGTCGTGTCGCCATGCATCTGCGCCGCGAGCCAGCGGTTGAGCGACACCAGCGCCTGCGATGCCGCGCGCCTGGCGGAGAGCGTGCGCTGGGCACCGAAATACCCCTCAGCGAAGGAATGCACGGCGAGCTGCGCGGCATCGCGTGCCCCGGGCAGACTTATGTGCGCCTCGGCATGGGCGCGGGCCATCACCCCGACCACCCCGCGCTCGGGGCTTCCAAAACTCTCGCCTGTGTAAACCGCGAAGAAATTAAGCGAACTAGCCGACACTGACTGCGCCGCGAAGGCCGTAGCCACGCGCCATGCGCCGCTCTCCACCGGCGCCGTGTCAGCCGCCATCGCGATGCTTCGCCGGTTGCCAGGGCGTGTCCCCCGCGCCCGTGCCTGCGGCCACGCGGGCGAGCACGAACAGCAGGTCCGAAAGGCGGTTGAGGTAAACCAGCACCAGCCGGTTCACCCTTTCATCCGGCGCCTCCAGCAGATGCACCACCGCACGCTCCGCCCGCCGCGTCACGGTGCGCGCGAAGTGCAGATGCGCCGAACCCGGCGTGCCGCCCGGCAGCACGAAGGACCTGAGCGGCGGCAGTTCGGCGTTCAGCTGGTCGATCCGCGCCTCCAGCCAATCCACCTGTGCCTGGATGACGCGCAGGGACGGCGCCTCACCCTCCTCGATCGGCACGCAGAGATCCGCGCCGAGATCAAACAGATCGTTCTGCACCCTGGCCAGCAGCTCATCCTCGGCCACGCCCACATGCAGCCGGGCGATGCCTATGGCGGCATTGGCCTCGTCTACCTCGCCCAGGGCGGCGATCCGCAGGGATGATTTCGGCACCCGCGAGCCGTCGCCAAGCGAGGTTTCGCCATGATCGCCGCCACGGGTGTAAATCTTGTCCAGCCTGACCATACCGCAATGCACCACGCCCGGGGCCTCGCCGCAAGACGGTGCGACGCGCATAAAAAACGGGTCGGACGCGTGATGCGCCGGCCCGCCATTCGGTTCACGCCGCCAGTTGCTGCGTTACTTCTCCACGAAAGCCTTCTCGATCACGAACTCGCCGCGCTCGTGATGGCTGCCTTCCCTGAAGCCGCGGGAGACCAGCATGTTCTGCAGGTCGTCCAGCATATGCGGGCTACCGCAAAGCATCACGCGGTCGGTTTCCTTGTTCAGCGCGGGCAGGCCGAGATCGGCCTCCAGCTTGCCCTGCTCGAACAGATCGGTGAGGCGTCCGTTATTGCGAAACGGCTCGCGCGTAACGGTGGGGTAATAGAGCAGCTTCCCGCGCGCGATCTCGCCGAAGAACTCGTCGTTCAGCAGGTTGTTCACGATCAGCTCGCCATAGCCCAGCTCGGCGATATGCCGGCAGCCATGGGCCAGCACGATGTGATCGTACAGCTCATAGGTCTCCGGGTCCTTCACGATGCTGACGAAGGGCGCGAGCCCGGTGCCGGTGCCGAGCAAATATAGCGTCTTGCCCGGGAGCAGGTTCTGCTGGATCAGCGTGCCGGTCGGCTTGCCGCCGACGAGAATCTGGTCGCCCGGCTGGATCTTCTGCAACTGCGAGGTCAGCGGACCGTCAGGCACCTTGATCGAGAAGAATTCCAGATGATCCTCGTGATGCGCACTGCACATCGAATAGGCACGCAGCAGCGGCTTCCCGTTGACCGTGAGGCCGATCATCGTGAACTGCCCGCTGATGAACCTGAAACCGGGATTGCGCGTGGCCGTGAAGCTGAACAGCCGGTCAGTCCAGTGCCGGACGGTTTGCACCGTCTCGGTATACATCGTCGCCAATTTTCTACTCCGCTCCTTCGTACCCGCCGGGTCTGCCCATCGGGCCTTTTCCGGCCGCGGGGACATACAGGCTAACAAGCACCTCTGACAATGCGGGCAAATGTCCTGCGCCCGCCAGAGCCGCACTCGCGCGCGTGCATATACGAGTCAGAGAAAATGTTAACCTCTTTTTTGGCATTGCAGGGGCCCAAAAAGCAAAAAACCTCTCCCGCGGACCTAAAACCGCCCGCTGAAGACACTCCGATATGCCCAAACGATCAGATCGCCACTTCGCCCCGCTCATTCGTGCGGATGCGGATCACCTCATCCACATCGGAGACGAAGATCTTGCCGTCGCCGATCTGGCCCGTCCGGGCGGCGTGCATGATCGCCTCCACGGCGTTCTCTAGCAAACTGGCCGGGCACACCACCTCAATGAGCAGTTTCGGCAGGAAGTCCACGACATATTCAGCGCCGCGATATTGCTCAGTATGCCCTTTCTGGCGGCCAAACCCTTTCGCCTCGGTCACAGTAATGCCGTACAGCCCGACGCTCTGAAGCGCGTCTTTCACCTCGTCGAGCTTGAACGGCTTGATGATGGCCTCAATTTTTTTCATCTATTAGATACCCCTTCTGATTAAAGTGGTCTCCACGGCCTGCGCCGCAGTTAGGCAGGTGGATTTAATTTAAGCAATCACTTTTTTCGCCGCCCAGCAAGGCGGCACTGCAACGGAGTCCCAACAACCGCGCCGGGTGCCGGAGAACAAACTTGGCGGCGCGGCCTGGTTTGGGGTAAACTATTCCAGATTCACCGCCGGAGCTGAAATGACCTCTGCGACACTGCGTGACATCGAGCGCCAGCTCCACGCCGATACTGTCCGTCTCGCCCCTGAATTCGCCGCCTTCCATGGCATTAAAGTTGGCCTTAGCGACGCCCCCCGCCCAGGCCTGCTTGGGCTGAATCTGCGCCAGGAGCTAGAGGCCGAGGCGCTGGCCCGCAAGGGCGTCGCCCCCGCCCTGGCCCGCGCCGCCGCAGCCCGCGCCGCGGCACAGTTCATCTCGGCCGAGGCTGACTCCCTCACCGCCGAGGACCGCGCCGCCCTGCCCGGCTGGGTTCCCGCCATGGCGGCGGAGGTCTCGCCCGGTCTTGCCGTCCTTGCGCGGAATTTCGGCCTGTCCGGCGCCGAAGCAGAGCTGCTGCACCTTAACTGGCCGCATCTCGGCACCGCCGAGGCGCTGATGGAAACCGGGGGGGACATTCGCCTAGCGCGCGACCCGAAGAGTGCTCTCAACGGCTATGGCTGCAGCCACCGGCCGCGCCCCTGGGCCATCACCTTCGCCTCTTCCACCGCCTCATCCTCCTCCGAGCGTGGCTATGTCGCGGCGGACAAGATGCGCCTGCGCATCACCGCCGCCCTGCTGCGCGGCGCCGAGCCGCACAAAGCCCTCTGCCAATCCATCGAGGCCGTGCGCCGCGGCATTGCCGCCGCCTTCGGCCTGGGCCAGGATGAGCGCATCATCCTCGCCGCCTCGGGCACCGATACCGAGCTGCTGGCCCTGGCGCTGACGCATCTGGCCGGCACGGATCAGCCCATCCTGAACATCCTGATCGCCCCCGAGGAAACCGGGCGCGGCGTGCCGATGGCGGCGCGCGGGCTGCATTTCGCCGTGGATACCGCGCGCGGGCATGATGTCACCTTCGAGGCGCCGATCGACGGCTTCCGCCCCGACACAGCGCTGGCCAATGTGCTGCTGCGCGAACCCTCCGGCGCGGTGCGTCCGGACGCGGTCGTCGAGGCCGAGATCGAGTCCGTCCTCGCCGCCGGTATTGCCGCAGGCAAGCGCGTCATCCTGCATGGGCTGGATTTGTCCAAGACCGGGCTGCTCGCCCCTTCGCCCGCCTTCCTCGCCAAGCTCCGCCGCGACTATGGCGGCGGGTTCGACATCGTACTCGACGCCTGCCAGACCCGGTTCTCCCCATCCTCGCTCCGCGCCTATCTGGCGCTGGATGCGGTGGTGCTCATCACCGGCTCAAAATTCTTCACCGGCCCGCCCTTCGCGGGCGCTGCCATCCTGCCCGCCACCTACGCCGCGCGTCTGCGCACCGGTACGCTGCCCGCCGGGCTCTCCGCCTATTTCGGGCGCGACGAATTCCCCGCCGATGCCCGCGCCGCCAAGGCGTTGCAGCCCGGCGGCAATTACGGCCTTTCGCTGCGCTGGCATGCGGCTTTGGCCGAGATCAAGGCACTGCAGCGCGTGCCCCCCGCCCGCCGCGCGGAAATCCTGCGCGGCTTCGGCGAGACGGTGCGCGCCGCCATCGCCGCTCAGCCCGCGCTCAGCCTGCTGGAAGCCCCCGCCATCCGCCGTACCGGGGCCGACGAGGACTGGGAGCGCCTGCCCACCATCTTCACCTTCAGCCTGCGCGCCCCGCACGCGCCGGAGCGTTGTCTCACGCCTGCCGAGGCACGGCAGGTCTATATGTGGCTGAACACCGATCTCTCGCCGCTGTTGCCGAATGAAAGCTGGGTCGCGGCGCGCATCTGCCATATTGGCCAGCCGGTGCCGCTGGCGCAGCCCAACGGCGCGGGCCAGATGGGGGCGCTGCGCGTTTCCGCCGGGGCACGGCTGATCTCGGGCGAGCCCTCACACCGCAACCTCGCCGCCCAGGCGCGGCTGGCGCGGGAGTTCCTCGACCTCAACACCGTATTTTTGAAAATCGACCTGATTTTGCGGAACTGGGACAAGCTGGCCGAGGCCAACCCGGCGCCTGCTTACCGCCCGGCGCGCCTCGCCTCATCGGGGCTGGTCAGCGCCTGATTTAAAACGGGCAAAAAACAAGCCGGGGGCAGCGTTACACCGTCCCCGGCTTATGAGCGTTAGCTCTTGACGGTAGTGGTGGTGGCCTTCGGCGCGGCCTTCTTGTGGTGAGAGACCTTGTGGGTCTTGGCGTGGGTCGCCGGCTTGGCCGCGGGAGCGGCGGCAGCCGGGGCGGTCGCGGCCGGGGCAGCAGCAGCCGGGGCGGCAGCAGCCGGGGCAGCGGCGGTCTGCGCCATGGCGGGACCGGCAATCAGGGCAGCAGTGGTGGCAGCAAGAACAAACTGGCGAAACATTTTGTATTTCCTCTAATTCGCGGCAGGATTTGAATAACCGCAAAAATATTTTAGCTCTAGACTATATCCGAATAATGGCCAAGCGCGGAATACGCTGCCAGACTGCTGCGTTGCAAAAAAATTCATCCAATCCGCCCGCTTAAACCTGCATCACCGCCGCCTCATGGGCTCGGGCCAGCGCCCCGTACCAATGGTAGGAACGCTTGGGAATACGCTCCAGCGTCGCGGGATCCACCGCCACCAGGCCGAAATGCCATTTCATGCCGTCATTCCACTCGAAGCTGTCGAGCAGCGACCATACGAAATAGCCCCTCACATTGGCGCCGCTGTCCATCGCGCGGCGCAGGAAGCGCAGATGCTGGGCGATATAGGAGATGCGCGCCACGTCATCGAGCGGCGCGCCGCTTGTATCGGCGCCAACCGTGGCGAAGCCGTTCTCGGAGATGAACATCTCGCGCGGGTTGTAGCGGCGCTGGATGCGGGTGAGGATCTCGTACAGCCCGTCCGGCTCGATGGGCCATCCGCCCGCGAAATATGGCGAACGGCGCGGATTGGCGCCGAAATAGGCGGACAGCGGATAAGCCGGGTTATGCGCTATGTTGAGGCGGCTGTAGTAGTTGATGCCCAGCATGTCTATCGGCTGGGCCATGATACCGGCATCGCCGGTGCGGACATGCGGCGCGATCTCCCCGGCGATCAGCTCCGGATAGCTGCCGAAGAACAACGGTTCCAGCACCGCCCCGTTCCAGGCGGCGTCGAACCGCGCGGCAGCCTGGACATCCGCCATCGAAGGGCTTGAGGGGCAGATGGGCTCACAGGCGGCCACGGTGCCGATGCGCCCCTTGGCGCCCGACGCGCGCAAGGCCTGGATCACCATGCCCTGGCCGAGGTTGAGATGGTGCAGGGCGGCAAACCAGTTGTCCTGCCCGGTGAGTCCCGGCGCGTGGTAGCCCAGGCCATGGCCGATATAGGCGTGCACCGCGGTCTCGTTCATCACCAGCCAATTGGGCACGCGGTCGCCGAGGCCGCGGGAGGTCAAGTAGGCGAACTCGGCAAGGCGGGCAGCGGTGTCCCGGTTCGTCCATCCGCCCCTGGCTTGCAGGGCCTGCGGCAGATCCCAATGGTACAGGGTCAGCCAGGGCGTGACCCCCTTGGTAAGCAGTGCATCAAGCAGGCGGTCGTAGAAGGCGAAGCCCTTGGGGTTGGGCCTGGACCCGCCATCGGGGAACAGGCGCGGCCAGGAAACTGAAAAACGGTAGTTGCGCAGGCCGGCTTGGGCGATGAGAGCGACGTCCTCCGGCATGCGGTGGTAATGCCCGGCGGCGATGTCCGCGTTCTGGCCGCCCTTCACCCGGCACGGATGGTGGCAGAACTCATCCCAGATGGAATCGCCGCGGCCATCCTCGCGCACAGCCCCCTCGATCTGATAGGCCGAGGTGGAAACGCCAAAAGCAAAGCCAGGCGGGAAGGTGAAGCTGGCCGGATCGGGCGGCGGCGGATCCGGGTGAAGCAGCGCGGGCGGCAGTACCGCAACGGCGGGCAAGCGCAGCAGGCCGCGCCGGGAGAGCGCGGGAAAGGAGCGAAAATTCACCACCCGGAGTTAATGAGAGCCGCCGACGGGTCGTACAACACGATCACAATGCGCTTGCCGGCATTCTGCACCTGCACGGGCGGGCCAAGCACCGCCTCACTCTCACGGTAATCCTGTTTCTCGCTCCGTTCGCTGCCCTGCCCCGCCAGACCGTACACCGCCCACACGCGCTTGCCCTGGCTCATCGCCTGGGCGGCGTGGTTCAAATCCCCCTGGGAGTCGTTGAGTACCATGGCCTGCTTGTCCGCTGGCAGATAGATTTGCAGTTCCTTGCCGGCGTAGAAGTCGTGCAGATACAGCACGTCGCCCGGCGCCATCTCCTGCGCCAGCATCTGCGCCGCCAAGTCCCAGCGCGGCTTGGTCTCAGCCCGGTAATAGGAAGCGGCGTTTATCAACAGCAACCCCACGGCGGCGGCTACGGCTATGGCACGCATGCGTGGCGAGAATGCCTCCAGCAGCGCGCTGGCGCCGATCCCGGCCAGTATGGCAAAGGGCGCGCTGCTCCAAAGAATATATCGCGGCAGCAGGACCGGCTGCCACAGCGAGATCGCTGTGAGCAACACCGGCAGGAACACCAGCGAGATGCCCAGCACCGCCAGCATCGCGGGACGACGGCGCAAGCGCCACGTCGCCACGCCGACGGCGACGACCAGCACGGCATCGATCACCCAGACCAGCACGGGCGACGGGAAGTCAATGAGACGGAACGTCACCGAATCCGCCACCCGCATGAAATAGACGGAGCCGAAGCTGTACCAGAGGCGGGCAATGTTGAGCGGCGGGATCCAGGCCAGGGTCTGCACAAAGCCCTTCTGCTGGTGCAGTTCCAGCATCAGGTAGAAGGGCGCGGTGAGCAGGGCGACGGCAAAATCCGCCTTGAGCATGTTGATGAGAAAACCGCGCTGCCCCGCTGCCAGCACGGTGAGCGCCACGGCGATGAGATTGGCCGCGATCAGCCAGGGCACGCCGTCGCCCAGTACGTCCAGCGCCAGGGCCGTGCCCAGAACATAGGCAAGCCAGCCGGCGCGCGCCTGCGGCGCCAGCATCCGGCCCGAAGCCGCAGGCAGGTCCTGCGCCAGCCTGACCAAGCCGTACAGCGCCACCAGGATCAGCGACATCTCCAAGGTGTAGGACCGCGCCTCTTGGCTGAACGCCAGCGCGATGGGTGAAAGCCCTATCACCAGCGCTGCGAGGCTGCCGGCGACCCAGCCGCCGACACGCCGGGCGATCAAGAACACCAGCATCACCGCCACCGCGCCGAACACCGCCGAAGGCAGGCGCAGCCAGAACTCCGGATGGCCGAGCGGCACCAGCGGCCGCAGCAGCAGGAAGAAGCTGGGCATGTGGTGGTTCGCAAAGGAATCCTGCACCAGTGCTGGCGTACTCAGCGAGGCCCGCTGCAGGGTGAACACCTCATCCAGCCAGAACGGCCGGGCGCCGAGGCCGATGAGGCGCGGCAGCAAAGCCAGCAGAAATACCGCCCCAGGCCAAGCGAGGTCCGGGGCCTTCATCAGGCGTGAGAGGCGTAGCCTCAGGTTATCTAGCTGGTTCAAGCCGTTTCCTGGATCGCTGCGGCCCCCTGCGGCATCTCTAAGCCCGGGCGCCAGTCCCGGAAGAATGCACGGCCGATGGCAGCGGCAATTTTCTGCAAGTGAATTTGTACGAGGTCCAGATAATCGTGCAGCCCGATGGCAAGAATATGGCTGAGCGGTTTTCCGATCAGCAGCTCGCGCAGCATCTCCGCCATCTCGATCGCCTCGCCCGCGGCGGAAAGGCCATAGAGGCGGCGAAGATCGTCGAGATGCGACTCCACCCGGCGCACGCAGAGCAGCACCGAGCGTGGCGAGGATGGGTCGCGCAGCAGGAAATGCGCCACATCCTCGGGCGAGAATTCGGCCCGGGCCAGACGCTTGAAGGCGTGGTACCCGGCGGCGGCGCGCAGAATCGCGTTCCACTGCGTCAGCTCCGCCACGCGCTTCTCCTCCGCCCCTTGCGGCAGCAGCGCGGTGTATTTGATGTCGAGCATGCGCGTGGTCTGGTCGGCGCGCTCGATCAGCCGCCCCAACTCGTAGAAATACCAGCCCTGGTCACGGTACATCGTGCCCTGGGTGATGCCGGTATGCGCCTGCACGCCGTCCTTGAGCCTCATGCACACGCGCGAGAGCGCGTCGCCCTCCAGGTCCTCTGGAGTAATGCGCGAGACGAAGCGCTGAAACACGTTGATCTGCCGCCACATCTCGGTGCTCATCAGCGGGCGCAGCGTGCGGGCGTTGGTGCGGGCATCCTCCACCGAGGCGGGGATGGAGGTCTTGTTGCCACGGTCGAGCAGATAGAAGCGTTTTACATGCGTGGCATCGACGGAGAAGCCGCGCTCCAGGAAGTTCTTTTCGTCCGCGTTAATGCGGATCAGTCCCCACCAGGCGGTGGCCTCCGCACCAGGGCTTTCAAAGCTCTGCGTCACGTCGATCAGACGCGCCAGGTTTTCCACCCGCTCGAAGTAGCGGGCCATCCAGAACAGTCCCTCGGCGTCACGCGCCAGCAACCCGGGGTCGCGCAAATGGCTCATGCCGCACCTCCTTTGGCGAAAGATTCAGCCAGCACCCAGGTATCCTTGGAGCCGCCGCCCTGGGACGAATTGACGATCAGGCTGCCCTGCTTCATCGCCACGCGGGAGAGCCCGCCCGGCAGCACCCAGCTTTCCCTGCCGGTGATGATGAAGGGCCGCAGGTCGAGATGGCGCGGGCCGATACCCTCCTCCGCCAGCGTCGGCGCCACGGAGAGGCCGATGACCGGCTGGCTGATCCAGTTATCCGGATTGGCGAGGATGGCGGCACGGGACGCCTGCAGCTCTTCCTTGCTCGCGCGCGGACCGATGGTGATGCCATAACCGCCGGATTCGCCAACCGGCTTGGTCACCAGCTTGTCGAGGTTATCGAGCGTGTATTTCAGCCCCTCAGGCTCGCGGCAGATATTCGTGTCCACGTTCCGGACCAACGGTTCCTCGCCGAGATAGTACTTAATGATGCGCGGCATGTATGCATAGACTGCTTTGTCGTCGGCCACGCCGGTGCCCACCGCGTTGGCGATGGTCACGTTGCCCGCCTTCCAGGCGCCGATCAGCCCCGGCACGCCGAGCATCGAGTCCGGGCGGAACACCAACGGGTCGAGGAAGTCGTCATTCAGGCGCCGGTAGATGGTATGCACCGGCTTCAGCCCCGCCGTGGTGCGCATGTAAACACGCTCATTCTCCACCACGAGGTCCGCGCCCACCACCAGCGGCACGCCCATCTCGCGCGCCAGGAACACATGCTCGAAATAGGCGGAGTTGTAGATGCCCGGCGAGAGCAGCACCACGCTCGGGTCGTCGCCCGCGGCCTCGGGCGCCACCTCCGCCATCGCAGCGCGCAGGCGGCGGCCGTAATCATCCACCGGCTTGAGCTTGATGCCCGCCATCAGGTCCGGGAAGGTGCGCAGCATCAGATGCCGGTTCTCGATCACATAAGATACACCTGAGGGCGTGCGCGCGTTATCCTCCAACACGCGGAAATCGCCCATCTCGTCGCGGATGATGTCGATGCCGCAAATATGGGCGTAGGTGCCGTAGCGGACCGGGAAATCCTGCATCTCGGGGCGGTAATTGGCATTGCCGTAGACAAGGTCGGCGGGGATCACGCCGTCCCTGACCACCAGCCCCTTGCTGTAGATATCGCCGAGGAAGGCGTTCAGCGCCGCCACCCGCTGCTTGCAGGCGCGCTCCAGCAAATCCCATTCGCTGGCGGTCAGCACGCGGGGAATGCAGTCAAACGGCAGGATGCGGTCGATGGCCGTGGCATCGGAGTACACGGTGAAGGTCACGCCAAGGTCAATCAGATCCGTCTCCGCCGCGGAGGCGCGGGCGCGCAGAGCCTCCAGCCCGATCCGGTCCAGCCGCTCGGCCAGCCATTGCGGCACGGGGCCGGCATCGGGGCGCGGGGTGGTCAGCTCGCAGAAGTAACGGCCGGGCTCGTATTCAGGCCACAGCTTATGGAAAACCTCGTTCAAACCAGCGCCTCCAGATAACAGAACGGATGATCAGGGAAGGGAGTCGTTGCGCGGCAAGTTACGTCATGGCCAAAAAATGCTAAAATCCGCGCCATCGGAGCGTGCCATGCCGAGAATTTCATCGCGCATAAACCATATATTGACGCCTATCCGTCATGTGATGGGTTCAAGCTGCCTCCAAAACATGTTTTCCTGCAAGCCCTTATCATTTTTATGTAATGTCCTAAGCTGTATTGTCCCAAGCAAATACCGGACCACCTTGCCGCAGGGCTGGCTGCAAGGTTTTTTCTTGGTAGGCACTCGTTTGACAGTCTGTTAAGCCTCGGAGGATGCAAAAGCTCACGGACAGATTATCCGCCTGTGATGAGATGATCGACCGCCAGGGCCGGATTCGCGGCCCTTGGGGGCCGGTCATGTCGGCCGTGCGCGAGATCGGGCCGGCCGAGCTGGAGCGCCGCGCCGCATCGCTCAACCGGCAGATGGGCTTGGCGGCCCCCTTCGGCACCACGCCAAGATCCTTCTACGACCCCCTGCCCGCCCCGCTCACCGCGGCGGAATTCTCCTTACTGGAAGCCGGGCTGCAACAGCGCGCCCGGATGCTGAGCGCCACGCTCGAAGACCTGTACGGGCCGCAAGCCCTGCTGCGCGATGGCCGGCTGCCTCCGGCTTTGGTGCTAGGCGAGCCGCATTTCCTGCGCGGCATGCACACCGCAGCCCCCCTCGCCTCGCCGCGCCTGTCGCTCTACGCGGCGGATGTGGTGCGCGGCCCGGATGGCAGGTTCCGCCTGCTGCGCGACCATACCGGCGTTATCCCCGGGCTGGGCCACGCGCTGAACCTGCGCCGCCTGGCCGCCAGCACTCTGCCGGAGCTGTGCCGCACCGGCGGGCTGCGCTCTCTGCGCCCGGCGCGTGAAATGCTGGTGGACCATCTGCACCGCGATGCCAAGGGCGGGCTGGTGGCCGTACTCTCCGCCGGGGCGATTGGCGCCGCCGCCCAGGACACGGTGGACGAAGCCCTGCTCGCCCGCGCCCTGGGCCTGCTGCTGATCGAACCCGGCGACCTCGCCGCCCGCAACGGCGCCCTGCACATGAAAACGCTGAGCGGGCTGTTGCATGTCGCCATGCTGATCCGCGGCATCTCGGGTATCGACCTCGACCCGCTGGAACAGGGCGGCCGCCCGGGGCGCGGCATACCTGGCGCCTACGGGGCCATCCGCGCCGGGGTGCTGACCATGCTCAACGCCCCCGGCACCGCGCTGTCGGAGGCGGCCAACCTTCAGCCGTATCTCGACAACCTCTGCCAGCCCTTGCTGGGCCAGGAGCCGCTGCTGCTCCGCGCCTCGGAGGCTGATCTCGCCAGCATCTCGAAGGCCCCGTTCATCACCGGCCAGGGCTATACCCCGGCCCCGCTGTGCTTCCGCCTGTTCGCCTGGAATGACGGCGCGAACTGGCATGTGCTCCCTGGCGGGCTCGGTCTGCCGCTCTCCACGCCGGAGGCGGAAGCCCCCATGCTCGGGCTCAAGGATGTCTGGGTGCTGGACGAGGAGGAAGACCTCTACACCGCCGGCCCGCCCCCGGCGGAACCACCTGAACATGTGAAGTTCCTCGCCGCGGCGCATCTGCCCTCACGCCTTGCCGATAATCTGTTCTGGCTCGGCCGTTCCGTGGAGCGGCTGGAGGCCGCCTGCCGCCTGCTCATGCTGGCAGTGCCGCGCCTCGAATCCGGCACCTCGCTGCCGCGCGACACCGCCGAGCGCGTCCTGCTCTCGCGCTGCCTTGCCCAGGCCAGACTGCTGCCCGCGGAAATCGCCGGCGGCGGGCTCTCCGGCCGCCTGCTGCGCCAGACCCTGGCGCGGCGCCGGCCCATCACCGGGCTGGTGAAAGAAGTCGGGCGGCTGGTCAACGCGGCCTCGGAGCGGCTTTCACCCTCCATGCTCGCCACGGTGCGCTTTGCCCTGCACCAGGCGGCGGAGGCGCTGACGAACGAGGAAGCCGCGCTGCCTACGCTGCTCAGCTTCGCCGCCACCTTCGCTGGCATCGCGGCGGAGAACATGTCGCGCGACGGCGGCTGGCTGTTCCTGGAAATGGGCCGCCGCCTGGAGCGCGGCGAGACCATGGCGGAGAGCCTCGCCATCCTGCTTGACGCGCCGCCAGAACGGCTGGAACCCGGCATGGCGCTCGGCATTGAGCTGGCCGATTCCGTGCTGAGCTACGACCTGCGCCACGCGGGCATTCTCGCCCCGGGCCCAGTGCTGTCCATGCTGCTGGCCGACACGTCCAACCCGCGCTCCTTCGCCTACCAATGTACAGTTCTGCGCGGGTGCCTGGAGCGCCTCGGCGCCGAGGACGATGCGGAATTTGCCCGCCAGCTGCAGCTGGATATCGTAAACCTCACCGGCACCGCCACCGGATTGCGCGCCTCGCTCACCCAGGCCGCAGCCAAGCTGCGGCTGCTGTCCGACCGCGTTTACCGGCGCTTCTTCGCCCTGCTGCCGGAGGCGCACACCCTGGAAGAAGACGAAATCCTGGAGGCCGCGCAGTGACCCTCTACCGCCTGCATCACGCCACCACCTACGACTATGCGGACCCTGTGGTCCTCGGCACGCATTTCCTGCACATGCTGCCGCGCGAGCGCCCCGGCCAGGTGGTCCGGGAGTCGCAACTCGCCATCGCCCCCAACCCGGACAGCCGGCGCGACGAGATCGACCATTTCGGCAACCACACCACCACGGTTTCGCTCACCGGGGCGCATAAGGAATTCCGCGTGGCGCTGAGCGCCACGGTGGATGTGACCCAGCCCGCCCCGCCCGCGCCCGAGGAGACGCTGCGCTGGGAGGCGATCGCGGCACACGGCATCACCGACCCCGGGGTGGCGGAATTCTGCCTGCCCAGCACGCTTGCCGCACCCAATAACGAAATCGCCGATTACGCCGCGCTCAGCTTCCTGCCGGGGCGCAGTACCCTCGTGGCGTTGCTGGAACTCAACCAGCGTATCTGGACGGAAATGACCTACCGGCCCGGCGTGACGAACACTTGTACCACTGCCGCGCATGTGCTCACCACCCGCGCCGGGGTGTGCCAGGATTACGCGCATTTCATGCTCGCCTGCCTTCGCGCGCTCGGCCTGCCTGGGCGTTATGTCTCTGGTTATCTGCGCACCTCGCCACCACCGGGACAGCAAAAGCGCCGCGGGGCGGACCAGTCCCATGCCTGGATTTCCGCCTGGCTGGGGCCAGAGACCGGCTGGGTGGATTTCGACCCCACCAACAACCTGCTGGTGCGCGACGAGCACGTCACCCTCGCCTGGGGGCGCGATTTCAACGACGTCTCACCCCTGCGCGGCATCATCCTGGGCGGCGGGCGGCACTTCCTGCGCGTGAATGTCGACCTGGACCCGGTGCTGACGTAACCAGTTGCGTCTAATTCTTATTCTCTACTTCATCACATAAATGTTATTGTGGAAAGATCTCAATTTTTACATTGCGACCAGCAAATAAGGCTGATACATTAACATTCAGTTAACCTCATTGAGCGAGTCGATGTCAGAAACATTCAATTATGAGTTCACCGATCCGAGTGGCGGAACCGTTGACATTACTGTTACAACCAGCACCACGCTCTCCAATATAACTGGCGACGGCCAAAACGACGGCCAAGGCTACGCGGTAACGGCCATCAGCGGTTCCGTGGATGGCGTCGCGATCCATGGCGAGGTCGGCACCGGCGGTGTCGCGGTCAACGATGGCTCCTTTATCTACGACAATGCCATATTCCCCGCTGCCGCAAGTGGCGCCAGCGGCAGCACCGACGGCATCGACCTTGATGGGTTATATTTTTCAGTCGGCGGGGTTAATTACAATCTCTGGACCCAAAACGGCAGTTTCGTCCTCGATCATACGAATGGCCAGCCCGAGACACTTACGCTCGTCTCGACCGACGCCCCCTGTTTCTGCGCCGGCACGATGATCCTGACCGACCGCGGAGACATTGCCGTCGAGACACTGACAATCGACGACAATGTAATCACGACGACGGGTGAAACACGGCCGGTCCGGTGGATCGGCCGGCGGGTTGTGTCAACGCGCTTCGCCGACCCGCTGCGCGTGAACCCGATCCGCATCAAGGCCAACGCCCTGGCCGACGGCGTGCCCGCGCGCGACCTACTGCTCTCCCCGGACCACGCCTTGCTGGTCGATGGCATTCTGGTCCAGGCCGGCGCGCTGGTGAATGGGGCCTCCATCGTCCGCGAGACCAATGTGCCGGTAGTTTTCACCTACTACCATGTCGAAGTGGCCGACCACTCGCTGATCCTCGCCGAGAACACCCCGGCGGAGACCTTCGTTGACAACGTCGACCGCATGGCCTTCGACAACTGGGAAGAGCATGTCGCCGCCGTGGGCGAAACCTCGATCCCCGAGATGGAATATCCGCGCGCTAAGTCCGCGCGCCAGGTGCCTGCCGCCACCCGCGCCCGCCTCGCCGCCCGGGCCGCAGCGCTGTTCGGCACGGCTGACTCCGCCGCGGCCTGAACCGCGAAGCATAAAGCCAAACCCAACCGCCCGGCCACAAGCCGGGCGGTTTGCTTTTGGCCGGACTTCAGAACCGGCGCGGCGCTCCGCCTCCCGCAAACAGCGTGCGCAGCAACATAACCCCGAGCCCACCCAACAGCAGCAGGGGGATGACCAGCACCGCCATCCAGAACATCAGGCCGACAGCAACAATCACCAGCCCAAAAATCACCGGCCGGACCACGAACATGCCGCTATCCGCCTTTTGCGCCGGCGGGTCGATGAACTCGCCTTCCGGGGTCATGTCGATCACCGGACCTTCATCATTTTTCATGGCGTTCATATAGGCACGCCGGGGCGCGCCTTCAATTCAGCGCCGCGAGCGCAACCTCCAGCCGGGTCAGACAATCATCCGTGGCGCGGGCATAATCCACGTCGAGGTCGGATGAGAGTTCCGAGGTCGCGTTCCACAGCGCCTCGCGCAGCAGCGAGGCGCATTTGAACGCCAGGAACGCGTCATGCTCGTCCCTGTCCACCTGGCGGCCGTAATAGGCCTGCAGCAGGGCGTCCTCCTCATGCGGATAGAAATTGTTGTTGGAGCAGAGATTCGCCAGGTCGAACATCGGCGCGTTGAATCCGGCATAGTCCCAGTCCAGCAGCCACAGCCTGGCGCCGTCGTCGAACACATTCCCGGCCAGCAGGTCGTTATGGCAGAACACGATGTCCACCTTGCCTACTCGGCTTTCCAGATTTTCGTTGATCTCCTGCAATTGCCCAAGGCGCTCGGACAGGCGCGAACCGGCCTTGTTCAGCCCGGCTATGTAGGAGCGGTTGATGTGGAACACCCAGAAGGCCAGCAGCGGCCCCTGCAGGAACGCCGCCATGCTTGTATGGCAGCGCCGCAGCAGCGCCGCCACGCGCAGCAGGTTTTCCGGTTTCTGGATCTCATCCGCCTTCAGGCTGCGGCCCGGCAGCAGCCGCATCACCATCACGCCTGGGGAAGTATAGAATATCTTCGGGGATATCCCGGCCCGCGCCGCCGCCCGCGCCGCCGCCTGCTCGTTGAAGCGCATCACCCCATGCTCGGGCTTGTCCTGCCCCAACCGCACGGCGAAGCGCTGGCCGTCGGCCTGCTGCACGCCGTAGTTGCGGTTGGTTGTGCCGCCCTCAAGCGGCCAGATCTTGATGGAACCCGTCCAGAAGGGAATCGCTTCCACTTCCAGCAGGGACTGATCGGCCATCACATCGCTCACTTCAGATCACCCCGAATGTGTATAAATGCCATTCTACAGTAAATAGCCTTCCGGGAAACGACATTACAACACAGTTGCGAGGCATTTGCACATCTGCGCGGAAAGCCCCCGTGGCGGGTTGCCGGGCTTGCGGCTAGAAGAGCGCGATGTCCGAGGATGATCTGTTCGGCCCGCCCGAGCCTGCCGCTACGCCCCCCAGCGCCGTCCAGCCGCTGGCAGAAAAGCTGCGGCCAAAAGCGCTCGCCGATATCGTCGGCCAGGAGCATCTGCTGGGGCCGGAGGGCAGCCTCACCGGCATGCTCAAGCGCCATTCGCTCGCTTCGCTCATCCTCTGGGGGCCGCCCGGCGTAGGCAAGACCACCATCGCCCGGCTTCTGGCAGCTGGGGCCGGGCTGCAATTCCGGCAGATCTCGGCGGTGTTCTCCGGCGTGGCGGACCTCAAGAAAGTGTTCGAGGACGCGCAGAAGCTCCAGCGCGCCGGGCATATCACCCTGCTGTTCGTCGATGAAATCCACCGCTTCAACCGCGCCCAGCAGGATGCGTTCCTGCCGGTGGTCGAGGCCGGGACCATCGTGCTCGTCGGCGCCACCACGGAGAATCCGTCCTTCGCGCTCAACGGCGCGCTGCTCTCGCGTTGCCAGGTGTTCGTGCTGCGCCGGCTGGATGACGACGCGATGGAGCAGCTGCTCCGCCGCGCTGAGGCCGAGATGGCCCGCCCCCTGCCCCTCACCGAAGGTGCCCGCGCCACGCTGCGCGCCATGGCCGATGGCGATGGCCGCGCCTTGCTCAACATGGCCGAGCAGCTCTTCGCCCTGCCGCCGGATGGCGAACTAACCGAGGAGCAGCTCTCGCGCATCCTCTCCCGCCGCGCGGCACTCTACGACCGCGACCGCGAGGAGCATTACAACCTCATCTCTGCCCTGCATAAATCCATGCGAGGCTCGGATGCCGATGCGGCTTTGTACTGGCTCGCCCGCATGCTCGCGGGCGGCGAGGACCCGCGCTACATCGCCCGGCGCATCACGCGCTTCGCCTCGGAGGATATTGGCCTCGCCGATCCGCAAGCCCTGCCCCAGGCCCTGGCGGCATGGGAGGCGTATGAGCGCCTCGGCTCGCCGGAGGGGGAAATCTGCATTGCCCAGGCGGTGCTGTATCTCGCCACCGCGCCCAAATCCAACGCCGCCTACAAGGCGCTGGGGGCGGCCAACCGCGCCGCCAGGGAAACCGGCAGCCTGATGCCGCCAATGAACATCCTCAACGCCCCCACCAAGCTGATGAAAACCCTCGGCTATGGCGAGGGCTACGAATACGACCACGACAGCGAGGAAGGCTTCTCCGGGGCCAACTACTTCCCAGAAGGCATGGGCAGGCCGGATTTCTACCGCCCCATCGAGCGCGGTTTCGAGCGGGAAATCGTCAAGCGCCTCGCTTATTGGCAGAAACTGCGCGAAGAGAAGGCATGACTGAGTTTACCATCACCGACGCCGCCGCCGATACGCGGCTCGACCGCTTCCTCCGCCGCGAAATCCCTGGCCTGACACAAGCCATGCTGCAGAAACACCTGCGTACCGGCAAGATCCGCCTTAACGGAGCCAAGGCCGAGGCCAATACGCGCCTCACCCCCGGCGACACGCTGGTGGTACCAGAGATCGCCCCACCCACGAAGCAGCCCCGCGCCCGCCACGTGGTGAAGATGGACCCCGCCCGGCTGAAGGAGCTGGAGGGGATGATCCTCTACCAGGACGAGTCCGTAATCGTGCTGAACAAGCCGGCGGGGATTGCGGTGCAGGGCGGCTCCGGAATTGCCGTGCATATCGACGGCATGCTGGACGCCCTCCAAGGCGATTCCGAGGAGCGCCCGAAACTTGTCCACCGGCTGGACCGCGACACGTCCGGCATCCTCCTCGTGGCCCGCAACGCGCGGGTGGCGAACAAGCTCTCCATCGCGTTCCGTAGCCGCGATGTCGAGAAAACCTACTGGGCACTGTTGGCCAGCGTGCCGGAACCGCTGGAAGGGCGCATCGATCTGCCGCTGAAGCGCGTCGATCTCGGCACCACCTCCCGCGCCGAGCCGGCCGGCCGCAAGGACAAGGAGGCGCAGAAGGCGGTCACTGACTACCGGGTGCTGGATTACGCGGGCAAGAGATTCTGCCTCATTGAGCTCAACCCCCAAACCGGACGCATGCACCAGCTGCGCGCGCACTGCCTTGCCCTTGGCACGCCGATTCTGGGCGATGCAGTCTATGGCGGCATCTTCTCCGAGCATTTTGCCCAGCAGTTGCATCTGCACGCACGGCGTCTGGCCATTCCGCACCCCGAGGGCGGGTTCCTCACCGTGGAGGCCTCCCTGCCGAAACATATGCGCGACGGGCTGGCGTATCTGGGCTTTACCGTGCCGGAGGCGCAGAAGCCGAAGCGAACGCGGTGACTTGCGCGGCCGGCATAGTAGGATTTTGAACGGAACTCCAAGGCCGGGAACGGCGGACGCGCCTCTGGGCTCCACTGACGCTTACGCATCAACCGCGGCGGTTCTCGACCTCGGAAACTTGGTTTAAGAGCGCCGCAAACCACTCCGGCTACCGAGGACCCATGATTCGTCTGGACAACATCAGCAAGCAGAACGGCACCCGCCTGGTCTTTATCGAGGCGTCGGCCGCGCTGCAGAAGGGCGAGAAGATCGGCCTGGTCGGCCCCAATGGCGCTGGCAAGACCACGCTGTTCCGCATGATCACCGGGCAGGAGGAACCTGACGAGGGGCAAGTCCTGATCGATCGCGGGGTGACCATCGGCTTCTTCAGCCAGGATGTGGGCGAGATGGCGGGCCGCAGCGCCGTGGCCGAGGTGATGGCGGGCGCCGGGCCGGTGAGCGACGTTGGCGCCGAGCTGGCACAGCTGGAAGCCGCGATGGCGGACCCGGAGCAATTCGACCAACTCGATGCCATCATCGAACGCTTCGGCGAGGTGCAGGCGCGCTTCGAGGAACTGGGCGGCTACGCGCTGGAGGGCAAGGCCCGCGAGGTTCTGGATGGCTTGGGCTTCAGCCAGGAGATGATGGACGGCGATGTCGGCCGCCTCTCCGGCGGCTGGAAGATGCGCGTGGCGCTGGCGCGCATCTTGCTCATGCGGCCGGATGTGATGCTGCTCGACGAGCCGAGCAACCATCTCGACCTCGAGAGTCTGATCTGGCTGGAGACCTTCCTCGGCGGCTATGACGGCGCGCTGCTGATGACCTCGCATGACCGCGAATTCATGAACCGCGTCATCAATAAAATCATCGAAATCGATGGCGGAAACCTGACGAGCTTTTCCGGCGACTACGAATTCTACGCCCGGCAGGCGGCGCTGAACGAGAAGCAGCAGCAGGCGCAGTTCGAGCGGCAACAGGCGATGCTGGCGAAGGAAGTCGCCTTCATCGAGCGCTTCAAGGCACGCGCCTCCCATGCGGCACAGGTGCAGAGCCGGGTGAAGAAGCTGGAGAAGATCGACCGTGTGGAGCCGCCCAAGCGCCGCCAGACGGTGGCCTTCGATTTCCGCCCGGCACCCCGCTCCGGCGATGATGTGGCCAATTTGCGCGGCGTGCATAAACGCTACGGCAACCGGGTGATCTATGAGGGGCTGGATTTGCTGGTGCGGCGCAAGGAGCGTTGCTGCGTGCTGGGCGTGAATGGGGCGGGCAAATCGACGTTGCTGAAGCTGGTGACAGGCACGGCAGCACCGGACGCGGGCACCGTGACGTTGGGTGGCAGCGTGAAGATGGGCTATTTTGCCCAGCACGCCATGGATCTGCTGGACGGCGACGCCACCGTGTTCGAGACGTTGGACGCCGCTTTCCCCCATGCGGGTCAGGGCGCGCTGCGTACGCTGGCAGGGGCGTTCGGGTTCTCGGGCGACGAGGTGGAGAAACGCTGCCGCGTGCTCTCGGGCGGCGAGAAGGCGCGTCTGGTGATGGCGCTCATGCTGTTCGACCCGCCAAACTTCCTGGTGCTGGATGAGCCGACCAACCATCTCGACCTCGCGACCAAGGAGATGCTCATCACGGCCCTCTCCCAATATGAGGGCACGATGCTGTTTGTCTCGCATGACAGGCATTTCCTCGCCGCCCTCTCCAACCGGGTGCTGGAGCTGACGCCGGAGGGCATCCACTACTATGATGGCGGCTACACGGAATATGTCGCGCGCACAGGGCACGAGGCGCCGGGGCTGCACGCCTGAGTGAAGATAATGCGCCGCCAGGAGCGGCTCCCCTACAACCCACCCGAAAGAATTTCCACTCGAAGACAAAGCCGCGCTTAGACAAAGCCAGGGACGACGGCAATTGACTTCGGTCAATGTTTTGCACGCCGCAAACGCGTACCCAGTGGTGGACTTGGGCGACGTAGCCGAAGATGGCGGTAGACATCCCGGCGCTACCGGGCACTCGTTCTGTCTGGCTTTTAGATTGAGGAGTTCGGAATGCAAAAAACCATGAAGGCGGCCGTGGTCCGCGAATTCGGCAAACCGCTGGTGATCGAGGAAGTGCAGGTGCCAACCCCGGGGCCCGGCCAGGTCCTCGTCAAAATCGCGGCGACGGGCGTGTGCCACACCGATCTGCATGCCGCCGAGGGCGATTGGCCGTTCAAGCCGACGCCGCCTTTCATTCCCGGGCATGAGGGCGTGGGCCATGTCGTGGCGGTGGGCCAGGGCGTGAATTTTGTGAAGGAAGGTGACCGCGTGGGCGTGCCCTGGCTGCACGACGCATGCGGCCATTGCCGGCACTGCCTGGGCGGCTGGGAAACGCTGTGCAAGGAGCAGCACAACACCGGCTACTCGGTGAATGGTAGCTTCGCCGAATATGTCCTTGCCGACCCGGACTATGTTGGCCATCTGCCAGCCAATGTCGATTTCGTCGAGATCGCGCCGATTCTGTGTGCGGGCGTGACCGTGTACAAGGGCCTGAAGGTGACCGACACGCGCCCCGGCGACTGGGTGGTCATTTCCGGCATCGGCGGGCTCGGCCATCTGGCCGTGCAATACGCGAAGGCGATGGGCCTCAACGTGCTGGCCGTCGACGTTGACGATGCGAAGCTGGAGCTTGCCAAGCAGCTCGGCGCGGCACTGGCCGTTAACGCCCGCAACACCGATCCGGTCGATTATGTGAAGAAGGAAATCGGCGGCGCGCAGGGCGTGCTGGTCACCGCCGTCTCACCCAAGGCCTTTGCACAGGCGATCAACATGGCCGACCGCGGCGGCACGGTGGCGCTCAATGGCCTGCCGCCGGGCGATTTCCCGATCAGCATCTTCGATACCGTGATCAACGGCATCACCGTGCGCGGCTCCATCGTCGGCACGCGTCTCGACCTGCAGGAGGCACTGGATTTCGCCGGACAAGGCAAGGTCAAGGCAACGGTTTCGACCGACAAGCTGGAGAACATCAATGAGATCTTCGCGAAGATGCATCATGGTGACATCCAGGGCCGCATCGTCATCGACTTCGAGAACCAGGGTTAAAACCCGCAAATTTTTTTAGGCTTTAACCCTCGCTCCTGATTCGGCGCGGCAACTCTTATGCGATTCGAAGCGGTCTGGTCAGACGCCAAGTGGTGGAGCGGATGATATTATCGCACTCGGCCTGAGTCCGTATGGGCACTTCAGTGAAGCCGGGGTCGCGTCCGTCAACATGTTGGACATTGTGGTATAATTTGAGTGGCCGCTAATCATGCGGCCACGGTGGAGATTTGTGCTGTATCGGCGTCACGCATTGGCACCATGAGTTCGGCCACTGGCTCTTTCTGCCAGTGCTTTCGCGCTTCCCAAAAGCAGAATGACAAAAAAACCCTTCAACCCCGAAGTCCCAACCCGGGGCATCACCTCCGATTGAGCCCGCTTGACGCCAACGGGCATTCCGAAACAAGATTACCAGATCCGGGGTGCCCGCGCTGTGCGGGCTGAGATCAAACCCGTTGAACCTGCCTGGGTAATGCCAGCGAAGGGAGACGCCAACCATGCAACGCCGTCAATTTATCTACGCCGCCGCCGCTCTGGCCTCCCCTGCCCTGGCCCGCGCCGGGGCGGAGCAAAAATTCACCCTCATCTTGGACTGGTTCATTAACCCGGACCACGCGCCGCTGTTCGCCGCCAAATATTGCGGCGCATTCGCCCGCGCCGGGCTGGATGTGAAGCTCATCGCCCCCACAGACCCGGATTTGCCGCCGCGCCTCGTCGCCGCCGGGCAGGCCGATGCTGCCCTAAGCTACCAGCCCCAGCTTTATTTGCTGGTGGACCAGGGCCTGCGCCTGCGCCGCACCGGCACGCTCATCAACAAGCCCCTGAACACGCTCACCGCGTTGAAGGAAAGCGGCGTGACCAAGCTCGCCGACCTCAAGGACCGCAAGATCGGCTACTCGGTGGCCGGGGTGGAGACCGTGCTGATCGGCACGATGCTGAAATCCGCCGGGCTGACGCTGGCCGACGTGACGCTGGTGAACGTCAACTTCAACCTCGTTACGGCGCTGCAATCGCGCGAGGTGGACGCGGTGATCGGCACCTACCGCACCTATGAGGATATCCAGCTCCAGCAGGCCGGGCTGAACCCGGTGATCTTTTTGCCCGAGGATTACGGCGTACCGCCCTCGGACGAGCTCATCCTGCTTTCCCGCGCTTCCGGGTTGAAGGCGCCGGCGCTGGCCGGGTTCCTGGCCGCGCTGGGCGACGGCGTGGCAGCACTTGAGGCTGATCCTGAAAAGATGCTGGCGCTATTCCTGAAGGACAACCCCAGCCTCAACGACAAGCTGGACATCGCCTCCTGGCACGCTCTGCCGCCTTATTTCGCACATGACCCGGCGGCGCTGGATACCGCCCGCTACACGAAATACCGGGACTTCATGTATGCGGCCGGGCTGATCAAGCAGAACCTGCCGCTGGATTCCTACGCGGTGCAGATCGCCACTTAACATGTCCCCGCCCGGTATCGTCATCGAGGGCCTCGGTCTGCGCTATGCCGGGGAGAGTATTTTCGAGAACCTAAGCCTCACGCTTCCCGCCGGGCAGTTTTCCGTGCTGCTCGGCCCGAGCGGCGTGGGCAAGACCAGCCTTCTGCGTGTCATCGCGGGACTTGAACCGCCGGGCTCGGGCAGTGTGCACGCGGAGGACGGCGCGCCTCTGGCCGGGCGGATCGCCTACATGGCGCAGCAGGATCTGCTGCTGCCCTGGGCCGATGCGCTGGGCAATGTGATGCTGGGGGCGAGCCTGCGCGGCGTGGGGCGAGATGCGGACCGGGCGGCAGCGCTGCTTGAGCGCGTAGGGCTTGGGCACCGCATGCGCGCTTTGCCCGCCACGCTCTCCGGCGGTGAGCGCCAGCGCGTGGCCCTGGCCCGCACGCTGTATGAGGACCGCCCGGTGGTGCTGATGGACGAGCCGTTCTCGGCGCTGGACGCGATCAGCCGCGCGCGCATCCAGGAGCTGGCGGCAGAGGTATTACAGGGGCGCACGGTGCTGCTGATCACGCATGACCCGATGGAAGCCTGCCGGCTTGGGCATCATCTCTGGGTGCTTGCGGGCAGCCCGGCCGCGCTGGCGCCACCGCTCGCCGTGCCGGGCCTGCCGCCGCGCGCCCCGGATGACGAGGCGGTGCTGCATCTGCAGGGCGAACTGTTGCGCCGGCTGGCGGCGCTGAGCCCGGCATGATGCGCCCGCTGGTCACGCTCGCGGTGTTCATCGGGCTCTGGTGGGCCGTCTCGGCCTATGGGGGCATTCCGCCTTATATGCTGCCCAGCCCCCAGGCCGTGGGGGCTGCACTATGGACGCAGCGCGACTATCTTGCCGCCAATGCGGCGGTCACGCTGGCGGAAATCGGTCTCGGGCTGGCGGGCGGGGCGCTGCTCGGCGCGATAGCCGCACTCGCGGTCGCGGCCTCACCCATCTTGCAACGCTGGCTGCTGCCGGTGCTGGTGCTCAGCCAGGCAATCCCGGTTTTCGCCCTGGCGCCGTTGGCTGTGCTGTGGCTGGGCTTCGGCCTCGCGTCCAAGGTGGCCATGGCCATGCTGGTCATCTTCTTCCCCGTCACCGCGAATTTTCTCGACGGGCTGCGCCGCACCGAGCCTGGCTGGCTGGATCTGGCGCGAACCATGAACGCCAAGCCCGTTTTCGTTCTGCTGCGGCTGCGCCTGCCCGCCGCCCTGCCCGCCCTTGCCTCCGGCCTGCGCGTGGCCGCGGCGGTGGCGCCGATTGGCGCAATCCTCGGCGAATGGGTCGGCGCCTCATCCGGACTTGGCTATGTGATGCTGAACGCCAATGCGCGGATCCAGCCGGACCTGATGTTCGCGGCGCTGGTGCTGCTGATGGCAATCGCCATTGGGCTGTACGTGGCCGTGGACAAGGCGTTACGCCGCCTGCTGCGCTGGGCGCCCGGGGGATAAAAAAAGCCCCGGCGGTTTCCCCCCGGGGCTGGCTTTGGCGATGATGCCGAAGCTTTTAGTGCAGCACGATCTCGACGCGACGGTTCTGCGGCTCGCGTACGCCCGGGCCGGTCGGCACCAGCAGGTGGGTCGCACCATAAGCATGGATCTCGATCTCAGAAGCCGGAACGCCATCGGTGACCAGCTGCGCGGCAACGACTTTCGCACGGCGCTCGGACAGGCCCTGGTTGTAGACGGGCGTACCCGAGGTATCGGTGTAACCGGAAACATCCAGCGTGGTGACGCTCTGGCTCTTCGAGTCGACGGCGGCCTGGGCGATGATCTGGGTCGCGCGCGAGGTCAGGTTGGCCTTATCCCAGTCGAAGAACACCAGGTAGGTCTTGGCCGGGGCCGGGGCCGGGGCCGCCACCGGGGCCGCCACCGGGGCCGGGGCCGGAGCCGCCGCCGGGGCGTTGAACAGCTGATAGCGCATGCCCAGCAGGAAGGTGTGATACTCGTGCTGGCCCAGCTTCACGCTGCCATTCTCATCGCCGATCTCAGAGTAGTTGCGGCTCGAAACCAACTGCATGAAGCGGTATTCGGCAGTGGCGGAGAGGCCCGGCACCCAAGGTAGCGGGTAGGAGGCGCCAGCGATCAGCTGGTAGGCAAAGCTGCCGGCGTCACCGCCGACGGCGTAACCGTTGTTGCCGTTCAGATGGCTGGACAGGTGCACCCACTGGTAACCCGCACCGGCGCCGAGATAGGGGAAGATGGGCAGGCCGGCATTGAAGTCATACAGCACATTGACCATCGGGCCGTAGGTCTCGGTGCCGCCGTGGGCGCTGCTGATGTCCCCGTAACCGTAGTCGTGGTTCGAGTTGATGTTGTTGCGGTAGAAGTTGCCGCCGACCTCAACCCGGAAACCGTTGCCCAGGCCGTAACCAAGGGACATGGCGCCCGAGTACGAGGGGGTGGTGTGGAACTTGCCGTAATCGCCGTTGGCGTGGTTGTTGTAGCTGAACGCGTCCTGGAGGCTGGTACCCGCGCCGAGGCTCACATAGGGGCCTTTGACAGGCTGGGCATGTGAGGCGAGCGGCATGGCCAGGCAGGTGGCAGCGGCAAGCGCGAAACGGAACTTCATTTCGGTATCCTTAAGAAATTAGTTACAGCAATTAATATAACCTATTAAAAAACAATAAGAACGCGCCAAACGGGAAGCTGCCATGCCTCCCTGGCAGTTGTAGCTTTTTTGACACATTTGCTGTCCAATACCCATTTTCCCCACGAACCCGGCTTTTCAGGCCGGGTTTTGCCCCGGACACCGCCCTGCCAAATATTGCCTTGGCGGCATAAACCACAGGTAGCAGCCATGCGGTTGCTGCGCTGCACCAATGCGTGTCGTGATGAAGCATGCTTTTCGCCGGCTAAGTAAGGCAGTCCGTTTTGATGGCGCTTTCCCCCGGCGGGCCAAAAGCGCCCTACCTCACCCGGCGGGCGCGGACACGGCGGCAGCGTTCAAGGGCAACGAAGGCCCTGATTTCACTTGACGCGTTATGCCTTGGTTACGAATTCGAGGCCGATGAGATTGCCACGCGCCCAACAGCGCCGCGCTTTTCGCTTGGTGTCGTCGCCGATACGCAAGGTTAGCGATTCTGGCACTTCCACCATCACCTCGGTTTCGACACAAGCTCCATCGTCCGACAGGTCATGGACAATGCAGTCAATCACGGTCGGGCTGAAGCCGCCATAAACCAGCTTTCCAGATTTTATTGCTCGCGCCCGGTGTTCGGTGCGGCGTTCTGGGCTGTCTGGATCGAATTCTGGGGCTAACGCGCTCATTTTCTGCGTCTCTTAAGCGTTCCGAAGTTAGAAATACTAAATCACAAAATCGTCAGAAAATCTACAGAATTCCCCAAGCTAGGAACCTTCCGCTTCGCGGCGTGTCCGGCCAACACCTCAAACATTATCTAAACAAAACGGGCAAAAAATTATTATTTTAGAATATTTTATCAAATGTCGAACGAGAGGCTTCCTGTGCGGGGCATTGCCAATTTCCATTGCAAATCTGCGCAGCAAACGCCTATTCTCCGCCGACGGAGAAACAAGCTCCCATGAATTGAGAGCTCAAGAATTTTTCTTAATATTAAGGGATGTTTACTTTGGACGTGAACGATTCAAAATCCGCGCCCGAAGACACCAGCATCCTGTCGCCCACGCCTCCCCGCGCAGAAAACCGCCACGCAACGCGTGAAAACCTCTCATCGCTAGGCGGACTAGCCTATGGAGGAGAGGAGCCGCGCGTGCTCAGCTGCGAAGTGCTGGACATTTCCGAAACCGGGGTTCGCGTCGAGACCTACGTGCATCCCGTCGACATTCCGGAGTTTGTATCGCTAACGTTCGGGGGGCGTTATTACCGCGCGCGGCGCTGCTGGGTTGAAGGCAACCAAATCGGCCTGGAACTGATCCCAGACGAAGCGTAGTTCCCCGTTTACCGGAGATGACCCGGCGCCGGTAGGCACCGCATCTGGCGCCCTACAAATGCTGTTGCCGGAAATGGTGCCGACACCCAGGATTGAACTGGGGACCTACTGATTACGAATTCTTTTTTGGTCTCAAATTGGCCTGCGGCTCTCCCGGTGTCCGGCGCCGAATTTCCAGAATCGCTTGGTATATAGCCGATTTAATTTGAAGCCTGCTGAATATGATTGAACGTCCGGGAAAGAAGGCCCACATTAAAGCCGGACACAAGCCGGACACGAATGGCGCACTGACTATGAAACCGACCCAATCAGAGACCTGGACCGACAAGAGCGTGGCGGCGCTGCCAGCGCCCGCCAAGGGCAATAAAGTGTACAAGGACCCGGATGCCGTGAAGGGCTTTGGCGTCCGCGTTACCTCCGCTGGACACCGCGCCTACGTGCTTAACTACTCGGTGAAGGGCACCGAGCGGCGCATGACCATCGGCGACGCCGATGTCTGGAAGCTGCGCCAAGCCAGAGCACGGGCAGCGGACCTGCGTCGGGAGGTCGACGAAGGCCGCGACCCGCTGGCGCTGGCGCAGGCCGAACGGGAAGCGCCAACGATGAACGATCTGGCGGACCGCTTCGAGCGTGAGCACTTGGCCAAGCGCCGCCCGGCCACTGTGACAGATTACCAGAGCATTCTCCGGCTCTATATCCGTCCGAAGCTGGGCAAGCTCAAGGTTGCGGACCTGCGCCATGCCGACATTGAAAAGCTGCATGCCGAGATCGCCAAGGATGCACCTTACCGGGCAAACCGTACGGTTGCAGTGTTGAGCAAGATGCTCAACCTCGCCGTGAGGTGGGAAATGCGGACGGGCAACCCGGCCAAGGGTATAGAGCGCTGCGCTGAAGAACGGCGCGAGCGCTACTTAAGCGCCGGAGAGATCAGCCGCTTAATGGAGAGTTTGGTCGAGCACCGGGAGCGAGTGTCAGCCGCCGCGATCCGGCTATTGTTGTTGACCGGCGCCCGGCGTGGGGAACTGTTGTCCGCTAAGTGGGAGCAGTTTGACCTTGAGGCCGGGATATGGGTGAAGCCCTCCAGCGCGACGAAGCAGGGGAAGCTGCATCGTGTGCCCCTCTCCACCTCCGCCGTGGAACTGCTGCGGGAACTGCGAACCAAATCCGACGAAGAGGACCGCCGCCGGGCCGAGGATAAGCTACCACCGCTGCCTTGGGTGTTCCCTGGCACCGATGGCCAGCCACTGACCACAATCATGAAGCTGTGGCGCGCAGTCTGCCGCAAGGCCGGGCTGAACGACGTGAGGCCACATGACTTAAGACATAGCTACGCTGCCGTGTTGGCCAGTGAGGGGCATTCCCTGCCAATCATCGGCGCCCTGCTCGGCCACACACAAGCAGCTACGACGCAGCGATATGCGCATCTTATGGACGACCCGCTGAGAGCCGCGACCGAGCGGGCCGGGCAGTTCATCAAGCACGCGGTGAAGGACACCGGCAACTGATCAAGCTGCCCCCGTTCCGCACCAAATGGGTGGCGCTGGGAGCGCTGCTCAAGCATGCGTCAGACCCCGCCGAGACGCTGGCCGAGCTAGTGGCCAACCTGCCCGCATACCGCCCCGGAAAGAAGGGTGGCGAGCCGGTGCTGTTGCCCCCTGGATTCCTCGCCGGGGTGGTGTGGATGAAGCCCGGCTTTGTCGCCCTCCCTCGTTCAACGATGCACCCGTTCCGCCTAGAGCGTGACGGCGTGCGGTTTGAGGATGCTCTCTTTTACGTTGATGATATCCGCAGTCTGCTGGAGCCGATGCACGCGGCAATCAGACAAGCCGTCACCACCTACAAGGATGAATGCACCGGCAACGGCACCACACCGAGCGCGAACAACTTCGTGGAGTGGTGCCATAATGCGGGGGTTCCCGGCAGGCGGGAACACCTACGAGACGCCTTTAGCAACGAATTTGGCAGGCGCGAACGCGGCCGACCCCGAAAAACACAAAAATAATTCGCCGCGAAAATGCGAATAATGACGCCGAAAACGTTAACGCGTATGGAATACGCTAGATTTTTCGGAGCCATTCAATGCCCGCCCCCGACACTGACACTGAAGACCGCACCGCTCTACCGCTGACGCTGCGTGACCTGATCGGAAACCGTAAGACTACCGAGGAAATCGCCGCCGCGATAGATGGCACGACGCGCAGTGTCTATAACCTGGTGGAAAAATTCAAAATCCCATTCATTCGGGTACTGAACAAGCGCTACTACAAGCCTGAGGATTTCGCTGCCGCGCTGACTCGGCAGGAACACAATGTGTCCCCGCGCCGACGCGGGCGACCGCGCGAAGTGGCGTAACCTATCTGCATCCCCCCGCCTACACGCGCACGGCGCGACGGTGGTTGCGTGGTTGCATTAAAAAACCGCGCCAGGGTTGGCAACCCGGCGCAGCTTGAAGAAGATACTAACCGGCTGGGGCCGGACACGAAGTTGGAATCAACCATATGTAGTGTGTGTACCATGGCTACTAACCAAAATCCCAATGATGATCAAGAGTTTTTACAAAAACTCACTGCTCTAAAATACATCCTTTCCAGGGTGCGCAGTGATCTCCACGCCCGCCGTTCTTGGAACAACAAAAAACAGAAGAACGAGTATTACAAACGACCGAAGGACGGCGCACCGCCCCAACTGATCACCGACGCAATGTTGCATCGGCACATCACCGCGCCGGACGGAACCAATGACGCACACTTAGGTGTGTACCCTCTGCTTCCTGGCGCCGACACCATCCTATGCGCAGTCCTGGATTTTGACGATCACGGTGGCGCTATGCAGTGGGGCGAATTTATCGCCCTGGTGAAGCCCGTGATTGATGCCGCCCGTGCTGTTGGCCTGAATCCATGGTGCGTCCGCAGTGGCGGAGGCCATGGGCTGCACGCATGGTTTTCCTGGGACTTAGAGGATCCACAGAACACTGCCGATGTTCGGGCATTATTGACGACGATCATCGAGGAGTGTGGATTCTCCGAGGGCGCTGGAGGAGGCGTGCAGGGCGGAAAGATCGAGATTTTTCCCAAAAGCCTGTATGCGACAATACAAGAGCCGGGCAACCTTATTGCTCTGCCTTTCGCTAGAGCCTCGACGTGGCTCGACAAGGAGTTGCAGCCGACTAACAAGCCGACACAGCAAATCACCTCGCATCCTGTGCCGAAGCAGGCGACCAACATCGTCTCCCTGGACGAATACAGAGCAGAGCGTGAAGGCGCCGAAGCGTCGTTCCAGGGGGGTAATACCCTGGAAACCGCGAAGGCCGCGCTTGCGCACATACCGCCCGACTGCGGGTACGACCTACGCCAGAAGCTCGGCATGGCACTGAAAGCCGCCTTCGGAGACGAAGCTTTTGAACCATGGCTCGAATGGATCAAGCAGTGTGGCAACGACTCATACAAAGGTGAACGAGAACACCGTTACCACTGGAACAGTTTTAGAGAGCGTAAGAACGGCAAGAAAGTGACTCTAGGCTCACTGTACTGGCATGCCGAAGAGAATGGATGGGTGCGACCGAAGAAGGAAGTCAAAGCGAAGCTGCCGCCTCTAGCTGCTGCTGTGGCTCTACTTGATGGGAAAGACGAGTGGCAGCGCGTATTTGCCTTCGATACCTTCGCAAATCGTATCATACTGCTTAAGCCTTTTCCGACTGCACGCGATTCAGTGGATACCTACCCACGTGAGCTTACAGATGCCGATATCATCTGCATCACGATCTGGATTCAGAACCAATACATAAAGATTTCGAGCGGTGTGACCTATGAAGCATTAACTGAGATTGCACAGCGCGCGGCTTTTCATCCAGTGCGTGAGTACCTGCGCGGCTTGCAATGGGATGGCGTAAAGCGTTGTGACACATGGTTGATTGAACATTTCGGCGCAGAGGATACACCGTTTAATCGTGCGGTGGGCGCTCGGTGGTTGATCGCTGCCGTGGCGCGCGTGATGAAACCAGGGTGCCTTGTGAAGAACGTGCCAGTGCTGGAGGGACCGCAAGACATGGGCAAATCCAGCGCGCTCCGTATCATGGCTGTAAGGGATGAATGGTTCACGGATCACATGAGTGATCCAGGGAAAAAGGATGCACTGGAAGAGAGTCAAGGCAAATGGATTGTAGAGTTTGCAGAGTTGGCAAACATGCAGCGCACCGAGTCGGAGCGGATCAAAAGCTATCTCTCCACACCGATAGATAGGTTCCGCCCGTCTTATGCGCGCAAGGCAAGTGACTTTCCCCGTCAATGGGTGGGCGCTGCAACCATCAACCCTGGTGCATCCGGCTATCTGAAGGATGAGACCGGCGCAGTAAGATTTTGGCCGGTGCAATGTGCAAATGGCTGGAAGACATTTCAGACAGTAGATACAGACAAGCTACGTTCGGTGCGTGATCAACTGTGGGCCGAAGCAACTGCGCGATACAATGCACGTGAGAAGTGGTGGCTGCATGAGGATATGTTGCGGGCCGCGCAGACCGAAGAGGCTGAGGCACGAGAACAAGAAGACCCACGAGAGCCTATGCTACGCAAGTATTTGAAGCTTCGGCCCTACGCCCAGACAGCGGACATACTGCTGCATCTCGGCTATGAACTGGACCGCCCAGACCTGAAGCGCTTGCAAACTGAGATTGGTGCAATGATGTGCCGCCTCAAATGGGTAAGGTGGCGTGCGAAGCATGACATATCGGGACCAAACGGGGCGGGATATTACTACTTCCCACCCGGAACAACCAATCCTGTGACGTATGCCCAACTGCTGGTCAACAATCAGCTTGCCGTCACCATGCAACTGGCGGGGCAGCAGAAGAACGAGGCTAAGCATCTGCGCCCTGATCCAGGGGGAGAGGGCGATGACCCGCCGTTTTGAGTTGTCCCTACCTGTCCCTACCTTGTCCCTACTCAAAAGCCAGGGGGTTAGGGACGTGAAAGTGGCTGGAAATAGCAGGTTGATCTTGGATTTTTACTCTCGGTCCCTACCTGTCCCTACCGACTTATTAGAGGCTAGAAAGTAGGGGGTGTAGCGTGTATACGCCCCCTGGTAGTGGTGTACACACCACTACACCCCCATTTACACCCCCCCTATTTTCACGCCTATATGGGAAATTAGAGGGGACGGAAGGGGCAAAATCCAACACTCCCAAGTTATTTCCTACAATTTTTGCGTCCTCACCCTATGGCGATGGTGTGGGGACGGCAGGCGGGATCGGGACACCCCCCTGCTACTCGCCCCCGGCGCCGGAACGGTGGCCGATGGGGTACAGAATCCCGTGTTAGCTGATGTACTTGTTGTGTTATCTAGGGGGGAGGCTGCGCCTGCAAACAGGGCGTGCCGTATAGGAATGTGAAATGGATTCGCTCCCCGTTATTCGTGACGCGACTGGGAGGTTCCTTAAGGGATCGTCCGGCAACATCTCCGGGCGGCCAAACGACTTGAAGGTAATTGTGGAACTCGCTCGTTCGCGCTGCCCGGAGATGATCGCGGCGCTGACAGCGATTGCATTGGACAAGGAGCAACCCGTGTTCGCCCGCATCCAAGCTGCACAACGTGTGCTTGATCGCGGCCTCGGCAAACCGCTTGCAGCGGTTGCTGTTGATGTGACCGACACCACACAGCGGACGGCGGAGATGGCGACATTGTTAAGCGTGTTGGGCGCAATGAGCTTCCGCAAAGATACGGCAATCGACGCGGATGCCAAACCTGTGGAGGTGCGCGATGACACTAAGGACTGAAGGCGGCGTTAGCTATGACGTAGATGAGCACCTGGGTGCGCGGCGACGATTACGATGGCCGGTTGAGCGACAACTATGATGGCCGGTATGCTCGCCCGTCAGGCCCGCTCGCAGGGAGGGGCGAAGCCCCGACCGTAGAGCG
>Ga0326727_10003470_pt1 | contig 50287 bp, 34 predicted proteins | sample MB2enrmetagenome_FD_207643 | JGI IMG/M metagenome (GOLD analysis project Ga0326727, IMG submission 207643) | Lab enriched peat soil microbial communities from McLean, Ithaca, NY, United States - MB29MY | ecosystem: Environmental > Terrestrial > Soil > Wetlands > Peat | place: USA: New York... | reverse complement strand
GGGGCGCCCCGCGGCGCCCCCACCCCCGGTCAGTTGGGGGGGGGGTATCCCGCGGCACCCCGGAGGGGTGCCAGAAAACGGGGCTGCCCCTCTGGCACCCCTCCGGGGTGCACCATCCACGCCGTCGTTCCGGGGGTCTCGCCTGGCTTCGACCCCCGGCTACCCCCTTTCATCCCTCCGGGATGAAAGGCCTGACCGTAGCGAGCTTGGGATTTCGAGAAGGGGTCGCGCACACGCCATCGAAGATCCGTGTAAGGAGCGGGGCAGGGCGCCTCACTCCGTGCGCGCCGCTCCTCATTGAAGACGCAGCAGCCATTTGACTTTGTTGGTCCGGGCCGGAAACGCGCGAAGGCTTCGTTATTGTTGCACCTGAATGTAGGCGGAGCCTTTTGTGTTGCAGATAGGGCAGTGTTGGGGAGGAGTTCCGAATTCGATGTGCCCGCAGACAGGACACAGGTAGATTTTTGCCTCGGGCAAATCCTGCCCCTTCTGAACCGCCTCCAAGGCGAGTTGGTAAAGCCGAGCATGGACCGCCTCCGCCTTGGCGGCGTAATCGAACATCCGCTTGGCCTTGTGGCCGTCCGCCTCCGCCTGCTTGAGCATCGGCGGGTACATCCTCGTGTATTCGTAGGTTTCCCCCTGGATGGCGGCTGCAAGGTTTTGGGCGGTGGACCCAATGCCGTCCATCGCGCCAAGGTGTCCCTCGGCGTGAATTCGCTCCGCCTCGGCGGCCGTGCGGAAAAGGGCGGCGATGTTTCGATACCCATCCTTCCCAGCCCTTCTGGCGAAGGCCAAATACTTCTGACTGGCCTGGCTTTCCCCGGCGAAGGCTTCTTTCAGGTTGTTGCTGGTTTGCGTCATATTGATCGATGGATGCTTAATATCCTGGAGTGAATCATAGATGCCCCGGCGCAAAAACAAAGTCTTTTCGATGGCTTCCCTATCGCCGGGCGCTGGACAGGATGGGCAGCCGAAGAAACTCGCCGTGCGGCTCCGTCGCCGCGCTATCGGGAAGCGGTGTTCCAGCCGCCGCCGAGGGCTTTGTAAAGCTGGACGGTGGACAGGAGTTGGTTGAGGAGGGTTTGCGTGAGAGCGGTTTGGGCGGGGAAAAGCTGCTGCTGTTCTTGCAGCAACTCATAGTAGTTGGCCTGGCCGCCCTGATACCGCTGATTGGCCACCTGCACCGCTTCCTGATAGGCGGCCACCGCCCGCGCTTGTTCGAGGCGTTCCCTGGCGAGCTCCTGGCATGACACGAGCGCATCGGAGACTTCCCGGAATGCGTTCAGGACGGTCGATTGATACTGAAGGCGCGCCTCGTCCCAGGCGGCGCGCGCCTGGCGCAACTGGGCCCTGAGCAGGCCGCCTTGGAATACGGGACCGGCGAGGTTGCCTGCCAGAGCCCACGCGCTGACGGCGCCGGAGGTAAACGGGACCAACTCCGAGCTGACCTCGCCAAAAAGTCCGGTCAAGGTGATGTGGGGATAGAAGTTGGCCGTGGCCAGGCCGACCTGGGCGTTGGCCGCGCGCATCAATTGCGTCGCCCGGCGAATGTCCGGCCGGCGCTCAAGCAGCGCGGAGGGCAACCCCGGCGGGACTTCCGGCAGCGTTTGCTCCCGTAGCGCGAGCGGGCGGCGAGGGACCGGGCCGGGATTGAGGCCGAGCAAGACGCGGAGCTGGTTTTCCTGGAGGACGATTTGACGGCGCAGTTCGGGAATGGCGGCCGCGGCGGAGGCCATGGCGGCTTCGGCCGAGGCGGTCTCGAGTCTGGAGGAGACGCCGCCTTGGAGACGCTCGTTGAAGAGCTTCCAACTTTGGGCAAAGGAGTTGGTGGCGTCCTCGGCGATGACCAGTTCGTCATCCAGGGCCAGCAATTGGAAGTAGGATTGCGCGACGCCGGATACCAAGCTGATCGTTACGTCGCGGCGCGCTTCCCCGGTGGCGAGGTATTGGGCGCGCGCGGATTCGTTCAGGCGGCGGATGCGCCCCCAAAAGTCAATCTCCCAGGAGACGCTTCCGGCGAGGTCATTGCCTTTTCCCGCCCCGCCGCCGATGTCGTAGGGGACGCCGCCCACGACATTTTTCGCCGCCCCGCTCGAGCCTTGGTAGGTCACCTGGGGATAGAAGACCGAGCGGCTTTGGGCCAGAAGGGCGCGGGACTCCTCGACTCGAGCGGCGGCAACGCGCAGATCGTAATTGTTGGTGAGGGCGGAGCGGATCAGGACCTGCAAGGCCGGGTCTTGAAACAACGCCCACCACGGCAAATCGCCCAGGGAATTGGTTCCGGCCTCTTCCGCGCCGCGGAAGGCGGCGGGCGGGTGGGGGCCGGGAGATTTGAAGTCAGGTCCGACGGCGCAGCCGGCTGCCAGAACGAGGCAAAAGAAACCAGGCAAAAGCCGCAAGTTCATGGCTTGGTTGGGGCTTGGGAATGCGCAGGGGGCGACTGTTCCTCGTTGCGGCGGGCGAGGCGCTCGACCACGTAGAAGTTCACTGGAATGATGAAAATGCCCAACAACGTGGAGCCAAGCATTCCACCGATGACGACGGTGCCGAGAGTCTCCCGCGAAATCCCGCCCGAGCCGGTGGCAAACCACAAGGGAATGCAGCCGAAAACAAAGGCGAAGGAGGTCATCAGGATGGGCCGCAGGCGGATGCGGGCGCCGGTCAAGGCGGCATCGACGAGGGATTTGCCGCGCTCGAATTCCCGCTTCGCAAATTCGACGATCAAGATGGCGTTTTTGGCAGAAAGACCGATGAGCATGATCAATCCGATCTGGACATAGACGTTGTTCTCAAAACGGCGCGCCCACAGCGCCAGGAAGGCGCCCAGCACCGCCACCGGAGTGCTGATCAACACGCTGACAGGCAGCGACCAGCTTTCGTACAACGCCGCCAGGATTAGAAAGACGAAGACCAGAGACAGGCCAAAGATGGCTGCGCGCGGCACCCCTTTGGCTGCCTGCTGTTCCTGGAAAGACATTCCGAGGTAGTCGAAGCCCATCCCCGCCGGCATGGTCTTGGCAAAGACGTCCTCCAGCGCCCGGGTCGCATCGTCAGAGCTGAAGCCCGGGGCGGCGCTGCCGTTGATCTGGGCGCAGCGATACTCGTTGTAGTGCATGACGAACTCCGGGCCTTGGCGGCGCTCCGCCTTGGCGACGGAGGTCAGGGGCACACTGCCGCCCTGGCGGTTGCGCACGTAGAACAGGCCGAGGCTGTCGAGGTTGGCGCGGTACTTTTCCTCCGCCTCGACATAGACCTGCCATTGGCGGCCGAAACGGTTAAAATAGTTCACAAAGTAGCCGCCCAGAAAGGTTTGCAGGGTGTTATAGACCTCGCCGATGGCGATCCCTTGCTTGAGGACTTTGTCGCGGTCCACATCGATGAAGACCTGGGGCACGCTGGGCAGGTAGGTCGTCGCCAAACCGGACAATTCGCGCCGCCGGGCGGCTTCCTTCATGAAGTCCTCGAGATTTTGCGACAGGAATGCGGGGTCCTTGCCGAGCCGGTCTTCGAGGATGAATGTAAACCCGCCGGCGGTGCCGACGCCCGGGATGGCGGGGGGCGGGAAGGAAACCGCCCTGGCCTCGGGCATGTCCTGCAGGGCGCGATTGATTTGGGCGCGAATGGCGGCGGCCTGCTCGTCCTTTCCAGTGCGCTCATCCCATGGTTTCAAGGTGACGAAAAACAAGGCGTTGTAAGTGGTCTGCGCCTGGCTCAACAGGCTGAATCCCAGCACCGTAGTATAGTACTTGATACTGGGTATCTTGCTCAGTATCGCCTCCACCTTTTTGCAATAGGCGTCGGTTCGCGGCATCGACGCCGCGTTGGGAAGCTGGACATTGATGTAGATGTAGCCCTGGTCTTCCTCGGGAAGAAACGAGGAGGGGAGATGGCCTCCCGCCCAAACGGCCGTCAGGGCCACGCCGGCGAGCAAGATGAGGCTGAGGATGCTGCGGCGAATGAGGAGGTGGCTCCAATTGACGTACCCGCGCGTGGCGCGTCCAAAGACGCGGTTGAACCGGCCGAAGAAGCCGGCCAGCGGACTACGGTGCAATCGCCCTCTTGGCCGGAGGAGCAGGGCGGAGAGCGCGGGGCTGAGCGAGAGGGCGTTAAAGGCGGAAAAGAGGACGGAGATGGCAATCGTGAGGGCAAATTGCTGGTAGAGGCGTCCAGTGATGCCGGGAATAAAGACCGTGGGAACAAAAACCGAGGCCAGGATCAACGCGATGGCTACGACCGGCCCGGAGACTTCCTCCATGGCTTTGAAGGCCGCCTCCCGGGGCGAAAGGCCCTCCTCGATGTGGCGCTCGACCGCCTCGACCACGACGATGGCGTCATCGACCACCAATCCAATGGCGAGCACCAGGCCGAACAGGGAGAGGGTGTTGATGGAAAAGCCGAAGACCGGGAAAAGCGTGAAGGTCCCGATGAGCGAAACCGGTACGGCCAGCAACGGGATGAGGGTTGCGCGCCAGCCCTGGAGGAAGACATAAACGACCAGCACAACCAGGAGCAGGGCCTCCCACAGCGTGGTCGCGATTTCCGCGATGCCGCGGCTGACCGCCAGCGTGGTGTCCAGGGAGACCGCATAGTCCAGGTCCTGCGGGAACTGTTTCTTGAGTTGCTCCATCAACTCCTTCACCCCCTTGCCGCAGTCCAGCGCGTTGGAGCCGGGCAACTGGTAAATGGCCATGACGGCCGACGGGCGGCCGTTGAGACGGCCCGCCAGGTTATAGACCTGGGCGCCCAACTCGATGCGCGAGATATCCTTGAGCCGAACGATCGAGCCGTCCGGGTTCTCCCGCACGACGATGTCAGCGAATTGCTTTTCTGTCACCAACCGCCCTTGAACCACGGCCGTATAGGTGAACTCCTGGTTCGGGGCCGAGGGAGGGCCGCCGACCTGGCCGGCCGGATTGACGGTGTTCTGGCTGTTGACGGCATTGATGACGTCGGTGACGGTAATGTTGAGTTTGGCGAGCTTGTCCGGCTCGACCCAAAAGCGCATCGCGTATTGGCCGGCGCCAAAGACGTTGATGTTTGAAACGCCCTTGACCCGGGTAATCTGGTCCACCAGGTTGATATACGCATAATTGGCCAGGAAGGTCTGGTTGTAGGCGCCGTGAGGCGAGTAGAGGGCCACGAGCAACATCGGGGTCGTGGGCGATTTGAGGATGGTGACGCCGAAGTTCTGCACCGCCGAGGGCAGTTGCGTCGCCGCTTGGGCCTCGCGCAACTGCGCCAGCATCTGGTCGATGTCCGGGTTGGTCTTAACATCGAAATTGACCACCATCCGCATCACGCCGTTGTTGGCGTTGACGGAGTACATGTAATTCATGTTGTCCACGCCGCTCATCTGCTCCTCGATCGGGGTGGCAACGGACTGCTGCACCGTTTCCGCGTCGGCCCCAACGAAGGTGGTTTGGATGCGGATTTCGGGGGGCACCACGCTCGGAAACTGCGAGATCGGCAGCATCGTCATCGATACCAGGCCGACTAAAACCATCAAGATGGCGATAACCATCGCCACGATGGGCCGATTAATGAAGAAGCGGTACATGAGGGCAACGGCTCAAGCGGCCCGGCTCATCCCTGTTTCTCCCCGGGAGCCGGGGCGGGGCCGGGTCGCCTGTCCGCCTGGGCGGGGGCGAATGGCTCCGGCTCAACCTTTGCCCCGTCTTTGATCTTTTGTGTCCCCTCGACAACGACGCGATCGTTGGGCGCCAGACCGCTTTGGATCAGCCAATCGGAGCCGATTTGCCCGCCCACCCGGACCGTCTTGATGTGCGCAATATTGGCCGCATCGACGACGGCAACCTGCCAGGCCCCTTGCAACTCCATCACCGCCCGTTGCGGCACCAGCAAGGCGCCCCTTCGCACCTCCGTTTTGGCCCGGACCAGCCCGTATTGCCCGGGCCGGAGAAAGTTGCCGGGATTGTCAAACGCCGCCGCCACCTGTAAGGTGCCCGTGGTCACATCGACTTGGCGGCCCGTGAAGAGCCACTTCCCGGGCCTGGGATAGACCGAGCCGTCGGAGAGGATCAATTCCAAGGGAACGTCCTGCTGGCGCGCCCTCTCCCCGGCGGTCGATGCGGTTGGGCCAAAAAAGGCGAGGTAAAACTGCTCGCTGATGTTGAAATACACGCGGATGGGGTTGACGGTCGAAACGGTGGTGAGGACGCCGGTGTTTGGCCCGACCAAGTCCCCGATCTGCGCCTGCGCCACGCCGGCGACCCCGTCCACCGGCGAAATAATCCTGGTGAAAGCGAGATTCAGCCTGGCGTTTTCCACCGCCGCCTTGTCCGCCGCGACCGCGGCCTTGGCCGCGAGGTCTGACTGCACGGCGTCGTCCAGAAGCTCCTGGCTGACCGCTTGTGTCTTGGCCAGGGGCCTATAACGGGCGACATCCAGCTTGGTCTTGCCCAACATCGCCTCATCTTGCTGCTCTTTGGCAAGGGCTTGGTCCAGCGCCGCCTGAAACGGGCGCGGGTCGATCTCGAACAGCAGGTCCCCTTGTTTGACCGTCCCCCCTTCCTGATAGTCCTGCTTCATCAGGTAGCCCGCGACTTGCGCCCGAATCTGCGCGTTGGGGTAGCCGTCGAGGGTGCCGATCCATTCCTGGACAATGGGCACGTCCCGGGGCGATACCGTCACCACCTCCACTTTGGGCGGGGGCGGTGCGGCGGGCGGCGCCTTCGTGCAACCCGCCGCCAGCAGCAAAAGCGCGGCCGGCGGAAGTAGAAGCTTCGGCAGGCTCATTGTGTCTCAATCTCTTGCGCCCAAATGAACAAATCGCAGCGAGGATGCCAGAAGACCCACCCGAATCAAGCCAAACAAGACATCCTCTCAGTGTGGGGAGCGGAGGGAGGATACGATTTGCCTTGACGCAAAGGGGGGTACGTTAGACCTTCGTAATGGAAGTCTCTATGACCGGAAGCGCGACAGTGCTGTATGTGGAAGATGAAGAGAGTGATGCCCTCTTCATGCGCATGGCATTTCAGCGGGCTGGGCTGGGGGAATCGCTGCGGCTGGTCGGGAACGGGCGGGCGGCGATAAAGTACCTGTGCGGGAAAAACGGCTACGAAGATCGTCGGAAGTATCCGGTGCCGGCGGTCGTGCTGCTGGACCTGAATTTGCCGGGGGGTCCGGGGTTCGAGGTGCTGGAGTGGATGCGGCGGCGGCCGGAGTATGCGGCGACGCCGGTGGTGGTGTTTTCGTCGTCCACACGGGAGGATGACCGTGCCAAGGCGAAAGAGCTGGGGGCGAATGACTTTGTGGCGAAGCCGAGCTCGGGGTTGAAGTTTGCGGAGGTGGTCGAGGTGCTCAAGGGGAAGTGGTTGACTTCTACGCAGTGTGCTTGATGGAGGACGCGGAGGTTACACCCTGGAGCAATTCCTGGAGCGCTTTCCCTCGGTGACGCCTGCGGCGGCTTGTGAAGTCCTCCAACGCTCCGAGTCTGCGCTGCTCGCCGCATGAGAATTCTGTCGGATGAGTGCGGCCTTGACCGCGCCGGGGGTCCGGGTTATACAAATGACGCCGAAATCAGCGGCAGGCCCTGCGCCGCCGGTTTCCAGACGGCCAAGCCAATGTAGCTCAGCGGTAGAGCAACGGTTTCGTAAACCGTAGGTCGGTGGTTCAATCCCACCCATTGGCTCCATTTGCAGCACAAGGACTTACGCAGATTTCCAGGGGCAAAAAACGCGAAGAGACTTGCTAATGTGCAACGTCTGGCCCGGTGGACATGACGCCTTCTATGAGGCCCAACAGGAAACCGCCGCCGCTACTGCCAGCGAAGCCGATGAAGCCAAGGGCGTGAAGGCCCAGAAGCCGGTTGAGTGGAGGGCGAACGCCTTGCGGCACAGTTACGCTTCATATCGGTTCCCGCTCACTGGCGACGCCGGCCGGGTGGCCGGCGAGCCTGGCAACTCCGCCGCAGTGGTGCATCGCCATTACCGCGAGCTAGTCAAGCCGGCGGACGCGGAACGGTGGTTCAACGTCAAACCATACTGCCCTGCCAACGTGGTGACTAGGCCGGCCGCTATTGCTGCGGCCCAACGCTCTGCCGATAACCGTAACGCAAAAAGTTAGCGAGGATCGGAAGCAAAGGCCGCAACCGACTTGACCAGCACCCGCGACAGGCTGTACTTTGAGGACATGAGCGAATCCGTCGTTTCCGACCGTTCCCGCCCAGCGCCCTGGCAATGCGCCAGGATTGTTGCGGAGGAGAATGCGCGTGACGTAGCCTCCCCAAACCCAAGCGCTGTTCAATTACTCGTCTTGTGGTTCAAGGGGGTTCAGCTTTATCACGAGGGCGAGGCCGTCGGCGCGGCGACAGAAGAGGAGCGCCCAATGCAGAAGCACATGCTTTCAACGCTCATCAGCACAGGCGAGTGGTTGGTGATGCAACTGCGCCAGCATGATGTAACCTCGAAGGTGGATGTCACGCTGGCGGACGTGGAAGCGACCCTGGAGGAGCTCTACGTCAGCCAACGGGTTTGGTTTGGAGGGATGACTGAGGCCCGTCGCACGCAGGTTATCGAGGAGGTGTTCGGTGCCTCGTGAGGAGCAGATAGAGGCGATTCTTGCTGCTTGGTTTGAGTTGCGCCACTGCGCGGCGTCCGAGAAAGCGAAGTGGCGTGGCCAGCGGGATGCCCTTATCGACCGAGCGATCCACGGCACCCGGTCCTGTCCTCAAGAGTTGCTGGAAGCGCTCGGGCCGCGCTTTCACGAGTACCAACTCGCGCGCCACAAGGAGCACCAGCAGAAGATGGCGCAGATACTTCACAAGCCTTAGTCCCTGTCGCATCAGCGCCACAGCCCTACAACGTTGGTTCAAGGTGAAGCCCGAAACCCTGGCCAACGTGGTGGCTCTGTCGGCAGTTGCGCAACAAAGGCGTCACCCCGCAAAAAAAGAGCATTGACAAGCGGAATCAGGGCTGCATAGTTCGCTTTGCCACGGTGAAACACCGGCGGCGGGAAAGAAGTTGACCAGTGGGTCCTCTCGTTGAGGATACCGGCAGCGGCCGACAATTGCCCGCCGCCGGTGTTTTTATTGGCGGCAGGGTTGAGCAAAAGGCAAGAATGAAAGTGATCGAAATGCCTTCGACCGCCCGAGGCCAACAGAATGAGGCGGCAGAGAACAGCATGGCCAGGCTTGGGGACAAGCGAGCTGTCGCCGAAATGGCGGGCGGCATGAGTGTAAGATGGGTTGACTCCCAACTCGCGGCTGGGATGCCTCACGTGCGGATCGGAACCCGACGTGTTCGGTTCGACCTAGCCGAAGTCCGGGAGTGGCTCAAATCAAAGTACGGCCCTCAAAGGAGGGCAGCGTGAGGGTCACCGCCCGAGTCACACACCCTGCCGTGGCGCCGCAACAAGAGCCCGCCAATGCAACCCTGGCCCCGCCGAAATCGGCCCCAGCCCCGTCACCGCAACCGCCCAGGGCCGCGCTGTTCACCCCGGGTGATCGGGCCGCCGCCTGCGAAGCGAAAAAGCCACTGGAAGACGCGATGGCTCCGCGTCTCAAACTCCTCGAGAATTTGCCGCGGTTAGCGCAGCAGCGTGCCGCCCTGGCTGCCAGAATTGCCGAGAGCGAGCAAACGCTCGACGCCAGCGACGGTGCCGCGCGTCATGCCCTGGCCGCGAACAAGGCTGATTTAGACCTACTGGACGCTGACATCGCGCACGGCGAGCAGGCCCAGGAGCCGACGGCGGCGGAACTGGCCGCGGCGCGCGCGGCTCTGGCTGTTGTTGCGAAACCTCTCCTGGCCTACGACGCAGCCCAGGGCGAGGCCGTTTTCAAGATCGTGCGTCCCCAGACATTCTCTGACGCGATGGCTCGGTCGATTCTTACAACGCTTCCGGGCCTCGTACAGGGGGCTTTTACGGTCCACGCCTTGGAAGGCCGGCCATCGAGAATTCTCGAGGCGCTGGAGAAGATCGCGGCGGGCTTTCATCCGTCGCCGTTTCAAAACGGACAATGAGCGCCCTTGAGAATTTCCGCAGTGCCATGCACGCGGCCGGCCTGGACTACGCCGGGCCGATTCACCCGGACGGCAAACTGCATCGCATCAAAGTTGCGGGCGATAGGGCTCGGAACAGTTGGTATCTGCTTTTTCCCGGCCCGCCTGTCGCCGGATGCTTTGGCTGCTGGCGGCGCGGATGCAAAGAGAGATGGTGCGATGCCCACAGGGATCGGGTGTCTCAAGCCGACTGGGAAGCGATCCGCCGCCGCTGGCAGGACGCCGAGAAGGAACGAGAGAAAAGCGAAGCCGAACGCCACGCCAAGGCCGCGAAGGTTGCGGCCTGGATTCTGCGCCGCTCGAAACCCGCCGGCATCGGGCACCTTTATCTTGTCGCCAAGGCCGTCAAGCCCACTGGCGATTTGCGCCAGTACCGGGGCGCCTTGGTCCTGCCACTGCGGGATGCGGACGGCCGGCTTCATTCGTTACAGTTCATCGGCCCGCACGGCACGAAACGCTTCTTGAGCGGTGGACGTGTGGCTGGCTGCTTCTTCATGGTGGCCGACAAGCCAGACGGCTCGCTTATCATCGGCGAAGGCTTTGCGACCGTTGCCAGCATCGCGGAAGCGACCGGGCTTGCAACCGTGGCCGCGATGAATTGCTGACCAAGGCCAACGAAGCTGCGATAGCGATTGGCGCCAAGCTGGCCGTGCCGAGCTTCAAAGATACCGGGAGCAAGCCGACCGACTTCAACGACCTGGCCGCCGCTGAAGGACTCGGCGAAGTGAAGCGCCAGATCGAGGCCGCTGCCCCGCCGAAAGAGTCAGACGATGACATCATTGCGCGGCTGGCGAAGCTCCCGTTCCCGTCGCTCGAATACGAAAGGGAACGCGAAAAGGCCGCTAAGGCCCTTGGCTGTCGTGCGGGAATGCTCGACAGGATCGTGGACAAAGAGCGCCCAAAGTCGGAAGCGACGGAAGGCGACGAATTGCAAGGCCACACCATGAGCCAGCCCGACACAGAGCCGTGGCCGGACCCAGTGGACGGCGCCGCAGTGCTGGCCGAAGTGGCGGAAACATTCCGCCGATATGCTGTATTGCCCGAGGGCGTGCCGGAAGCTCTGGCTTTGTGGGCTGCTCAGACTCACTGCTTTGACGCCTTCACTTGCTCGCCACGGCTCCATATCACATCGCCCGAGAAAGGGTGTGGCAAGAGCACCGCGCGCGACGTGCTGGCCGTGCTTGTGCCTCGCCCACTGCCCGCCGAAAACCTCAGTGTCGCCGTTCTGTTCCGCGTGATTGAAGCGCACAGACCGACCATACTGGCGGACGAAACCGACACCTGGCTTGCCGATAGCGAGGCATTGCGCGGGTTGCTAAACGCTGGCCACCGGCGAGGCGGGCAGGCGTTGCGCTGCGAGGGCGAAGGCAACGAAGTCCGCGCCTTCGCCGTGTTCGCTCCGGCTCAAGCGTCGCCGTCTTGGGGCGCATACGCTCCAGGTGAAGGCGCGCTACGGCGACCTCACCGCGCTCACGCGCCAAATCACGGTGGAGGACCCGCTTACCGAGGCCGGGGAGATCTACCGGCTTGGGTGCTTTCTGCTGGGCCGGGGGAGGCTGGTCTCGCGTCCCTTGCGGCCACTTGGCCTCGGTGTCGCCAGCCTGCGGGAGCCAAAGGCGCGCCAACTGGTCTTCCTGTGGACACACTTCCAGGGAAATCGTTATGGCCGGTGTCGAAGAGGTTGTGCCACTGGGGCCGATGGGCGCCGATCGCGTCGCCTTGGGCCTGGCCTTCGAATAGGGCATCCCCCACGGTGCCTGGTGCATCCGACAACGCAGGACCGATGGCGGCGAGTTGGGGCGTCTTGCCAACTGGAGAAAAAGCCTACCAGCGATTGCGCCCACCGCACCGAACGGAACGTGCGCGGCCCTAACAGTCCCCTGATCTTTGCGCCACGCCGCCGGTATTGGCGGACGGTTCGGAACCGACGCTGGAAACGGGCGCAAAAGCAAAGCGAATTCTGCAATCGCCCGAAGCCAGAACTCAGCGGCCCGCGGCGTTCAGCTAGCGCGCCCCGAATCGCTTGGCCACGGCGCAACGCGATTGACAGCCTTCAGACCATCGGGCGAGCCCCGGGTGGCCCTGCCTTCAGGCGGCACCCACAGCACCCGATTTCGAACCGCCCTGATTAGCGGGGCGGGGGTCCGCTTTGCCCAGAAGCGAAAAGCTGGCGGCCGGGACGGTGCAAGAGCTCCGCGAAGGGCTTTTGGCCTCGTGGGCAGGCTTCGTCGGCAGAATCTGTGGGTAAACGCCGAGGCGCTGACCACGGAAATCGCCCTGTTTTCTGCGAAGAACGCCCTCAAAGTACGCGCCGACATGCGCTGACCACTCGCCCCCGCCTGGCGCACACTGCCACGGTCCAGGGTCCAAAACGAAGAACTCGCCATTCTCCGCACCCAGCGGGGAACTGCGCCATTGTGTCCCACGTCGGACAGACCTGACCAGTCGTCGGGAAGGGCCATTTTTGACCCACAAATTCTGACAGAGCTTTTTTTATTGTGGTTCTGGTAGTGCCTGACGGGCATCGGATTAGATTATGTGGCTTGAAAAAGGGATCGCTTCCGGCTACAACGGTGTTGTTGCCAAAAATGACGATGGCGGATCCATACGATGCGGCGCGCAACAGCGTAAAACCCGCGTTCCCGAAGGGCGGGTTTCGAGTCTTCGTGCTGGGCCCCGCCCTGAAACCAACGACGGTCGTAAGGCCACCTAGCGTGGCGCCCATCCGCCACGAAGACGTCGTCGCGCACGCGAAGTACCTGCGGTATGCGACCAGGATCGCATTGGAGAAGGAGGGCTTTGGGGTAGATTTTGGCGAGACAAAGCAGATGCTTGCCTTTTGGAACGCGCAGTTCGGAACGCGGGACGCTGGGAGCGCGGAACTGCTCCAGGCGGACAAAATCAGTGGCGCGGTCGTTGTCTTTCCGTCGAGCGCTGGTTCGCTTTGCGAGCTTGGGATGTTTGCGCCGCAAAAACCCATCTCGGAGAAGACCCTGGCGATAGTGCACAAGCGTTATGCAAGAGACAAAAGCTTCTTCAGGATGGCATTACTAGAGCTTCTTGCTCAGGAGAATGGGAGATATGAATTCCGCGACTACTCTGACCACCAGGAGTGCGTCAGTGAGGCGTTGAAATTCGTGGCGGGCAAATATCAAAGCCTGCTCCGCGAGTATATTCATGTCGAGCGCGCTCGGTTGTTCGAAAGGAAGGTTCATGGAACGGCATTCCACAGAAATGCTTAGCGTTTCGGGGCTGGACGGGATGATCCTATCGTTCGCGCAGCTGATACAGCCCGCAAACCCGGGGCGGATTTATGCCTTTGCAAAGGGCACCCTGGTCCCTCAATTATTGACAGAGGCTGAGTTTCTCAAGCGCTTCAGGCAACTGGAGCGCGAGGGCTTCCTTTGGCGCACTGCCGGCGACACCTATGTGGTGACGCCCGCGGGCGAGCCGCTGGTGCGGAGTGCCCTCGACGCTAGGCAAAGGGACAAATTGAGGCTTTTAATCCTGAACAGAGAGAGGTATTTTGGATGATGTGGAACGGATGCACGGGTGTCAAGACCCCCGAACCGCACGGGCTTGGGTGGCGTTTCGCCGCCCCTTCATGCGTTCTGGCTAAGAAAGTTGCGCGGGGAGGCCCGGCCTCTCCGCCCGCGGAGAGGCCGGGCCTCCCCGCGCGGCATCAGAGTAAGGCATTGAAACCTTAGCGATGAGCGTGCATCCGTTCCTCTACCCCTTTGGGACTGAAGAGAGGTGGTTGAGCTACCTCGGACATTGTCTGCAATGGGACGAGACCGACCTCGGCAGGGCAAGATCACTCCTGAGCCGCAACTTGATCCCCGTAGTTCGCGGACCAGAGATCGCGGCTTATTTGGGCATTTCGCCGAAGTTGCTCGGACACATGGTGGTGGAGCCCCAGAAGTACTATCGTGCGTTTAGGATAAAGAAGAAGAACGGCAAGTACCGTGAAATTACTGCCCCGAGGGTGTTCCTCAAGACGATCCAGCGATACATTTTGGACTGTATCCTCGCTCCACTTGATGTGCATCCAGCGGCGATTGGCTTCAGGCGCAGGCTCTCGCCACGGGATGGAGCGGAGCGGCACGTTGGGCGTAAGTTTCTTTGGAACATCGACTTGAAGGACTTTTTTCCTTCGATTACGAAGCGCGGCGTTCTGGAGCTCTTCGAGAGAGTCGGGTTTCCAGCGAAGGGCGCCTACTTTCTCGCCGGGCTGTGCTGTCTTAATGACCGGCTCCCTCAGGGTGCTCCAACCAGCCCCGCCATTTCAAACCTGATTTTCCACGAGTTAGACGAAGCCATTTCCAAGGAAGCTGAGGGGCAATCCGTCACGTACACCCGATACGCCGATGATCTGAGTTTTTCCTCAGATAAGCCGATCCCCGGTCCGTTTCGCCGCGCGGTGTCAAGGGCTATCGGGGGTTTTGGCTTCACAATCAACCCGGACAAGAGTCGTCTGATGGGACCGCGATGCCGAAGGGAAGTGACAGGGCTCACGGTCAACGAAAAGGTTTCTGTGCCGCGGGAGACCCGCAGGAAGCTAAGGGCACGATTTCATCAGGCAGCCCTCGAACCGAAGAAGCACACAGCCGATAAGGCCGTGCTCCTTGGATATGCTGTGTGGATCTCCCAGTACCATCCCCGGGACGGAAAGCGGTTTCGCGAAATCGCGGAGGCGATTCCAGAGGGGAAGCCCATCACGCGAACAGGGGACAGCTAACGAGCTCTTCTCGGAGATTGTCGGCGCGCGGCCCATCCAGCGAGGGGTGGTCTGCGCCGCCAGCTACGAGCGGCGGAAGTTCGGCGTGTGCTCGGCCATGCCAAGCGCCACGGCCAGTCGGCTCTGCCCCAAGGGCGTATTCGTGCGACCACAGATGGGCCACTGCCGTGAGGAGTGGCGCCGGATCATGGCCATCGTCGGGCAGACGGGGGCCGCTGTGGAGCAAATGTCCATTGACGAGGCATACCTCGACCTGTCGGCGCTGTGCCAGGACGAGAGCACCCCCACTGCCCAAACTCATGGCTGGAGTGCAAGCCGCCAGAAAGCCGCGCTCGGTTTTGGACAGGGGGTCGCCTCAGGCGGCTACATGTGCATTTGTGGCCACCTCGGTCCACCGTCTCGCCTCGCACCTTTGGCCCCTCAGGCAGCCCCTCTGCAAAAGTCTCATCCATCACCGCCAGCGGCTCGCCAACGGCCTGCCCACCTTGCCAGAATTCCGCCCTCCACTTTCGGCGCCCAGCGGAGATCGCGATCACCTCAAGCCCGGCAATCCCGCGTGACGGAAACCCCTCGCAAGACCGCGTCTTTACCCCTAGAGCTAAGCGCTGAAAAGCCGGCGCCACGACATCCGGCCGATTGCTCGCAAACTCCAGACCAAGGCTCGCATCCCGGACCCCGGCCAGGCCCACGAGAACGCTGGACGGATCGAGATCAGGGAAGTTCTGCGCGGCCAAACCTGTGGCCGCCTGTTCCGCATCAAGAAGCAGGTCTGGCAATTCATGGGCCGACACCGTGCTCGGATGCACGTCACCGCCAGCAAACGGAATTTGAAATGAAGTTGCCACCGGAACAATTTCAATCTAATCGAACCGCGTCTAGGGTGCCAACCCGACGGCGCCCGGACAAGTATGAAACCAGATCGGACAACCAAAACCACTCTGACCGCCTGCAAACCCCGCAAAGAGGTGTTGGAGGGCAAACTGGACGACACGCCATCGATTCGTCGTTTCCCGTTTCCGTTTCCCTGGGGGTCCAACGGCGGGAAATGGGAAGCGCCGCCTCAAAGACCAACCGCCGCCCAGCTCAGGTCTCTCGTCAGCGGCCAGGCCCCCAAAAACCGCAGGATCCGGCTGAAATACCCGTCTTTTCGGCTTCTTTGGGGGGTCAGCGGTAGGGTCAGCTCGTCCTCGTGCGTCCTGGGTCAAGCTGGGGCCTAAGATTTTCCGACACCGCGCCCGCGCTCGCGCAAATCAGCCAGCCGAGCCAGCGCCAGGTCTATTCAGGGGTTGTCCACCGCGATCGGGTGGGTCCATTGCTGCATTTCGACGGCTCTGAACATCAACGAACAGTGGTGAATGTCCTTGAATCTGTTACGCGATAATGTTATGCCAAAGGAGTGGTTATTCTGTAAGTTGTTGGTAGAGAAGATAGAGCGAGTGAAGGGATTCGAGCCCTCGAAGCCAGAGCCAGGAATTTGGTTGAGTCGCCCATAAGCTGGCCGGTGGTCGAGCACCTGGCGGGCAAGCTACTGGATCGGCGGACCATGACTGGAGACGAGGTAGAGTCGGCAATCCTGGAGGGTTACGCCAAGGATTTTGCGGAGCGGAAGGCAAGGCGGCTGCGAAAATGACCTTATCCGGTTCCCCCCCAGGACGCAACGCCCCCGCGGCCCGCTACTGTGACAGCCACCAGGCCCGGCAAGCGGCGGGCGCGCCGAAGGGAGAGGGTGCCAGGACCAGAATGGGCGGGGGCCAGGCGAGGTCCCCCGGTTCTCACTCGGCCTGGATTCCTACATGCCAATAAAGCTATTGACATTTGGCGAGGCGCGGGTACTCCGTTGATCGTCACTGGTAAACTGACAACGACCTAAACATTGATTTGCGTAGCCTCGGCCGCTGTCTCTCACGAAACGGGAAATTTCGACATCAAGGGCAGCGTTTGAGGGCACGCCCTCATCGGGCGTGTCGGGAAGCGTTCTTTGAAGGGCATTCCCGTGCCCGTGAGGGAGCGTGAGTAGGTCACGCCTCTTTTTCCTGGGGGGGGATGGCCGGGCAGTCGCGGAATGGAGTTGCCATGAATACGATGAAAACTTTTCTGTCTCGCGCTTGGGTTCTTTGGACGAACAAAAGGAAAACCAGACTTTCGGGGCTGCTGGCGCTGCTGCCCCTGTTGGCGCTGCCTGCCGTTGTGCGAGCCCAGTTCAGTTACACGAACAGTTACGGCATCTGGGCTTACACGAACAATAACGGCACGATCACCGTCATCGGATACACTGGTTCCGGCGGCGCGGTGGCCATCCCAGACAGGATTCCAGACACAGCCGATGGTCTGCCTGTCACCGGCATCGGAGGCGGGGAGACCGTGGGCTGGGCCAACCTGACAAACCTCACGATAGGCAATAGCGTCACCAGCATCGGGCCACTGGCATTCGACTATTGCATCAGCCTGGCCAGCGTTACGATAGGCACCAACGTCATCGGCATCGGGGACGCGGCATTTGCGAACTGCACCAACCTGACCAGCGTTTATTTCCAGGGCAACGCGCCTAGTGGTGATGCGACCGTGTTTGCTTACGACAACAACGTGACGGTCTATTACTCGCCCGGCACCGCGGGCTGGGGTTCGGTGTTTGGCGGTCGTCCGACCGTACTGTCGATGCCCGCTGTTCCACACGCCGCGAGCGCAACGGCAATCGTGACGAACGGCTTTGTGGTGGCAGTCACCCTTACCAGCGGAGGGTCCGGCTACACGAACACGCCCACCGTGAGGATCATTGGCGGGGGCGGCAGCGGGGCGCAGGCCGTGGCCGTGGCGAGCAACGGGGTGGTCACCGCGGTCCACATTCTGGACACGGGTTCCGGCTACGTCGACACGCCAGTTATGGTCATCGCGCCGCCGTTCATCGCGCAGCCCACAATGGGCATTGTGTCTCTTACACCTCCACTTCCGGCACTTGGCGGGTCAATGGCTCAACTCATGCAACTGGGCCTGGGCAGTCTTTCGCCATACGACAATTATCAACTCGAATTTGCCCCAGCCGCCGGAGGGGTCTGGACGAATTTCGCCATGCCGTTCATTCCGACATCGGCCGCCAGCACTCAGGATGTCATTGTCACCGGCAATGCTGGCTTCTTCCGCGTGAGGTACGTGCCGTAGCGCCCGCCCGGGTGTCGAGGCGGCGGTCACCAGTAGGCATCGCTGGCACGGCCCCGACGGCGCCGGACCACGCGCCCACTCGGCTGCCCCGCCTATCTCGCCCAGGACGGGCCGGACCCCCTGGGCGCTACCAGATGACCCCCAAGGCCCGCAATTCGGTGGGCAACAGCGCAGACGCCATCGCCCCCGCAATGAGCTTTTGCAAAAAAGCCGCGCTCGCGGCGCGGCGCGGCTCGAACAGGCCAGCCTCCACCCATCTGTCAAAGTCGGCCATTTTCACCTCTTTCGCGCTCGCATACCGCACATAGCTGTCATGGTGCAGGCATGGGCGGACGGGCCGTTGATGACCAGCCAGAGGTGATCCGCTCCACTCCGGCAGTTCGTGAGTCAGGTCCTTGCGGGTTGTGGTCACGGTGAGCTTGCCGTGTTTGACTCCTTTGGCGGAAATCAACTCATCGGCGATTCTGCGAATCACCGCTGCCTTGCCGCGCACCAGCAATGCTTCCAGGCAATTCTATTTGTCAAAATGTTGCCGTCAACCCGGCTCGCACCTGAAACGGTTCCACGGGGTGGAAAACATCGGTGAACGCCGGTTTGGCGGTTGGGGTTATTCGGGATTCGTAGGCGTAGTCAATGTCGTGGTCGCGGCTGTCAAGCAGGTTCAGGAACTCGGCAAAGACCCGCCACGTCTTGTTGATTTGGTAGCCCGCTTCGGCGTTGAGCAACATCGTTGCCTTCGAGCGATAAATCCCGTCCGAGGTCAAGTCACGTGGACCGAAGTAGCGCAGCCGGAGGCTGGCCGAAAACCCATCCATATCGCGGAGGGTGATGCCGGAGGCAACCACCGCCCCGGCCGCTTCGGGCACGCGCGTGCCGCCCGGACTGCCCGGAGCTGCGTCGGCCGCGTCCACCGAGGTAAAACGGGCGGTGGACTCTGCAAGGTCAAAGTCAAATGCCAGATGTTTTACCGGCGTGTAGAAGTTCGCCCATTCGACGCCATAGCGGTTGCTCGGCTCTTTTGAAGGCACCGTGCCCCCTGTGTCGCCGTCCTGCTGCAGCTCGGAATCACTGTAGAGATACCAAAGCGACACGGTGCTTTGCAAGTGCGGGACAGCCAAAGTGCGCACGCCGATCTCCGCGCCTTTGGTTTGGATCAGGCCGGGAACTCTCGCGACCGGCGTTCCGGGATAGGGGTTGGCTGCCGAGACCGGTTCGACCGTCTGCGTTGCGCCGCGCCCGTCGTTGCTGTGAAAACCAAAGCCGCCTTGCACATAGAACTCCGTCTTTGCCCACGGGCCGAAAATCAAGCTCAACTTGGGGCTGGGCAGCAAAGTGGTGGAGGTGCCGGAGTTGGCCGGGGTGACCAGGCTCGTCACGTCAAAGTAATCCAGGTCGCCGCGCATGGCCGCGACCGAGCGGAATTTCTCCGCCCACTGGGCCTTGTTTTCCGCATAAATCCCGACCTCCGTGTCTGTAAAATGATCCGCCTCGGTCGTCGCGGGCAAGACCGTGCCGGTGGCGGAATCCAGTTTGTCCACGCGCACGCGGTCCTCGGTTTGGTAAAGGCCGTTGTTGATCCAGTCGTTGCGGGCTTGCAGACCGAATGAGTTTTCCACGTCGTGGTCAAACCACTGGCTCACAATCGTGTGCCGTGCGTCCAGTCCGCCCACCCAGCGTCTGTCCTGTTGCTCGAACTGGTCGCCGAGATTGGGGTCCGTGAGGTAGTAAGTGAAATCGGAAAACAGATCGAGGTCGTAGTAAAATCCGTAGGCCATGATTCTGGTCTCGGAGGTCCCGCCGAGGTCGTGCCATTCGGCCTGCAGGCTGTAGCGCCCCGAATTGCCGCCGTCGGTCGGGTTGAGCGTGCCGAAGTAACCCACCAGGGGGACGGCGTTTTCGGCGATTTGATCGCTTGAGTTCCATTTGCCGTAATAGCCCCGGGCCGTGACGCTGAGGCCGTTGGCATCATCGCCCTGGCTGTAGGTCAGCAGGCCGTTGAATTTGGAATAGTCGTCCGGGTGCACCCAGGGGCCGTCGTCGTGGCAGGCCTCGCCTCCGTAGAGCAAAGTGCCCGGGCCGAGTTTTTGCGACGCGCCGAACACGCCGCGCTCATAACCGAACATGCCGCCTTCCACGGTGGCGAAGTCCTGGGGCAGCGTCTTGTAAAATGCCAGATGGGCCGCTCCGGCTGAGCCATAGTTGCCGACGTCCGCGTAATAGGGACCTTTCTCATAATCCACCCGCCGCACAAACTCCGGGATTACGGTGTTCATGTCCGAGTAACCCTCCCCATGCGCGTGGGAAGGCAGGTTGAGCGGCATGCCGTCCAGGAACACGGCAAAATCCGTGCCGTGGTCGAGGTTGAAGCCGCGCAAAAAGTATTGGTTGGCCTTCCCGCCGCCGGCGTGCTGGGTGATGATGACACCGGGAACCGTCTCCAGGAGTTCCCCCGAACGAAGAATCGGACGTTCTTGAATCTCCGTCGCGCCGACCGTTCCTTGCGTAGCGGAAGAGGCGACGCCGATCATGCTGTCCTGCCGCCCGGTCACGGTCACTTCCGGCAGCCGGGTGACTTCGTTGGTTTGCGCCGCCGGAGAAAGCTGGCCGGGCGCCGAATTGGTTGCTTCCGCCGCCAGCGTTGCCCGGCTCAGCCCCAGAATCAAACCCATCAATCCCGCGCGGCGGAAACTCAAACCTCTCGGACAGAATCCGGGGAGGAAGCGGGCGCAAAACCTGATTTGCGCCCGCACCCAAGCCGGGGCTTGACCTGGATCGGGCCGAAATGTCACCTTCACCGAAGAAAGTGTTGCCAACCGAATGGGTGTTACGCAATATAAAAATCGTATTACCGTGAGGCATGGACCAACCGCTTGAAATGCCAATCGATGGCGTCCTGGACCTGCACACGTTCAAGCCGGGGGAGATAAAAGACCTGATCCCGGATTACCTGGCCGCCTGCCGGGAGCGGGGGATTTGCCAGGTGCGCATCATCCACGGCAAGGGCATCGGGAACCTGCGCCGGACGGTCCACGCGATTCTGGCCCGGAGTCCGGAGGTCGTTTCGTTCACGCTGGACCACCCCGAGTATGGCGGCTGGGGGGCGACGATTGTCCATCTGCTCCGTCCGGCGCCCGGGAGCGGCCAGGGATGAGCCGAGTCAGGACTGAACAAGCTGTTGAAGTAGGGGTAGTTCCAGGGTGAAGGTGGCGCCTTGGCCGGGGCCATCGCTATAGGCGGTCAAAGTACCCCCCATTTCTTTGGCCGCCAGCGCGCCGCTATGCAGGCCAAAGCCGTGCCCGTCGCGGCGCGTGGTAAAGCCATGACTGAAAATGCGGGTCAGATTGCCCGGGGGAATGCCCACTCCGTTATCGACCACCGAGATGCGGACCCGGCCATTGCCGTTCTCCACGCTCAGGCGCATCTGTTTGTCGGCGCGCCCGGAATCGTCGCAGGCGTACTTGGCGTTGCGGATGAGATTGGTGAGGACCTGGATGACCTTGTGTTTTTCGACGTTGATTCGCAGGGGCCCGGGGTGATATTGGCGGGTGATCTGAATGTCGTGGCGGGCCAGCGCGCCCGCGTTGAGCCGCAGCGCATCCTCCACCAGGTCGGTCACTGGGACGACCTCGGTCACACCAACGAATTTGGCATAGTGTTGCTGCATGGCCACGATGTCTTTGATGTGCTCGATGTTGGCGGCCAATTCCTTGAGTTCCTTGCTGCTGGCGGCTTGCTCGCCGGCCAGGTGCTCGGCCAGTTGGCCAAGGTAGCCGACCACTTGTTTGCCTCGGGGATCGGCGGTGAGGAAGGCGGCCAGGTCGGCCTCATGGGCGCGGAGCAACGCCACGGTCTTGGCCAGGCTGCTCACCTTGGACTGCCTGAGACTGTCGGTGAGAACGCCGGCCGAGACGTTGACGCTATTGAGCACATTGCCGACGTTGTGCAGGACGCCGGTGGCTACTTCGGCCATGCCGGCCTGCCGTGAGGCCTCGACAAGCCCCTTTTGGGCGAGTTCCAGGCGTTCTTCGGCCTCCTTCTTCCCGGTCACGTCCCAGAAAACAACCTGCAGCCCGATGGACCGATTCCCGGCGTCATAAAGGGGAGTTTTGATGACCTGGACATAGGTCTTGTTGCCCTCGGCACTGCGGTTCTCCTCGACGGCTTCGAAGAGCTGCCCGCTTTTCAACACATCCTCATCGTCGCGGCGGTACTTGGCGGCCAGGGCCTGCGGGAAGAGGTCGAAATCGGTCTTGCCGAGGACCTGGTCCATCGTCTTGCCGAGGGTTCTGCAGAAGAACTGGTTGACAAAGGTGATTCGTCCGCCGAGGTCTTTGCGGAGGATATTCTGAGGGAGGCTCTCGACCAGCGAGTGCATGAACCGCTCGGAAGTCTCCAGGGCCATCTCGGTCCGTTTGTGTTCGGTGATTTCCGACTGGAGTTGAGTGGTCTGGAGTCGCACCTGGTTGCGCAGCAGGCTGACCCAGGCCAGGGCGAGCAGCAGGATGAAGCCCAAGGCCCCGAGTCCGAGCAAGGCGTGCCGCGCCGTCCACCAAGGCGGCTGCGCCAAAACTTGGATGTCCGCAGGGGAGTTGACATACATCTGAAAGGAGGTCAGCGCCTGCCCGAAATCCGGCAGCGTGTCCGTCTCGGCCTTGAAAACGCCTGCCAGCCGGACGCGGCTGCCCACCGCCAGCATCGAGAGAAGGTTCGTGGCGGCCGGGATGATGGCGGAAAAGCGGCAATTCTCCCTGGCATCCCGGAGCTCGAGGACCTGGACTGATTCCCTGGCGCTGGCGCCAACAACGATTCCCTCGATCAGCCCCCGGGTGGCGTCCTGGGCGCTCAATTCGGTCTGCAACAGGTCGATGGGATTGGCCGCGGGCAATGACGCCGAGCCCACCTTCCGAACCAGGGCTTGCGCCAGCTTGGGCGAGAAACCGTCCGGCTCGGCAAAGCCGACGACTTCCACGTGGTCTCCCGGCTGCAGATGAACCTCGGTCCGAGGATAGATGCGCAGCCCTTCATCGCCCTGCTGGATGAAGAGCAGGCGTGGCCCGGAGTAGGTGACCACCCCGGCGGTTTTCAAGAGCCGGATGGCCTGGCCGGAGTTCTCTGAATCGGGCTCCATGACGCGCGTGAGCGGGAGGACCGGGAGGCTGAAGGGGTCTCGGGGGGCGGCGCGGACCATCTCGACGCACTCCTGGGAGGGCGCCAAGAGCCGCACACCCAGGCGGCGGTCGCGGCTGTTGCGCACCGCGTCGCACACGCCATTGACCCGGACAACGCTGCCCAGGAGCCGGCCCTCCGCTTCCGGGTCCAGGTCATTGAACCATACCACCAAACGTCCGCCGGTCACCACGAGCGTCAGGCGATGGTTCTGGCAGGCGCTAACCACACCTTCGACCTGGACCCATTGCCTGTCTTCCTTGCCGCTCATGAGCGCGTCCCACGAGCATTGGCGTGGCGCCGGCATGCGTCCTCTTCCCAACACCTTCACCGACGCAGTGGCGTTGACCATTGCCCGTTGCGGGTCCACCTCGCCCTCCAACTCGATGTAGAGACCTTCCTGGTGCAACCGCGGGGACAGACCCCCCTGTTCCTGGCCCGCGACGAGGATCGCATCCGGGCCGTCCTGGAGATAGAAATTGCTCAAGCCCAGGTCGATCAAAGTAATGACGCCACGGATTCTGACGGGAAAGGGCTTCCCGGGGTTCTGTGCCAGCCGCTCATAAATCTGGCCAATCCCTTTGACTGGGCCGGCCCCATTATCCTGCTCGGGCGAACTCTGCCGGCGCTCGGGGTTGGAGCCGGCTCGACGCCACTGCGCCAGGCGCAAAACCGGCTTGCGTCCGTCCCTGTCGAGGAAGCCGATGGCTTCGACGGAAGCCTCGGTCCGCAAGGCGGGTTTTTCGCGGGCGTCGAGCACGACCTGGGCGGCGCCGCTGCCGATGGCAAAACGGCCTTCTGGGGCGAGCTCGAGGAGCTTTCCCGAGACCCGGACCGGGCTGCCCGTGGCCACCGGGGGGTTGGTCCGCCAGAGCGCCTCCAGGCTATGTTCTGGCCACAGGTCCCAATCAGTCTGGCCTGCTGCCGCCAAGGCGAGGTGACTCAGGTCGGGCACCCAAATCGTGCCGGCCACCCGCCGGCCATCCTGCTCGAACGCGGGCTCGACAATTCCCCGGACCCTCACCCGGCAACCGGCGAACAGGCTGATTTGCCGGAGCTGGGGGTCCGCGACTTTGACCGTCATGTCCCCATTTGCCCCCGCCAGCTTGAAATTCAGGTGTACGGGGTCGGTGGAAACGGATTCGACGCGGCCTTCGGCAGAACCGAGAAGGAATGATTGTCGCGGGGCAAGGGGCTGGCCGGGTTGCAGATCGGCGGCTAGCGGCAGCGAGGCCAGGCGGGTCAGTTCCGGCTGCTGCACAACCGAGTTCCGCGGCTCGATTTGGAGCCGGCCCGTCAGGCGCACCCGGTCGCCGGGCTGCCCCTGAATGTCCGGGGAGCGCAGCTTGAAGAATTGGAATCCCGTCTCATCCAGGAGACCCAGGGTGCCTGACTGGGCAATCCACGCCACCACGACGCCCTCCAGGCGCAGCCGGATGGGCTGAGGCGGCCGGCTCCGGACTGCCTTGAGCCAGCGCAGGTCAATCAGGGGCGCCTCTTGCCCGGCCAGGTATTGCCACTGAATCCAACTGCTCTTGTTCGTGCCTCCCGCCTGGGCAAAGTCCAGCCATTTGGTGCTTGCGTTGCCATCGAAAGCCGCCAATGCCGTCTCCATGGGAGCGTTTTCACCCTGGGCTTCGACGACCACCGAGAACTTGCCGTTGCTTTCGTGCGCCGCACACAGCGGCTCGATCTCCGCCAATTGAACGCAGTTGGCCCCGCCGGGCAACCCCTGGGGCACACGAACCGAATCGATCTGAAGCCGGTAGAGCGCATACGCCGCCGGTTTGGCGAGCATGAAAAGCCGTTTCTGCAAGCGGGTGCCGAAGGTCTCATTGCGGCGCGCGTCCAGGAGGTCCCATTGGTTCCCGCCGTCATTGGAGCCCAGCAACCGCCAATCCCGAGGGTCGCGGCAGGGAAGGTCATTGGCGGAAGTCAGCGCATAGCCGCTCAGGGCCACCGCCGGACGGTTGGCTTGGGCTGTCAGGTTGGAGAGAATCTGCGGGGCTCGGTCCGCCAAGGGATTGTGGTTGGCGGCGCGTTGGGCCAGGATCAAGCACTGGCTGATGTTGGTCACCAGCACCTCGGGGTCCAGCGTGTAGCGGCATTGCAGCCAGCAGACCTTTTGGCCCGTGCTGAAGCTCAGCCAGCGCGTGGCCGGGTCGCTGTCAAAGGCCTGCACCGCCGGCCCCAATAAGGGATGCTCGCTCGAGGAGCTGATCGAGGCGTAGAGGTCCGCCTCGCTTGCCACCCCCACCACCGGCCCAAGCAGTTCCAGTTCCCCAATCTGGACAGAATCCACGTCCTCGACCTGGAAACGATAGGTCGTGTAGGCGGTGCGGTTGGAAATGGCAAAGACCCGCCTCTGAGACCGGGCCTTGAACGATTGATTGGTTTGAACGTCCAGCAGCACCCAGCCCTTTTCGTCATCGTTGGAACCCAGCAAACGCCAATGCCGGGGATCGGCGTATTCCCTGTTGATGGCTGAGGTTACTGCGTATTGGGTGGCCACTCGAGCCGGCCCGGAATGGGCCGCCTGGCCCAAGCCCTCAGCCTGCCCCAAAAGCCAGCCCGCCAACAAGAACGTCAAGCCCCGGCCCGTCCACGGCCCGCTTCTCTCTCTGCGACATTTCATTATGCTTGGCTGTCTGCATCCTCTTATCGGCTGATTCTTCAAGAACCTGAGAGACCCGGCAGGCAGGACGGCTGTGTCCTTTAATTGGACTCGAGGGCCATTTCGCCGTGCGGGGTGCAACGGGCACGCAAGTTGCGGCAGGGGAAAAAAGACGGCGCGATGCGTGACACAACGCTCCCGCCCAATTTGCAGTTCAGACAAATCCTCGCAATGCGGAGGCAAGCGGAACGACCCGTTTATGAGAAAGCGTAACCTGATATGCCTGCTGGCGTTGGCTGGGGCCCTCGTCTCGCCCGCCGGCGCCACGCTCGGCATGGCAGCCGGGGGAGCCACCGTCATCGCCAACGACCAGGGCGCCAACGGTGTCCCCTCCACGATTCCATTTCCGGTCCCCAGCCATCCGCGTTTATGGATTACAACGAACGATTTGCCGCGCCTCAGAAGCTGGGCCACGGCGACAAACCCGGTTTATCAGGCCCTGCTCACGCTGCTGGCGGATACAATGAGCAATTACGACACGCAATACTTTCCCGGCGGCGTGCAAAACACCAACTGGCCGGACTTCGGCGACACGCAGGGTTACACCGGTTTGCTCACCGAGGAGGACGCTTTCATTCTTGCGTTGTTTTCGCTGGTCGATCCCGACGCTGCGCAGCGCGCGATGTATGCGCAGCGGGCGGCCAATTTGATCCGGGTCGCCATGAGCCAGGCCGCCAAAGGCCCGCTGGCGGGGGCGCCATTCCGTGACCCGATGTTTGCCACCTACAACCGCGCCAATGCCTCGCTCGAAACGATGCCACTGGCGGTGGACTGGGTTTACAACGCCATCGGCGCCAATGGCCAGCCGGTGTTCAGTGCGGCGGACAAACTGACTATTCGCAACGGCTTTCTAGTCTGGGCCGAGGAATGCCGGCACGCCTCGACGGCCGGCGGCGACTCGCCGCCTGTGGACGTGGTCAATGATCCCTCGAAATTGTGTCCGGACAACGCAGCGTATCGGATGGCGGCCAACAACTATTATCTCGGCCACGCCAGGATGCTGACGCTGATGTCGCTGGTGATCGACCCTGCGGACGACCCGCCGCTCGACCCCAATCTGTCCGTGTCGGCGCCGACGAATTCCTTGCGTTCCTATATTTCCATCGCGACCGGCGCGTGGCTCTTCCAGGAGTACGCGATGTTTGGCGAAGGCGCGCAAGTCGCAGCCGATTACGGTTTGCCGGGTTACGGCGCGAACTTCGGCCTGGCCAATGGCGGCATGCCGGCGGAAGGCATGCTCTACGGGCATTCCCTGGGGTTCCTTCTCAGCCAGTTGCTTGCGCTGCAAACCGCCGGATTCAACAACACCAGTCTTTCCGGGCCGCAATGCAAGCTCATTGGGACGCCCATGTGGGACCGTTTTTGCGACGCGTGGTTGAGCGCCCTCACGCCCGCGCCCACGATGATCGAAGATTACCTGCCGCCGGCCTATCAAATGATGGGTTACGGCGATCTGCTGCGGCTGTATGTGACGCCGGATTTCTCAGAGATGTATTCCTTGCTGATGTCGCTCGACTACCAGACCGGCATCACCAACCGGGCCGGCAAAACGCGCTGGCTCGCACTGGAGGCGCCCGAGGGCGGTTACGCCGAGCTGCTCAATCGCATCAGCATTCCGTGGGGCAATGATGAGGGCTATCAGGGCGGTGTCCTTTTCTTCCTCACGCTCGACCCGGCCACGCTGGCGCCGCCGCCCGACCCGCGCCCGGCACTCCCCACTTTGTTTTACGACCGGCCGCAAGGCACGCTGGTGGGCCAGAGTGACTGGACGACGAACCGTTCCATGCTCCATTGGCGTTGCAGTTGGACCTCCATCAACCATCAGAACGGCGATGGCGGCATGTTCCAGTTCTTCCGCAAGGGCGAGTTCTTGACCAAGGAATACAGCGGTTACGACGCCAATGGCTACGGCCAGGCAAGCTGGTTGCACAACACGCTGGCGCTCGAGAACCATTGCGCCGCGGGCACGCCGGCAAATCTGCAGTGGTTTGAGACCGGGCTTTGGGCAACCGGCAGCCAATGGCAGCTCGGCGAAGACGCCGGCGATCCGGTGGCCTCCGCCAGCGGCGGCCCTGACTACCTCTTCACCTCCGGCGACCTCACGCCGCTCTACAACCGGCCTTCGCCCTGGACACCCGACAACGCCGCGATGGACATCCTCCAGGCCAACCGGTCCCTGCTGTGGCTCAAGCCCGATCACATTGTCATTTATGACCGCGCGGCCTCCCAGACCGCCGGCCTGTTCAAGAGATTCAACCTCTGCATGCCCGCGGCGCCCGCCGTGACGGCGCTTCCCGGCGGCGGCTCATTTCTCGCCGAGACCCTGGCCAGCGGCCAGCAGTTGCTCATTCACTCGTTGCTCCCGGCCAACGGGACGGTCAGCATCAACTCCCTTTCCAATGTCATCACCACGGTGGCGGAGGGCGAACCGTGCAACTACCGGCTCGCCGTCGAAGACACGAACAACCCGGCTGACCTCCGCTTCCTCCACGTTCTGCAAGGCGCCGATGCCGGCGCAACGGCGGACCCCGCGGCCTACGTGCAAAGCAGCGGCGGCAATGCCTTCGAAGGCGTGGCCGTGCGCGGCGTGGAGGTGTTGTTTCCCGTGAACGAGTTGAGCAACAATTTCACAGGCCTGAGCTACACCGCGCCCGCCGGCGTAACCAACCACTATGTTGCCGGCCTGGCGCCAAACGCAGAATACTCCGTGACGGTGCGGACCAACGCGGGGCAATTGCAGGTGACCGTCGCGCCCGGGACCCAGGTGTGGGCGGACAACGCGGGGTTGCTGGCATTCGATGATTCGGGCCAGCCTCTCCATAGCGCCCTGGCACAATGGCTGTCCGCCCGCCGGGTTGGAGACAACCTTCAACTCACCGGCCTGGGCGGCCCGTTGCTGCCGTACCAGGTCCAAGCCTGCACCAACCTCGATGCCCCGTACTGGACCCCTGCTGGCGCCGCCACTGCGGATGCCGGTGGGTCCCTTCAGTACACCGATTCCACGGCTGCCAATTCGGGGCAACGGTTCTACCGGTTGGCCCGTTGAATCGCAGACAATCTCCCGGGACTATTCGCTGCACGAACCCTCATTGGCCTGCGGGTGGCCGCGAGAACGTATGCTGCTTTTCCCAAGGCTCAAAATCCCCGTCCGGCGCCCGGTGCACCTCGGAATGTCCATCGGTAAAACCGTAGGCCCTCATCCAGCCGCCGTCCGGCGCCTGCCAGGCCTGTCCTTCCCTGACCAGGATGAAGTTGGAACCATTCGGTATGTCCTTGAGCGACCCTTGGAAAACCAGTTCAAACTGATTGGTTCCGGTTAAGCCAGGGGTTTTATCGCGCAAATACGGCTCAATCTGGCCGAGGCTTGTGGCAACCTGGTTGGTATTGTCCAGCGCATGCATGATCAGACCCAGAACCAGGATTCTCGCATCGGTCAATTTGGCAATGGCCATCTCACGCTGTGCCCCGTCGGGATCCCCTCCCTGCGCTTCGGGGTTCGGCCCGGTCTTGGCGAGGGCCGCTTGAAGGCGGCGGTTTTCATTTCGCAGACCCTCAAGCTGGTTGGCTTGGGAGCGGAGCGTTCCCACCTCGGAGCGAAGCTTGAGCAATTCGCGCAACCGGTCGTCCGTGGTGGGCGGGGCGCTGCCGGCGCGAGCGACCAAATTGGACAGGCGTTGATTCTCGGTCTCCAGTTCGGCCATTTGCCCGACTTGCTGCCGCAGGGCCTGGTTTTCCTCGCGCTGATTAGCCAAGGAATGGTGTTGGATCGCAAGCGGAGCGACTATGCCACCAACCACGATGGCACTCACTACGCCCAGTTTGAGGGTTGTCATATTCATAATCTTAAGAACGGTTAGCGCAGTTCCGCCCCCGGCCGCGCCGGTCAGGGCTGTTCCGACAAGACTCGAGGCCAGGCCCGCCGGCGCTGCCGTCACCGCCTCGGAGGCCAGCACCGTTCCAAGGGCGGCCGCCGACAAGCTGACGCCGCGATGCTTGAGCAAAAAGTGCAGTTTTTCCAGGGCGCGGGAAACGCGCTTGCGCGCGGCCTCTTCATTGCTGCCAAGGGCCTGGCCTACGGACGGGAAGTCGCGCTGCTCGAAAAAGCGCAGCAGGATGGCGGTGCGGTCCTCGGCCCCCAACTCGTCAATTGCTTCGTCCAGGACGGGGGCGAGCTGCGCCAGGTTTTCTTTGGTGTGGTCTGGGAACGCGTTCATTTCGAGCGCCTGCCTTTCGCGAGCTTGACGGCGGCGCTCCCCGCGCATCAGGGTCGATGCCACATAAACCGTGTGGTGATGGAGCCATCCGCCGAGCATCACGTCGGGGGGGAGATGCGGAGCCTTTCCGGCCAGATCGATGAAGACCGATTGGGTCACATCTTTGGCCAGATCAGCGTCGTTGCCGACGAGTCGCACCGCGGCTGAGTACACCAGATCGATGTAGCGCTCGAGCAATTCGCCAAAGGCCGGTTCCGAGCCGGTCTTTGCGTAAGCGGCGAGCAAGCTCTGGCTGTCCGTCGTCTTCACTTCACCACTATAAAGCCGCAAAAGAGCAAAACTGGACAAAAATCTTCAGGGCGGAGGCGCCAGCCTGGGCAAGGGTCAGTATCGACTGTCCAGCAGCGGGACAATCTGTTAAGTTGGGGTTGAATGGAGCCGAGAATGTTGATCGACGGGGCCATCCTTTATTTGGGCCTCCTGGTGTTGCTGACCTTCCACGAGTTTGGCCATGCGTGGATGGCATACAGGTGCGGCGACGACACCGCGCATTTGGAGGGCCGGGTTTCGCTCAACCCTATCGTCCACATGGACCTTGTCGGGACAGTCATCCTGCCCCTATTGATGATTTTCCTGCCCATGATGGGCGCCGGCCGCCTGGCCGGCTTCGTGGTCGGCTGGGCCAAACCGGTGCCGGTCAATCCCTCCAACCTGCGCAACCGGCGGGTGGATGATATTCTGGTGACGCTGGCCGGGCCATGGATGAACCTTCTGCTGGCCATCGTCCTGGTCGGCCTGGCGCGGCTTGGATACGTGGTTCATTCCTCGAGCATGGTGCACACCTGCCTGGATATGGCCGGACTGAGCCTGTTGCTCTTCTTTTTCAACCTCTTGCCCATCCCGCCCCTGGACGGGTCCCAAGTTGTCCGCACTCTGACCGGCATGACTTTCGAGACCTACCATCAATTGGCTCGGTTTGGGTTTTTCATCCTCATTATCGCCATGCAGGTCCCCATGCTGCAACTGTTCCTCAACACCGCCACGCAAACCTCCCTCGCGGCCATCCAGAGCTGGTTCGGAATGGAGACTTTGACCCTGTAGCCTACCGGGGTCCCGCTCTGCCTGCCGCCTCCGCAGGCGCATTGGTTGCCCGCCCTGCCGTTTGGTCCATGACCTCGCCCAGGGTCGGCAGTTTCAGGAATTCGATGGCATCGGCAATGGCGGCCTTTTCGTGAGGATCGTCCGTTTGCTCGGCGGCCTCCAGCAGCCGGGGAATGGCCTCGCGGCTGCGAACCTGCAGGGTGGCGTTCAATGCAGCCTTCCGGACCTCCGGGTCGCGGTTGGTCAGTTCCGAGAGAATGATGTTGATGGACGCAGGGTCGTCCTGCGACGCCAGTTCCATCAGTTGGGCCACCCGGTTCTCCACATAAGTCCTCTGCCGCGCCTCCGCCGAACCCTCCGTCTCCCCGGGCCCGGGGTCGCCCGTCACGTTGGTTGCATCCACCGCTCCGGCAATTACCGGCAGCCTCCGCTGGAGGGCGTGGCCGCCAGCCACTCCCAGGTTGGTTTCGGACGACGGAAAGGCCGGCGGAACCTCCTCCGGTCTGCCGCTCCCTTGCCGAAAGAGGAGCATAATGCCGGTCAGGAACCCCCCCAACAGCAGCGCCACAATGACGATCTTAGGCCGCATTTGCAAATCCGACGACGGCCGCCCGCTCTCTCGCAACCCGCGAGGCCGCAGACCTGCCGCCTCAGACTGAAGGTGAACGCGGCCCGCAACCTGCGCAAGGCAAAACCTTTGTCCTCAGTCCTGCCCGGTCCCGCGCGCTGCGCGCTTGCTCTTGCCACGCTCGCCCGGGTCCTCTATCGTCACCCCGGTATTGCGAGCCGCTGGCTCGCAGGCGGGCGCGCCTTAATGGTCATGCTGTCTTTTTTTATGAGAACATATTTCAACGCTCATTCCTGGTTCCTCCGCCGCGCGCCCTCAGTCAGGCCCTCTGTCTCCTGGATGGCCAATGGGATGCCGGCCGGGTTGCTGGTTTGGTCGGCCTGCCTTTTGGCCGCCCAGGCCGCCTCGGGCCAGGTCCTGGCTCGACCCATCCGGCTGACGGCGGGGTGGGAACTCGAGGATGCCGCCAAGGTGTCGCAGGGCGGCGAAGCCCTCTCGAGGACGGACTTCCGAACGGTCGGCTGGCGCCGGGCAACTGTCCCAGGCACTGTTCTGACCAGCCTGGTCAATGACCGAGTGTATCCCGAGCCGCTCTACGGCGAGAACAACCGAACCATCCCGGAGAGCCTCTGCCGGACCGCTTACTGGTATCGCACCGCCTTCATGCCGCCGGAGTCCTACGCCGGCAAGCGGGTCTGGCTCACATTCTACGGAATCAACTACATCGCCGAGGTCTGGGTCAACGGAAACCAGGCCGGCACGATCAAGGGCGCGTTCGCGCGCGGCGTTTTCGATGTTACGGCCCAAGTCAAGATCGGCAGCCGCAACGCCTTGGCCGTTCATGTCCTGCCGCAGCCTCACCCGGGCGCCACCCACGAAAAGACCATCGCCGGCGGGACCGGGCCAAACGGCGGCATCACCGCCCTGGACGGCCCGACTTTTCTGTGCGCCATCGGATGGGACTGGATTCCCACCATTCGCGACCGCGACACCGGCATCTGGCAGGATGTGACCCTCTCGGCGACGGGGCCGGTGGCCGTCGAGGACCCTTACGTGACATCGAAACTGCCTTTGCCCCGGACAGACAGCGCCGAACTCACAGTGCGCGCGACGGTCCGCAATGCCACTGACACGCCCCAGGCAGGCGCCCTCACCGGCGCCATCGAAGGAATCACCTTCAAACAAGAGGTCAGTTTGGCGCCGCGCCAGGTTCTCGAGGTGACCTTCTCCCCGGCGGCCACCCCGGCCCTGCGCCTCAAACAACCGCGCCTCTGGTGGCCCAACGGCTTCGGTCCGCCGAATCTCTACAAATTGCGCGTGGCCTTTGTCCAAAAAGACGTCCTCTCAGACGCCCGCGAGGTCAACTTTGGGGTCCGCCAGATCACCTACACGTTGCCTGGCTCAGAGAACCTGGCCCTGTCCGTCAACGGCGTTCCCGTCATTGCCAAGGGAGGCGACTGGGGGATAGACGAAGCCATGAAACGCATTCCGCGCAAGCGCCTCGAAGCCGCGGTCCGCATGCACCAGTTGGCCAATTACACTATCATCCGCAACTGGGTCGGCCAGAGCACGAGCGAGGACCTGTGCGACCTGTGCGACCAATACGGCCTGCTGCTCTGGGACGAGTTCTTCCAGCCCCACCCCGTCGACGGCCCCGTGCCGGAAAACACCGGACTCTACCTGGCCAACGTCCGCGAGAAGATCCTCCGCTTCCGCAATCACCCCTGCATCGCCCTCTGGTGTGCCCGCAACGAAGGCGATCCCCCGCCCGCCATCGGCCAGGGCATTCAAAAGCTCATCAATGAACTGGACCCCGAACGCCTCTACCAGCCCAGCTCCACCTCCGGACGCGGCGTCAACTCCGGCGGCCCATACCACTGGCGCACCCCGCGCGAGTTCTACACCTTTGGCGAGGCCTTCAAAACCGAGGTCGGTTCCATCTCCGTCCCCACCCTCGAGGCCGTGCAGGCCATGATGCCCGCCAAAGACTGGGAAGTCATCAACGACGATTGGGCCGAGCACGATTTCTGCGCCGGCGCCCAGCAAGGGGACCGCTATCCCGAGATCATTGCCGAGCGTTACGGATTTCCCGTCAGCCTGGCCGATTTTGTCCGCAAATCCCAACTCGCCAACTACGAATGCTTCCGCGCCCTCTACGAAGGCCGCTTTGCCAAACTCTTCCATCCGGCCACCGGCGTCATCACCTGGATGAGCCACCCGGCCCAGCCCAGTTTTGTGTGGCAACTCTACAGCCACGACCTCGAGCCCAACTCCTCCCTCTACGGCGCTCGCAAGGCCTGCGAACCGATTCACGCGCAGTTGAACCAGAACGATTGGCGCGCCATGGTCATCAACAACACCCCGCGCCCGCTGGAGGGCCTCACCCTCGACGCCGCCCTCTACAACCTCGACGGCTCCCGGCAAGCGTCCCAAACCCAAATCGTCACCGCCCCCGCAAGCGCCGCTACCGACGCCGGCCTAATCCGGTTCCCTGAAGACCGCCTCTCGGCAGTCCACTTCATCAAACTCCAACTCTTCGACGCAAAGAAACGGCTCCTCTCCGAGAATTTCTACTGGCGTGCCACCGCGAAGCAGGAGGATAATTTCCAGGCCCTCAACTCCCTCCCGACCGTCGCGCTCGACCTCCAAGCCAGCAAGCGGAATCAGGAGAAGGGCGGCAAATGCCTGCTCGACGTGGTGGCGAAAAATCCGTCCAAGTCCATCGCCTTGATGGCCCACCTCCAGTTGCGCAAGGCCGGCTCCGGCCAACGTGTCCTGCCGGTGTTCTACAGCGACAATTACCTCTCGCTTCTGCCGGGCGAGAGCAAGGCCCTGACCGTCGAGGCGGCGGTTGTCGATCTCGGCGGCGAGGAACCGCTCCTGGCCGTGGACGGCTGGAATGTGACGGTGAATCCCACCCCCGCCTCCGGCAAAACGGTCCGGGTCGTTCCCAATGCGCAAGCGCAGGTCCTCGGCGCCGTGGCTGCCTCCCCTGGGCGGGGCGCCGACACCCTAAGCATCAACTGCGGCGGCCCCCGGCTCGGCTTTTTCCGCTTCGGCGCCCCAGCCGAGGGATTCATTGGGGACCGCGGTTTTAGCGGCGGCAATACCGTTTCCACCAAAGAAGCCGTCGATACTCAAACCCCCAATGCCGCCCCAGTTGCCGTTTACCAGACTGAGCGTCGGGGACAATGCACCTATACGATCCCCGCCGAGACCGGCCCCGCCTACGCCGTTCGCCTGCATTTTGCCGAGGTCAAGCTCGCTCCGGGCGGACGCAAGTTCAACGTGGCGATCAACGGCCGCCGGGTACTCACGGACCTTGACATCGCCGCAGAGGCCGGCAATGGCAAGGCCCTGGTCAAGGAGTTCGACTCGATAGCCCCCGACGCCCAAGGCAACATCGTCATCCAATTCACCAAAGGCGCCGCCGATGAACCCAAGATTTGCGGCATACAGGTCATCAGACGCATGCCCTAAGCGGATGGGGCGCGCCACTCCGTGCACGCCCTGCCCAGAGCCTGAAATACCCGGGTCAGGCCAAGCGGAGGTTCTGCAGAATCCGGGTCGTTGCGGAGGCCTTGTTGAGCGTGTAGAAATGAAGCCCCGGGGCGCCGGATTGCAACAAATCGGCGCATTGTTTGGTGGCGTACTCGATGCCGAACTCGGCCACCGCGGCATCGTCATTGCCCAGGGCTTCGAGCCTGGCGGCCAGTGGGGCGGGAATCCGCGCGCCAGACAGGGCTGCAAACCGCCTAATCTGCCCCGCGCCGAGAATCGAGATAATCCCCGGAACAATCGGCACGCTGACCCCGAGCTTTCCGGCAAGATGGTCGCGGAACTGGTAATAATCCGCGTTGTCGAAGAACAACTGGGTCAGGATAAAGTCGGCGCCGGCGTCCACCTTCTCTTTGAGGTGCTGCCAATCGGCGAATTTGCCCTCTTTGCAGGCGACGTGGCCCTCGGGAAAGCCGGCCACCCCGATGCATAGCCCGGGCTGTTGGCGGATAAACCGGACCAATTGGCTCGAGTATTCGAAGCCGCCGGGCGTCGCCTTGAACTCGCCCCCGCCGGGCGGGTCGCCGCGCAAGGCAAGGACGTTCTTGACGCCCAACGCCCGAATCCGGCCCAGCAGTTCCCCGATTTGCTCGCGGGTGGCCTCGACGCACGTGAGGTGCGCCACCGCCAGCAGCCCGTGTTGCCGCTGGATGGAATCGACGATCAGCAGCGTCTTGTCGCGCGTGCTGCCCCCGGCCCCGTAAGTCACCGAGCAGTAATCCGGGCGCACCTGCCGCAAGGCCGGAAGGGTCTTCTCCAGCAGATTGCGGTCCCCCTCCGGCGTCTTGGGCGGGAAGAACTCGAACGAAATCACCGGCTGCCCGGCGGCGCGCTTGGCGGCATATATGTCTCCAACGAACTGCATCGGCATTGAAGATGCCTGAAATCGCCGAGAAATCAAAGGGCCCGCCGCAGAATGACTTGCTGAAACGGGCAGCTCCCTCGGCGCACGGGGAACGCACAAGAGCCTGAGGCCGGCCTCGTGCGGGAGGCGCTCGGCCTTGACGCCCTGGGGCCCGGTTGTCGAGTTCAATCTCGTTTTTCTTGCCTCTGAATTGCCAAAGAGGGATAAACGAGAACCATGAAGCTGCTCAGTTCGTTGTTCTGCCTGTTTGGCATTCTGGCATCAGGGCCGCGAATGGAATCCGCCGCCTCGCCGGCCCAAAATGCCAGTGCCGTTTGCACGGTGGACGTCTCCAGGCCGGGAGCCCGCGTTGCCCCGATTTGCCGGGGGCAGCAGCTTGAGGAGTTCAACCACCAATTTGAGGGGGGATTGTATGCCCAGCTAATCAATAACCCCTCCTTTGAGGAGCTCAAAGACCCGATTGCCGGATGGACGTTGGTAAAGCCAGGGTCTTCGCAGGGCAGTTTATCCGGACAAACCTCCGCACAAACCGCCCTGCTGAACAACCGTCAGAACCACTGCATAAAGCTGGAAGTGACCTCGGTGGCCTCCGGAAGCGTGGGCTTGGCCAACGGGGGCTACTGGGGAATGGGGTTGCGGAACCAAACCACCTACAAGGTCTCTTTTTGGGCCAAGAAAGGTCCGCAGTTCAGCGGGACGATCAAGGTAACCTTAGAGAGTAACGATGGCGCCGTTTACGCGCGGTCGGCCGATTTCGAGCCGACCAGGGAGTGGCGGCATTTTACCTGCAAGTTGACTGCCAGCGGCATTACCAGGGTTACCGGAGCCAACCGCCTGGTCATTTATGCCTCGACCCCCGGTGAAGTCTATTTTGATGTCGTCACGCTGACCCCCCCGACGTGGAAGGACCGTCCCAATGGCCTGCGCCTCGATCTGGCGGAAAAGCTGGCAGCCTTGAAGCTGAAGTTCATCCAGTTCCCAGGTGGTTGCACCGCCGAGTCGGCCGGCATGGACGTTTGTTGGAACTGGAAGAATTCCATCGGTCCCCTGGAAGCGAGGTCCGGCTCCACCCGGAACAACTGGGGTTACAAGAACGACCTCTATTTCGGTCTGGATGAGTACTTGCAATTGTGCGAGGACCTTGGGGCCGAACCGGTTTACGTCTGCTCGTGCGGCATCAGCGAAAACCCCGGGAACAAAGAGTGGTTTGGCATCTGCCCCCTGGACCGAATGCAGCCCATCATCGCCGACATCCTGGATTTGCTCGAATACTGCAAGGGACCCGCCTCGAGCCAATGGGGGGCTAAGCGCGCCGCCAATGGCCATCCGGCGCCCTACGGCCTGAGCTGCATTGAAATCGGGAATGAAAACGGGTGGGAAACCGTAAAGGACTACCTCCCGCGTTATGCCATGATTCATGACGCCATCCTGGCCCGTTATCCAGACCTGAAGATCATGTTCAACGCCACCAACGTGCCTTCGCCGACTCCCGAGAACTTCCTGGATTTCGCCGATGATCATTTTTACGAGAAGGACCTGGCGCACCTCTACAACCGCTACGATCGCATCAACCCCGCGTGCAGAAAAATCTGCGTCGCCGAGTATGCCTCCTCCGTCCATGGGAACGGGGGCAATGTCATTGGCAACTTCGGAGACGCGCTCGGCGACGCGGTTTTCATGCTGGGTTGCGAAAAGAACTCCGAGAGGATGTGGTGGACCGGGTACGGCAATTACGCCGGCCTGTTGGGGCATGGGAATTTCGGCCCCTGCATCGTCTGGAATGACGCGGTAACGAATTTCGCCACCCCTTCGTACTACATGCAAAAAATGCTCTTCGTCGATCATGCCGGCACGCGCGTGTTGCCGTTCACCCAGAACACAGCCCATTGCTTTTGGTCTGCGTCGATCGCGACCGAAGCCGGCCGGAATGACGTCCTCCTGAAAGTGGTGAACAAGTCGGGCGCGCCCGAGTCGGTGAGCATCACTCTGAGCGGCGTCAGGGAAGTTGATCCCGCAGGACATTACACCCAGTTGACTGGCGCCCTGGACGCGGAAAACTCATTGGCAGACCCAACCCGGGTAATCCCGTCATCCGGCGTGTTTGCCGCTGGCAGCACTTTCAGCCGCGTGTTTCCCGCCAATTCCATCACGGCCCTCAGGGTCGGACTCTCAAAATGAGAACCAGGGCGAAAACAGGCCATAAATTCGCGCGGCGCGAGTTTTTGAAGCGAACTCTGATAGCCGCCGGCGCGGTGGGTCTCCCGCGTCTCATTCCGGCGCGGGCGGCCGGCCGGGATGACGCGGTGAATGCGAGCGACGCGCTCACCGTCCGCGTGCTGCCGACCCGCGGCGGACCGCAGATTCATGTCGATGGCAGGCCGATCGCGCCCCGGTTCTTCTGGGGCGCCATGAACGGCGGCTCAATCCAGCTTGGCGAAGATTGGGCCGACCACAGTTTTGAATTCTGCCCGGGCATCAACGTCCGGCAGCAGGGCACGCTCCACTTTCGCTTCGGGCAGCTTGCCGGCAGGATAGACCTCGCCGACGTGCGCGTGCGCGACGCACAGACCGGCGAGGACATCCTCCCGGTCGAGAGCTTTGCCGAGCCGGAGCTATTCGTCCGGACGTGGAACACCTGGCCCCCGCCGCCCGCTAACACCGTCGCCAAGTGGGAGATCTCCGACCGTGCCCTGCACGTGAGGCTTGTCGACCCGCCCGGCGGCAATTGGCCCGACTTTCATTTCCACAGCAGCCAGGTGCTCAGTTTCCGGGCCGACCGAACCTACCGATGCACCTTCCGCGCCAAGGCCTCGCCAAGGCGGGTGATACAGCCGGCGCTTTACCAGGTGGCCAATAGCACTTGGACCCACATCGGTGGTCCGCCGGGGCCTTTCCTCAGCCAGGTCTGCCTGGCCCGAGACGCCGGCGTGAACCTGGTCTCCTTCAGCGCGCCCGAATGTTGGGACCCGCCGGAGAAGCCCGTGGATTGGACGCCGATCGACAGTCTCTGTCGCCGGATCATCGCGGTGAACCCGAACGTGCTGCTCGTGCCGCGGGTGGACGCCGAGGCTCCCGGCTGGTGGCTCGAGCGCCACCCGCAAGCGCGCATGGTCTATGACCTCAACCAGGTCCGCCTCGATCACGCCAGCGTCTCCGACCGCGCCTATCGCGCCGCCGCCGCCGCGCACCTCGAGCAACTCTGCCGGCACCTCTGTGAGGCCTTTCCCCGCCATTTCGCCGGCGTCCATCCGTGCGGCCAGAACACCGGCGAGTGGTTCTATTTGGACTCCTGGGAACGCCCGTTGAGCGGCTACGACCCGGCCACCCTCGCCGCCTTCCGCGCCTGGCTAAACTCGCGTGGTGAACGCGACGCCGGAGCCGCCACGGTGCCCTCCGACGCCGAGCGCCGGGCGCATCCCTTCGGGTTTCTCCGCGACCCGGCACGCGAAAAGCAGCTGATCGAATTCGCCCGTTTCCAGCAGGTCGAGATGGCCGAGCACGTGGCCGGCCTGGCCGCAGCCTGCCGCCGGGGGACTGCCGGCAGGAAACTGGTGGTCTTCTTTTTTGGATACTTGTTCGAGTTCGGCGCGCTTCCGAACGGCGCCCCCACCAGCGGGCACTACGCGCTCAGCCGGTTGCTGGGCGGCAAGGACATCGATATCCTTTGCTCGCCCATATCGTACACTGACCGTGAGTGGCTCGGCACAGCGCCGTGCATGAGCGCGGCGGAGAGTGTCCGAGAGGCGGGCATTCTCTGGCTGAACGAAGACGATTCCCGCACCTTTCTTGACACGCGCAGGGCCGAGCACGCCCAGGAGGGAGGCCTGGTCGACCTCGATCAGACCCGGCAGGTGATGCTCCGCAACACCTCGCAGGAAGCCCTGCGGGGGTTCGGGTCGTGGTGGATGGACCTGCCTGCCCAAGGCTGGTTCAACGACGCGCGCATCTGGCAGGTAATGGTCCGGCTGCAGCCCGTGGATGCCGCCATGCTCCGCCGCAGTCGGCCGTTCACCCCGGACGTGGCGATGATCACGGACGAGGACTCGATGTGTCACCTGACGGGCGGCTCAGCAGTGGCGGCTCAACCGCTGACCTATAACGCGCGGGCCGATTTCGGACGCATGGGCGCGGCCTACGGCCAATACCTGCTCGCCGACGTCCTTGCCCGCAAGACGCCGCCGAGGCTGCAGGTCTTCCTTTCGGCCTGGGCGCTGTCGTCCGTCCAGCGCCGCGACCTGGCCGCCAGTCGCTCCCCTGGCGCCACGCGGGTCTGGTGCTGGGCGCCAGGGTTCATCTATCCCGACCGGCAAGACGTGGCGGGCATCGGCGAGGTGACCGGTTTCAACGCGCGCCCGGTGGACCTGCCGTCCGCGGAGACAATCCCAACCGGCGAAGGTCGCAAGCGGGGCCTGCTGGCTCCGTTCGGACCGAGAGCCGCCATTCAGCCTCTGTTCGCCGTCGAGGCGCCAGCGGAGGAGACCTGGGCCACGTATGCCGATGGCTCAGCAGCCGTGGCCGTGCGGCAACGCGCCCGTGACGGGGACGCTTCCGGGCTCGCCCCTGCGGCCAGTGCCGGGTGGGACGTTTTCGTCGGGACGCCCCGGCTGACCCCTGAACTCCTGCGGGCTGTGGCGAAGTTGGCCGGGGTACATCTGTTCACGGAGGCAAACGTGCCGGTGTGGGCCGCAGAAGGCTATGTGGCGATCCAGGCGCATGCCGCCGGGCCGATCACCGTGGATGTCGGCCAGGCGGCGCCAGTCCTCGACGCCCTGGACGGCCGACCGCTCGGCCAAGGCCCGCGCCTCAGCGTCCCGTTCAGGCAGGGCGAGACACGGGTGCTGAGGTACTGAGATCGCGGCTTCCCAGGGCGGTCAACCCTGCTCGCGACGCCCAAGGCGCAGAAGATTTGCGGCGCGGAAGGTTTCCCTGGCATTTCTCTGCTGGGCCCTTACTATCATGCCCCCCTTTCCCAAAACCACAATTCGCAGCCTCTCAACCGGTGAGGTTCAGGATCTCATCGCCAGTCCGAAAGGGCGTGACATCCGCTTTAGAGCCTTGCTAAAAAACCGGCTTGGCAATTCACCTGGTCATTCGCGGCTGAAGACGGTTTCGGCCAGCCGGCAGTCGCCCTGCATACGAACGTTGCGCGAGGAACTGCCAACCAGGATCCGATAATCCCCTTTCTCTGCGACCCAGCCTTTCTTGTCCGGGTCGTAATGCGCGAAGGCGCCGCGGTCCAGGGTGAGCGACACCGCCTTCCGGGCGCCCGGTTCCAACGAAACCCTTGCAAAAGCCTTCAGTTCCTTGATTGGGCGTGTCACGCTCGGGTTCAACTCCTGCACATAGACCTGCGGAACCTCCGCGCCTTGGCGCCCGCCGGTGTTGCCGAGCTGGAACTCGACCGTGACGGACGGATTCTGAGGGTCCGCTCCCGGCGTGAGTTTCAGTCCTGAATACTCAAAGGTGGTGTAGGAAAGGCCGTAGCCGAAGGGGAAGAGCGGCTCGATCTTCCTGGCGTCGAACCAGCGGTATCCGACGAGCAGGCCCTCGACATATGTCACCGTCCCGTTTGTGCCCGGATAGGCGTTAAGCGCGTGCGCCGGGGAATCGGCCAGTTGCTTGGGAAACGTGCAGGGCAGCCGCCCCGATGCGTCCACGTCGCCAAAAAGAACTCCAGCCAGGGCATTGCCCCCCTCCAACCCGCCATACCACGCGTAGAGCAGGGCGGGGGCCTTCCCAAGCCAAGGCCCCATCTCGACGGGGCCGCCGCCATTGAGGACGACAACGGTCTTGGGATTGGCCCGCAGGAGCTCCTCGAGCAGTTCGTCCTGGGCGCCGGGCAGCTTGAGGTCGCGGCGATCCAACCCTTCGCTATCGTAGCCGCCACTGTGGCTGAGGCCGCCGACGTAGATGACGACGTCCGCCGCCTTGGCCGCCGCCACCGCGTCGGCGACGAGATTCGTGTTGGGCGCTGCTTCCGCCGCGGGGGCTGGTCCTCGTCCTCCCCGGCCGCCGCGTCCCGGAGGGGTGGCATAACCTGCCGACCAGGTGATTTTCACGTTGCTGCCGGCGCGGTTGCTGATGCCTTGCAGGGCGGTGATTTCGTAGGGCGCTTTGATGTTCGCCGCGCCGCCGCCATTGGCGAACTTGGCAGTCGCATTGACGCCGATGATCGCAATGGACTTGAGCTTCGAGGCATCGAGCGGCAAGAGGTCTTGGTTCTTGAGCAGGACGATGGACTCTTCGGCCACGTGGCGGGCGACAGCCTGGTGCGCCTTGGTGCTCAACTCGCCCTTCGGCTCCACATTGGTGAGAGCAGGCGCGGCGGGATCGTGGATCAGGTTCAGTTTGAACAGGACGTAGAGATGCCGGCATGCCTTGTCATCCAGGACCGACATGGGGAACTTGCCGGACTTGAGTCCCTCCAGGAACGGATTGGCCAGATGGGCTGTGTCAAACGGCGGACTTGTGCGCGTGCCCATCTCGATGTCCATGCCGTTGAGGGCGGCCAGTTCTGTGCTGTGGACTCCGCCCCAGTCCGAGACGACGAGGCCTTTGAAACCCCATTCGTCCTTGAGGACCTTGTTCAGCAGGTAATCATTCTCGCAGCAGTGCTGGCCGCGGAACCGGTTGTAGGCCCCCATGACGCTCAGGGCGCCGGCTTCCCGCACGGACGCGCGGAAGGCCGGCAGGTAAACCTCGCGCAAGGTCCGCTCGTCCATCTCGACGTTGATCCGGCCGCGCTGAACCTCCTGGTTGTTGGCCGCATAATGCTTGGCGCAACTGGCGACGCCTTGCGCCTGCTCGCCCTGGATGTAGCTGACGGCAATGCGGGAGGTGAGGAACGGGTCCTCGCCCATATACTCGAAGTTGCGGCCGCACAGCGGCGTGCGCATGATGTTCAGGCTGGGCCCGAGCATGATGTTCTTGCCGCGCTGCTTTGCCTCCTGGCCGATCACCGCGCCATATTCGACGGCCAGGTCCGTGTCAAACGTGGCGGCCAGGCCGAGGGTCGCGGGCATGGCAGTCGCGAAATCGTCGGTGCGGTTCATGTTCCTCCAGCCGTTGCCCACCTCCTCGCGCACGCCCATCGGACCGTCGTCCATCCATAGCTCCGGAATCCCGAGCCGCGGCACGCCGGCCGTTGAGAAGGTCGAGTTGGCATGCGCCAGCGAGACCTTCTCCTCGAGTGTGAGGCGCGGAAGCAAGTCCGCGATGCGCGCCTGGATCGCCTCGGCGTCATTGAGATAGAGCGGCCGGTCCTGCCCCGCCGAAGCCCAGAAGCCGGCCACGGCTAGCGCCAGCGTGGCGGCCACCCGTCCGTCCCGTTTGCAGGCCCGCAGAATAAAAGAGTCTGATTTCATAGTGGAGGTTGAGGATTCATTCTGGCCGCAGGCTGGCAGAAGTGGACCGGAGAGTCAAGCTTTGCCAGCAAGGCCTCCGTGAAGGCGGGTAGGGCGCGCCACTCCGTGCGCGCCCTCGGCCGCTTCCTGGCGGACCGGATGCGATGCCACTGCCGGCGGCGGGCGGAGGACTGCCCGCCCTACCGCCGAAACCTGAATAATTACCTGATTTTGTTTGCGCCGGAATAGGGCGGCCCCGTAGCTTTGCGGCTGCGAAAGGAACCGACTATGAAGAAGCTGTTTTTCCATGTTCTCCCGCTGCTCTTATCTCTGCCGGCGCAGGAGGCGTCTCCTTCGACGCGCGCGCAGGGGGCTGTCGAGGGGACGATAGGTCCCACGCCGGAGAATTACCGGCGGCTGGCGGACCAGGTCGAGGAGAACCTGAAAGACCAGATACTGGCCAAATGGTATCCGCGGGCGGTGGATGAGAAGGGGGGCGGGTTCTTTCAGGATTACAACGAGGATTGGTCGCCGGGAAGAGGCGGGTCGAAGGCGGTCGTGTATGAATCGCGTTTGACGTGGACGGCGGCGCAGGCGGCGATGAGATTCCCGCGCCAGGCGGCGATGTTCACGGCGGCGGCGCGTCAGGGTTTGGATTTTCTGGCCGGGAAGATGTGGGACCGGAAGAACGGCGGGTTCTACTGGAGTGTGGGCGACGACGGCAATCCGACGGCAGGGGGCATGGGTAATGATGGCGGCACGAAGCAGGAATATGGCAACGCATTCGCCGTGTACGCCTCCGCGGCGGTGTATAAGCTTACCAAGGACCCGGCGGCGCTGGACCTGGCCAGGAAGGGATTCCTCTGGTACGACGAGCACGGGCACGATTCGTTGAACGGCGGGTATTTCGAGATCCTATCGGCTGAGGGCAAAGCGGATTCGGCGGGGTCGCCGGCGGTCGGCGGCCAGGGGGGCGGCAAGACGATGAACAGCAGCATTCATATGCTGGAGGCGTTGACGGGCCTGTATGAAATCTGGCCCGATCCGCTGGTGAAGGCGCGGTTGCGGGAGATGTTTGACATCGTGCGGGACAAGATCATCGCCGAGCCGGGCTATCTGATCCAGTTTTTCAGCGCCGATTGGAAACCGCGGGTGAGCGATGACTCTTATGGGCACGACGTGGAAACGGCCTACCTCCTGGCCGAGGCCGCAGGGGCGTTGGGCATTGCCGAGGATGCCCGCGCGTGGGCGGCGGCAAGAAAGCTGGTGGACCATGCGTTGGCGGCCGGTTGGGACAAGACTCGCGGCGGGTTGTACAATTCCGGCGATATTGCGGGCGGGAATTATTCGGCGGCTCGTGAATGGTGGGTCGAGGCGGAGATGCTCAATGCGTTGCTGCTGATGCACGAGCGTTACGGCAAGGAGAACCTGCAATACTGGAACGCGTTCGTCGCCCAATGGAAGTGGATCAACCAGTATGGGATTGACCGCGCGAACGGCGGGTGGTGGCCGCGCGTCAACAACGACGGCACGCCGGTCCGCGGGGCCAAGAGTGACGGCTGGACGGAATGCTACCATCAGGGGCGGGCGATGCTGAACGTGTCGGAGCGGCTCAGGAAACTGGCGGCCGAACAGAAGTGAAGGCCATTTATATATTCCAGCGGCAACGGCGCGCCCTATTCCAGCCTGGGGCTTCGCTCCAGGCTGGCCCTGAGGCCAAGCAGCTCAGAACGGCAGATAGCTGACGTAGGCGACGCTGCGGCTGTTCGGCGCCCAGGAGGAGACGTTGATAGTCCCCTGGCCGCCAAACATCTTGCCCAGATTTCGGATGCGTCCGCCGGCGGCAGGCATGAGGCGCAGGATGACGTCCATGTTGGCGGGATGATCCTGGGCGCCGGGCGGGTAGCTGAGGAACACGACCCAGCGTCCGTCGGGCGAGGGGTGGGGGAAGACGTTGCCGTATTCGTCTTTGGTGATTTGTTCCTGGTTGGACCCGTTGGCGTTCATCCGCCAGACCTGCATGTGGCCGGTGCGATCGGAGTTGAAGTAAATGTATTTCCCGTCGCTTGAATAATCGGGGCCGTCGTCCTTGGCCGGATCGGTGGTCAGGCGCGTCTCCGGGCCGCCTGCGGCGGGAATGGTGTAAATGTCGAAATTGCTGACGCGCCGGCCATTCACCTCGAGGGTGCGCTGGCCGCAGAAGACGAGGGTCTTGCCATCGGGAGACCAGCCGTGAAAGTAAGAGGGCGCGTTGGAGGTGATAAGCCGCGGCGTGCCGCCGGTGATGGGCAGCACATAGATGCGCGAGCCTCCGGCCAGGCCCTGGTCGCTAATGGCCAGCAGGGCGCCGTCCGGGGAAATGCCGTGGTCATTGTTGATGCGGTTCAACGGGCCGGTATCAATCAGCGCCGGTTCCCCATTGGTGGGCATTCTGTAAAGCCGGTTCCCTTGGTTGAAGATAAAGAAATTGCCGTCCGGGGACCAGTTGGGCGCTTCCACGTGGTCGCGGGTGAAATAGGCGACCTTCCGATCCGAGGGGGGGACAGGAACCACCTCGAGCGAGCTGCGCGACCTCTCGGCCACCGGGGGGGCATAGGCGGGCGGCGCGCCCAGTTCGACTTTGGTGAACTCGGCCGTTTCGGTGACGGCGTCGTTGTGAGAGCAGACGGCGAGGCCGGCATAAAACGGCTCCTTGAGTTCCAGGCGGCAGGCGCCGCCCATCGGTTGCAGCGGTTTGCCTTCGGCGGCGACGGACATGATGGCGTAGTCTCCGCGCTTCTCGATTTGAATGCGGGCCGGGGCGGCGAGGGCGCCAAGGTTGGCTTGGACTTCCGCGGTGACGCCGCCCTTGGTTTCGCGGAATTGCAGCGAAGTCAATCCGTTGCCGTGCACCACGGCATCGACGTACGGAGAGTCGTTATCCTGCGACTGGCGGAGGATGAGGGCGGCTTTGCGATGGGCATTGGGATTGCCGCTGGAACCGGGCCAGCGGACATCGGCGGCGAGGGAGACATTGCCGGACACCTGTTTCCACACGTAGTGGAAGGCATCGTTGGTGGACCACATATTGTCGCCGCCGCCCGTGACGAGGTAAGCGCCGCGCGCGGCGTCGTATTGGACCGAGCCGGGCCTGGCCGGTTTGCCGACATCCTCATGGCCCGCAAAGATGCCGAGTGAAGAGTCCTGGCCAAGAGTCATAAATGTCCCCGCGAGGAAAACCGCGCAGGCGAGGGTGCAGGATTGTCTGTGGTTCATATAGAAGTCAGAGCCCGGCCAGGCCGAGGCCGGCTATCAGCCTTTGGGCGATGGCTCGACGCCGTTCGGCGCTCACCGTGCCACGCAGATTCGTCAGCTTGGATTTCTCCATCACATAGACCAAACCTCGCGCTCGATCCGCTTGTAGGCCCTGGCCAGGGCGCCGCGCGGCCATGGCTCGACGTGGGTCACCCGCCGGGCCGGGGTCGAGGCCTCCTGGTCGATCACCGAGCGCAGGTGCAGTCGGAGCGTCCGTCTGACCAGCTCTTGTTTGGTCAATGGGGTCCGGCGCACACCCTCTTTGAGCAGAGTGCGCACTTCGTCATCGAAGCGAATTGACATCGGCAGCGTCGCCATGGGGCGAATGTAGTACAAAGTGGCACAGAAGGACAAGCCCGGAAATCCATGTTTGACGCAACGCGGGTGAGGTGTCGGCAGGGCGCGGCACGGCCCTGGTTTGGCGGGGCCTCGCTTTTTCTGTCAGGTTTTGTTGATTCGCGGGGGGAATAATGGTAGGAAGGCCTGGCTTGTCTGTTTTATGTTGCACATCACACTTATCAATGGGCGCACCCATAGGGTGGGCGGTTTTCCCAGGGTTGTTCTGATTGCGTTGGCCTGTTTGGCCCTGGTTTGCCAGGGCTTCGGGCAGGAGACGCATGTCGGTGTTCACGGCAAGCTGAGCGTTAAGGGAAACAGGATCGTTGACCGAAACGGCAACACCATCACGTTGCACGGGATGTCTCTGTACTGCTGGGCTCCGCAGGGGACGCAATTCTTCAATACCAGCGCCATCAACCACCTTGCTCAGGACTGGAAATGCACCGTGATTCGCATCGCCATCCTGCCCGGCGCCTACAAGAGGAATCCCACGAACGAAATCAACAAGGTCAAGACCGTAATGGATGCGTGCATTGCCAATGGGGTATATGCAATCGTCGATTGGCATTCGATGGGCGGGGCTCAAAACGACGTCGCCTCGTCCCGGGCCTTTTTCTCGACCGTGGCGGATGCCTACGGGAAAACTCCCAATATCATGTATGAACCGTGGAACGAACCGGTGCGGGAGGCATGGCCGGTCATCAAGGCCTATCATGAAGCGATCATATCCGCGATACGCGCGATTGACCCTGACAACATCATCATCTGCGGCAACCGGAACTGGGACCAGCAATGCGCCGAGGCCTCTGAGGACCCCATCACCGGTTCAACAAACATCGCCTATTCGATACACTTTTACGCGGCGACCCACAGGCAGCCGCTTCGCAATAACGGGGCGGCCGCGCTGAAAAACGGCATCGCCCTTTTCGCCAGCGAATACGGCGCCAGCTCGTCCTCGGGCGGCGGCGCTTTTGATCCGGCAGAAACGCAATTGTGGTGGGACTGGCTTGAGGAAAACCATATCGGTTCCGCAAACTGGTCGGTTGCGGCCCTGGGCGAAACCTCCGCTGCATTTCAACCCGGCGCAAGCGCAACGGGTCCGTGGACCGATGCCATGCTTAAACCCTCGGGCATCCTTGTGAGGGATTATATCAGGAGCAAATACCCGGCAAGATGAGTTTGGACCCACGGTTCACGGCACGCGTTGTTGAGCGCGGAACCGATGCGCGCGGACGGGCGATTCTTTCGCCACGGGTGAGGCGCGGAGGAGTTTGTGGAGCTGGCGCACTACGCCGGCCGTCGCGGGGTCCTTGGCGAGGTTCTTGAGTTCGTTGGGATCGGCCCGCAGGTCATACAGTTCCGTGCCCCGGCGTCCCTCGTCCCACTCGGTGTAACACCATCGCTCGGTCCGGACCGAGCGCCCCAGCCAATCCTCGCGCGCCACCAAGGTGAAGGCAGGCCGGTCCCACTTGGCCGCCGGATCGTCCAGCAAGGGGACGAGGCTCTTGCCCTCCAACCCCGGCGGCATTTTCGTTCCACACAGTTCGACCAACGTGGGATAGACATCGACGAATTCCACAACGCGGGCGCAAGCCTGGCCGGCGGTCTTGCGGCGCGGGTCAACGATGATGAGCGGCGCGTGGGCCGACGGCTCAAAGAGCGTCCCTTTGGCCCACATCCCTTTCTCGCCCAGGTGCCAGCCATGGTCGCCCCAGAGGCAGAGGATCGTATTGTCGCGCAAGCCCAAGCGATCCAGGGCCTCCAGGACGCGGCCCAATTGCTCGTCCATGAAACTGGCGCAGGCATAGTAAGCGGCGATGGCCTCTCGAGCGCGCCGGGGGGTCACGCGCTCTTCGAAGAACAGGTCGAGGTTCTGGCGTGCCGCGTAAATCGGCACCGCAGCGTCGAGCGTGGGCGTGGGGGCGAAGTCGGCCGGCAACGGAATCTTGTCCGGGTCGTAAAGGTCGAAGAACCGCTTGGGCGCCCGGAGCGGGACGTGCGGCTTGTAGAAACCGACGCCCAGGAAAAACGGTTTGTCCGAACCTGCCCAGCGTTCGAGTTGGGCGACCGCGGCCTTGGCGTTCTTCACGTCTGCCGTCCATTCGTAGGCCTTGGCTTTGGCCTCGGCGCCCGCTTCTTCCTCGTCCGGCGCCGGGCCGAAGACATTGGCCCATGTGCGGAGCATGTTGGCGAAGTTGGTCGAGGGCGGCGCCAGCGTCCGATAGGGCTCGTAGCGGGCCAGGTCCGCCAGCATCTGGGCATGGACCTGCTGGCTCTTGCGGACCCATTTCCTGCCTGCGCTCCAATCGGGCGGGTAGTCCTCGCCCGGCGGTTCCTCGGCAAACCAATGGTCCATCAGGTCTTTGTCGAAATGATAGACCTTTCCGAGCAGGCGCACCTGGTAGCCGCTCTTGCGGAAATGCTCCGGCAGCGTCACCCAATTGCGCCCGAGCAAGGCGGGCCAGGCGAAGTCCACCGTCTCGGTGCTCGTCGGGTAGCGCCCCAGCAGCAGCGAAACGCGGGAGGGATTGCAGAGGGGGAATTGGCAATACGCGCGCTCAAATCGCACGCCCCGGCGAGCCAAGCTGTCGAGCGCGGGCGTCCGGACGAGCGGCTCGCCATAGCAGCCGATGCGGGTGTTGAGGTCATCCGCGACGATGAAGAGGACATTGGGGCGCCGGTCCGTGAAGGCCGGGCCGGCGGCCGGGGCAAGGCGCGGCCAAATCAGGAGCGCCGCCACCGTCACCATAAGGGGCAGTTTCATTTTTTTCCAATGGGTCTATTCATGTTCGGTCTCGAGCGCACCGAGATCAAGAAGCCTTCGAAGGAGGAGCCTGCATGCTCAGGCCGAAGCGTCGCTTCAGAATCAAGAGCTCTTCCAACCGGATTCGGGTGCGGTGCGCGGCGATTTCCCGCTCGATGCACAGGCATTTAGATAGTACATCATTCGTCAACTTACCTTGGCAAGCCCTTTATTTGAGATGCGCCGCCGCGCCGCGGCGGCGGCGGGAGTTTGCACGTTTTCGCCGGCTTTTTCCCGGGTTCGCGCTGGTTGCCCGGGGCTCATCGCGGAGCGATGTCTTGAAGGTAGCCGTGTGGCTTCAGCCCACGGGTGGCGCGCCCCGATCAGTATTGCGTCGCGGAGCGACGCCTGCTGCACCCAGCGCGTTCACGCAACCCAACCGCGTCAATTACACTATGGCCGATACCTTCACCAGTCTCCACTACCACGTTGTCTTCAGCACCAAAGGC
>Ga0326727_10003469_pt1 | contig 50292 bp, 27 predicted proteins | sample MB2enrmetagenome_FD_207643 | JGI IMG/M metagenome (GOLD analysis project Ga0326727, IMG submission 207643) | Lab enriched peat soil microbial communities from McLean, Ithaca, NY, United States - MB29MY | ecosystem: Environmental > Terrestrial > Soil > Wetlands > Peat | place: USA: New York... | reverse complement strand
GGACGGCCATCAAGCAATCTCGTCCCGGCGACGTGGATCGCCTTCTCCTCCAGCCGCAGTACCACCCGGCCCGCCGCCCCCCAAAGCTCCTCGCCAGGAAGTACACGCGGGAGAACCGAATACTTACTGGATCGTCCCCTGCGGGTGCGCCAAGTGATTTTCGGTCGCAAACGGCCGCGCTAGTTGACGGCCCGCAGGCGGTGCTCTAAGTTGGTGGTCATGTACCCCTTCGCTCCAATGAGGGTCCGGACATGAAACGCCATGCTGGTTTTACGCTGGTTGAAATGCTCGTGGTGATCGGTATCATCGGCACGCTGGCGGCCTTGCTCCTACCGGCGGTGCAGGGGGCACGCGAGGCGGGACGGCGCACGAGCTGCACCAACAATCTCAAGCAGCTCGGCTTCGCCATGCACAAGTACGAAAGTGCGATGGGAGGCTTCCCGCCGATCCTCATGTACCCTTACGCGGGCTCGCTGGACAGCGGCTGGATGGTGCTGCTGCTGCCGCACCTGGAACAGCCGGACCTCTACGCCCAGTACAACAGGACCTGCAACTGGTTCGATCCGGTGAACCAAACCGCCGTCAGCACGCGCGTGAAGGTTTTCGAATGCCCCTCCTCGCCGGTCATCCAGCGAGTGGCCAGCGGCACGGGCACCGCCCCTTGGGCCGTTGTCTCCTGGCAGGCCGCCACGACGGACTATGCGGGCAGCGGCGGCTTGTGCAGCATCTTGCAGCCGGGCTACGTTCCGGAGAGCGTCGACACGCTGAATTGCGGCGCCATCGGCCTGAACCACAGCCGCAAAATCGCCGAGATCCCCGACGGCACGAGCAACACGCTCATGATCAACGAAATGGCGGGCCGGCCGATCTCTTACACGGGCACGACAGGCGACCCGACCAGCACCTTGCTCTCCAGCAACCTGAACATTTGCGGCGCGTGGGCGGCCCCGAACTACATGGGCTTCCGCGGCTTCACCTACGACGGCCAGATCCAACCCGGGCCGTGCGGGATCAACGCCGCCAACGGCAAGGGCGGCATCTACAGCTTCCATTCCGGCGGCGCCAACTGCGCGCTGGCCGACGCCTCCGTCCAGTTCCTCAGCCAGGACACGGACATCTACGTGCTGATTGCGATGGTGACCCGCGACGGCCACGAAGTGATCGACGCCGCCGGCCAGGTGGTCAATTTCCCATGAACTTGCACGACGGGAGCACGACGTGAAGAGAATCCAGCGCCTCACGCATCGCAGGCGGGTCGTCTGCTGCCTGTTGCTGGCGGCGGCGGCCCTGCTGCCCGCCTCCTGCAGCAGGAGAGTCGACCGCAAACCCGTGTTTCCCGTGACCGGGAAACTCGTGGACGGCGACAAGCCGGCCGGGAAGGCGGTAGTGTTCTTTCATCCGCTTGGTAACTCGGGCGCCGCGGTGCTGCGGCCGGTCGGCAGGGTCGCGGCCGACGGCTCCTTCCGCGTCAGCACGTACATGGCCAACGACGGCGCGCCCGCGGGAGAGTATGCCGTCACCGTCGTCTGGCCCAAGATCCCCAAGGGCGCTCCGGCCGATGAGACGGAAGGGCCGGATCAGCTCGAGGGCCGTTGCAGCAACCCCAAGGCCTCCCCGTGGCACGTCCGCGTCGAAGAGGCGGCCAAGGACTTGGGGACTCTGGACCTGCAGAGCTGGCCGAAAGCGAGCAGTGCGGCCGCCGAGACCCCCGCCAAGCGGAAACCGGCAAAGTCGGTCGAATGAGCGGGCACGGCGCCCGTGGCGAACTTCGGAAAGGCAGCGGACGAGGTTGACGATGAACCGGCGGACTTTATTGAAAGTGCTCGGCGCGGGTGGCTGCGGTGCGGCGGCGGTGGTGGCAGGCCGGTCCCTGTTCCGGCCCGCTGCCGGCTGGCCCTCCCTGCCGGAGCCGGCCGGACCGGGCCGTCCGTTCGGATTCTTCGACGTGGACTCCCGCGAGTTGAACGAGGCCGGCGACGCGTTGGGGTTCCGCCCCCGCGTCGAGCCGTTGGTGGATCGCCTGAACCGCTTGTATGCCCTGGCGGAGGAGCGCTTGGCCCCGCTCGTGTTCACTACCTGCTGCTCCGGCCGCATGTTGGGCCCCGACAGCCTGGCTGAAGTCCTCTTCGTGCCGCTGGACGCCGCCCGGCGGGAATGGGCAGGGCGGCTGGGCGAGCACCGCCTGTTTTGCGTGCAGAAGAAGACCTACACCCCCGACACGCGGCTCAACTTCACTTGCCGCGCCTATGACATGTTCCAGGACAACGGCAACGCCGCGCACCTGGTGCAGGCCCTGAACGTGGGCGAGTGGATCGTCTTCGGAAACGGCTTCGACCTGTGCATCAACTCCGCCGTCCACGGCCTGCTGGCCGCCGGGCAGAAAGTCTGCCTGCTCTCGGACGTTTGGGTGTCTGCTTCCCGCGGCTATTATGTGTCTACGCCCCGCGGGGAAATGGAGTGCGGCACTCCGCGGAACCAGGCCAGGATTCTCGCGGAGTTCCGGCAACTCGGCGTTCGCACGGCCACGCTGGAGGAGTTCCTGGCATCGGTCGCGCGATCCCCCGCTTGACGGACCGGCGAGAAAACAACTGCCGCAGTCGCAAGGGGACAGTCCCATTTTCGTTGAACGAAAATTGGGACAGTCCCCCAGTTATTGATTCGCCGGTTTCAAGCCGCACAACCCCGCTGCGCGGGTGGATAAGGAGGCGTCGCATGACAAAACGCCTGCTGGCCGCTCTGGTTCTGCTCCTGCTGTTCCTGCAACCGGCCCACGCCCAATACCAGGGCTGGCAACATTCGGGCTCCTTGTGGATTCTCACCACGCCCGCAGGCGCGAATCTGCCGGACTCGGCGTCGGAACACGGTTTCCCGCTGCTGGTGCGGTTGCACAAGGATTTCTTCGATTTCGGCCAGGCCCAACCCAACGGGGAGGACCTCCGTTTTTGCACCACCAGCGGCGCAGCCCTGCCGTACCAGATCGACGAGTGGCAGCCCGCGGGCGGCACTGCCGCCATTTGGGTGAGAATCCCCACGATCCAGGGCAACGCGCGGCAGGAGCTGCGGATGTATTGGGGCAAGGCCGGCGCGACCAGCCAGTCCAACGGTCCGGCCGTTTTCAACCGCTCCAACGGCTACCTGAGCGTATGGCACATGCACGCGCCGCTGACGGATGAAGTCGGCACGCTGACTTCCAGCGACGTCGCGACGGCGCCTTCCGCAGGAATGATCGGCCAGGCGCGGCACCTTGCCGGCAGGCAGGGCATTTTTTGCGGAGAGAACATCACCAACTACCCCTCCGCCTCCAATGCTCATACTACCGAAGCATGGTTCCGGGCGGAAAGGCCGAATGCCACCATCATCGGCTGGGGCAACGAGGGGGGAGGCCGCGGCAGCAAGGTGCGGATGCAGTTCCGCAGCCCGCCGCACATTCACGTCGATAGCGACTTTGCCGACGTGAAGGGCCGGAGCACGCTGGCGATGTCGCAGTGGATCCAGGTCGCACACACCTATGCCGACGGCGAGGGGAAGATCTACATAAACGGCCGGCTCGACGGCACCGCGAAGACGCCGCTGGCGATCAAGTCTCCGGCCCGGCTGTGGATCGGCGGCTGGTACAACAACTACGACTTCGTGGGCGACATCGACGAGGTGCGGATTTCCGCGGTGGCCCGCTCCGCCGACTGGATCCGCCTGCAATACGAGAACCAGAAGCCCATGCAGACCCTGGTCGGCCCGCTGGTGCAGCCGGGCAGGGCCTTCGCGGTCTCGCCGTCGCAGGTATCCGTGCTGGAGGGCCGGCGCGCGGTCATAACCGCCGAAGCCGGGGGCGCGCAGAAGGTCTACTGGATCCTCCGCAGGGGCGGCCAGGAAACCGTCGCCGCCGTGGACCGGCTGCATTTCAGTTTCGATGCCGGCCGGGTGGTGGGAGACCAATCGCTCACCCTCCAGCTCAGGGCCGTCTGTGCCGGCGGCGTCAAGACCCAAGACATCCCCGTCACGATCAAAGAAGACATCCCCGAGCCGGTGTTTGCCCTCAAATCGCCCGCACAGTGGGACGGACGCGCGACGATCGAAGTGACGCCCGAGATCGCCAACCTCGGCGAAATGCAGGCGAAAGGCGCCGACAATCTGGCCTGTGCCTGGACCGTTTCGGGTATCGCCGTGATCAAGGAGATCGTGCCCGGCAAACTGATCCTCAAAAGGGCCCAGAACAGCGGGACCTTGACCGTTAAGCTGGCTCTGGGCAACGGCGGCGCCGAGACCGTCCGCGCAACCACGATCGAGGTCCGCGAGCCGCCGCGGGACGCCTGGCTCCAGCGGGCGCTGGCCGCGGACGAAAGGCCACAGGACAACCAGTTCTTCGCCCGTGACGACAAGAATGAAGGTACGCTCTGCTACAACGGCACCTTGCCGCAAGCGGCCGGCGCCGTCTTCTTGCGGGTGTTTGCCGGGAATCAATTGTACCGCAGCGAAACCCAACAACCGGCGGCCGGCAAGACCTATTCCTTCACAGTGAAACTCGAGCCGGGGTTGATCAAGTATAAGCTGGAGTTCGGCGTCAAGCACGACGGCCGCGAGACGGTGCTCCATACCGCGAGCAACCTGGTGTGCGGGGACGCCTACCTGATCGACGGGCAATCGAATGCGGAGGCAACCGACGTCGGAAAAGACGACCCGCCCTACACCAGCGAGTGGATCCGCAGCTACGGCAGCATGGCGGGCGATCCCGCCGGCGCGCGGCTGAAGCGGTGGGCCAACGCGGTGTGCCGCGACCGCCAGGGCGGAAAGGCGCAAATTGGCTATTGGGGCCTGGAACTCGCCCGGCGCTTGCTGGAAAACCAGCGAATCCCCGTCTGCATCATCAACGGCGCCGTCGGCGGAAGCCGCATCGACCAACACCAGCGGAACCCGGCCGACCCGGAAGACGTGGCAACCATTTACGGGCGCCTGTTGTGGCGCGTGCGGCAGGCCCGGCTGACGCACGGCATCCGCGGCGTCCTGTGGCACCAGGGCGAAAACGACCAGGGCGCCGACGGTCCCACCGGGCGCTACGGCTGGGAAACCTACCAGCAGTATTTCGTGGACATGTCGGCGGCCTGGAAAGAAGATTACCCCAACCTCGAGCACTATTACCTCTTCCAGATCTGGCCCAAGGCCTGCGCGATGGGCGTCGACGGATCGGACAACATGCTGCGGGAGGTGCAAAGGACCTTGCCCCGTCTCTACTCCCGCATGGGGATCATGTCCACGCTGGGCATCAAGCCGCCCGGGGGCTGCCATTATCCGCCCGCCGGCTACGCGGAATTTGCGCGCTTGATCTGCCCCTTGCTGGAGCGCGACAACTACGGCAAGGCTTTCGCGAAAGCCGTCACGCCCCCCGATCTCAAGCAGGCGCGCTACACGAGCGGCAAGCGGGACGCCGTCGCGTTGGAATTCGACCAGCCCATGCTGTGGAACGACGCCTTGACGAGCCAATTCCACCTGGACGGAGAGAGCGGCAAAGTGGCCGCGGGGGCCGCGTCCGGCAAAGTCGTCACGCTCAAACTGACGGCGGCCTCGACTGCCCGCAGCATCACCTACCTCGACAGCAAGTCCTGGAGCCCGGACAATCTGCTCTACGGGGAAAACGGCATCGCCGCGCTCACGTTCTGCGATGTCGGGATCTCTCCGCCGCCCTTGCCCTGACGCCGCCGTTCTCCAAGATTCTCACCGCCCTTTCCCGCCTCTTGCAACAAAAACTACGGGCCGACGAGCAGCTTTCGCTCGACGGTCTTGCCGCTTGGCAGCTCGACCGCTTTGAGGGTCCAGTCGCCGGTCGGATCGCTGAGGGCGGGCGAGAATGCGGCCTCGGCGCGGGTCTGGCCCGGCCGGAGCAGCAGCGGCCCGGAGTAATAGGACCGAAGACTGCCCGCCGGATCGTACACGTCCAGCCGCACGACGCTGGTTGTCCCATTGGTCGAGGACAGGCCGAGCGTCGAGCGGACCGGCGTCCCGAGCGCGGCACGCGGCGGGCAGTCGAGCGTGGGCCCCGGCCGCTCGACCGGCGACAGGCAGTACACCTTGGCGGCGCCCGCGTACAGCACAACCCCGATCTTGTCGGCCTTTCCGAGGTGCTTCCGCGCCCGCACGTCGTAGACGTGCACTGCGGCGGGCAGGCGAATCGTGTAAGCCTCTTCCGGCTCTCCGCCGGCATACTCCCGAATGACGCCCAGATAGCGGACGCCGCGATCGCTGAAAGACACGACGTGGCCGTGGAAGCTCTTCTTGCCGGCGGGCTCCACGGCGAACTCGGGCCGGACGTGGCCCAGGGCCAGGGCGCCGGCGATCAATTGGCGGAAGAGCGTCTCACCGCGGCCCCCGACCTGGCGCTCCTCGCGGTAAGGCACCATGCACAGATTCAGGTAGACGGCCTGGCCTTTGCCGGCCGCGGCCCGCCAGATCGCGGCGCCGCCCGGGTCGTCGCAGCCGAGCGCGGCCGCGGCGCCGGCGGGAGCGACCTTTCCGGCGGGGCTCAGCCCGGCGACGCGCTGGCCGGCCTTCAGGCCGCCCCAGTCCTGCCGCAGCACGAGCCCGGGCCTTTCGGCCGGAGCGGCCTGCCGCTCGGCCGACAGCTTGAAGAGGTCGTCCAGCCGGCCGGTCTTCAGGGTGCGGCAGTGCTCGTCCATCCAGCCTGCGCTATTGTCGGCGATCACCACGCCGCCGGCCTCGGCGAAGGCGCGGATCTGGGCCGCCTCTTGCTCCGCTAGCGCCAGGCATTCCGGCAAGATCAGGACCTGGTATTGCTGTTGCGCAAGGAAGCCGGGCGTCCGCAGTTGGGCGTAGGCGACGAAGTCGAATTGCAGGCCGCTGTCGTGCAGCAGGGCGACCCAGGCGTCGCGGACCTTCTGGCAGCGCTCGGCGCGGCCGAGGATGTAGTTGGCCTGGATGCTGGGCTGAGAATAAAGGACCGCGATGCGGGCCGGATCGCGGCGGACGGACCGCAGCAGCGGCCAGATCCCGCCGCGGGCCTCGGCGAGAAAATTCTTCGCCTCCGCGCCGGTTTCCGAGAGCGTCAAGTCGGGGAGGAAGTAATTGGGCAGGCCGAGCGAGGTCGGGCCGAAGCATTCGTACAACAGGCCCCACCACAGCGAGGCCTCCACCGCCGGCCCGGCGTTCCTCCCGCAGGCATTGTTCAAGTACGGCGCGACCAGCATCCCGCTCGCGCGGCTGAATGCCTGGTGGAGGTATTCGGTGTTCTCCGCGCGGTAGCTGTGCAGCACTTTCAGGCTGTGGCAGAGCTTCCACCAGTCCATGCCGTTCCCGGCCACGGCGTCCTGGCTGCCGGAGATGCTGATTTTGGCCTGCGGGTCCACTTCTTCCAGGCAGCCCTGCAAGTAGGCGAAGAAATCGGCCAGCGAATCGTCCATGAACGTGCGGAAGTCGGCCCAGGGGGCGTAATTGCCGTCCGCGCGGCGGCGGGCCTCGTCGGCGGTCATGGGCTCGATCTCGACCCAGTCGCGGTAGGCCGTGGCCCATTGGCGGTTCAGCGCATCCAGCGTGCCGTAATGCTTCTCAAGCCAGCGGCGGTAGGCCGCGATGCTGTCGGGGGCGAAATCGAAATCGTAGTAGGTGTTGTAAGAGGTCAGCGTCATTTCGTCGCCCAGGCAATACGCGTATCCGCCGCCGTAGACCAGGGCCGCTTCCGCCGCCCGGCGCATGGCCTCCCTCCCCTGTCCGCGATAGACCGGGTCCCAAAGACACGGCTGCCGGACCAGGTGCCGCCGATCGTTGGTTTTGACGTAAGCCGCCTGCTTTTCCCTGAACTTCTCGTCCTCGATGGACCAGATGCACAGCGGCGAAGTGAAACTGTTGCCTTCCATGTCCTGCCGCGCGCAGAGCGGGTTGTCCATCATGCTGGTGACGCCGATCGAGGCCGCCAGCCGCCTCTCCAGATCGTACAGGTAGGGCAGCGACCAACCTTGAATGGGCGAGTTGTACCATTCGTACGCGCAGCACCGCGCCGGGTCCCAGGTGCGCGGCTTGAGCAGCAGCAACGTCTCGCTCCGCTTGTCAAGCGTGCGGCGGCCGGCGGTCAACCGCACTTCAACCGTCATGGGAACCGAGAGCACGTCCAGCGGGCGGGCTTCCAGGGCAACGACCCTTTCCTTGGCCGGAAATGCCTGTCGGAAAACGAGCCGCTGGTAGATGTCCGAAATCGAGACCACGATCGCGTGCTCCGGGCCGGGCTCCGCGGAGAGTCGCACGCGCCCCCGCACGACCGGCGCGGCCCCCGGCGGCAGGACCTGCCGCTGGAGCTCCAAGGCCGCAATCTCCACCTGCGGCGCGGTCTGGTAGCAGCCCGAGGCCCAGGTGACGACCTTTCCCTCGGGCGTCAACACGCGGAGGTCCGCCAAGACCACGGCCGAGGTTGGGCCGGCCGGCGGGGCAAAGCGGAAGGCGCCGGCGCCCCCGGCAAGATTCGCGCTCTGCCTCCGGCTCTCGATAACTTCGCAGAACTTGTCCCGATAGGTCATTTCCAGGACGACCGGCCGCTTGCCGCCTTGACACTCGATCGCGGCGAGCACGTTGCCCTGCCCGTCGCGGCCGGTGATTTCGGCGAGCACGTCGGGCTCGCGGCCCGCGGCCCAGAGCAGTCCCCGGCCCGCCAGCGAAAAGAAATACTCCCAGCACCGCCAGGTGATCTTGCGTCCGCCGCGGTCGGTCATGAGGCCGGGCCTGCGGGTGCGACTGTCGATCTCGTCCTGGGCAATCGGCGTGATGCGGCTGAAGCCCCCGGCAGCCGTCAGCGGGCCGTCGCACGAGTCCCAGGCCAGCGAGACCCAGCGGCCCTTGCCGGCGCGGCCGATGGTGAGCAGGGGGATCGGTTCCTTGCTCGCGCCGCCGGCGTGTGTCAACAGCACTTGCCCCGCGGGGACGCCGCCTTCGTAGGCGATGCCGCCGATCCGCGGCAGGAGGTCGTAGGGCACGCCCACACTGAGAAAATGCCGTTGCGCAGGCTCGATCCAGCCGAAGCCGTTCCGTTTCTCCCCGACCGCGAAGGGCATGAGCTTCCTCAACTCCCCGTCTGTGCCCAGCGGCGCCCCGTAGACCAGGCCGGTGCCCGCTTTCACCTTCTCCAGGATCGCCTTTCTGCTCTCGCCGTCGAAGTTCCTGGTCCAGTGCAGGCCGGCGATCATGATCACGTCGAGCGGTTGCTCCAGTTTCTTTCTGAGCCTGGCCTGCGCCTGCTGGGGGCTGCGGACCGAACGTTCCCCGATCTCGTTGAAGTAGCCGCTGGACTGATCGAACAGGATTTTTTCGGTCTCCACCTCCAGATCGAATCGCTCCATCAACTCGACGATTTCTCGTTGGTGGTTGCAATCGGCCAGGATCAGGGCCTTGAGCGGTCCACGGGCGTAGGGCCTCGCCCAGGGGACGTGCGGCGAGACGACCTCCAGCGAGAGCTTCTGCTCGGGGAGGATCGGCCCCGCGGCCACGGCGGGCAGCTCCTTGGAGCCGATCTGCGGGCACTCGCGGGCGAGCGTGTAAATGCCGCTGGGGGCGCCGGCCACCACGGGCCGCTCCAGCCACCCGATCGGCCGGCCGTCTTCCAGCACCTCGCAGCCGACTACAGTCGTGCCGGCGGCAATCGCGATCTGGCGCGGGCAGGCGACGGTCTGCGCCACGCCGTCCTGCAGCTCCACCGTCCGCGTGCCCAGGTCGGTCCACGCCGTCGCCGGCAGGAGCCGCCAGCGGAAGCTGAGCGTCAGGCGCCGCTGGCCGGCGGCAACCAGCCCGACCGCCGGCAGCACCTTGGCCGCCGGCGCTACAGGAGCCGGCAGCACGATCGAGCCGACCACGCCGCCGAAGAATCCGTCCACGCGGTCCAGCCCGCTAAACGGCAACAACGTGACTTCCGTCTTCCAGCTCCGGCCGCAGGGCACGTTGATGCGGTTGTATTGCCATTCGCAGGTCGGCAAGGCCAATCCCAGGAACTGGTAGAACGCGTTGAGATAGCGATAGTCGACGCTCCAGGCCAGGCCGTGCCGGCCCTCGCCCACGGCAGCCATCCAACCGCGGGCGGGATGGCGCGTCCACGACTCGGCATTCTGTGGCCGTTGATCGGGATCGTTGCAGACTTCGACGACTCCCCGGGTGGTCGGAATGAAGTAGCGATTCTTGCCCCCCAGGACGCCGAGAAAATTGTGTACCCCGAAGCCGTAATCGGCGTCGGTCATGGAATCGACGGTGTTCTTGATCTCGTACTCCGCCCGGATCAGGCCGCTGCCGCGGGTGAGCGTAACGGTCTTGTGGATTTCCGTGAAACTGTAGATGCCGCCCGCTCCGCGGCCCGACAGGTGAATGGACGTGCCGCCCGGCGTCTGCGTCACTTCCTGCTGGTAGGCGACGTCGGCGTAGTCGCGCTGGCTGGGCGACCAGAAGCGGTCGCGGAACAGGCCGTAGCCCGCGTCCGCATAGGCGTAGACGAGTTCCTTGCCGGCGGGCTTGTAGAGCATCCGCTTGCAGACCCCGCCTTCCGCCGGGCAGAATTCCATGCGCACGTACGGGTTCTCGACCACCACGGGCTTCTCGGCGGCCGGCGCCGCAGCCGCAGCCAGCACGAACCAGCCCGCCAACGCGCCGCCGGCGCAAGTCTGCATGGCGTCTCCTTGCTGCTCCCGGGCTTCCACCACCATGATCTCGTAGGGAATGAGGTAGCCGCGGCCGAAAAGCCGCAGCTCGATCGCCTCGGTCTTCTGCCGCACCGGCGCCTCGACGATCCACAGCCGCTGATCGAACTGCTCGGTGAGATAGCCGGGCCCCTCGGCGACCTTGAGGCTCCGGCCGTACTTGCGGCAGAACACCTCGATCCTCTCCAGCGTGTGCCCGCAATTCGGCCGCACCAACGCCAGCACGAGCCGCTCGACCGTGGTCACGCGCGGCAGCGAGAGCGAGATGCTGATGCCTTGCTCCAGGCCGCGATATCCCCGGCCGATCTTGTTGTTGTCCGCGCCCTGATTCCAACAGAAGATGCCGTCGGTGAGGTAGCCGTCGGGGGCGTCGCCGCAGTTGGGCAGGGGCAGGGCGTCGCGGATCTGGTAGCCGACGTTCTTCAGGACGGGCACGCGGGTCAGGCGGACGTCACTGATCCACAAGGCCCCCGTCGTCGGCACGGAGAAACGCACCACCGCTGAATCCGTCGCGTTGAATGCCCGCAGGTACAAGCGGAACGGCTGCCAATCGAAGCTGCCGCCCGGCAGGCAGCCGCCCGGGCCGGGCCCGCAGGATTGGCCGGTCCCGACGCTGCAATCCCCGCGCTTAACCAGATCGTAAGGCGCGTCCGGCGCGCTTGACGAGAAGAAACGCACCGTCAACAGGACTTCTCGGGCCGAGGGGAGGCCCTCTCCTTTGACGTTGCACTCCAGGAGGTAGATCTCTCCCGGCTTGACTGCCGCCGGTTGCGACTCCAAGCCGCCGGACAGCTTGGCCTCGGGCTTGTGGCGCCGCAGGACCACGGCGTTCTTGGCGGCGCATTTCAACGTCGGGTCGATCCGCACGCTACACGTCCCGCCGCCGTCGGCGATCGTCCAACCAGCCAGCCCGGCCGTCAGCCCGCCGTTGGTCAGGAGATTTGCCTCGTCGCCCCGGCCGGCATGCGGCCAGGCAAGAATCGCAAGGGCAAGAACAACGATTCTTGTCGTTCTCACGAGCGTTCTCCGGAGCGCGGGTGCCATGCGCACGCTTGCGTGGGCATGTTCGAGTCTCGGCCGATTTCCCGGCATGCCCACGCAAGCGTGGGCATGGCACCCGACTTTCCGCAACAGAAACTCATTATCGGCACTGCCCACTCCGACGCCGCTCGCATACGTTCCATCAGCTATCGCTGGAACCTACTTCGGCGGATGGACCTGGTCGTAAAGCATGGCCGCGGGCGGCGCCACCGGCGGGCGATACACGCGCAGCGCCCCCAGCCGCACTCTCGCCGGATCGTCTGCCGTCAGCACGAGCCTGTGCTTGCCGTTGGCGATCCCCTGGACCAGCGTCACGGACGACTCCAGCGACGGGTCCTGCGACGCCGCTGCGGCGTAGCGATCGGCGTGCAGCGCATAGCACTGGAATTTGACCTCCGCGCCCGGCTGCACTTGTTTGATGTCGCACGACCAATCCGATTCGAAGCCCATCGCGGGCTTTTCCACCTTGGTCTCGATGACGATCCGCCCGGAGTTGGAGACGAAACGCTTGGCGCTGGTGCCCGTCCCGTCGCGGCCGGTCTTGGATCCGATCGCCTCGAATGAGAACGACCTGGCGGCCTGGTCCATGTCCGTCACGCGCAGCGTCCAGTCCTCGACCAGGGGCGTCTTCTCGGAAAAGACGCAGAGCACTTTCATTCCCGGGCCGTACGCTCGCGTGAAGGCATAGCACTCGCGGAACTCGGAAGGCTGCTTGCCGTCGATCAGCACTGCCGCGGCGGCCGCGCCCGGCCGGCCCGGGCCGGCAATCGCGTCGATGCGATTGCCCTCGAACTCCAGCGCGAGCCGGCCGTCTTTCCATTGGATGTCCCGGCCCACGGTGTACGTGCGAACGGCATCCGCCGCGACCGCGCGGTCCGGCCGGTAGATCAACTGCCGGTTAATGAGCGCGGCGTAGAGCAAATTGCCCTGCTCGCCCAGATGGATGCCGTCCAGCAGCAGGTCCTTGGCCCGGATCTTGTTGTCCACGACGTAGCGTTTCCACGGCTCGCGGACGTCGACCAGCTCGCAGCCGTAGCGGCGGGCCACTTGCGGGATGAACGACGCCATGAACCGGGTCCAGCGGTCTTCGTGGAATTCCCCGCGGTCGTCGGGCACCTCCGCCGCGGCCAGGTGATCCGTGGTGATCAGCACCTCGGCCGCCGTGCGGCTGCGGATGCGCGAGATGATCTGTTCGTAGCAGGTGTGGGCGCCGTAGACGTGGAAGATCACCAGGTCCGGGTAGAACGGGTAAACGTCGGTTTCGGCCTCGCGCACCAGAAAGTTCGAGGCGTGGCCGCCCAGGGCGCGGTTGACCATTTCCAGCTCGGCGCTGGGGAATCGCCGGCGGAGGTCGCGCTCGACGTGCCGCCACCAGACGCCTTCCGAGATCGACTGCCCGTAGACCAGGATCCGCACGTGGTTGCGGTGCTGGGGCGTGCTGGTGGCCAGCAAGCGCATGGTGCGTTGCACGTTGTCGCCGAACCGGCTGGCCGGCGGTCCCGCTTCCGGGACGGCATACCGCAAGCTCGGTATCGGCGGCTCCGCCCCTGCCGCGCCGCGGACGCCGCACAGACCCAGCCCAATCACGATGAGCAGGCATTTATTCATGGTGGTCCTCCCCACGGCCCCTTCTCTCTTTGGGAGAGGGGACCTCAAGATGTCAGGTTTGCGAAAGTCCAGTCACGATATCATTGTGTGGCGTCGAACACGTAGAGATAGATCGAGCCGGGCGGCACGCCGTGCGGGCCGCCGCCGCTCCGCTCGCTCACCGAGAAGGTGCCTTCTTCAAGGACGCGGGGCGGCACCTCTTGGCTGCGGATCGCGACGTTCATCTTCTCCCGGTTGCTCGCGCGCGGATCGCCGGCCAGCTTGTGGAGCGTGATCTTGGCGGCCCGCTGGAACGGCAGGTGCAGCGTCACCGGCGTGTAACCGTCGCCCAGCTCCTGGCCATCGTACTTGGCGTCGAGTTTCCGCGACAGGACGAAAACCGACCACCGCCGGCCGTCGCGCATCGCGGCGCACTTGATGAGCGGATACGTGTCCTTCCCGCGCCGGATCGAAGGCATGGAGCGCGTGCGGATGGCCATCATGTCGCCCGAGGCGAAGCGGTTGCGAAGGCTCATGGCAAGCCAGCCTGGACAGGGGCGGAAGCCGTCGAAGAACAAGGTATGGCTCGACCACCACACGCCTTCGCTATACGCCAGATAATTCTGGAACGTCCAGCCCTTTTCGTAGCTTCCCAGCCAGGAATCCAGGGCGGCCACCGCCATGGCCAGCGACTTGCCATATTTCTCCTGGGCTTCGGCCTCGTCCGGGCTGGCGCCGAAGGTATAGCCGCTCGGCCCGCCTTCATAGGCGCACAAATCGTAGTCGTGGCCGGCTTTGCCCAACACGATGCGGGCCTTCTCCATGCCGAGCTGGATCTTTTCCATGTCGGTCACATAGCCCAGCAGCGTTTCCTGCACGCCGCGGTCGTTGAAGGTCTTTTGGGCCACGTCGCCCGTTTCCCATTTGGGGCCGACATAGTTCGCGTGACCCAGCAAGCTGGCGTCGGGGCAGGCCCGCATGGCCAGCTCGCCGTAGCCGGTCACCTTGCCGCCGGCGTCCACGTTGGCGTCGCCGTAGCCGCCCCCCAGGCAAAAGCGGATCTTCCGCTCGAGGTTTTGCGACTTCCAGTAGGGACTGCTCTTCATGTTCTCGATCAGATACGTGCTGAACAGGCCGTACTCCTTTCCGCCCGCCCAAATCGCGCCGCGGGTATGGAACCCCAGCCAGTCCTCGAAATGGCCGTTGTGCCAGGTCTCGTTTCCGAATTCAATGATGATCGAAGCGAACTCGTCCGTCCACGGCGTGCCGATGCCGCGCTGCTGACACCGCCGATAGGCCCAGGGCTTGGACTGGGGCGTGTCCAGCTTGGGATCGTAGGGCGCGGCCAGGTACTCGATCAAATCCAGCCAGTCCCGCTCCGAGTGCAGCACGTGCTGCAGCACCAGCCACGGCTTCATGCGCGACTGCGGGTCCTTGCCCGTGGCCAGATCGAACATCAGGCCCTGCGGCAGGGTCATGTCCATCGTGCCCCGCACCGACGTGCTCCAGTCGGGCCGGGCCATGGAGTTGGCGTGCCAACTCAGGATCGACGACATGGTGGCGTCGCGGCTCAAGAACCAGATGCGGTGCGAGCCCTTCGCACCGGTCGCCGGCTGGGTCTTCAGCAGCTCCTCGAGCACCCCGGCGTGGGGCACATATTGTTTCTCGGCGTCCTCCGGCCGGTCGCAGCGCGAGATGCGGCAGTTGTCCATCCAGAGCGTGCCCGGGCCCGTGAAAGTGAATTGGTGCCCGAAATGCCACACGTCCTTGGGCCGCTCCGAGCCGGCGAAGTCGTAAGTGCATTTCTTCCACGTGCCGTCCACCGCGAACGTCTGGGCGACCTGGGGATACACATTGCCATAGGAGAACTTGATCTTCCCCTGGTTGCCCAAGCCCTCCTGCCGCAGCCAGACCTCCAGGTGATAGTTCTTGCCGGGTTCGAGCTGGCCATACCAGAGCGACTCCTTGGGGATCTTCGTGCCGATGAACACGATCTGGCGGATCGACTGTTCTCCGGCCGTGGCCTTTACCTGCATGCAGGTCTCGCCCGGATCGACCATTTCGGCCGGCACCGGCTGCGGGTGGGGGACGAGCGAGAACGAGAGCTTTTTCAGATCGCCATCCCAGTACCAGGCGGGATGGTCCATGGGGTTGCCGATGCCGCGGACTCGTGGGTGGACGTAGCGCATGTCGAAGTTGCCGAAGCGGCGCTGGAGCACCACGTAGTCGAACCGCTCCAGCGGCGCGGTGTCCTTGGTCACGTAGACCCGCTGCTCCTGGCGGGCGGCCGGGGCCGTGGACCGCTTGAGCCTGTAGCTCACGACGCCCGGCGACGGACTGGGCTTCCAGTAGAGCGTCACCAGGCCGTTGGCGGCGACCGCCTGCAAATCGGTCGGCGGCAGCAGCTTGTCTTTCGAGGCGGGCTTCGCGGCCGGCGGCTTGGGGTTCACCCCCCAGGCCCTCACGTCGCTGCGCGAGTCGGCATCGGTCACCTTCAGCCGCAGCGTCATGGGCCCCACCGCGGCCTTGGGGCTGCCGCTGATCGCGCCGTTGGCCGGATCGAACGTCAGCCCGTCGGGCAACCTGGCCGGCTCCACCACTTCCCACCTCAGCGGCAACTTGCCGCCAACCACCCTGGGAGTGAATTCGAAGCGCTGCCCCGCTTTCATTTCCAGCGGCTTGTCCTCGGGAAGCTGCATCAGGTGGGGCCGGTTGGCGATGCCGGCGTCCGGGGTGGCGCTGACTTCGTTGGAAAAAGGCGTCTCCTGGCCGTCGGCCGTGACTCCCACCACCACGTACCAATAGGTCTTGCCATTTTGCGGCTCTTGGGTGTCCGTCGCCCGCAAGTTGCCGTGACGAATCCAGGCGTTGGGAAACACGTCGCCGTAGACGGTGCACACCCAGCCGCCGTCGGGCAGATCGTCCTGACCCTCAGGAACGATCCGGCCCTTGCCCACCAACACCACGTGGTCGGCCGCGGAGACATCCAGGTAATTGCCCTCTTTGTTGAGCGGCAAGCTTTTTCCCGCTTTGTCGACAAGGCGATAGATGCGCAAATCGGCGCCGCTCAGGAAACCGTTGGCGCGGAGGTCCCACCAGGAGGTTCCCGGGCCGTCGATCTCGAACCAGTTGGGCCCGCACTTCATGACCCGGTGCAAGTCTCTCCAGTAGACGGGTTCGTTGCCCGAATCATGCACGAAGTTGTTGGCGGCCCATTGGACGGCGCCGCAGCCGCCCCAGTCGTTGGCGCCCAGCGGCGGCAGCTTTTCGCGCGGCCGCAGAACCTTGTCGGTGACCGTGATCTCCGCCGGGGCGTTGGGACCGGCCGCGCTGTTGGACGCGGAAAGGGCCGCCACCCCGCCGCTGACCCCCACGGAGTGGGCTGCGAAGTCCTGCGGGCCGGCAGCGGCCGTCAAGGAGCACAGCAGCAGGGCCGCCGATATCGCCAGCAGCCACCGCACACGGTTGGGTGGATTCCCGCTCATTGATTGTTCCCCTTCACATCTGCTGATGGTTGCAAGCCGAACGCCCTGCCCGTCCCGTTGCGCATCGTCTGCTCCTTTATCTTAGGGGACACCTCGTCTTGACGGTAGCACGCTGCCGGGCAGGTCACAATCATACTCTCGTGTAGGTGCGGCGGGCGGAGCCAGCCCGGATTACTCACGAACATGTAGGGTGGGACAAGCAAACCGCGAGGGTGGTGGGACTTCGGTCGCGGTGCCGTATTCACCCCGCAAGCCTTGAGTTTCGCGGTTTGCGTAGTCCCACCAACACCCTCTGCGACCTTGTCCCATCCTACTTGAATAAGCCGGGTTAGTGTCGCACGGATCAGGTTCGATTACAATAGACCGCACCGTGACGCATCGGTTCCGCAACCCGTCAAGTCTCCCCCTTCCAGAAAAGGACCCTCGCATGAAGCCGGCCCTGGTTGCTTTTGGCGTGATGATCGCGGCGCTGGGTACGGCGGCGGATGGGCAGGACAAGCCGCGCGCGGCAGTCGAACATCGCACGCCCTACTACCGCATCGTGCTCGCGGAGCGGGGACTGCTGGTCGAAGCGCTGGATGTCGATTCGCTGGGCCAAGGCCGCGTCGGCGGCAACCTGCTGGGCGGAGCCGCCCCGCAGCAGGCGCGGCTGGAAAGCCGAGCAGGCCGCGCCCTCTACCGCCTGGCGCAAGCCGTGGACCCGCCGGCTTGGGAGTTCCTTTTTGCCGAGAAGACCATCACGCTCGTCTCGCGGCACGTAGCCGGGCAGCAGTCGCCGCCGGTAACGCTGCGTTTCGACCAAACGCAGTCCCACGCGACGGTCCTCGGGCGGATGAAGCCCGCCACGCTCCAGGTGGCTACGCCTTGCCTGGTGCACGTGCCCGATCACGGGACGCTGCGGGTTACCTGCGACGTGCCGGGCCAGGCGTTGCACTACGATGCGCGGCGTTACGCCGGCCGCTGGGTGCAGGCCGGCTTTCCCCCCGCGGATGGCCGCCATCCCACCGTCACCTACACCCTGGAGGTCGCGGCGTTCTATCCGCAGGCGGCCGGGATCGCGGGCGACGCGCGCTACGACGGCTTCCGCCGCAACTACTTGACCATTTTCCAGGTGAATCCGCGACTCGGGGTGCTGGCCAACAATTCCTCGTCCGACGTGGCGGCGCTGTGCTATCACCAGTATTCCGAGGTGGCGCGATTCGCGCCCCCGTTGGCCGATGGGCTGACCTGCCAGGACCTCGTGCGGATGAGCCTCGATCGCTTTCTCGCCGGCATGAAGACCTACGGCCAGGTGGGTTACACCGCGAGCTACCAGGGCGCCGACACGGTCTTCGGCAATTACCCGTGCAACTCGTCCGACAGTCTGCCGGCCCTGCTCATCGCCGCCGGGAACTACATCCTGGCGACCGGCGACTGGGACTGGGCCAAGGCCAACTACGCCGGGTTGAAGGCCTGGGCCGAAGACATGCTCAAGACCGACCGCGACGGCAACGGCCTGATCGAGTACGGCCTGAGCGGCAATTCCGGGTCCTGGAAGGCCAACTGGGACCGGGCACAGGCGCAGAAGACCAGCCCCCTCCGCCCGGCCAACTGGTGGGATACCATCGGCTTTGGCCACGAGGACGCCTACTCGAACGCCCTGGCCTACCGCGCCTTGGTGCTGCTGGCCCAGGTGGCCGAGCGGACGGGCCACGCGGAAGATGCCCAGCGGTTCCGCGCCGCCGCCAGGAAGCTCAAGGCCGCCTACCTGCCCGCCTTTCTCAATCCGAAAACCGGCTGGCTGGCAGGCTGGCGCAGCGCCGACGGCAAGCTGCACGACTACGCCTTCCTGTTCGTCAACGGGGCGGCGATCACCTACGGCGTGGTGGACCGCCAGCAGGGCTGCCCGATCATGACGCGGCTGATGAACCAACTCGACCGCGCCGGCTACACGCGTTTCGACCTGGGCCTGCCCGGCAATCTTCTTCCCGTGCGGCGGGAAGATTACGTCGACTTGAACACGGATGTCGGCGGAGGGAAGCGGGAAGACAACGCCGACGGCTTCCAGATCTACGAGAACGGCGGGGCCACGCCGGCCCACGCCTTCTGGACCATCGAAGCGCTCTACAAGGTGGGCTTGCAGGACCAGGCCGAGCGGATCCTCCTGCCCCTGCTCAAGGGCTTCGCCGCCGGCGACTTCCAGGGCTTCGGCCCCAACGGCAAGAGCAAGGACTGGAAAGACTGGAAGGGCAACTGCTGGGGCTACGAAGGGCTGCTCACCGACGGCTACCTGGCGCTGCTGGCGGTCGTCACCCGCGGAGAACTGACGCGCGGCATGGACTGGGAACCTTAGGGCCGGCATGTCAGCTACCGGCTGCTGCCCGCTTCCCCCAGTGCTGTAATCATCCTCTCGATCATCTCCTGCGTATGGCCCGCGGTGAGGCTGATGCGGAGGCAGGCCCGGCCGGCGGGCACGGTCGGCGGGCGGATGGCCGGCACGAAGAGCCCGCGCTCTGCGAGGCGGGCGGAGAGGTCCAGGGCGCGGGCAGGCTCGCCCACCAGCACCGGCAGGATCTGCGCGCTGGAGCGGCCGAGGTTCCAGCCTTTTTCGCCCAGGGCGCGGCGGAGGGCGCCGGCCCGCTCTTGCAGCTCGTGGCGGCGATGGGGCTCGGCGGCGACGATTTCCAGGGCCGCCAGGGCCGCGGCCGCCATCGCCGGGGGCAGGGCCGTCGAGTAGATGTAGGGCCGGGCGCGATTCAGCAACCACTCGACCAGCAGCCGGCTTCCGGCGGCGAATCCGCCGGCCGCCCCCAGGGCCTTGCTCAAGGTCCCGATGCGGACGCTCGTGCGCTGCTCGATGCCCGCCAGCTCGGCCGCGCCCCGGCCGCGCGGTCCCAGCACGCCGGTGGCGTGGGCCTCGTCCACCAACAGCATGGCGGCGTGGGACTCGCACACCTCGGCCAGTTCAGCCAGCGGGGCCAGGTCGCCGTCCATGCTGAACAGGCCGTCCGTGACCACGAGCTTGCGGCGCCACCCGGCTGCGCCGGGTGCCTGGCCAGCGGCTGTCAGCAGGCGATCCAGGGCCCGGCAGTCGGCGTGCGGGTAGACGCGGACGTCGGCCCGGCTCAGCCGGCAGCCGTCCCACAGGCTGGCGTGGTTGGCCGCGTCGCAAAAGACGACGTCGCCAGGCCCGACCAACGCGGCGATCGTGCCCGTGTTGGCGGCGAAACCGGAGGGGAAGAGCAGGACAGCCTCAACGCCCTCGAACTCGGCCAGGCGGGTCTCCAGGCGGTGGTGGGCGGCGGCATGCCCCGTCACCAGTGGGCTCGCGCCGCTGCCGGTGCCTTCTTCCCGCAGGGCCGCTGCGGCGGCGGCTGCCAGCCGCGGGTCCCCGGCCAGCCGCAGGTAATCGTTCGAGCCGAAGTTCACCAGCGGCCGGCCGTCCAACACGAGCCGGGGGGCCTGCGGTCCCTGGCGGGTCGTCAAGCGGCGGCGGAGCCCCTCGCCTTCCAAGGCCGCCAACTCACCTTCGATCCACGCCAGGCGGTCCATGGGGTTAGCGCTGGCAGTTGTCAGTCGCCAGTTGCCAGTCGAGCCCAGAGCCCGGAACTGAAAACTGATAACTGACAACTATGACCGCTCTCACGGGATCTGGGGATTCGGATTGATGACGGCTTGCTGCACCGTGCGGATGTATTCACCGACGGCCTTCAGCACTGCGGCAGGCACGACCAGGGTGGAATCCAACGTGCCGGCGGAGGCTTGCACCGCCACGCCCACCGGCGGCGTCTGCGGGAAGGGGGGCAAGGAGAACGGTAGGCCGCCCCCCGGACCCATCACGCCGGCGATCTCCCGGAACGCCCGCTGGACCAGGCCCATGTAACTCCGCGGGCTGACGTAGCCGACCCATTGGGCGCCGGCGGGTAGCAACGCGGCGGTGACGGCCAAGTCTGCATCGCCGGCCAGGCCGGCCTTCCCGCTCCGCACCAGGTCGATCAGCTCGCCGACCCGCTCGGGGGTCGTTCCATAGCCCATAACGACCATGCTCTGGTTGGCGACGGCCACATAGGCGGTCATTTTGTTGGTCGGGCCGAACATGAGCTGCAGCATGGCTTGTTGGGCACGCGCGCCGGGGTTATCTTCGGCCAGTTTCGGCAACGGGATCGTGACCTGCAGCTCCAGGGCCGGGTGGCCGCCGATCTCCAACCGCTTCACCTCGGTGGGCTTCATCAAACCGCCCGCGGCCTGCTTGAGGACCTGGTTGGTGGCCTGCATCTGTTCCTGGTACTGCTCGAGGTAGCGGGTGGCATTCTGCACGCGGAGGCAGCCGAAGATGTTGCTGTAGATCGGCTCGCCGCGCTTGCCCGGCTGCATTACCAGCGACAGCGTTTGGGCGTGCTCCATGCCCTTGGCCGAGAGCTTGGCCAACTGTTCGGCCTGCTCGGGGCTCAGCCCGTACATCGCAGCATTCATCTTCATGAATTCCACGCCCAGGTTGACCACCTGCCGCATCAGGGGCTCGGGCATAGCGGCGCCGAAGGCCACGAGGAACTGGCCGCCCGGCAGCCCGGCCAGCAGGTCCTGCCGCTGCGGCTGGATTTGGCCCAGGCTTTGGCCGAGCTGGCTGCCGTCCAGCAGTCGCAGCCGGCCCTTGACGCGGACCGTGCCCTGCTCGTCGGCCCAGACGCCGATGGCGGCCAGGGCCACCTCTTTCTCGGCCGCTTCCAGGAGCTTGACGTAGAAGCCGAGCACAGCCCGCATGCTGGCCGCCGGGCCGGCGGCAACGTTCATTTCCGCTCTGGAACCGAGGTCGGCCAGCGCCTTGCGGGCCTCGGCGGCGACCAGGGCGACGCCGGCGCGGGTGCCCACGAAGGCGGCGTCATTGGCGGCCAGCCAGGGCACGAGCGGAGCGGCCTCGGCCGCGATGCTCTGCTTGGCGGTGAGCACCGCTTCCAGGCCACGCTGAAACTCCTTCTCCGTGAACAGGACGAAGTCCCCGCGCCTGGCCAGCAACCCGGGCGGCCCCTTCGGCGGTCGGAATTCGGCGATGCTGCCGTCGGCCTTCTCCAGCTTCAACTGTTCGGCGATCTGCCGGTAATCCGTTGCCCGGACGGCGAGCACCGGGGCCGGCTTCTTCCCGGCGGCACCGGCCACCAAGATCACGGCCTGCGGACCTTTCTCGTCGAACCCTTTGTCGATGCCTGGGGAGTCGTTCTTGAGCAAGTCGCGGAGGCTCAACCCCGGGGCCCCGACAGTGGTGGTGAGCTTCTGGATCCTGACGTCAGCCTCCGCCAGGTTCTTGATGAGCACGAAGCCCAGGGCATCGCTGGGGACGATGGCCAGGACGCTCTTGACCGCCGCAACATCGCTTGCGGTCGCCGCCGGGGTGTCCGGAATTGGATCGCAAATTGCAAATTGCAAATTGCAAACTTGAAATTGCAAGAGGACCGCCGCCAGCATGCCAAGGGTTCGCCGCGTCATACCTGGGTTCCTTTTCTTCCAAGGGTTGGTAGGGTCGCCGTTGCGGACAGTGTACCGCGCCGGAGGCAGTGCCGAACTACGGGATCTGCGGATTCGGATTCATGATCGCTTGTTCCGCCGAGCGGATGTACTCGCCGGCGGCCTTCAGCACCGCCGCAGGAACGACCAGGGTCCCGTCCAGCGTGCCGGCGGAGGCTTGCACCGCCACGCCCACCGGCGGCGTCTGCGGGAAGGGGGGCAGGGAGAACGGCAGGCCGGCTCCCGCTCCCATTCCGGCCGCCATTTCCCGGAACATCCGCTGCACCAGGCCCATGTAGCTCCGCGGGCTGACGTAGCCCACCCATTGGGCGCCGGCGGGCAGCCCCGCGGCGGTCGCGGCCACGTCCGCGTCGCCGGCCAGGCCGGGCTTCCCGCTCCGCACCAGCTCGATCAGCTCGCCGACCCGCTCCGGGGTCGTGCCATAGCCCATAACGGCCGTGGTCTCGTTGGCGACGGCCACATAGGCGGTCATTTTGCTGGTCGGGCCGAAGATGAGCTGCAGCATGGCTTGCTGGGCAGCCTTGTCGGGGCCTTCGCCCAGTTTGGGCAGCGGGATCGAGATCTGCAACTCCAGGGCCGGGTGGCCGCCGATCTCCAAGCGTTTCATCTCGGTGGGCTTCAGCACACCGCCCGCGGCCTGCTTGAGGATCTCGTTTTCGGCCTGCACCTGTGCTTGATACTCGTCCAGGTAGCGGGCGGCATTCTCCACGCGGAGGCAGCCGAAGACGTTGCTGTAGACCGGCTCGCCGCGCTTGCCCGGCTTCAGCACCAGCGACAGCGTCCGGGCGTGGTCCATGCCCTTGGCCGAGAGCTTGGCCAACTGTCCGGCCTGCTCGGGGCTCAGCCCGAAATCGGAGGCGCCCGTCTTCATGAATTCCATGCCCAGGTTGACCACCTGCTGCACCAGGGGCTCGGGTGTGGCGCCGCCGCAGGCCACCAAGAACGGGCCGCCCGGCAGCCCGGCCAGCAGGTCCTGCCGCTGGGGCTGGATCTGGCCCAGGCTTTGGCCGAGCCGGCTGCCGTCCAGCAGTCGCAGGCGGCCCTGGACGCGGAGCGTGCCCTGGTCGTCGGCCGAAACGCCGACGGCGGCCAGGGCCACCTCTTTCTCGGCCGTATCCAGGACCTTGCCGTAGAAGTGGAGCATGGTGACCATGATGGCCATCGGGTCGCCCGAGGCGGCGTTCAGTCCCGCGCCGGGGCCGAAGTCGTTTGTGATCTTCCTTACCGCGGCGGCGGCCAGGGTGATGCCGGCGCGGGTGCCCACGAAAGCGGCGTCATTGGCGGCCAGCCAAGGCTCGATGCCCGCCGCCTCCGCGGCGATGTTCTGCTTGGCGCTGAGCACCGCCTCCAGGCCGGCGCGGTACGGCTTCTCGGTAAACAGGGCGAAGTCCCCGCGCTTGGCCGCCACCCACGGCGGCCCCTTCGGCGGTTTGAACTCGGCGATGCTCCCGTCGGACTTGGCCAGTTTCAACTGCTCGGCCACTTGCTGGTAATCCGTCACCTGCAGGGCCAGCACCGGGGCCGGCTCCTTCCCGGCGGCACCGGCCAGCACGAGCCACGCCAGTATGCCTTTCTCCTCGAATCCCTTTTCCAGGCCGGGACTGTCGCTCTTGATCAGGTCACGGAGGCTCACTGCCGGGGCGCCGACGATCGCAGCGAGTTTCTGGTTCTTGGCGTCTGCTTCCGCCAGGTTCTTGACCAGGCCGAAGGCCAGGGCGTCGCTGGGGACGATGGCCAGGAGGTTCTTGACGGCCGCCACGTCGCTTGCAGTCGCCGCCGCAGCGTCCGGGATCGGATTGCAAGTCGCAAATCGCAAATCGCAAATCGCAAACTGCAGGAGGACCGCCGCCAGCGTGCCAAGGGTTCGCCGCCTCATATCCGGCCTCCTTTTCTTCCAAGGGTTGGCAGGGCCGCAGTTGCGGATAGTGTACCGCGCCGGTGGTAGTGTCGAAAGGGACCGGCGATCAGCCCCTCGTTCCCACGCTCCGCGTGGGAGCGCACTGAGCGGACGCTCCGCGTCCCCGGGGCGCCGCGGTTTGGAAGGGCCGCGGAGCGGCCAACCAATGCGTTCCCACGTGGAGCGTAGGAACGAGGGACTCTCCCAATCCCCAACCCCAATCCCCAATCCCCAATCCCTATTCCCTCCCCCCCGCCGCCACGATCGCGGCGACCAGCCCGGCCATCGTATACGTCTGGGCCTCGGCCGCCGGCTCGAAACTGAGTTGGCGGAGCACGGCGGAGGTAAGCGGGCTGATGCTGGCCAGGCGACTCTTCCGCAGGCCGTCGCCGAACAGGCCCACCACGGCCCGGGCGATGGCCGAGCTGGTGACCGTGACCCAGTCGATGCGCCCGGCGTCCAGGGCGGCGGCGATGGCCGGGTCGGCCGCGGTTACGTCTTGGGTCCAATAAACGACGACCTCGTGGACCTGCGCCCCGGCGGCGGCCAGTTGCTCTGGCAGCACCTGCCGGCCGCGGTTGGCGCGGGCCAAGAGGAACCGCCGGCCGCGGGCCTCGCCGGCCAAGGCCGCAGCCAGCGACTCCGCCTGGAATTGTTCGGGCACCAGGTCGGCCTGCAGGCCCTGACGGCCCAGCTCCGCGGCGGTCCCAGGGCCGATCGCGGCCAGCTTCAGCCCGCGGAGCTGCTCGGTCCCCCCGCCCAACCGCCGCAGCCGATCCAACAGATAGCGCACCCCGTTGCTGCTGGAGAAGACAAGCCAATCAAATTCGCCCAACCGCGCCAGGGCCGCATCCACGCCGCTCCAGTCGGGCGGCTCGGAGAGCAGAATCCCGGGCTGCTCCAGCACCTCAGCCCCCAAAGTCGCCAGCCGCCCGCTGAGCTCGTGGGCTTGGTCGCCGGGCCGCGTGACCAGCACGCGAAGTCCGGCCAACGGGCGCTCGGCGGGGGAGGTCTGCGGGTAGTTCTTGGCGTTCAGTTTTCGGTTCTCAGTTCTTACAGGCTCTAACAATACTCCCCTCTCCCCTCGCGGGAGAGGGGCAGGGGGTGAGGGGGCCGGCGTTTAGTTAGAGCCTCTTAGTTCTTGCGAAGCCGCCAGCGGAACCCCGCCGCTCGCAACGCCCGCTATACGAATCTCAAATCTCAAATCCAAAATCTGAAATCTGAAATCCAAAATCGAAAATCCCTTCCCTACAGCCCCGCGCCCAGGAATCCGCCGCGGGCGTCGCTCTCCGCCCGGCAGCGCTCGATCCGCTCGATCGTCCGCCGCAGGTCGCCGGCCGCGATGTAGCGGTCGAACTCGACCCGCACCGCCTGCCGCACCGTGTCGGCCAGCCATGCGACCGCGGCAGCGGTGAGCCACTCGCAAACCTCGTGTTCGAGCTCCACCGCCAGGTCGCACTTCAACGTCTTGAGATCCTCAGTGTCGGTCAGAACGGTTCCCGCGAAGGCGAACGCGACCATCCCGATTTGTTGGTCGTTGGTCAAGCGGAAGGTACAGCGGCCCTGGTGGAGGTAGTAGGTATTATACAGGCCGTGCTTTTCGGCGGCCTGGCGCAGCCCTTTGCACAAGGCCGCCAGCTCGGGCGCGGCGTCGGGTGGGGCGTCGAAGCGGCCGACCGACCGCAGCGGGAGGCACTCGAACGCAATCTCAACTGTTTGGCTCATGGAAGTGTATTCTAGGCTTTGGCGAGGCGGTGTGCTAGAATCCAGGTTCATTTCCGCCAAGGAGCGTAGACAAGGTCGCCAGGGGTTGGTGGGACTTCGCAAACCGGGTCGATCGAACGGCCGAAGTCCCACCAAGCTCCCGGTTTGCTTGTCCCACCCTACCACTGCGCAACAGAAACTCTTGAGGAGGTTTTCCATGCGAAATCAACGAAGCTTGGGCTGGACCGTCGCGGCCGTGTGGCTGGCCGCCGCGTTGCCGCAGGCGCCGGCCGCCGAGCCGGACGTGCCCTGGCCGGCCGTTACCCTGGCGCCGGCCGCCGAAGTCCGGCTTTCCGGACCGCTGGGCGACGCGCTTGCGCGCGGCGTGGCCCGGCTGGCACAGCCGCCGTTCGATGAAAAATGGCTGCGGGCCGACGTCTCCTTCGAGATCGCGCGGATCTTCACGAACTACAGCGGCGACGCCTCGGGCCGGTTCCTCGAGTTGGCGGCCCTGACCAGCCCGCCCGGCCACCCCTGGCCGGCGACCCTCGCCCCGCTGGCCAAAACGATCACCCGCTGGCAGAAGCCCGACGGGCACTTCGGCGCCGAAATGGACCTGACCAAGAAGCTCGTCCAGGATGCGCCGCCGATCCCCATGCTGTGGGGAAACGGCCGGCTGCTGGTGGGCCTGGTGACCGCCGCCGAGCGACTCCACGACGCCGGCCTGATGCAGGCCGCCCGCCGGCTGGGCGACTACTACGTCAACACGGCCGAGCAGCTCTGCACACCCGCCCGCGAGGCCGAGTACCGCGCCAGCGGCACCTACGGCGGCAGCTACACCTGCTGCTATTTCCCGGGCATCGAGGGCCTGGCGCTCTTGTACCGCGCGACCAAGGACGAGCGCTACCTGACACAGGCCCGGCGGATGGCCGATTTCTTCAGCAAGTTCGATGCCCTGCCCATCGACCACAGCCACGGGAATCTCTGCGCCTGGCGGGGCATCCTCGAGCTCTACGGCATCAGCCACGAGCGCGGCGACCTGGATCGCGCCCGCGCCAAGTGGGACGCGGCCGTGCGGGGCGGCTTCGTCTGGCCGCTGGGCGGCATCGGCGAGCACTGGTTCGTGGCCTTCGAGGGCGATGAGGGTTGCAGCGAGTCGGATTGGCTCCGCTTCTGCCTGGAGTTGTGGCGCTACACGGGCGAGACCCGCTACCTCGACATGGCCGAGCGGCTCCTGGAAAACCAGTATCCCATGAACCAGTGCCCCAACGGCGGCTACGGCATGCGGCATTTCGACAACGAGCCGGCCGGGCCCGACGCCGCCCGCGGCCGCCTGGATGAATGGCCCTTCTGTTGCAGTTTTCACGGGCCGCTGGGCCTGCACTTCCTCAAGGGCTACCTGGCGGCCGGCTGCGAGCGCGGCGTGCTGGTGAATTTCCCGTTGGACTTCACCGCGCCGGTGGTCTCCGGCGGCCGGCATTGGCTGGTCACAGCCCACAGCAAGCCCGAATTCCTCCAGGGCCGCAGCCGCCTGGAAATCGAGCTGGCCCCCGTGGAACCGGCCGCGACAGGCTCCCCTCTCCCTTCGGGAGAGGGGCAGGGGGTGAGGGTGAGCCCGCAGCTACCCACCCGCACCACGCTCTGGGTGCGGATGCCGAGTTGGGCGACCGCCGCGAAGGTCATGGAGGGCGTCGAAGAAGGCCCCTTGCCAACCGGCGTCCCGGGCCTACTCCTTCCCGAGCCGACGGAGCACGGTTACGTGCCGATCACGCGGGAATTCCGGGCCGGCAAGAAACTCACCGTCTTTTTCGAGACCGGGCTGGCCGTCGAGGGCCGCCGCTTTCAGCGGCAGCAAGCCCCGCCCAAGAAAGTCTCGCGGCTGCGGGACGTGGCCGTCCTCTGCGGCCCGCAGGTCCTGCTGGCTTCCGCGGCGGGCGTTGCCGGCCGCCCCGTGCTCTTGGCCACGGTTGATGCCGCCGGACGCTTGGGCTTCCCGGCAGACGCGGACGGCGGTTACACCACCGTGCTCTTGGGCAGCCCCGACCTGGCCGAGGGCCAGATCACCGCGGCCTTGGGCTCCGCCCGCCCGACCGTGCTCCGCCCCTGGTCGAGCATGGTTTCCCGGGGGCTGGCGGGCCCCAGCTTCCGCTCGATGCTCTCGCTGGCCGATCTCAGCCGGCCCGGCGGCGCCGCCCCGCGGCGCTTGCCCTTCATGTTCGACTTCGTGGTCGTGCCCGCCGAATCGCTGCCGGCCGGGGAGGTAAGCCGCCTCACCACCCGTGCCAAGGAAGCGGCCGCAATCCTTGCCGCACCGCACTTCGGCGAGAACCTCGAGAAACAGCCCGACCTTTGGGACGACAAGCCCGGCTGGCGGTTCACGCGCGACGGGCTGCTCGTGGCCGGCGGCGACGTCGGCCTGCTTGGCGGCCAGGGCTACCAGGACTATCGCTTCGAGTTCGACCTCGTGCTGCCGAAGGAAGGCCAAGGGGTCGCCGGCTGGGTCGTCCGCGCCGCCAGCGAGGACGAGTGCCTGATGTTCCAGCTCCAATCGGCCGACAGCACGTTCAACGCCCCGGAGTTCAAGACACGGCCCAACACGCTGCGTCCGCACCAGCGGCACGGCGGCCAGTGGCAAGTCGGCGAGCCGGTCGCACTGCCGAAGGAAATCCGCCGCGGCGAAGCGCACCACATTGCCGTCGAGTGCCGCGGAGAGACGATCGAGGTTTCTCTTGACGGCGAGAAGATTCACACGCAGAAGGACGGCGGCCTCCGCGCCGGCACCATCGGCTTCCGCGCCTCCGGCCCCGCCGAGCAGGGCCTCTTCCGCAAGGTGACGCTGAAGAAAGGGGGAGGAACTGGGGCGGAATAAATGTATCCGGCACACTCCGTGTGCCGTTGACGGGCGGCACACGGAGTGTGCCGGACACGTTGGCGGCCTCGTTACGATGCTCCGCGTCGTAACGCACTGAGCGGACGCTCCCGCGTCCCCGTAGTCGCGGCCTGCCGGCTCGTCGGCGCACCTGCTTTTCCGCCAGGAATCGCCGTTCAGGCATCCTCGCAGGTCCCCTCTCCCAAGGGGAGAGGGGAGTGGATGCGACGGCGGCCGCGCCTGCCGTCACGCCGGGCGCGGTCCAGACGACGGTGTGCGCAATCGCCCCGCAAACAACGGCCGCCGGATCGCAGATCATTGTGTCGTATGCGCGCCCACCAAAGGGGACAGTCCCATTTTCGCCGATACGAAAATTGGGACAGTCCCCCGGCACACCGGACCTGACGGCTACTCGCCACGCCTTGGCCGCGGTGATGGCCCGCTGGGAAAGCAGTAGCAATTCCGCCCGGAAGGCGGTGGTGCTACCGGTTTCGAGCGGCGGCGAGGCCACCCCCTCTGCCCCGTCCACCAGCGCGACACCTACGGCGGCCTTCGACAGCCCCGGCGGCGCTGCCACGGCACACGCGCTGTTGTTTGGCGGCTATACCGCGGGCCGTAGCCAGTGGATGGCCGAGGAAGCCCTCCTATTTGATGGCCTCGCGAGCTTCGGCCGGTAGCTGGAAGTCAAACGTATCCGGCACACTCCGTGTGCCGCCCGTACAAGCGGCACACGGAGTGTGCCGAATACAGCCAGCGGCACGCGTGTTGGGGCGCGGTCTCCGACCGCGCCGCCGGTGGCGACCGAAGGTCTCCGAGGGCGAGCGGGAGACCTGACGGTCCATTATCGGCGGGGTCGGAGACCCGCGCCGAGCCAGGTGTGCCGAATACAGCCAGCGGCACACGGACCATGCAAGCATGGTGCGGGGTGCCGGATACAGCCGTCCCGCCCGGCAGGCGGGACCTACCGCACTACTCCCGCGGCTTGCCGATCTTCACCAACACCGTGCCGTGCGAGGGCACGGTGGCCGTGAAAGCGTCGCTGAAGGTGCCGGCGTCTTTCTGCTGCCAGAGGTCGCGGACGGGCTGCGGACCGCCGAGCTTCAGGTCGGCCCAACGCGCCTTGACGCTCGCCGGGGCGGCGCCGCGATTGAACAGGCCCACGGCCAGCGTGCCGTCGGCCAGCGGGCGGGCCCAGACCTCGGCCTGCTCGGCGTGGGCGATCCGCCCGGCCGGCTTGCCCAGCGGGTCCTGGCTCACGGCCAGCACATCGTCGTTGGTCAACACGGCCAGCGTGAAGGGGTCCATCTGCGACATGTCGCAGCCGATCAAGAGCGGTGCCGACTGCAAGCACCACAGGCTGATGTGCGTCACCTGCTCGTCGGGCTTGAGGTGCGTGCGGTGCAGGGAGGGGCCCCAGCCGACCTTGCCCACCACGAGCATGTCCGGGTCGTTCCAGTGGCCGGGGCCGGCGTAGCGCTCGTGGCCGTCCTGGCCGAAGCCGATGCCCGCCATGCTGCCCCAGTTGTCGGTGATGTCGCCGGTGGTCCGCCAGCAATTGCCGCCGACCTCGGCGCCCCACTTCCACACGTCGCCCATGCCGTATTGGCAGAGGCTGAAGACGATGTCCCGCGAGCAGCCGTCCAGGGCCTTGCGCATGACCTGGTAGGGTTTCATCAGGCCGGCCCGGTCCCCCTTTCGCTCGATCTCGCCGTAGGAGCACCAGTCGTACTTGAGGTAGTCGATGCCCCACTTCGCGTAACTGTCGGCGTCCTGCTGCTCGTGTTTCCAGCTTGCCTCGAAGCCGGCGCAGGTTTTCGGGCCGGGGGAGGAATAGATGCCCAGTTTCAGGCCCTTGTGGTGGACGTAGTCGGCCAGGGCCTTCATGTCGGGAAACTTCTTGTTCGTCTGGATTTCGCCGGCGGGGTTGCGGCCGCCTTCCCAGCAGTCGTCGATGTTGACGTACTGGAAGCCGTGGGCGGCCAGGCCGCTGGCGACCATGGCGTCGGCGGCGGCGCGGACCTTGGCGTCGTCGACCGCCCCGGCCCAGCAGTTCCACGAGTTCCAGCCCATCGGCGGCGTGAGCGCCAGCTTGTGTTGCCCGCCGACGATGGTCAAGGTGCCGCTGGCCTGCCCGCGGGCATTAGTGACGGTCAGTTCAACCTTCGTCGTGCCTTCCTCCTTCAGCGAGCCGGTGATCTGCCCGCTGGCCGGGTCCAGCGTGAGCCCTTCGGGCAGGTTCTTGGCCGAGAACGTCAGGGGCGGCTGGCCGGTGGCGGGGATGGTGAACAGGAACGGCCGGCCGGGCGTGCTGCCGGTGATCCGCGCGCCGTGGATGGCGGGCGCCAGCGGCGTGGGATGGACGATGTCGGGCACGGGGGCCGGCGGCGGCTCGCACGTCTGCGGCCTGGCCTTGGCCCCGGCTTCGAGCACGAGCATGGCCCCGGCCCAATCGGCGTGGTCGTGTTCGATGCCGTCGCCGCCGTCGGTGACCACCAGCACCAGCGACTTGGCCCCCTGCAGGTCGGCCGCGAGCAGTTTTGGTTTCTGGCCGCCGCGCAGCACGCCGCTGGCGGCCACCCGCTTGCCGTCCACCCAAATCTCGAACTCCACGCTGCCCCTCTTGCCCGTTTCGTCGTCGACGCCCACCATCGAAACGAACCGCTCTGCCGCGCCCTTCAGGTCGATCCGCATCTGGCTCTCGGCGTGGGTGCCCAGTCCATGCTGGAAGGCGACACCGCCGATCGCCAGCGGGTGGTTTTCCACGGAGCGGCCGGCCGCCGGGGAACCCCAGCCCTGCTCGACCTTGCCGAGGTCCAGGCTTTCCAGCCAGATGGCGTTGGCCGGGGCCTCCTTGCCTTGCAAAGCCGCGGTATCCTCGGCGGCATGAAGCGGCGTCCCGAAAGCCAACAGGGCAAGCGGAACCAGTGCGAGCGAGGTGCGCTGTACGAGGGACATGGCAAGGTCTCCGGGGGGTTGGGAATCAGGGAGTTGATGCGTTTGTAGTACCGCCTTCAGGCGGAGAACACCGGCTAAAGCCGGGACTACGAACCAGGCATTAGGGTTTGGTCGCGTCCGGGCGGGTCGCCCGCTCCAGCAGGTCTTTGGCGCGGACGGCCGGCTGGCCGCCGACACCGGCCTGCAGCACTTGTTGCATGGTTTTGGCGACCTCGCGGGGCTCGACCTTGACCAGTTTTTCCGCGATGGCCACCGCCACGGCCGCCGCGTCCTGTTTCAACGGGCCCTGGGCCAAGTAGGAGGCGGCCAGCGATAATGTCTTGGCCGAGGGGATGCGGACGAGCACCTGCAAGGCCAGGGCCTTCTCTTCCTCGCGGCGGGCCGTTCGCAGGGCTTCTTCGCACATGGCCAGACGGCGGTCGAGCGGGAGGTCCGCTTGCCGCGCGAGGCGAATATAGCCGCGCAGCACTCGCACCTGGAGCTTCTCGGCGGTGAGCGTCTTGGCCAAAGCGAGCAACTCGGCCGCCGCCTCGGCGCTAGGCCACTGGCCCAGGGCCCGCGTGGCGGCGTCCTGGAGGTCTGCGTTCGGGCTGCGGGCGTGGGCGGAGACGATCTCCAGCGCGCGGGGTCCGCCCACGCGGCCCATCAGCTCCAGCAGAAAGCACTGCACGTCCAGGGGCGCTTGGGACATGCAGCCGGCCAGGTTTGCGGCGCACGCGTCGCGATCGGCGATCCTTGCCGCGGCCGTGCCCAAGGCTTCCTTGACGATGCCGGCCTCCTGCGGGCTCTTGGCGGCCGGCAGGCGGGCCACCAGGCGGGGCAGGTCCTCCGCGGCGATGATCCGTCCGAGAGAGCGAATCCCCGCAGAGCGGACCTCCGTGGCCGGATCGTCGGCCGCCGCTAGCACCGCGGCCGCGGCGATCTTGCGCTGGCCCGCCAGCTCGATGAGGGCGACGCGGCTTTTCGGGCTGCCGCCGGCAAGCCGTGCCACGATTTGTGCATCCACGCCGCTACCGCGCAAGGAAATCAGGCTCGCCTCGGCCGCTTGGGCCAGGGCGGGATCGGGCGCGGCGAGGGCCTCCAGCAACAGCGGCGCGCTGGAAGCATCCGCCAGTTGCCCCAGGGCGCGAATCGCCGCCAGGCGGACCTCCGCGGGACCGCTGCCGGCCGCCTTCTGCACTTCGGGCAGCACGGCCGCCTCCCGGCGATCTGCCAAGGCCGCGATCAGGGACGCCTGCCTGGCCGGCGGCAGGCGGTCGAGCTGGGCCAGCAGCGCGCGGGTCGCTTCCGCGCCCGGCATGTGGCGGCTCGCGGCCAGTGCGGCGGCGAACATGCCGGCATCGTCGCTCTTGAGCTGCTCCACCAAGAGCGGCAGGGCGGCAGGTCCGCCGGCGAGGATCGCCCCGTGCGTGGCGGCGGCGCGCTGCGCCTTCGGCACGTCGGCCTGGCGGACGGCGTCGTAGAGGGCGGCGGCCTCGGCCCGCTGGTCCCGGGCCAATTGCTGTTGGGCACAGGTCAGGCAGGCGTCGGCGGCGGCCGCGCGGATGGGGGCCGCGTCGGCCCGCAGCGAGCGCCGCAGGATTTCGGCCGCCGCGGGGGTAGCGATGCAGCCCAGGGCCGCCAGGGCTTCGCCCGCCACGCCCGAGGCGCCGTCCACGGCCAGCTTGCCCAGCGCGTCGACCGCTTCGGCGTCGCGGCGGACGCCGATTGAGTTGATCACCCCGGCCAGAAGCGCGCCGTGCAGCTTGGGCAGCGCGGCGCGGAGGGCCTCGCCGGCGCTGGGATCGGCGCTCGACTCCAGCCCGCACCGTGCGTAGGCGGCGAGTTTCTCGTCCGCCAGCAAAGCGGCCAGCGCGGGAATGGCCTCCGGATTGCCCAGCACGGCCAACTGCTGGCAGGCCCGCGCCCGCTCGTGCGTCGTCGCCGCGTCGGACCGCAGCACGGCGATCAGCCGTTTGGCTTCCGCAACCTTCGGCGGGACGGCCTGGGCCGGCGGCCGTACCTCTTGGCCCGGCAGGGTCGTGCAAGTGATGGCAGCGAGCAAGGCGATCGGGACTATGTGGTATTTCAAGCTCATCATGGCATCGTACCTGTTACCAAGTAGTTTCTGTCACGGCAGTGTAGGGTGGGACGAGCAAACCGGAATCTTGGTGGGACTTCGGTCGCGGACCTGGCCGGTTTGCGAAGTCCCACCGCCCCCCGCGACCTCGTCCCACCCTACTTCTGTTTCTCCTGCGTTTTCCAGGGCAGGCGAGACGCCTGCACCACAACCTTCTGTGTCACACGTGCCACGGCTCGCGCAGGGCGCGGCTCCGCATGTTGTTGGCCTCATCGTCGCCGACGAAGGCTTCCTGGCGCGGGTCGAAGGCCACCTTCCGGCCCAACTGCCAGGCGATGGCCGCCGCGTGGCAGGCGATGTGCGAATGGCGCATCACGCGGGAGTTGGCAGTCGGCAGCCCGCCGGACTTGACGCAGTCCAGGAAGTTTCGCACGTTCTGGGCGGCGGAGAGCCCGCCGGCCCGCGGGGTCGCCGGCAGCTCGCCGCGGAGCGATTCCGGCGAGACTTCGATGCGGCCGGCGTCGCCCGTCTCGACCCAGCCTTCCTCCCCCTCGAAGCGGACCGGGCAGGTGCCCAGGCTCGTGTGATATTGCGGCGAACGGTCGCCGAAGGGGTTGTCGAGAAAATCCATGATCAGCTCGACGCCGTTGGCATAGCGGGCGGTGCAACAGGCCCGCGACGGCTCGAATTCGACCGGCGTGGTCTCGTCGGCCTGGTTGGCCCACTGGCAGAGGTCCACCGTGTGGGCGCCCCAGTCCAGCAGCGTGCCGCCCGAATCGAAGTCAAAGTGGGCCCGCCATCCGCCGCTGACATAGCTGGCATTGTAGGGCCGCCAGGGGGCCGGCCCGAGCCAGCGGTCCCAATCCACCACGTCTTTGGGCGGCTGCGGCTCGGCCGGCAGCCAATCGAAGCGGACTTGCGGCCGGTAGCAGGAGGCGTACAGGGTGCGGAGCTTGCCGAGCTTTCCGCTGTGGGCCAGTTGGACGGCGGCCTGGAAATTGGAAACGGTTCTCCGCTGGGTGCCGGCCTGAAACACGCGGCCGTAGCGGCGGATCGTATCGTCCAGCGACTGGCAGAGCGCGATCGTCAACCCGCAGGGTTTCTCGCAGTAGATCTGCTTGCCCGCCTTGGCCGCCAGGATCGCGGCCAGCGCGTGCCAGTGATCGCCCGTGGCGATCAGCACGGCGTCGATGTCGGGCCGGGCGAGCAGGTCGAAAAAATCCCGGTACGTGGCGCAGTCGTGGTTGCCGTACTTGGCGTCGGCCAGGTTTTTGACCGCCTGGCGGCGAACGGCGCGGATGTCGCAAATCGCCGTGAACTGCACGTCGGGCTCGGCCAACATGCATTCCAAGTCATGCCAGCCGCGCGGTCCGATGCCGATGGCGCCCAGCACGATCCGTTGGCTGGGGGCCACGGCGCCGTCGCGGCCCAGGGCGCGGGCAGGAACAATCGCCGGCAGCGCCGCCGCGCCGGCCAAACCGAGCGAGCACTGCAAGAACGTGCGGCGGGCCATCGGCCGCCGGGAAATTGCGCGGGGTTTCATTCGGGGTCCTCCGGATTCTTTCCGTAGACCGCACACGCCGTGTGCGGAAATGCGGCACACGGCGTGTGCCGCCTACATTTCTTGCAGCCCCTGTGAGTCTACTTGCGGGCGGCCTGGAAATCAAGCTACTCGGCGGCGTAGCCGTACTTGCGGAAATAGGGCTCCCAGCGGCGGGCGATTTCCCGCCGCAGGTCGTCGGAAAGCTGGTGCCGGTTGGTGGCGTAGCCGGCCCGCTGGGCCAGGTACTGCCGCAGGGCCGGTTCGATCCGCTCGAAGCCTGCCAACTCGAACTGGCCGTAGATCGCCCGCACCTGGGCCAGCGGCTCGCGCACGAGGTCTTCATACCGCAGCTCGAAAAACCGGCCGGGCGGGACCAGTCCGCGGGTGGCCTGCAGGCGGTCGTGCATCGCCAGCAGCGTGCGGAAGACGTATTCGCCCAGGCCGTTGAAATCCGGCTTCTGGTATCCCTGCCAGGCGTACATCGCTTGCCAAAGCCGCATCGTCGACGGGAACAGCGCGTAGGGGTTGCGGACCATGTGGATGAAGCGGGCCTGGGGAAACAGCTCCAGCAACAGCGGCAGGCGGAAGGTGTGCGTCGGCGACTTCAAGACCAGCCGGCCCGGCCGCCGCAGCACGAGCTGCTTGAGAAACCTCACGAACATCCGCTGCCATCGCCGCCGCTGGGCGGGAGCGACCTGTTCCAGGTCGAAGTACTCGGGAAACTGCGGCGCGCGGTTGGGAAAGGCCATCGTGGCATACGGGCTGGGAACCCCCAGGTTGCACAGCGCGAACTCGTCTTCCTGGGGACGGTCCCAGCCCATCGCCATGGCGTCGGCCGGACGCAGCGGCGGCAAGAGGAAACCGCTCCAGCCCCGCAGCAACGGCTCGCTCAGCAAGAAGTGCGTCGGCGCGAAGCACTCGAAGGTCGTCGGGCAGCGGTGACGCGGGTCCAGCGCCAACAGCTCGTGCAGCAGCGTGGTGCCGGTCCGCCAGTGGCCGATGATGAAGATCGGATCGCGCGGCAGCTCCAGCCGCCGCAGCCGCGGCCCATGGTAGAACTCTTGCAGGGCCCCCAGCCCGGTGTTCAACAGGCTCAGCAGCAGATCGAACGCGCAGTCGGCCAGGCAGCTCGGCGAGACGCGGAACCGATTGCCGAGCAGGAGCCGCGCCAGGCCGAAGAAGTCGGCCCCCATCCAGAGCGCCGCCTGAGTCCAGCCGGGCCGAGCGGGCGGGCGTTCGGGGGGGCCGGAGGGCGCTGGCTGGCTTGTGTTGTTTCCCATCGGGACTTGACTTTGTTGGTTGCGCAAACCGTGCGGGAGCCGCGACCGCCCTTCCTGGGGGTGTCCGCCGGCAATTCCCGCTCGGCGGCAATATAATCCGGGCCGAAATCTATGCAAGGGACTTACGAAGATATTATAATTGCGTTACGTTGCTTAGTCCCCAAGTGGCTCCGAGGAACGCCCGCGATGCACACCGACGTGGAAACGCTCGCTTCGAAAACGAATCCGCCCGAGCGGTCGCCGGCTGCGTCGCGGGCAGCCCGCGCGAAGCGGAATCGCCAGGCCGAGCACGATCTGCCGGCGCTGGAGCGGCTGGATGCCCACCTCCGCCGCGATCGTACGACCCGCCTGGGAATCAGCTTCTTCGAACACTTCCACGACATTCACCTCAAGGACCTTGTGCTCGGCTCGATGGACGACGAGCGCCGCATGACGCTGGGCGGCCGCACGCTCTGGAACTTCGGCTCGGACAGCTTTTTGGGTCTGGATCGGCACCCGGCCGTGCAGCAGGCCATGATCGACGCGGTGAAGCCCTGGGGCACGCACAACGGGGCATCGCGGGCCTTTTCCAGCGTGCGCTTGTGCGAAGAGGCCGAGCGGCGGCTGGCCGCCTGGTTGGGGGTCGAGGATACGTTCATCTCTCCCAGTGTCACGCTGGCCAATGCCGGCTTGATCCCGGCGGTGACCCGGCCGGACGACCTCTTGGTGGTCGACCGCCAGTCGCACGACAGCATCCAGCAAGCGGCCAAGGTGGCCGCGGCCAACGGTGCCAAGCTGCGCGAGTTGCACCCCTGCCATCCCGGCCGGCTGGAAGAGCTGTTGACGGCCGAGGAGTTCCCGTCGGCCATTGTTGCGGTGGACGGCGTGTACAGCATGACCGGCCGGATTCCACCCTTGGCCGAGCTGGACCGGGTAACCCGCTCCCACGGCGGCGTGCTGTACGTGGACGATGCCCACGGCACGGGCGTGGTCGGCCCCGGCGGCCGCGGCGCAGCGTTCCTGAGCCTCGGCTCGCTCCGCGATATCCTCATGGTCGGCTCGCTCTCCAAGGCCTTCTCGTGCATGGGAGCGTTCATGACCTGCCCTTCCGAGTTGAAGGCAATCCTGAAATTGCGCACCAGCACGTTCATTTTCGGCGGGCCGGTGCCGCCTCCTTATCTGGCCGCCGTGTTGGCCGTCTGCGACATCCTGGAGTCGCCCGAGTACGACGAGATCCTCGGCCGCCTGCGGGCGCGGATGCGGCAACTGACCGACGGCATCCACGCGCTGGGCCTGAGCGTGCTGGGGGGCGAAGCCCCTATCCTCTCGATCATCATCGGCGACATCGAGCGGACCTTGGAGGCGGGTAAGTGGCTGTTCGACCGCGGCTACTACGTGCAGTCCGCCACCTACCCGGCCGTGCCCATCAACGGCGGCCTCTTGCGCATCCAGATCAACGCCAACCACACGATCGAGGCCGTCGACGGGCTGCTCGGGATGATCGCAGACTTGAAGAAGGAGTTCCGCCTGGCCGGCTCGGGCAACGGCAACGGCGGCTAAGGCAGGGGCATTGGGCGCTCGGGACCTCTGGCAAACCCCCGGATTGCATCCGGGGGTTGCCCGGCGATCTGCCTACAGCCCCGTTTCTTCCATTTCCGGGTAGCCGGCCATGATGCGGCGATAGAGGCCGCGGGGCAGCCACCCCGCGGCGCGGGCCAAGAGCCACGTCGATCGCGGGAACCAGCATTCCGCCCGGCCGCGTTCAAGCGCGCGGGCGATGCGCCGGGCCGCCTCTTCGGCCGTCACCAGGTTCTTGATCGTCTTCCGCTCTTCGTCGGTGAGCATCGGGGTATCGACGAAGCCGGGTCCGATGAGCGTGACCCGGATGCCCAGCGGGGCCAGATCGACGCGGAGGGAATCCAGCAGCGCGACCACGGCCGCCTTGCTCGCCCGGTAGACGCCGGCCGCCGGCAACGCCACCAGGGCCGCGATGCTGGCCACTGCCGCCAGGTGGCCGCTGCCCCGGCGGATCATGCCCGGCAGCACCGCGGCGATGGCGTTCAGCGTGCCCTGGACGTTGGTGGCGATCACTGCGCGGGCCTTGGCCGCGTCGAAATCCTGGACGCGGCTCTTGCGGTAGATGCCGGCGTTGGCCACCAGCAGATCGCACGGGCCCAGCGCGGACTGGAGGGCCTCGACCGCGGCGGCCATCGCGTCTGCGTCGCTGACGTCGGCGGCGGCGGCGTAGGCGGCGGCCGTGCCCCGTTCGACCAGCGACCGGCTCAGCTCGTCCAGCACGTCCGCGCGCCGTGCGATCAGCCCCAGCTTGGCCCCGCGCGGCGCGAGGTGTTCGGCCAGCGCCCGGCCGATCCCGCTGGACGCCCCGGTGATCACCACGCACTTGCCGGGCCAAAAGGGCTTGGTCATAGGCGGGTCCCCCGTTTCTCCAGAACAAGCATACCCAGGATTCCGAGCAACAGCCCCGCAGAACCGAGCAGCAGGCCCTTGGACCAGGGAGGCTGGTACAAGACCGCCAGTTCCCGGCTGTTGGCGGGAGCGTAGATCACCATGCGGTCCCAGCGGTCCAGGATGATCGCCGCGGGCCGGCCGTCGACGTAAATGTGGAGGTCGGGGTAGTAGAGGAAATTCACCACGACGTCGCTTGGGACGGGGGCCCCGCCCAAGTCGGCGTGGATGCCCTGAGCGTCCAGCCGCACCGGCAGCGGCCGCCCGGGCGATTCCAAGCGGAAGCAGAGTGGGGCGGCGCCCGCCAGCTCGCCGACCTCCACAGCGCCCGCTGGCCCGCCCACGGCAAAACGCCGCGCAAAGCCGGGAGCCTCCCGGGCGGCGTCGAACATGATGATTTTCTCCTGGTCGCGAGACGTACCCGGCGAGGGATGGAGTTCCCGAAAGGCGGTGCGGTGAATCAAGCACCAGCGGACCCCGTATGCCCGCAGACCCGCTCCCATGTCTGTGCCGATCCGCGCCAACACCCGCCGGTAGGTCGCCTTGTGCTCGAACAAGGGATTGTAGCCGAACAGGGCGGGAAGGCCGTAGACTGCGGGCAGGTTGTGCGGCAGGCATAGCGCGTAGGTCGGATCCACGGTCCGCTGCGGCGCACAATACACGCTGCGGTAGGGCGTCGCGTCCGACGGCTGCCGCAGCGTGGCCGCCAGTTCCGCGGGCAACGGGGGATACGGGCGGAATCCATAACTGTAGAAGGCCGCGCGGCAGCAGCCGACGTGGTACAACAACAGCCCGCAGCCGAGCACCGCCACGCAGCCCGCCGCGGTTTTCGCTCGCGGCAACCGCCGCAACAGCCGCTCGAGCATCATTCCCCCGGCCAACGACGAAAAGAGCACCAGGAAAGGCAGGATGCGGAAGGGATGGTTGTTCAGTCCGCCCGGCAGCATCGCCACCAGCTTCCAGACGTAAGCGGTGTCGCCCAGGCAGAAGACCAGGGCCACCACCGCCAAGCACGTCCAGACGTGGGTTCCGCGCGGCCGCCGCAGCCGCAGCATGACCCAAAGCCAGTCGCCCACGGCGGCCAGGAACAGGACGCCCAATAGCGTGCCGGCGTAGTAGAAGTGACCGCCGTATTGGAAGTCGGTGCTTCCCCAGTCGCCGGGCAAGGTGTCTTGGTGTAAGGGATAAGGCAAGAAGAAGGGCCAAACGCGGCAGCCGATGCCGGTGCCCAGGCCGCCGTAGGGCCCCATGTCGCGCGACAGCCGCCACTGCTGGACGAAGAGCGGCAAGACCGCGCCGGCGGCCACCAGCAGGGCGGGCACGGCCCAGAGCAGGCGGCCCAGCGGGACCGTCCGCCAAACCCACAGGCACACGAGGTGCAACAGGAAGAAGAAAACGGCGAAGCACCACAGTTGCGGGAAACCGCCGTGATAGTACAGGCCCAGCAGGAGCCCTACGGCCGTGGCCCAGCGCCAGCCCACGGGCCCCCGGCGGAGCCGGTCGGCCGCCAGCACCAACAGCGGCTGGAATACGGGCACGAGCAGGAACACCGGCCAGCAGCGGCCGGTGATCAGCACGGCCCCCGAGAGCACCAGCGACAGGCCGACCAGGCAGGCAATTGCGCCCTGGAAGCCCAGCCGCCGCGCCACCAGATAGGTCACCGCAAAGCCCGCCAACAAGTGCATCGCCGCCAGCACGTCGGCCGTGGCATATTCGTTGCCCAGCACGTGCCGCGCCACGGCGTAGGCCAGGTACATGGGCGGATACGTCGTGCCCTCGCCCATCGCCAACACGGGCATTCCCAGCAGGTTATACGGGTTGTACTGCGGCAACACGCCGTTCCACACGCTACGGCATGTGAAGAGCCAGATGGGCAGCTCGGCCACCAGCGCGTCGTCCTGGCAGAAATAGAAGGGCTGTTGGCGCTCGAGGATCGCCAGAGCGAGCACGACCACGGTCAGCCCGAAGACCAGCCAGAGCCAGTGACTTCGCCGGGACTCGTCAATCGGCCTTAGCGGCATATTGGGAACATCGCCGGCCATGGTAAGGTCCCCTCTCTCTCCAGGAGAGGGTTAGGGTGAGGGCGGGAGCGGGACGGGGCACCGCGTCCGGTCGGAGGCTGCCCTTCCTCCGCGCCTTGTCTTGCCCATGACAACTCTATCCCGGATTCTGCGTACCGTCCACGGGTGGTGCCGTCGGGGGCGAACGCTTTCCATGTGGGGCGAGCAGCCGGCTGCGACCAGCCGGTTTGTCGGCAGCTCAGTATCCGGCAGGGGTTTCCGCTCGGGTGGGGGCGGTCACGAGCGCGGCACAGGCGTCTCATTCTTGGGTGGATAAGCCCCAACGGTGCTCCAGGGGCCGTAGGGTGGCTCCTCGCCCGCAAGCCGCCGGTATTCCTCCGCTCATCTTAGGGCGGCCGCTGGTCCCAAGTGCCGCGCCAGCACATCCCGCAATGCGGCCGCGGTGAGCGGTTTGGCGAGGTAGTCATTGCAGCCGGCTGCCAGGCATTTTTCCCGGTCGCCGACCATGGCGTGGGCGGTCATGGCCACGATCGGCCCCTGCCAACCATGCTGTCGCAGCCAGGCGGTGGCTTCGTAGCCGTTGCGCTGCGGCATCTGGATGTCCATGAGAATCAGATCGTAGGGTCTTCCCGCGGCCTTTGCCTGCCGGGCCATGTCGCATGCCGTTTGGCCGTTATCGGCGATTTCGACCTTCAGGCCCATGGCGCCGAGCAGGTTGCGAACGAGGAGTTGCACGTCCGGGGAATCTTCCGCCAGGAGCAGCCGGCCGTGCAGCGTTGGCTGCCCGACCCGCTGGCCCGCCGACCCGCCGACCCGCTGCGCGGGTGCCCCGCCCAGCGGCGGTTCTTCCCTCGCGGCGGGAGCGGCAGGGAACGTTTGCAGCATGGACACGCCCTGCAACGAGCCGACTTGGATGGTCACGGTGAAGGTGCTGCCATTTCCCAATTCGCTGCTGACTTGAATGTCGCCGCCGAGCGCGTTTGCCAGGCGCTTGGAGATGGCCAACCCCAGGCCGGTCCCTCCGTAGCGGCGGGTAGCCGACGCATCCGCCTGCATGAAGGGCTGGAAGAGCTCCGCAATCTTATCCGGCGGAATGCCGATGCCCGTGTCCGAAACGGCAAACTCCATTTGCGCGGCCCCGCCGTTGCCGCGGAGGCAGCGGACGGCGAGGCGGACCGCGCCGCGCTGGGTGAACTTGACGGCGTTGCCCAACAGGTTCACCAGGATTTGCCGCAGGCGCACGGGGTCGGTATGGATTCTCTCGGGCAGCGGGAACTCGTAATCCACCTGCAGGGCGAGTTTCTTCGCTTCGGCTTGGATCCGCGCCACCGACATCACGTCGCGGACGATTTGTTGAAGCGGACAGTCCCCTTTATCCAGGGTCAGTTTTTCGGCTTCGATCTTGGACAGGTCCAGGATATCGTTGATCAATTTCAGCAGGGCTTTGCCGTTTCTGCGAATCACCTGCAGGAATTCGTTTTTCTTGCCGTGGGAAAGATCGGGTCTGGTCAACAAGTCGGTGAACCCGAGAATGGCCGTCATGGGGGTGCGGATCTCATGGCTCATGTTTGCCAGGAACTCGCTCTTGGCGCGGTTGGCGGCCTCGGCGGCGTCTTTGGCCTGCCGCAGCAACTGCTCCGCCTGCTTGCGCTCGGTGATGTCCCTCAGCACCACGATCATGGCCTGGGGATTGCCGGAGAAGTCCCTTTGCAGCGAGGAGCTGACTTCGACCGTAAAGCAGCTCCCGTCCCGGCGAATGGCAGAGTACTGGTGGTCGCGCAGGATACCCGCTTCGATCAACTCGCGCACACGCTCTGCGGCACGGGGACGGTCTTCGGGGGCCAGCACTTGAAAAGTATTCGGCACGTTCGCCAGCATCTCAGCCACGCTCGGGAACCCGAGCACCCGCGCCGCCTGCTGGTTTGCCAGGAGCGTGCGGCCGTCCAGGGCCAACATGACAATCGCATCCGGAGAGGTCTCGATGACGCCGCGGAAACGAGACTCGCTCTCGTGCAGCGCCTGCTCGACCCGCTTGCGCTCGGTGATGTCGGTTTGCGAGATGTACACCCTGTCCAACATGAGCTCGCTGCCGGGCGCCGCTGCCCAGCGAAGCAGGACTTGTTTCTCTTCACCCTGGATGGTACGGATGGGGCTCTCGATATCGAAAACGGTACGGCCCTCGCCCATCGCAATCAGGCCGTCGCGAAAAGTCTCATAGGTCTCGTCGGTGAAGACGGCGGGCAGGCCGCCGAGAAGCTCTTGCTTGGAAGCAGCACCGAAAAGCCGCAAGGCCGCCTGATTCAGGTCGATCAGCCTCACTTTCGCGGCGCACTCCCGTACCGCTTCGGGATGGTTGTGGAAGTATTCGCGGAAGTCGGCGACCCCGGCCGCCCGCAGGCGATCGAGCTGGCTCTTGACCTCCGTGTAGTCCTCCTCCCGAAGTGAAATCGGCGAGCCGTGAAACAGGCTTCGGTATCGCGACTCGTTCTCGCCGAGCGCGCGTTGCGTGCGGACCGCCCGGCGGATGCTGGCAAAGTAGTACGTTGTCAGCAAGCCTGTGAACGCCAATCCGCCGGCCAGCGTTGCCCACGGCTGCCAGGTGCGGCGCGCGCTGACATAGCCGGCCGCCGGAGTGCAAAACATCTGCCAGGTGCGCCCGCCGATCTCGTACTGCTGGGTGTCCTGGACGTCGTCCAGGCTGTGGATTCCCTCGCCGGCAGCCGGCCGAAAGGATCCCTGCCGCGTGCGAGACGGGTGGAAGTAGAGAAAGCGCTCGCCTGCCAGGGCGGATACGTCCTCCAGACGGATGTCTACGCCCGCGGGGTGGAGAGGATCCAGGGCCGTCTCCACGATTTCGGGCAGGCGGAAGACCGCGAGCACGAAACCACGCAGGGCCTGGCGGCGCTCCGGCACGGTATCGGCGGGCATCCCCGGCGCGTAAAAGGGCAAGAACATGAGGAAACCGAAACCCTTGTCTTTGGTCCCAAGCAGCGCGATGCGCGCGGTGGCGGCGGCCTGGCCGCTGTCCATCGCCCGCCGCAGTGCCTCCAGCCGGGCAGGGCTCGAGGCCAGGTCGGAGCCGACGGCAGCCTCGTTGCCGCGCCGCGGCTCGATGTAATAGACGGGGAAGTATTCGGGGCGCTGCGCCGCGCGGCGGGTGTGCCCGAGATCGTCCGCTTCGCTGATTTGGAAGCTTTCCAGCCCGTCCTTTCGCGCCCCCTCTTCGTATTCCGCGCGTTGTGCGCCGGGGACCCGCGGGATCCATCCCAGCGCCTGGATGCCCGGCCGGCGGGACAGTAACGGCGCGGTGAACGCCCGGAACTCGTGCCGCTCCACGCGCTCGGAGGCCGCAAACAAACTCCGCACCGACTCCAGGATGAGCTGATGTTCCTCGCTGTTCTTCTCGACGGCCCTGCAGCGGTCATGCGCGGCGGCGGCAAACTCTATCTGGATGCGATGCCACTCCCCCCGGCGGAACCCCCAGGCAACGGCCAGCGAGACCGCCGTGCCGGCGATCAGCGCGACCAGCGCGGGGGCGTAGCCTTGCCGTCGCACGGCTGCACAGGTGGGCTCCGGCTCTGCGGGCTGGCTCATGGTCCTTTTCCCCTACGAGAGTATCTGTCCGCACTGGAAGTGTAGCCCACGTCGCTTGGCGGCTGCGTTGGGCGGTCGCGCTTGTCGCGCTTGCGGCGCACTCGGCGGGCGCGCCTCGCGCCGCCCACGAGACGCGAGCCGCGCAACCCCGCCGTAACGGAATCCTTCCAGCGTGCCGCAATGTATGGTTCAGCGGGAGAGCCGAACTATGCGAAAGGTCCTGATCGTCGACGACGCGGCGGACACCGTGGATCTCTTGACCTACGTGCTCAAGGATCAGGGCTACGACGTGTGCGCGGCGCACAACGGCCGCCAGGCCCTGGAAGTCGCGTCCGCCCAGCGGCCCGACGTGATCCTGCTGGACGTGATGATGCCCGAAATGAACGGCATCGAAGCCTGCCGGCGCTTGAAGGCCGACCCCGAGCTGCGCATGATTCCGGTGCTGATGGTGACGGCCAAAGAATTGGATGAAGACATCGTCGCCGGGCTGGATGCGGGCGCCGAGGACTACGTCACCAAGCCTTTCAACCACCTGGTCCTGGCCGCCCGCCTCCGCGCCGCGCTGCGCGTCAAAGAGTTCCGCGACGAGCTGGCCCACATCAATGAGCAGCTTCGCGTGGAAACGGAGAACCTCGAGAAGAAGGAAGCGCAGCTCCGCGAGGCCCAGAAGCTGGAAGCGGTGGGCCAACTGGCCGGGGGCATCGCCCACGAGTTCAACAACCTGCTGCAAGTCATCGGCGGCTACGCCAACTGCGCCAAGGAGGGACTGTCGCCGCAAGAAGAGCGCTACCTGGACCTGCAGCAGGTGCTCAAGGCGGCGGACAGGGCCGGCACGCTGACGCGCCAGCTCTTGCGCTTCAGCCGCCGCCGCGTCATTCAGCCCACCTCCGTCGATCCCAACCAGGTGGTCGCCAATCTGGCGGAAATGTTGCGGCCGCTCATCGGCGAGCACATCGCCCTGGAAATGATCTTGGGCAACGGCGTGGGAGCCGTCCAGGTCGATGCGGACGAATTCCAACAGGCCCTGCTGAACCTGTGCCTCAATGCCCGCGATGCCATGCCCTCCGGCGGCGCCCTGACGCTCAAAACCGGCAGCGTGATGCTGCGCAACCCCTTGTGGGACTCCCGCTTCCAGATCACGCCCGGACGCCACGCCGTGCTGAGCGTCAGCGACACGGGCTGCGGCATGTCCGCCGAGGTGCAGCGGCGCATCTTCGAGCCGTTCTTTACGACCAAGGAAGTGGGCAAAGGCACCGGGCTGGGACTGGCCATGGTCTACGGCGTCGTGCAGCAGCACCAGGGAGCAATCCACGTCTATAGCGAGCCCGGCAAGGGGACGACCTTCAAAATCTATCTGCCGATGGCGGGCACGCCTGCCGGCGACGAGCACGCCGCAGAGTCCGAGCCGGCCCCGGGCGGCAGCGAAACCATTCTCGTCGCCGAAGACGACCCCTTCGTGCGCGACCTGGCCGTCCGCATCCTCGAGAAAAACGGTTATACGGTCCGCGTCGCGTCCAACGGCGAAGAAGCCCTGCGGATCTTCGAGCAAGACCCGGCGGCCATCTCGCTCATGCTGCTGGACGCCATCATGCCCAAGCTCAGCGGCCACGAGGTCTACCGCCGGGTGGCGGCCGAGCATCCGCAGGCAAAAGTCATCTTCGCCAGCGGCTACGATCCCGAAGCCGCCGGTTGCAGGTTCCTGATGGAGGAGCATTGGCGGCTGATCGAGAAACCGTTCGATGCCGCTACGCTGTTGCGCGCCGTGCGCGAAGTCCTGGACGGGGAGGCAGGGGACCGCGACCTCGCTACGACAGGCGGTGCCGTAACGCACTGAGCAGACACACCGCATGCCCGCGTCGCAACGCGCTGGTGCGGCGGGCCCGCCGGGCGGCCTTGGGAGTGCCGCGACCCCTACCCCGTCGGCCTAAGAAGAAGCCATAAGCATACCGTGCGGAATAGCGCGGCGAATAAATTGCTTGGCCGATGCCTGCCGCGCGATGTTGTCTAGGACCGACGCCCGGCACGGGGCGAGCATCTCAACGCCGAGCAGCCTGCCGTGCCTATCATAGTCGGCAAATACATTTCCGTCCGCGTGTTCCCTTGTGGTTTTCGTTTTGCCTTTGCGCACTTGAAAGTAAACCGCCAGGACCTCTCCGGTCCGGTCGTGGGTTTCCACGGTAACACGAAAAGAAAAATTGTCGATGCTCATAGACTCGGCTACAACACAATGACGGTGATAATACAGAGCTTGTCAGCCCATCGCTCGAAGACGACGTCCACGCGATCTCTTCTCCACCGCTCTCGGTCCGGCTGAGTCCTCAGGCCCTTTCGCGTCGGGCGTTCCAGGACGGCGAATACCTCCGCCTGAGTGACCCGCCTTTGTTTCATTCTCTGGATGGCGTGTCTAGTGAACCATACCTTCTTAAAGCCAAGCACCGCATGCGCCACCTCTTCGCCCGGGATGCCTCGGACACTTGGCGGAATGGCTCGCGGTGGCGGGTTCCGGCGCCTATGCTTGCCGTTTCCCAGCATTCCTCCAATTCTCGTCTGGCGCGATGATAACCGCAAGCACCGGCACCACTCCACATCATTTTTCGGCCAAAGCGGTTGCGGATCAACAGAGACTCCCACCGCGAGGGGGGTGTTTCTGTTGGTATCCGCCAAATGCTGGCCCGCGGCGGCATTCTTCCTGTTGCGAAAGAGCGAGGTGTTTCTCTCGGTGGCGAGATGTTCCGGCCGCGGATCGGAAAAGGTGCCTGTCCCCTCTCCCCTTGGTGCCCGGCGCCGACCTGGCCCAACGCCCCCTCAATCCGTTCTGCCGTCAATCGGCGTAGGCATCCTCGAACCAAATGGCGGGTATGCCTCGTTTATCGGCCTCGTCACGCATTGCTTGCTGAATTGCGCGATAGTCAGACCCTTTCATTCCCACGAGCTTCCTGGGCAGCCTCACCCCCTTTTGAAGCGACCGAAGCCAACCAAGGACCTTCTGGTCTATCGGCACGTGAAGCCACTGCCGCAGGCGTTTCGCCTCGCCGTCGCCTACAAGCTCGTTGTTGGCGACGAGTTCGTACAGAATGATGTTGATGAGCTTCGCGAAGTGGCCCCACCGCACTTCCTCAATTCCCCGGTCTGTGAAGGCGGCCCAGCAGCCATCCGCCACAACGGAGCTATGCCAAGCATCGAAATCATCTCTGGTGGCGAAGGATTTCACCCGGTCAAACCGCAGACGTTCGCAAACGGCTCGTTGAAGGCCCTCGTTGGTTCCCTTCTTGAACAGCCTCGCCATTGCTCCTTTCTCGACGACAAACTTGATTCGCCGACGTGTCACGGCCTTGATGTGCTCCTCCCGGCTGAACGTAATCTCTTGCATCGTCCCTCACCTCCGGCAGTTACGGTCGGGCTGCGACCCCGTGCCGACGGGGCCAGGCCTGGAAGTTCAACATTGCCTATCCTTTCTTCCGATTCGGGACGGGCATCGCGCGAGGCGGCGCCAGAATCCCACTGTCACTTTTCAGGGCGGTCGCTCACTCCGCCAACTCGACGCTGTAGCTCTTGACCACCGTGTTTGGGCCGCAGTGGATGGTGTAGGTCTCCTCGGGCCGGGCGGCGACGTGCACGTCCTTCTTCGGCTTGCCACCCTCTTCCCAGGTGTAGGTGATCTTGACCGGCCGGAAGCCGCCGTGCGGCTGGCGGTAATCGGCGTCGATCCGCAGGCCGAACAGCATGGTGGTATTGTGCGAGATGCCGGTGAATCGCACCAAGGCCGCGCGCTTGCCCGGCGGAACCTGCGAGAAGGTCGCGTAGCGGGTGCAGCCGGCCGTCGGCCCGGCCAGCTTCGTGAAAGGCTTATAGCTCTTGCCGCCGTCGAAGGACACGTCGACGTCGTAGCTGTCGCGCTTGTCGCGGACCCGGTAGAAGGCGTTCATCCGCAAGCGGGTGATGTCCCCGGGCGTGGCGATGGGGAAGATGGCCGTCCCCTGGCCGTTGACCAACAGGCCGTCGGTGCGCATGCCGCCGAGCAGCTCCGGATGGAACGCCTTGTAGAACAGGTTCCGGCCCTTGTCGCGGTAGTGGACGCTCGTGGCGCCTTCCAGGGTGATCGTGCCCTCATGCGGCCCGGCCGAGAAGGTGATCGTGTTGTCGCCGGCCAAAAGCGCCGGCAGCGGGGCCTGCGAATGCTGGATATCGTGGCGGATGGCCAGCGCGTCCAGCCCCGTGCCCTTGCCCGCAAGCTCCAGCCGGAGCCGATAATCGTAGCGGCGATAGCAGTATTTCTTGAGGTCGATTTGTTGCCGGCCGCTCTTCTCGAGCTTGGCCAGCTCGGTCCAGTCCAGCCCGTGGTTGTCGCTGAAAGCAACGGTGATCGATCCGCCCGGGCCGACGAGCGGCGTGAGGCGGACCTGGCCGCTGAGGTAGACGTAGCTGCTGGGCATGTCGAGGATCAGGACCGCCGGCTTGGCCGGGTCCTTGACCGCAACCGCCGCCGGCGCCGAGGCGTCTTCGCCGCGGGTGGCCAGGTTCTCGGCCACCAGGGCCCCGAGCCGGAAGGCCCCGTCGGCCAAGGGAACCTGGTACTCGAGCACCCCGTTGCCGATCCGGCCGGGCGCCACGTCGCCCAGCTTGCGGGCCATGCCCGGCGCGGAGACGTCCTTGGCCAGGCAATGCTCGCCGGCGCCTTCGAGCTGATTGACGTGCAGACCGTGGTTCGACCAGTTGCGGGTCAGCCGCTCGCCGCAGCGCAACTGCACGTTCAGCTCGTAGCCCATCGATCCGCCGTAGTCGTACATGAACTCCTTGCAGTCGTATTCCTGCATGGTGGAGGGCCAGCCGTGCCAGCCGGCCATGTTGATGCCGTTCTTGTCCCAAAACATCTCGCCGGTGGAGGCCAACAGCGCCGGGCCCTTCTTCCAGCCGCCGTTGGCGGCGAACTCCCGCAGCTTGCCGTCGTTGCCGCGGTAGCCGGGATGCTGGGCGTGCCAGTCCAGCACGGCCTGCTTGATGTCCGCCACCGACGCAATCTGGCCGTCCGGCTTGAGGAAGTAGTTCATCAGCGAACCGACCAGAAGGTGCCACGTGCCGTCGTAGAACACCTCCGGCACGCTGTGCAGATTGATCGCCCAGCCCCGCGCCTCCAGGCCCACGTAACGGGCGAGGCTCTCCACGTGGCTGGCGGCACAGCAGCACATGCCGTAGCCATAGACGTGGATCGTCTTGAAAACGTCGTGTACGTTCTCTTGCAGATACTCATCCGGCGGATCGCATTGGTGACGGTACTTCACCACGGTCCGCCAGATGGCCAGCGCTTTCTCTTGATCGCTCATGCCGTTCTTGATGTAAGTCTTTTTCCAGGCCTCCGGGCTGGACACGTCTTCGACCTTATCCGAGAGGACCTTCACGTGGCTGACGACGCCGACCTTCGCGGCGTCTTCTGCCCGGACGGCCGGCTGCGCGCCGAGCCCTCCGCACGCCGAAATGGCGGAAATCAGGACGAACGCCCCAACGACGCGCGATCGCAACATGATGTTTCCCTTTCTGGGTCGCGGTAGTGGAAGGATTCTTGGCAGGTGTAGAGAAAATGGTTGGACCAGTCGCTCGCGTAGAGCGTGGATTATCCTAAAGGGTGGTGTTTGAAACCCCTTTACG